>Ga0118677_10000100_pt1 | contig 165992 bp, 146 predicted proteins | sample AliMusrvi5mmetaG_FD_86154 | JGI IMG/M metagenome (GOLD analysis project Ga0118677, IMG submission 86154) | reverse complement strand
CTTGAAGACTGTCCGAACCGAAACTCCAAGAACTTTGGCCACGTTGCTGGGGGTGTCCCCAGCCGCAACCCGCCCCACCAATTCCTCTCGACGAGTCAAGGTCAATCTGGCATTTCTATGGATGTTCACTCGGTCCTCCCTCGGCAAATGAGTTCTCGCAAACCCAATTTGACCGATTCGGGCCGAGTGAACAACCTCCTATAACTTCACAGCTAGCGGCGCATACATGCCAGTGCGTTGTGACGGGGTGGTGAAGGGGCGGTGACTATTTGGGCGGGGTGGTGGTCATGGTCAGCGTGAGGAATGATGCATCCTTTTGCGTCTTTTCCCGTCTTCACTGCACATCACGCCGCTGCTGCGGCACAGGGAGGCGAGGACATGCACAGGAACAAGGACAGCGAAATCAGGGAAACGGTTCGCAGGAAATACTCGGAAACGGCGCTTGCCGGCACAGCCGGTTGCGGCTGCGGCGGCGGATGCTGCAGCTCGCAGAAAGCGGTCACGTCCGAGGCCCTGGCCAAGTCGGTCGGCTACTCCGAGGACGACCTGCAAAACGTCCCCGAAGGGGCGAACATGGGCCTTGGCTGTGGCAACCCCCAGGCCATCGCGGCGCTGAAGCCCGGCGAAGTGTTGGTGGATTTGGGCAGCGGCGGCGGCTTCGACTGCTTTCTGGCCGCGCGGCAGGTGGGCGCGGCAGGGCGGGTCATTGGCGTGGACATGACGCCGGAGATGGTGGAAAAGGCCAGGAGGAACGCGGTCGCCGCCGGGGTTGCAAATGTCACGTTCCGCCTGGGAGAGGTCGAGCATCTGCCCGTGGCCGATGCCGAGGCTGATGTCGTGCTGTCCAATTGCGTCATCAACCTGAGCACGGACAAGGTGCAGGTCTTTCGCGAGGCTTTCCGGGTGCTGAAAAGTGGCGGCAGGCTGGCCATTGCAGACATCGTGGCCGTGGCGGACATTCCTGAGGACATCCGGGCGGACGTTTTGCTCCACGCCGAATGCGTGGCTGGCGCGGCACGGGTGGAGGCGCTGGAGGACATGATGCGCCAGGCCGGGTTTGCGCAAATTTCCATCCGCCTGAACTCCGGAAGCGCCCAAATGATGGACCAGATGTTTCCCGGTCTGGGCCTGGGCGGGGTCGTGGCCTCGGCAGCGATCGAGGCCATCAAGGCATAGGGGCGAAGCGCATGATGCAGACTCTGGAAGCGGTCTGGCAGGAGCACCGGGGCGAGCTCAAGTCCTTCATCCTGAAGCGGGTACGCGGGGCAGCCGACGCCGAGGACATCCTCCACGAGGTGTTTCTCAAGATGCATGCGGGCCTGGGCTCCGTCAAGCGGGTGGACCATTTGCGGGCCTGGCTGTTCACCGTGGCGCGTAATGCGGTGGCCGACCATTTCCGCGGCAGGCGGCCCACACAGGAGCTTCCAGAGGACCTGGACGACCACGGACAGGAGGAGATCGGCGGCCAGATGGAGGATGTGGGCACCTGCCTGAGGCCCATGATCGACGCCTTGCCGGAGAAGATCCGTACGGCGCTGGTTCTGGCCGACCTGGAAGGCCTGAAGCAACGGGAGGTGGCGCAGCGCCTGGGCATATCCCTTGCTGCGGTCAAGTCCAGGGTCCTGCGTGGACGCCTCCTGGTCCGGCGGATGATCGAGGACTGCTGCCATCTGGAGCTGGACGCCAGGGGAAGCATCATGGACTACACTGTCAAGCCCAAGGGCTGCCCGCACTGCGGCCCGGGAACGGAGCTGCGCAGGCTCCCGAAATAGCAAAGGCCCCGTCAGTTGGCGGGGCCTTTTGCGTTAGCAATGTCTGGCTTCAGCCCTCGCTGCTCGTGTCGTCCACCACCGGCGGCACGCCGCAGGCCTTGGCGCGTTCGTTCTCCTCGGCGCGCAGGGCGCGGCGCAGCACCTTGCCCACAATGGTCTTGGGCAGGCTCTCGCGGAACTCCACGTGCCGGGGCACCTTGTACCCGGCCAGCTTCTGGCGGCAGAAGGCGATGACCTCGGCCCTGGACAGGCTCTGGCCCTCTTTGGGCACCACAAAGGCCTTGACCACCTCGCCGCGCGCGTCGCAGGGCACGCCAACGGCCACGGCCTCCTGGATCTTGGGGTGCTGGTGCAGCACCTCGTCGATTTCGCGCGGGTAGATGTTGTACCCGGCGCTGATGATCAGGTCCTTTTTGCGGTCCACGATGAAGAAGTAGCCGTCCTCGTCCATGTAGCCGATGTCGCCGGTGTAGAGCCAGCCATTGCGCAGCACGTCGGCGGTCTCGTCGGCCCGGTTGAAATACCCGGCCATGACCTGCGGGCCGCGCACGACCAGCTCGCCCAGCTTGCCCGGCGGCAGGGGCGGGCCGCCCAGGTCCTGGTCCACGATCTTGGCGTCGGTGCCGGGCACGGGCAGACCGATGGAGCCGTGCTTGGCCACGCCGTCCAGGGGGTTGATGTGCGTCACCGGGCTGGCCTCGGTCAGGCCATAGCCCTCGCAGATGCGCGCGCCCGTGGTCCGCTTGAACTGCTCGAACCACTCCAGGGGCATGGGCGCGGAGCCGGACACGCAGTACTTGATGGAGGACAGGTCGTAGGCGGCGATGTTTTTCTGCTGCAACAGCGAAATGTACACCGAGGGCGCGCCGGGAAAGGCCGTGGGTTTGTGCTTGTGGATGGCCTTCAAAAGGTCGCCGGGGACGAAGCGCGGGAACAGAATCTGCGTGGCGCCCTTGGCCGTGGCCAGGTTCAGGCACACGGTGAGGCCGTAGATGTGGAAAAAGGGCAGCACGCCGAGAAAGATCTGGTGCCCCTCGGACAAGCCCGGCAGCATGGCCACGCACTGGCAGGCGTTGGCGTAGAGGTTGGCGTGGGTGACCATGCAGCCCTTGGCCAGGCCCGTGGTGCCGCCGGTGTACTGCAAAAGCGCCAGGTCCTTTTCCGGGATGAGCTTGTCCGTGGTGTAGCCCACAAAGCCGCGCGTCAGGGTGCTCCAGGGCAGCACCTTGGGGTCGCCTGCGGGCAGGGCGGGGATCTTGCCCTCGCGCCAGCAGCGCAGGCGGTACAGCAGCCCCAGGGGGAAGCGCAGGCCGTCGCTGATGCTGGTGACGAAGTACTTTTCGATGGGCAGCTGGCTGCGCAGGGGCGCTATCTTGGACCAGAGCAGGTCGAGCACGATCAGAAAGCGCGCGCCGGAGTCCTGGAACTGGTGGATGATCTCGGTCTCCATGTACAGCGGGTTGGTGAAGACCACGGTGCCGCCCGCGCGCAGCACGCCCCAGTAGGCGATCACTGCCTGGGGGGTGTTCGGCAGCATCACGGCCACACGGTCCCCGCGCTTCAGGCCCTGGCGGCGCAGGTTGGCGGCCAGCACGCCGGAAAGGTGGTTCAGCCGGGCGTAGGTGATGCTTAAATTCTGGAAGATCAAGGCCGGCCTGTCGGGCCAGCGCTTGGCGGCCTCCTGGAGCAGGGAGTGCATGGGCCGTGGGACAGGGGCGCAGCTGTGCGGCACCTCCGGGTCGTAGTGGGCAAGCCAGGGGCGTTGTATGTCGGGCATGAGCCAACCTCTTCAAGGGGAAATGCGTAGGCGCCTTGAGGCACTGCATGAGTATAGGTGTCGGGCTGTTTCGAGGCAAGGGGAAATCCCGAACTGGGCCGGCGCCCTTGAAGGCGGGGCAGGGCCCGGCGACGCGGCCGGATCTTTCATTGCACCCATGAATGATCCAGAGGAAAAATGTATGTATTTGTCGCGCTGCTCCAAAGCCGCGCCCAGCCGCCGGGTTGTTGACAATCCTTGCCTGCTGGGGCTAAAAGACTGAGAGTGACAGGCACGGGCCCAGGCTTAAAATCATTGACCAAGCGAATGATTCGCGTATGATTGGCCCAAGGATTGCATTTTAACTGTCGCAGGCCCAGGTCGGCAGACACTGCTGCCCCCCGCCTGCCCGCACAGGGCTCAAATCATCGCACCGCACCAACCACTGGGTGAACGAACATGCTGCTCGCCGACGGAAAATACATCAAGCCAAGCAAGGAAACCAGGGTGCTCGCCATCCTGAACTCCCTGTCCCAGGACTCCGCCCTGTCCCAGATCGAGCTGGGCAAGCGGCTCAAGCTCAGCGGGGCCATGGTCAACCAGTACCTGCGCCTGCTGCAGGAGCAGAACCTCATCGAATACCGCCCGGTGAACGGCAAAAGCTACCGCTACGTGCTCACCAGCGGCGGGGAGAAAAGCCGCAGGCAGATGTTCTCCGACTACTCCAGCGAGACCATCCGCCTGTACACCAACATCAAGGATTTCATCCTCTCCAAGTTGCGCAGCCTGGAGCGGCGCGGGCGCAAGAAGATCGCCCTGTTCGGGGCCTCGGAAACGTGCGAGGTGGTGCTCTCGGCCCTGCGCGACACCGCCTTCATGGTCGTGGCCGTGGTCGACACCGACACCGAGAAGCATGGCGCGATCTTCCACGGCTACGTCGTCTCCTCCCCCATGGTGCTGGAGCATGTGGACTGCCAGTCGGTGGTCATCACCTCCTTTGGCCGCCAGGACGAAATCTATCAGCAACTGCAGCCCGTGGCGCTGAAGCGCGGGCTCGAAATCGTGAGGCTGTGAGCATGGCGAACTCTTTCTACATCACCACCCGCTCCGGCCTGCGCATCGGCCAGGGTCAAAGCTGCTTCATCGTGGCCGAGGTGGGCAACAACCACCAGGGCGACATGGGCCTTGCCCGGCGCATGGTCGAGGAAGCCGCCAAGGCCGGGGTCCAGGCCGTGAAGTTCCAGAAGCGGCACCTGGAGTCCCTGCTCACCCGCAGCGGCCGCGAGGCCCCCTATTGCGGTGCCAACAGCTTCGGCCCGACCTACGGCGCGCACCGCCTGGCCCTGGAGCTCGACGTGGCGCAGATGGGCGAGCTGAAAGCCCAGGCCGAATCGCTCGGCCTGGTCTTCTTCGCCTCGGCCTGGGACGAGGTCAGCCTGGACGAGATGCTGGGCCTTGGCGTGGAGCTTCTGAAGGTCTGCTCCGCCGACCTGGTCAACGTGCCGCTGATGCGCCGCGTGGCCGCCACCCGCCTGCCGGTGATCCTGTCCACGGGCATGAGCAGCCTGGAGGAGATCGACGCCGCAGTGGCGCTCATCCGCTCCTACCACAACCAGCTGGTGCTGCTGCACTGCAACAGCTCCTATCCCTGCCTGGAGGAACAGATCGGCCTGCCGGTGATGGACACCCTGCGCGAGCGCTACGGCCTGCCTGTGGGCTATTCCGGGCACGAGCGCGGCCTGGCCCCCAGCGTGGCCTCCGTGGCCCTGGGCGCCTGCGTGGTCGAGCGCCACTTCACCCTGGACAAGAACCAGACCGGCACGGACCACCAGGCCTCGCTGGAGCCCGCCGAGCTGGCGCTTCTGGTGCGCATGGTGCGCGAGGTGGAAGAGTCCATGCTCCAGAAGGGCAAGAAGGTCTTTCCCGAGGAGCTGGCCGCAGCCAAGAAATTGCGCAAGTGCCTTGTGTTCTCGCGTGACCTGCCAGCCGGGCATGTGCTAACCTCAGCTGATCTGACCACGCGCAGCCCGCTGGACGGCATCTCTCCGGTGCACTGGGACGAGGTGCTGGGCGCGGTGCTCCTGCGCAGCGTGAAGCACGAGGAGCCCCTGCAGTGGGAGACCTTGAGCGTGCATGGCGCGGGCGTCCAGGCGGTGTCCTCGTCGACCTGAGGCCTGCCCGCCAAGGGCGCAGGAGCGCGGGCACAGGCAATCGGGCCGGGCAAGCGCATCACATCCAGGGAGCGACCCGACATGAACCAGACGAGCATTCTCCTTGAGAGCGGCACCAACGAGCTGGAAATCATCGAGATGTTCCTGCTCGAACCCGGAGCGGGCGGCGAGCCCGAGCCGCAGTATTTCGGCGTCAACGTGGCCAAGGTGCTGGAGATCATCGAGGCCCCGGCCCAACTGGAGCCCTCGCCCTCGGCCACGCACAAGAGTTTTCTCGGGGTCATCCCCCTGCGCGACATGGTCCTGCCCGTGGTCGACCTCTCCATCTGGCTCGACGTGCCCCGTGTGCCCACCCGCCACGAAACCGTCATCGTCACCGAGTTCAACGGCGTGAAGTCCGGCTTCCTGGTCTCCGGGGTGACCATGATCCACCGCGTGGGCTGGGCCGATGTGGAGCCTCCCAGCCGCATGCTGGCCAACCTGCCCGGCAACTGCATCACCGGCACCGTGCGCCTGGGCGACCACTTCGCGCTCTTGCTCGACCTGGAGCGCGCCCTGGTGGAGCTGGGCGCGGTGAACGTGGAGCTGCCCGACCACGCCGTGGAGAAAGACCCTGTGCGGCCCCTGAACATCATGCTGGTCGATGACTCTACCTCGGTGCGCTTCCTGCTCAAACGCAATTTCGAGACCGCCGGGTTCGAGGTCCAGGCCCTGGGCAACGGCGAGGAGGCCTGGAACCAGCTGCTGGAGCTGAAGGCCGAGGCCGCGCGTCAGAAAAAGTCCATCACCGCCATGCTCGACGCCGTGATTTCCGACGTGGAGATGCCGCGCATGGACGGCTACACGCTCACCCGCAACATCAAGGCCGACGCCGAGCTTTCGCGCCTGCCCGTGGTGCTCTTCTCCTCGCTCATCTCGCCCTCGCAGCTGCACAAGGGCCAGAGCGTGGGTGCGGATGTCCAGGTGACCAAGCCGGAGTTCGGCGGGCTCACGGTCCAGGTGCGCAAGCTCATCGAGACGCGCCGCGCGGCCAATTCCAAACGATGACCGAAGCCTTGACCGGGCCAATGACCGGGGCAATAACCGGGCGATGACAAGGCAATGACCAAACGAACACCCGCCGCAGAATTTTTCCCGGCCAGGGGGCTTGACGGACCCCGGCCCCCGGCGTTACCCAGAGATCAGCAACACAATCGCGACCCATACAGTCGCAAACATTGATGGAAGACCCCATGATCCGTAGCGCCGCATCCACCCTCAGCCTAACCCCGATCCACAGCGCCGACGCCACTCGCGTCGTCGTCGTAGTAGGCAGCGTAGGCATTCGCGCGACGTAGCGGGCAGGTCATCAGTCCTTTTTAGGCAACCCAAACCCCCGTCGGCGCGCGCTGGCGGGGGTTTCGCGTTTCCTGGGGGGGAGGCGGGCGGGGCCGCACCAGCAGCGCACGGGGCACCTGAAGGAGGTGTCTCATGTTTGATGGCAACGGCGCACAGCTTGTGATCCGCCTGTTGGAGCGCCAGGGCATCCGGCGCATCCCCGGCATTCCCGGCGGGGCCAACCTGCCCCTGTACGACGCCCTGGGGGCCAGCCGCAGCATCCGCCACATCCTGGCCCGGCACGAGCAGGGCGCGGGCTTCATGGCCCAGGGCATGGCCCGCACCACGGGCGCGCCCGCCGTGTTTTTCGCCACCTCCGGCCCGGGCGCCACCAACACCCTGACCGCCATAGCCGACGCCAAGCTCGACTCCGTGCCCATCATCTGCATCACCGGCCAGGTGCCCAGCGCGTTAATCGGCACCGATGCCTTCCAGGAGGTGGACATCTACGGCATGAGCCTGCCCGTGACCAAGCACAACTTCCTGGTGCGCAGCGTGGGCGAGCTGGTTTTCGTCATCCCCGAGGCCTTCCGCATCGCGTCCTCCGGTCGGCCCGGCCCGGTGCTCATCGACATCCCCAAGGACGTGCAGACCGCCCGCGTGCGCATCGCAGAACTGCCGGAGCCGGGCCTGCCCGATCCCGTTGAGGCCCCGGACAGCCAGGACATCAGCCAGGCCGCGCAGATGCTCAGCGAAGCCAAACGGCCCATCCTGCTCGTTGGCGGCGGGGTGGCCGCCTCCGGCGCGGCCGGGGCCGCCCGAAAACTGGCCGAGGCCGCCAGCCTGCCCACGACCATGACGCTTCTGGGCCTGGGAATCCTGCCCGACGCCCACCCGCTGAACCTCGGGATGCTCGGCATGCATGGCACCCGCGCGGCCAACATCCTGCTGGAGGAGTGCGACCTGCTGGTGGTGGCCGGGGCGCGCCTGGACGACCGAGCCACAGGGAGGTTGGAGCGCTTTTGCGCCGGGGCCAGGCTCATCCACATGGACATCGACCAGAGCGAGCTGGACAAGCTCAAGACCGCGCACCTGGCCATCACCGGCGACGTGGGCGCGGCGCTTTCCGCGCTGCTGCCCCTGGTGCAAGCCGCAGGCCCAACGGACGGCGCAGGCAGCGTTGACAGGTCCGCCTGGCTGGCGCGGGTGGGCCAGTGCCGGGCCGAGAACCCGCCCCAGCTGCCCGGCCTGGACAATCCCTTGACGCCCTACGGCCTGGTGCGCTGCACCGGCGATCTGCTGGCCTCGTCTGAAGGCGGGGGCGCCATCGTGGTCACGGACGTGGGCCAGCACCAGATGCGCGCGGCCCAGGCATACCCGGACCTCAAGCCCCGGGCCTGGCTGACCTCCGGGGGCCTTGGCACCATGGGCTTTGGCCTGCCTGCGGCCATCGGCGCGGCCCTGGCCAACCCGGCGCGGCGCGTGGTCTGCTTCAGCGGCGACGGCAGCCTGCAGATGAACATCCAGGAACTGGCCACAGCGGCGGAGACCGGGGCCAACGTGACCATTGTCCTGGCCGACAACGGCGGGCTGGGCCTGGTGCAGCAGCAGCAGGACCTGTTCTACGGGCGGCGCATCTTCGCCTCGGACTACCGCGTGCGCATCGACTTCGTGAAGATCGCCGAGGGCTTCGGCGTGCGCGCCCTGGACCTGAACCTCTCGCGCGAGCCTCTGGCCGACCTGGAGCGCGCGCTCAAGCGCGAAGGCCCGTGCCTGGTGCGCGTGCCGGTGGCGGCGGAGGACAACGTGTATCCCATCGTGCCGCCCGGCGCGGCGAATATCGACATGATCGGCGGTGAGCCCGATGCTGGCGACGGCAGGACAGGCCACAAGGCCGTCAACGACAGAGCAGGCGGCATGGCCGCCAACGGCAGGACAGGCGGCAAGGCCGTTGATTGCATGAGAGGCGGCCTGGCCGCACGGGGAGGAAACTAGCCATGGCCAGGGATGCGGAAAAGACGAACGGCGCGAATGGCCACAACGGCTACATGGCCCTGCGGCTTACGGTGAACAACCACCCCGGCGTCATGAGCCATGTCTGCGGGCTGTTCGCCCGGCGGGCCTTCAACGTGGAGGGCATCCTGGTCACGCCGCAGCAGGGCGGGGACACCAGCCGCATCTGGCTGGTGGTGCAAGCCGACGCGCGCCTGGGCCAGATGATCCGCCAGGTGCGCAAGCTCTGCGACGTGCTGGAGGTGCTGGCCTTTGAGGCCGACGCAAGCGCGCTTGCGCGCATGGACGAGTGCATGGCCGGGTGGGAGCAGGCCGGGCCCTGCGCCGAGACCGGGGCCTGAAACCGGCGGGCCGGGGCTGATGAGCCGGGCCTGGGCCTGAAAATTGAGGCAGGAACGTGAAAACGGGCGGGAGAGACTCGCTCCCCCGCCCGTTCTCCAGCCCGCCCGCTTGCCCGGTTTAACCGCGCTGGCGCTGCCGGGCTAGAATCCGTGCTCGCGCAGGAAGTCCATGCTGAGCTTCGACGACGGCGCACTGCCGCCGCCGCCCGCTGCCGCCCCCATCGAGGAAAGCCACGGCCCGAGCATGTTGCGCACGTACTTGCCGATGAGGTCGGTCTCCATGTTCACCTGCGTGCCCGGAGCCCAGGCCGAGATGGTGGTGGCCTGCTGGGTGGCCGGGATGATGTTCACCGAAAGAAACTCCGGCCCGCACTCGTTCACGGTCAGGCTGATGCCGTCCAGCGCCACAGAGCCCTTGGGCACCACCAGCGGGCCGTATTCCGGCGGAAAGCTCAGGGTATACACCCGGCTCTCGCCCGCAGGCCGGATGTCCGTGACCTGGGCCAGGCAGTCCACGTGCCCGCTGACCAGATGCCCGCCCAGGCGCGCGCCCAGGGCCAGGGCCCGCTCCAGGTTGACGCCGCTCCCGGCCTTGAGGCTCGCCAGGCTGGTGTGCGCGAGCGTCTCCGCGCTGGCGAAGACCGTGAACCAGTTCACGCCAAAGGTCTCCACCGTAAGGCAGGCCCCGTTCACGGCGATGGACTCGCCCAGCACGATCTCGGGCAGGTCGAACAGGGCGCGCAGCTTCAGCCGCGTGTCGGCTCCGCGCGGCTCGACAGTCTCTACGCGGCCGCGTCCTTGCACCAGTCCGGTGAACATCACGGCCTCCGGGGCTTGTAGGTCAGCTTCAGGTCCTCGCCGCAGGACGCGGCCACGGCCAGGCGGAAGTTCAGCGTCTCGTCCATGCTCTGCACGGCGCCGCCCGCAAACAGGCTCTTGCCCTCGGCGTCGCCCAGCACGCGCGGGGCCAGGTAGAGCACGAACTCGTCCACCAGGTCCTGGCGCGCCAGGGACAGGGCCAACTGGCCGCCGCCCTCGCACAGCGTGCGGTAACAGCCGAACTCCGCGCGCAGCCGCGCAAAGGCCCCGGCGAAGTCCAGGCCCTCGCCATTGCCCGGGAGCTTGCCGCCGCGCAGCTCCGGCAGGCCCCAGATGAGCGTGCCGCGCTCGCGCAGCTCATCGGCCAGGGGGATCTTGGCCGAGTACTCGCTGGTCCAGAAGAGCACCTGCTCCGGCCTTTGGCGCAGCAGATTGAAGGTCGAGTAGGCCTTGGGCAGGGTGCTCGTGACCACCACGGCCAGCGGCTGGCAATACCCTGTGGGCAGGCCGTCCGCGTCCAGGCGGCAGGTCAGCTGCGGGTTGTCGCCGTAGAAGGTGTTGCCGCCCACGATGACCGCCTGGACCTCGGCGCGTAAGAGGTGCACGTCGGCCTGGGACTCCGGGCAGGAGACGGCCTGGGGCCTGCCCCCGCGCGCGGCGATCTTGCCGTCCAGCGTGCTCGCCATCTTGAGGATGCTGTAGGGGCGCTTCGTGGTCTGCCAGATGCGGAATTCGTCGATCAGGTCCTGGCACAGGACCTTCTGCACGCCCAGCACCACCTCGACCCCGGCGGCGCGCAAAACCTCGGCCCCACCCCCGGCCACGTGCGGGTTGGGGTCGAGGCAGCCGATGACCACGCGCGTGATCCCGGCCTCCAGGATGGCCCTGGTGCAGGGCGGGGTCTTGCCCTGGTGGCTGCAGGGCTCCAGCGTCACGTACAGGGTGCAGGCGCTCGGGTCCACGCCTTTGCTCCGGGCGTCGGCCAGGCACTCCACCTCGGCATGCGGCCCGCCAAAGGCCTTGTGCCAACCCTCGGCCACGATCTGCTCATTGTGCGCCAGCACGGCGCCCACGCAGGGATTGGGGGCGGTGCGTCCGCGCCCGCGCAGCGCCAGCCGGGCCGCGCGCAGCATGAACCGGTCATGCGGACCGATAGTCTCCAGGCAGGTGGGCATAGTCGACTCCCGCTTCCTTGAGCATGTCATTGGCCAGTTCGTCCGGGTATTGTTCCGCGAAATAGATGGCCTTGACCTGGCAGTTGATGAGCATCTTGGTGCAGATGAGGCAGGGCTCGGTGGTGCAGTATATCTCCGCCCCGGCAAGGGTGAGGCCGTGCAGGGCGCACTGGATGATGACGTTCTGCTCCGCGTGCAGGCCCCGGCACAGCTCGTGGCGCTGGCCCGAGGGGATGTTCAGCCGCTCGCGGATGCAGCCGACCTGGGCGCAGTGGGCCACGCCCGTGGGCGTGCCGTTGTAGCCGGTGGCGATGATGCGCTTGTCGCGCACGGCCACGGCCCCCACCATCCGGCGCAGGCAGGTGGAGCGCTCGGCCACGAGGTGCGCGATGCGCATGAAGTACAGGGGCCAGGGGACGCGGGGCATGGGAGAACCTTACTTTTTTGGTGTGGTAGCGTCCTGATCGTCGTGCCGCGTCTCTTTTGCCGCTTGGCTCGCGGCCGCACGCGCGGAGAAACCTCGTCCTGCACGGAAGGCATAGACCAAGGACGCCAGCCCTGAACCGCCAAGCAGCGCGCCCGGCCATGGGTATCCCAAATAGGCCAGGAATACGCCAGCAACGACGATGGACATGCAAAGGATGAAGGCAAACCACTGGCCGCGCCGACCATCCTCTATTGTGGAGTCAAGGTATTTCTCTTCCAGGGACATTCCCCGGCATTCCAAAGCCTGCCGGTGGCGGGTTTGGTTATCCCAGTTGGAGAGTAATTGCTTTGTGCATCCGGGGTGAAGCTGTTCGTACTCTTTGAGCATCGAAGGTGGGGGAAGAGGGCCGTTGGTGATTTCTTTTCGCAACCGTACACTGAGCAGTTTCCGCACGTTCAGCGGAATCTGCGCAAGTATCTCCGGAGGAAGAATGTCGGGAGCGCCGTCCAGACTGTAGGTATCGTCTTCTGGCCGGGAACCGTCCCCCGCAGGGAGGCTAATCGACGTATCCTTGGCCTCGTCTTCGGGCATTGATCAACCCCGTGTCGATATTGTTCAGGGCATGGGCGAGATCTTCACCGATCACGTTCATGTCGTCTCGAAGGATTCTGGCATCATTACTCCGTAACACATTGGATTTGCGGAGTTCGATAATGACTTCATCCAGATAGGATCCAGACAAATCAAGTATCTGTCCGGCTCCACGGAGATAGCTCATCATGCGCTTTGTCATGGCGGTGCCTCCTCAGTGTTTTGCCGGTTGGAGCATCATGTGGTTGAAGACTAACAACCCATACATAAGAAATTACCCGGAAAAGGCAAGCTGTGCAAGGAGTTTCAAAAGGGATTCATTCCCCTCGATATCCAACGTGTGAGCCTGCTGCTCTACCAGGCATACAGGGGGAACTCCCGCGCGAAGTCCTCGACCTCGAGGCGGATCTCCTCCAGCACGGTGTCGTCGCCCATGTTCTCCAGGGCGGCGGTGATGGCCTCGGCCACGGCCAGCATGTCCTCTTCGACCATGCCGCGCGTGGTCAGGGCGGGCGTGCCGATGCGGATGCCCGAGGTGATGGTGGGCGGCGTGGTGTCGAACGGGATGCCGTTCTTGTTCACGGTGATGCCCGCCTTTTCCAGGGCCGCCTGGGCGTCCTTGCCGGTGATCTTCTTGCTGCGCAGGTCCACCAGCATCAGGTGGTTGTCCGTGCCGCCGGACACCAGCTCGAACCCGGCGTCCTTCAGGTATCCGGCCAGGGCCCCGGCGTTCTTGATGACCTGCTCCTGGTACTGCTTGAAGCCGGGCTGCAGCGCCTCGCCAAAGGCGACCGCTTTCGCCGCGATGATGTGCATGAGCGGTCCGCCCTGGATGCCGGGGAAGAGCTGGGAGTTCAGGACCTTGCCCTGCTCCTCCGCCGCCATGATCATGCCGCCGCGCGGGCCGCGCAGGGTCTTGTGCGTGGTGGTGGTGGTGTAGTGCGCCAGGCCGATGCTGGTCGGGTGCAGCTCGGTGGCGATGAGGCCCGCGATGTGCGCCACGTCGGCCATGAGCACCGCGCCCACCTCGTCGGCAATGGCGCGGAAGCGCTTGAAGTCGATGGTGCGCGGGTAGGCGCTGGCCCCCGCGATGATCATCTTGGGCTTGCTCTCCTTGGCGATCTTCTCCAGCTCGTCGTAGTCGATGGTCTGGGTGTCCTTGTTCACGCCGTAGGAGACGATGTTGAACAGCTTGCCGGAGAAGTTCACCGGGCTGCCGTGGGTCAGGTGCCCGCCGTGGGCCAGGTTCATGCCCAGCACCGTGTCGCCGGGCTTGCACGCGGCGAAGTACACGGCCATGTTGGCCTGGGAGCCGGAGTGCGGCTGCACGTTGACGTACTCGCAGCCGAAGAGATCCTTGGCGCGGTCGCGGGCGATCTCCTCGGCCTGATCCACGAACTCGCAGCCGCCGTAGTAGCGCTTGCCGGGATAGCCTTCGGCGTACTTGTTGGTCAGCACGCTGCCCGCAGCCTGGCGCACGGCGGTGGACACGAAGTTTTCCGAGGCGATGAGCTCAAGCCCGCCAACCTGGCGGTCGATCTCTCCGGCGATGATGGAGGCCAGTTCCGGATCCTGGATGAACAGTTCTTCCATGGCGATTCTTCCTCGTGTGTCTGTGCGCTTGCGGGACTACGCCTCAAAGCGCTTGAAGAGCATGCAGGCGTTGGTGCCGCCGAAGCCGAAGGAGTTGGAGAGCACGAACTCGGCCTGCTTCTGGCGCGGGCCTGCCGCGCCGTAGTCCAGGTCGCATTCCGGGTCCGGGGTGATCTGGTTCACGGTGCCGGGCAGGGTGCCGGTGGCCAGCGCCATGACGCTGAACACGGCCTCCACGCCGCCTGCCGCGCCCAGCAGGTGGCCCATCTGGCCCTTGTTGCCGCAGATGGCGATCTTGCCCGCGTGTGCGCCGAAAACCGTCTTGATGGCCCTGGTCTCGCACAGGTCATTTAGGTGCGTGGAGGTGCCGTGGGCGTTGATGTGGTCCACGCGCGTTGGCTCCACCCCGCCCTCCTCCAGGGCCTTCTGCATGGCGATGGCCGCGCCGGAGCCGTCCTCGGGCGGGGCGGTCATGTGGTAGGCGTCGCCGCTGGCGCCGAAGCCGACCACCTCGGCCAGAATCTTGGCCCCGCGCGCTTTCGCGTGGTCGAGCGACTCCAGCAGCAACAGCCCGCAGCCCTCGCCCATGACAAAGCCGTCGCGGTCCTTGTCAAAGGGGCGGGAGGCGTGCTCCGGGTCGTCGTTGCGGGTCGACAGCGCCTTGGAGGCGTTGAACCCGGCAAAGGCGAGCGGCGTGATGGTGCTCTCGGACCCGCCGCAGACCATGACGTCGTTGCGGCCCAGCTTGATCTCGGAGAAGGCGCTGCCGATGGCGTGCGTGCCCGAGGCGCAGGCAGTGGTGGTGCACATGTTGGCCCCGCGCGCGCCCAGCTCGATGGAGACCATGCCTGCGGCCATGTTGGCGATGATGGTCGGGATGAAGAACGGGCTGATGCGGCCCGGCCCGGCCTCCATCAGCTTCTTGTGCTGGGTCTCGATGCCTTCGAGCCCGCCTAATCCGACTCCGATGATGACCCCGGCGCGGTGCGCCTGCTCGGGCGGAATGCTCCAGGCGGCCTGGTCCATGAGCATCCTGGCGGCGCTCACGGCGAACTGGGAGAACTTCTCCATGCGCCGCGCGGCCTTGGGGTTCATGTACTTGCTTGGATCAAAGCCCTTGACCTCGCCCGCGATCTGCGTGTCGTGGCCGGTGGCGTCAAAGGTGGTGACCTTGGCTATGCCGCTTTTTCCGGCCAGCAGGTTGGTCCAGCTGGTCTCAAGATCGTTGCCAATGGGGGTGATGGCGGCCAAGGCCGTGACGACAACCCTTTTCATGGGGGAAATCCGTGGTTCGGGTTCATCCCTGGGGGGAAAAGGCGGAGCGCTCCACAGGCACGCGAGCCGGGAGCGCTCCGGACTGGTCAAAAAAACAGGGCCGTTTCGGCCGGTCTACTTATGGCTCTCGATGTAGTCGATGGCGTCCTTGACCTTGGCGATCTTCTGGGCCTCTTCGTCGTCGATCTCGATGTCAAAGGCTTCTTCCATGGCCATGATCAGCTCGGTCAGATCCAGGGAGTCGGCTCCCAGGTCCTCGACAAAGGAGGCCTCAGGCTTCACTTCGTCGGCGGACACGCCCAGCTGCTCCACGACAATGGCTTTCACTTTCTCGGCTACAGACATATTCCCTCCAAACGGTTTTTTACGTGACGAAATGGTTACATGTACATGCCGCCGTTGACCGCCAGCACCTGACCCGTGACATAGCCCGCGCCTTCTCCGGCCAAAAACGAAACGGCGCTTGCGATGTCCTCGGGTCCGCCCAGGCGGCCAAGGGGAATGTTCTCCAGCATTTTCGATACAATGGCCTCAGGCAGCGCGGCGGTCATGTCGGTCTGGATGAAGCCGGGGGTGACCGCGTTCACCGTGATGTTGCGGCCCGCCAACTCGCGCGCTGCGCTCTTGGTCAGCCCGATCAAGCCCGCCTTGGCCGCCACGTAGTTGGCCTGGCCCGCGTTGCCCATCTGCCCGACCACGGAGGCGATGTTGATGATCCGCCCCCGGCGCTGCTTGACCATGATCTTGGCCGCCTCGCGCAGGCAGGCGAAGGCCCCGGTCAGGTTCACCTGAATGACCTTGTCCCAGTCGTCGTCCTTCATGCGGATCAACAGGCCGTCCTTGGTGATGCCGGCGTTGTTCACCAGCACCTCGAGGGTGACCTTGTCCTTGATCTCCTCGGCAAAAAACGCGGTCATGGCCTCGCGGTTGGAGGCGTCCAGACGGAAGGCCTTGGCCTCGCCCCCGGCCTCGCCGATGGCGGCCACGACCTTGTCGGCCTCCTCAGGGCGGCTGACATAGGTCAGGTAGACCTCAAAACCGTCCCTGGCCAGACGCTCTGCGCAGGCGCGACCAATGCCGCGCGAACCGCCCGTGACCAGCGCAACCTTGGGCAAGTCGCTCATGTTTTCCCTCGCTCGCGGCGGGTTTGCCCGCCGGGTTGATCGCACGCCAATATCCGAATTCGCGCCGGACTGCAAATGTCCCGGCGCTGGCGGCCTGCCGTGGGTCTAGAAGCGCAGCAGGCACGAACCGTAGGTGAAGCCGCCGCCAAAGGTGCTCAGCAGCACCAGGTTTGTGTCCTTGATGAAGCCGCTTTCCACGGCCTCGGACAGGGCGATGATGACCGACGCCGCAGAGGTGTTGCCGTACTTTTGCACGTTTGTGAAGATCCGCTCCGCAGGCATGTCCAGGCGCGCGCCCACGGCGTCGATGATGCGCAGGTTGGCCTGGTGCGGGATGAACACGTCCACCTGCTCCTTGGCCACGCCGTGCTTGGCCATCATGGTCTGGCAGATGCCGGTCATGGCGCGCACCGCGTATTTGTACACCTCGCGCCCGTTCATCTCCACGAAGAAGTCGCGGCGCACCGTCTCGCCGGGCTTGTAGGGCGCGCCGGAGCCGCCGCCCTTGACGGTCAAAAGGTCGTGGGCCGAGCCGTCGGTGGCGAGCAGCACGTCCAGCAGCCTGGCGCGGCCAGGGTGGTCGCCGGGGGCCTCGCCTGTGACGATGGCCGCACCCGCGCCGTCGCCGAAGAGCACGCAGATGCTGCGGTCGGAGTAGTCCACGCGTGAGGAGACCACGTCCGTGGCCGTGACCAGGATCTTGGCCTGCGGGTGCAGGCTGACAAAGGCCCGCGCGGTCTCAAGGGCGAAGAGAAAGCCGGAGCACGCCGCCGAGATGTCCATGGCCGTGCGGCCCTTGATGCCCAGGCGGTCGGCCAGCATGCACGCGGCAGAGGGGATGTAGGAGTCTGCGGTAAAGGTGGCCACCAGGATGTGGGTCAGCTCCTCGGCCTGCATCCCGGCGTCCGCCAGGGCCCGCAGCGCGGCCTGGTGCGACAGGCTGACCGTGGTCTCGCCCTTGGCCGCTATGCGTCGCTCCTTGATGCCCGTGCGGCTGGTGATCCACTCGTCATTGGTGTCGACCATGCGTTCGAGGTCGGCGTTGGTGAGCCTGGTCTCCGGCACACAATGGCCCAGTCCGCGAATGATGCAGGGTGTTGTCATGGGGCTCGCTCGATGTGGTGTTTGCCGGGGCATGCCGGCGGTTATCCCGGGCCCGGGCCGAAAAGGCCGGGCAGGGGCCCCTCAGGCCTTGTGTCGACTGAACTGCGCAAGCTCGGTGTGGGCCGTCAGCTCCGCCGCCAGATGCTCGTGGGACTTGCGCTCCACGTAGGTCGCGGCCATGCGGATGGCGTTGGTCACGGCCTTGAGGTTGCTCGACCCGTGGCAGACGATGAGGATGCTTTTGAGGCCCAGGAGCGGGGCGCCGCCGTACTCGGCGTAGTCCAGCATCTGGGCGAAGTTCTTGAGCGAACGCATGGACAGCGCTGCGCCCATGCGCGAAATCATGTGTCGTTTGAGCTCGCGCTTGAGCACCCGGCCAAAGGAGCGGGCCAGGCCTTCGGACAGCTTCAGGCAGATGTTGCCCACAAAGCCGTCGCACACGGCCACGTCCAGGTCGCCGGAGAAGATGTCGCGGCCTTCGACGTTGCCCACGAAGTTGAGCGACGTGCGCTTGAGCAGGTCAAAGGCCTCCTTGACCATGATGTTGCCCTTGCCCTCTTCCTCGCCGATGGACAAAAGGCCCACCCTGGGCCTGTCCACGGCGAGCACGTCACGCGCGAGCACGTCGCCCATGATGCCGAACTGGGCCAGGTGGAAGGGCTTGGAGTCCACGTTGGCGCCCACGTCGATGAGCACGATGGGCTCCTTTTCCGTGGGCATGATGGTGGCGAGCGCCGGGCGCTCCACGCCCTTGATGCGGCCAAGGGTGAAGATGCCGCAGGCCACGGACGCCCCGGAGTTGCCCGCGCTGACCACGCCGTCGGCGCGGCCGTCCTTGACCAGCTGGCAGGCCACCTGGATCGAGGAGTCCTTCTTGCGGCGCAGGGCGTCGCCGGGCTTCTCGTCCATGCCCACCACCTGGGTGCAGTGGACGATGTCGATGGGCAGGCCCGCCGGAGGGTTCAGGCGCGCAAGCTCGCCACGCAAGACCTCCGCATCGCCCACCAGGGTGATGCGGATGCCTTCGCGGGCGGCCTGGATGGCCGCAGCCACGTTGATCCGGGGGCCGATGTCGCCCCCCATGGCATCAACGGCGATGCAGGGCGGGGTCTCAGGCATTCGCGATGCTGACGGCCTGGCGGTCCTTGTAGTTGCCGCAGGCGGAGCAGGCGCAGTGCGAGAGCACGGGCTCGCCGCATTTGCACAAAACGACGTTGGGGGTGGCCACGTGGTCGTGGGCGCGGCGCATGTTCTTGCGGGACTTGGAGGTCTTTTTCTTCGGTAAGGCCATGAGGCACTCCTTATTGATCTTGCCGCGTGAAAGGGGATGGATTCCCTTCCGCGTGGGCTATGATAACTTCAAGTTGCGCAGGACCGCAAGCCTGGGATCGCCCTTATCTTCGGCGCAGGCGCAGGTTTCCTGGTTGCGGTTCACGCCGCATTTGGGGCACAGGCCCTTGCATTCCTCGGCACACAGGGGGCTGACGGGCAGGGCCAGCATGAACTGCTCCCAGAGGTAGCCCGACGCGTCGAGGTCGAGCACGTTCTTGGCGCGCCGGATGCGGCACTCGCCCAGGAGCTCGTCGTCCTTGGCGCAGGGCTCCTCAAAACTCTCGAACTCCCCGGCCACGGGAATCTCAATCTCCTCGGCGCAGCGGTCGCAGGGGACCAGCACCGAGCCGGAAAAGCCCCCGGCCACGAGAAAGCCCTCGTCCTGGGGCGTGATGAACATCCGGGCCTCGAAGGCCTTGCCCGGTCGGACCTGAAGGCCGTACTCCTTCATCGGGCCGGTCCACAGGGACTGGTCCGTGAAATGAAATTCCCGGCCCTCGGCCGGGATGTCCTTCAGCGCGATCCAGAGTTCAAACATGTCGCCTCGCAGGCCGCATCTCTATACGGAGGGGTTTTTGTTTGTCAAGAAAAAAGCACTTGCCTTTTCCCCCGGCTGGGGCTACAAGTCCTCTTCCCTGATGCCGGGGAGCCCGGTTTCAGGCCCTGCGCGGCGTTTCCGCGCGAAGAAGAAGTTCGTCAGTTCCAGGAGGTTTCCCCATGTCCCAGACGTGCGATATATGCGGCAAGCACCCCAGCTCCGGCAACAACGTGAGCCACGCCAACAACCGCACCCGGCGCCGTTTTCTGCCGAACCTGCAGCGCGTTCGCGCCCTTCTGCCCTCGGGCGAAGTCCGCGCCCTGCGCGCCTGCACCCGCTGCATCCGCAGCGGCGCGGTGGTCAAGCCCCCGGTGCGCAGCCTGGCCGTCACGCCTGCCGCCTAGGCAGCCCAAGCCTTCCCGCTGAGTGAGAAAGCCCCGGAGCGATCCGGGGCTTTTTGCGTTCCCGCGCCGGTCTGTTCCCCGCGCCATTTTCGCCCGCGCCAATCTTTGCCCATGCGCCGCAGTGTGTCCACTGCCGTCATCAGCATTCCGGAAGACCCCCTTCAGCTCTCGCCATTGGACCTCGGAGCGGACCTCTGGCATGGCTGTGCCGTGGGCGCGGCACCAAAAGGGACCGGGCTGCGGCAACTTTGCGACAGGAGGGACACGCATGTCGAGCAGGGACTATTTCGCCCAGGTGGCCGGGGACTGGGACCAGCTGCGCGCCGGGTTCTTTTCCGAGGCCGTGCGCGAGGCCGCGCTGGCCCTGGCCGGGGTGCGCACCGGCAGCCATTTCGGCCAGACAGCGGCGGACCTGGGCGCGGGCACGGGCTTCGTCACCGAGGCGCTGCTGCGCGCAGGCCTGTCCGTGGCCGCAGTGGACCAGTCCGCGCCGATGCTGGCCCGGCTGCGCGCCAAGTTTGCGGCCACTGGCCGGGTGCGCGCCTTTGAGGGCCAGGCCGAGGCCCTGCCTCTGGCCGACAACGCGGTGGACTTCGTCTTCGCCAACATGTTCCTGCACCACGTGGACGACCCGGCCCGGGCCATCGGCGAGATGGCGCGCATCGTGCGTCCTGGGGGGCGGGTGGTCATCACCGACCTGGACAGCCACGCGCACGCCTTTCTTCTGGCCGAGCACCACGACCGCTGGCCCGGCTTTGCCCGCTCCGATGTGGCGGCCTGGATGACCGCCGCCGGGCTGGAGCGCGTGGCCGTGGGCGGTATTGGTGGGAATGGCGCTGGTGCGGACGGTGAGGGCCTGGAAGGCGAAGGAGAAGTCTGCTGCGCCGAATCCTGTGACGGCTCCTGTGACGGGTCAGCCTCGGCCCGCGTGTCCATCTTCGCCGCCCATGCGCGGCGGCCCCTGTGCGCCATCCCGGCGGCCCAGGCCGATCCGCTGGCCGTGGGCGCGCGGGCGCGGGCCTGCATGGACCTTGGGCGGCCGCTTTTGTGCGCGGAGTCCGTGCTCCTGGCCGTGAGCCAGGGGCTGGGCTGCTCGTCGCCGTTGATTCCGCGCCTGGCCACGGGCTTTTGCAGCGGGCTTTCGCGCAGCTGCGGGCCGTGCGGGGCCTTTTCCGCCGGGGTCATGGCCCTGGGGCTGGCGCTTGGCCGGGACACGGGCCTGGACGACCTGGATGAGACCTACGGCCCGGTGCTGGAGTTCCGGGAGTTCTTTCTGGCGCGCTTCGGGTCGCTTTCCTGCCCGGAGCTCACCGGGCACGACCTCGGCTCGCCTGCGGGGCTGGCGGCCTACCGCGCGCAGGGGCTGAAGGAGCGGGTCTGCTTCCCGATCCTGGAGCAGGCCGCAGCTCAGCTCATCCGCATCCTGGCCGAGCAGTGAGGGACCGGGCAATGACGGGCCGGGCAGCGGGGGGGAGCCTGGAAGGCCGGGCCGTTTTTTTCGACGCCAGGACCGGGCCGGGCGCCATGACCGACGGCGGGGGCTGGGGACGCAGCCTCTGCTTTGGCGTGCCCGCAGCCCTGCGCCGGGCCGAGAGCCTGGACCAGGTGCCCGGCGTGGTGCACTGGGCCGAGGAGCAGTCCCGCGCGGGCCGCTGGGTCGTGCTGGCCCTGGCCTTTGAGGCCGCACCGGCCTTTGACGCGGCCCTGTGCGCGCACCCACCGCAGGAGGGCCTGCCCCTGGCCTGGGCCGCCAGCCACGATGCGCCCTCGCAACGAAAATCGACCCCGGCGGATCCCGCCCCCGCCCCAGGGCCTTGGCGGGCGCTGGTGCCGCCGCGCGACTACGCCGCGAACTTCGTGCGGCTGCAGGGGCTCATCGCCGCAGGCGAGACCTACCAGGCCAACTACACCCTGCCTTTCGAGGCCCGCTTCGCGCCTGACGCCGCCGATCCGGCCGACTCTGATCCGGCCGACGCCGACCGGGCCTGGTTCGCCGACCTGGCCCGCGCCCAGGCCGGAGGCTTTTGCGCTTGGCTCGACCTGGGCAGGCACCGGGTCCTCTCGCTCTCGCCGGAGCTGTTCTTCCGCGTCGAACACACCCCGACTGGCAGGCTGGGCGCTCGCGAGGCCCTGGCCCGGCCCATGAAGGGCACGGCCCCGCGCGGCTGCACGCCGGGGGAGGACGCCGCCCTGCGCGCGGAGCTGGCCGCGAGCTCCAAAAACCGCGCCGAGAACGTCATGATCGTGGACCTGCTGCGCAGCGACCTGGGCCGCGTGGCCCGGCCCGGCAGCGTCCGCGTGCCCCGGCTGTTCCACGTGGAGGCCTACCCCACGCTGTTCCAGATGACCTCGGACGTGCGCGCCACCCTGAAGGATGGCGTCGGACTGGCCGGGCTGCTGGCCGCGCTGTTCCCCTGCGGGTCGGTCACCGGCGCGCCCAAGGTGCGCACCATGCAGATCCTGCGCGGCCTGGAGCCGCACCCGCGCGGGCTATACTGCGGGGCCATCGGCCTGATCGAGCCGGGCTCTTTTTCCGGTTGCGGCCCAATGGCCTTCAGCGTGCCCATCCGCACCATCGTGCTGGACCGCGCCACGGGCCTGGCGCGCTTCGGCGTGGGCGGCGGCGTGACGCACGATTCCGAGGTCGCTTCGGAGTACGCCGAGTGTCTGACCAAGATGCGCTTTCTGACCCCGCCGGGACGGGACTTCGCGCTCATGGAGGCCCTGTTGCTGCTGCGCGGGCGCTACCCGCTGCGTGAGCTGCATTTGGACCGGCTGAAGCGCTCGGCGGAATATTTCGGTTTTGTGCTCGATGAGGCGGCGCTGCGGCGGGAACTGGCGCGGCTGGCCGCCGCCCACCCCGAGGGTCGGCACAAGGTCCGGCTGGTCCTGGGGCGCGACGGCTCGCTGACCGTCGAGGCCGCAGCCATTGCTTCCGGTCGCATGGCCAGGCTGCGCGTGGGCTTTGCCCGCCAGCCGGTCGATTCCGGTGACGAACTGCTGCTCCACAAGACCACGCGCCGGGCGCTGTTCGAGGCCGCCCTGAACTCCTGCCCCGGCTGCGACGACGCGCTGCTGGTCAACGAGCGCGGCGAGGTCACGGAGTCCACCAGGGCCAGCCTGGTGCTGCGGCTGGACGGAGCGTTGGTGACGCCGCCGCTTGCAAGCGGGCTGTTGCCCGGCGTGTTCCGCGAGCGCCTGCTGCGGATCGGGACGGTACGGGAGCAGGTGTTGTTCCCCCTCGACGTGCTGCGGGCGGAAAAGGTCTGGCTGGTGAACTCGGTGCGCTGGTGGATGGACGTGGCGGTGGTGGGGTAGAAATCTCTCAACCCAGGCGCACGCAATTCCTCCCGGCTGCCTTGGCCGCGTACATGGCCACGTCGGCCCGGCCAACCAGCGCCTCCACGGACTCCTTGGGCGTCAGCTCGGCCACGCCGATGCTCACCGTCACCAGGCCCGAGGCCAGAGTGGCCAGGGGCTGGTCGTCGGCGATGGCGATGCGCAGCTTCTCGGCCAAAAGCAGGGCCGCGCTGGCGTCGCAGTCCTGCAGGATCATCAGGAATTCCTCGCCGCCCCAGCGGCACACCGTGTCCGATTCGCGCAGGCGCTCGCGCAGGCTCATGGCCAGGCGCTGGAGCACCTCGTCGCCCGTCAGGTGGCCGTAGTGGTCGTTGATGGCCTTGAAGTGGTCCACGTCGGCCAACAGCACGCTCATGGGCGCGCCGGAGCGCTGGGAGCGGGTCATGGCCTGGTGGATCAGCACGTCCAGGGACTGGCGGTTCAAGAGGCCGGTGAGCTTGTCCGTGGTGGCCAGCTCCTCCATGCGTAGTTGATAGCGGCTCAGGGCCAGGCCGGTGATGCCGACCACGAGGAAGGTCACAAAGGCGCACACGGCCAGGTTCACGTACAGGGTGCGGCGCACGGCGGCCAGGGCCTCGTCCTCGGTCTTCTCCACAAACAGGAACCACTTGAGCTCCGGGATGTAGCGCACGTTCAGCAGGTGCGTCTTCCCGCCGCTCTGGTACTGGTACGAGCCCGCGCCCTCGGCCAAAATCTTCTTGGCCTGGTCGCGCAGGCCGTCCACCTCGCCGATGTTCCCGGCCTGCATGCCCGCATCGTTGCCATAAAGAACAATGCGCCCGGTGCGGTCCACAAAGCTGATGCTGCGGCCAAAGCGCTCCTGATAGGCGCGGAGCGCGCCGCGCACCGAGCCCATGGCCAGGCCCACCCCGGCCACGCCCAAAAAGCGCCCCTCGTAGTCCAGCACGCGGTAGTTGATGAAGATGGTCAGCAGGTTGTGGTTGGCCAGGTCTTGGTCCACGTTGATCTCGTAGGGGTCCTGCAGGCGGCGCACGCGGAAGTACCAGGCGTCCAGCGGATCGCCATCGCGAACGGTCTTGAGCAGGCCCGAGGGGTGGTAGTAGGCGCGCGTGGACTCGGACACGAAAAAGCTGGTGAAGGCCCCGTAGCGCGCCATGATCTCCTTCAGATAGCGCACCATGTCCATGGGCTCGCGCTCGCCGCGCAGGGTCCAGTCGCGCAGAAAGGTGTCGCTGGCCATCATGGACGAGATGAACACCGGCCGCACCAGGTCCTTCAAAATCTCGGAATAGATGTTGTCCGAGGTCAGCGGCAGCTCCTGGGTCAGGATGGACTGGCGGATGGAGCTGCGCGAGACCTGGTAGCTGATGATCGTGGTGCTGAAGAAGCCCACGCACAACAGCAGGCTCAAGCCCAGGAGCAAGGGGCGCATCCGGGGAATGCTGGTGCGCGGTGCGGACGGGCTGGGGCTGGCCATGGGTTCTCCTGCCGCCTGCCCGTGCGGGCGGCTTTTCCGGCGGATTGTGCCCGCCGACTGTGCTCACCGACTGTGCCCGCCGACGGTGCTCCTCGGCGTCACTCCTCGGAGCTGCTACTCCACGGTGACGCTTTTGGCCAGGTTGCGCGGCTGGTCCACGTCCTTGCCCAGGTAGTCGGCCATTTCGTAGGCGAAGAGCTGCAGCGCGGGCAGGGTCAAAAAGGCCGCCAGCGGCCCGGTGGCCCTGGGCAGCATCCAGGGGTGCTCCACCTTGAGGTCCAGGCCCTCGTTGGTCAGGGCCACGATCTCGCCCGCGCGCGCCTGCACCTCCACCAGGTTGCTCTTGACCTTGGGGAAGAACTCGTCGTCGAGCGCGATGGCGAAGGTGGGAAACTGCGGGTCGATGAGCGCGATGGGCCCGTGCTTCATCTCGCCTGCGGCGTAGCCCTCGGCATGGATGTAGCTGATCTCTTTCAGCTTGAGCGCGCCCTCCAGGGCCAGGGGGAAGTTCGGCCCACGGCCCAGGAACAGGAAGCTGGTGGCCTGCGCAAAGTGCTTGGCCAGGCGCAGGGCCTCGGCCCGCAGGCCGGGCAGGGCGTCCTCCAGGATCTTCGGCAGAGTCAACAGCTCGCGCACCATGGCGGCGCAGTCGGCCTCGCTCATGCTGCCCTTGCGCCGCCCCCAGTACAGGGTCAACAGCAGCAGCGCGGTGAGCTGGCTGCACATGGCCTTGGTCGAGGCCACGCTGATCTCCGGCCCGGCCTGGCTGTACACCACGTAGTCGGACTCGCGCGAGATGCTGGAGCCCACCACGTTGCACAGGCCGATGACCTTCATGCCCCGCTGCTTGACCAGCTTGATGCTGGCCATGGTGTCCATGGTCTCGCCCGATTGGCTGATGGCCAGGACCACGCCCTTGGGGTCCAAAATGGGGTCGCGGTAGCGGAACTCGGACGCGATCTCGGCCTGCACCGGAATCTTGGCGTATTTCTCCAGCAGGTACAGGCCCCACAGCCCGGCGTGGTACGAGGTCCCGCAGGCCACGATGTGCAGCCGCTCGGGCACGGGGAGCGCGTCCAGCTCGGGCAGGCGCACCTGTCCGGTCTGCTGGTCGATGCGGCCCAGCAGGCAGTCGCGGATGACCTTGGGCTGCTCGAAGATCTCTTTCAGCATGAAGTGCTTGTACCCGCCCTTTTCGGCGGCCTGCACGTCCCAGTTGATGCGGTTCACTTCCTTCTGGACGGGCGCCAGGGTGTCGGTGCGGAAGACCTCCCAACTGCTGGCCGTGAGGCGCACCAGATCGCCGTCCTCCAGAAACACCACGTCGCGGGTGTAGGGCAGAAAGGCCGGGATGTCCGAGCCCAGGAAGTTTTCGCCCGTGCCCACGCCCATGACCAGCGGGCTGGCCACGCGCGTGGCCCAGAGGGTGCCCGGATGGTCCACGCTCATGAGCACGATGGCGTACGCGCCCTCGGCCCGGGCCAGGGCGGCCTGGATGGCCCGCATGACATCGCCGCCGGTGGTCTTCAGGCACTCGGCGATGAGGTTCACCAGGACCTCGGAGTCCGTGTCCGAGCGGAACTCGCAGCCCTTGGCCACAAGCTCGGCCTTGATCTCCTCGTAGTTCTCGATGATGCCGTTGTGGATGATGGCGAGTTTGCCCTCGTGGTCCAGGTGCGGGTGGGCGTTTCTTTCCACAGGCACGCCGTGGGTGGCCCAGCGGGTGTGGCCCATGCCCGTGGTGGCGGAGAACACGTTCATGGTGGCCAGCTTCTGCTCCAGGGCCAAGAGCTTGCCCTCGGCCCGGATGACCGTGAGCTTGCCCGCCTGGACAAAGCTGACCCCGGCGGAGTCGTAGCCGCGGTATTCAAGACGGCGCAGGCCCTCCACAACGAGGGGGACGGCCGGACGGTGCCCACAGTAGCCGATGATGCCGCACATGTTCGCTCCGATTCATTTTGGTTGCTTGACTGTTGATGGCGCAAGCGCCCCAGGACTCTGTGCCCTTTCGCCATGCGGGCGCAAGCCCCACGGGCATGGTGCGGCACGAAAATACGTAGCCGGACGGGCGGATTGCCGCAATACCGCGCCCGCGCGAAATGCCGCGTCCGCATGAAATGCCCGTCCGCGTGAAATGACCGTCCGCCCGGCCTGAACGCCGCACCGGCCCGGCCCCTGCGCCACCGGCGCGGTGGGGGCATCCGCGCGTCCGCGCCGGAAGCCGCGCCTGCTAGGTTTGCGCCTTGGCCCAGAAGGCGGGCCAGTGCGCAAGCAGGGCGCGCAGGGCGTGGCCCCGGTGCGAGCGCGCGTTTTTTTCGGCAGGCGCAAGCTCTGCCGCGCTGCGGCCCAGCTCCGGGTCCAGGAACAGCGGATCGTAGCCGAAGCCGCCTGTTCCGCGCGGGCTGGGGAGCACGCGGCCCTCCCAGCGGCCCTCGGCCGTTATCTCGGCCCCGTTCGGCGCATGCGCCGTCACCACGCTGATGAAGCGACAGCCGCGCCGGGACTCGGGCACGCCCGTAAGGGCGGCCAGAAGCTTGGCGTTGTTCGCGGCGTCGGTTGCGCCCTGGCCCGCGTAGCGCGCGGAATACACGCCGGGCGCGCCGGAAAGCTCGTCCACGGCCAGGCCGGAGTCGTCGGCCAGGGCCACCAGCCCGGTGGCCTGGGCCACGGTGCGGGCCTTGAGCGCGGCGTTCTCGGCAAAGGTGGCGCCGGTCTCCTCGATCTCGCCGATGTCTGGAAAGGCGTCCAGGCCGAGCACGGCCACGCCGAAGCCGGCCAACAGGGCAGAGAGTTCGGCGATCTTGCCCGTGTTCCTGGTGGCCAGGACAACGGTCTTCTCCGTGCCGACTGGCTGCGTGCCGACTGGCGGCGCAGCGGGGTTGGGCGCAACGGGGGTGGCGGGGGGCGTCTTTTCGGTCATGCCGGACTTTACCCGGTTGGCTCCGGTTTCGCAACCGCCAGGTGCGGGGGCAGGTACAGGGTCACGCGGGTGCCCTCGCCAGGGACGCTGGTCAGGTCCACGGTGCCGCCCAGGTCGTCCAGGATCTTCTTGATCATGGCCAGGCCCAGGCCCGAGCCGGTGCCCTTGGTGCTGAAAAAGGGGCTGAAGACCTTGTCGCGCAGCTCCGGGGCGATGCCCACGCCGGTGTCCTCCACCTCCATGAACACGTGCGCCGCGCCCAGGCCCGTGCGCACGGTGAGCCGCCCGCCCCCGGGCATGGCCTCCAAGGCGTTCTTGACCAGGTTGATGAGGCACTGGGTGATGAGCTCCGGGTTGGCCTTGACCAGGGGGATGTCCGTGGTCAGGTCCAGGATGGGCTCGATGCCCTGGTTCTCGCAGGCCATGCCCATGAGGTCCATGGTGTCGCCCACGATGCTGTTCACGTCGGCCAGGCCCGGTGCGGACTCCGCAGGCCGGGCAAAGGTCAGGATGCTCTTCAGGATGCCGTCGAGCCGACGCGACTCGGCCACGATGATGCCGAGCTTCTCCACGGTTTTCGCGTCCTGGGCCTCGCGCAAGAGTTGGTTGGCGAAGCCGCTGATGGCGAACAGCGGGTTCCTGATTTCGTGGGCGATGTAGGTGGACAGCTCGCCGATGGAGGCCAGCCGTTCGGACTGCTGGAGGCGCAGCTCCATCTGGGTGCGGTTGGTGATGTCGCGGCGGATGCACAAAAGGCTCGACACCGCGCCCGCGTCGTTCGTGATGGGGTAGATGTACTCGCGCACGTAGTGCATGCGCCCGTCCTGGTCCACCTGGGGCAGGGTGGCCTCTGCGCTTTGCAGCGAACGTAAGGCCTGCTCCAGGGGCGACAGGCCGTCGCTGTTCCTGCCGCTGGTATCGAAACCGGTCCCGTTGCCGGGCGGCGCTTCGGGCAGGGTGAAGAACAGGCGCAGGTGCCGGCCCGCCACCTCGGCCTTGGACACTCCCAGGCGGTCCAGCAGGGCCTTGTTGCAGTCCAGCACCAGGCCCTGGTGGTCGGTGAGGACGATCTCCTCCTTCAACTGGTCGATGACGTTTTTGAGGAGCGTCTGGGTGTGCAGCAGGTCGAGTTTGCAGGCCACCCACATCTGGTCCGAGGAGAGCAGGCGCAGAAAGAAGCTGGCCGCCGCGCGCTCCACCAGGGCAACCGTGCCGGGCAGGCCGGAGCGCAGGTCCTGGATCATGTCCTGGTGGCCCGTGGTCTCGATGACCATGCTGATGTCCGGGTGCCGCTCCAACATGTCGCGCCAGCCGGTGTACACGGGCAGGTCCAGGCTGGCGGAATAGGGCTCGCCGACGGCGGCGTGGTCGTGCAGGGCCAGGGCCACCAGGCCCAGCTGGCTCAGCACGCGCTCGTTGCCCAGGTTGGCGAACAGCTCCCAGAAAGGCACCAGCGATGACTTGTCGCCGATGATGCCAATGCGGTATGGCTTCTCTGCCCGCAGGGACTCGACCATGGGACGGTGCTCCTCTTGCGCTGTGGCTGTCCTGTTTGTGCTGTGGATGTTCCGTTGCAAACTCGTGCTGACATGGTACATGAGTTTGTGCAAAGCGCAACACCTGACGCGGATTCCGGCAAAAAACTCTGTAGTATTTAAATATGTAGAGGGTCTCTTATGTCCAAGGTCCGCGTGCACACCATCAGCCTGGGCTGCCCCAAGAACCGCGTGGACACCGAGAGGCTGCTGGGCGTGCTGGGCAAGAGCTTTGTCCCGGCCGAGGAAGCCGCCGCCGCCGACCTCGTGCTCATCAACACCTGCGGGTTCATCCGCCCGGCAGTGGAGGAATCCGTGGAGACCATCCTGGCGGCCATCCGCGAGCTGGCCGATGTGAGCCCGCGCCCGGTGCTGGCCGTCACCGGCTGTCTGGTCTCGCGCTACGGCCAGGCCGACCTCGCCGCAGACCTGCCCGAGGTGGACCTCTGGCTCTCCACGCGCGAGTTGGAGACTTGGCCCGGCCTGGCAGGCGCGGCCCTGGGCAAAAAAAGGCTCGACGCGCTGGGCCCCCGCCGCCTGAGCACCGGCCCGGCCTACGCCTATCTCAAGGTCAGCGAGGGCTGCTCGCACAACTGCGCCTTCTGCACCATTCCCGGCATCCGCGGGCCCCACGTCAGCCGCACGTTGGACGACCTGGAGCGCGAGGCGCGCCTGCTGGTGGAGCAGGGCGGCGTGCCGGAGCTGGTCATCGTGGGCCAGGACGTGACCTCCTACGGCCGCGACCTGGGCTTGAAGGACGGCCTGCAGCGCCTGCTGGACCGGCTCCTGCCCATCAAGGGCCTGCGCTGGCTGCGGCTGATGTACCTGTACCCGGCGGGCCTGACCGACGGCCTCTTGAAGCATCTGGCGGGCCTGGCCGGACCTGGAAGCCCGCTCTTGCCCTATTTCGACATCCCGCTCCAGCACGCCCACCCGGAGATCCTGTCCGCCATGGGCCGGCCCTTCGCCCGCGACCCCTCGCTGGTCATCGACCGCGTGCGCGCGCACTTCCCGGACGCGGCCCTGCGCACCAGCCTCATCGTGGGCTTTCCCGGCGAGACCGACGCGCACTTCAAGACCCTCAAGGCCTTTGTCCAGCGCACAGGGTTCTCGCACCTGGGCGTGTTCCCCTACCATCAGGAGGAGGGCACCCCGGCCGCGAGCCTGCCCGGCCAGGTGGCCCAGGGCGTCAAGACCCGGCGCAAGAACGCGCTCATGAAGCTCCAGGAGGCCATCAGCCGCGAGCACCTGTCCGGCCTGGTGGGCCAGCGCCTGGAGGTGCTGGTGGAGGAGCCGAGTCCGGAATGGCCGGGCCTGCACGTGGGCCGCGTGTGGTTCCAGGCCCCGGAGGTGGACGGCGTGACCTACGTCAGCGGGCCCAAGGTCAAGCCCGGCAGAATCGTCCTGGCCGACATCGAGCAGGCCCAGAGCTACGACCTGGTGGCCCTTGCCTGATGCCTTGAATGGGGCCATGGTTCATTGTTAAGCTGCGGGCCAACCGCACCAACGGAGGTTCAGACAATGCCGAGAAAATGGAAACCAGGCCCGGCGGCCACTTACGACCACGGCAAGCACGTCATCGTCAACGTCAACAAGGAGTTCCGGGGCAGGCTCACTACCGGGCAGCGCGTGGCCGACGCCGTGGCGCGCATCGTGGGCGGCTGGCCGTTCATCATCACCCAGAGCGCCATCATCCTGCTCTGGGTGGCGGCCAACGGCTATTTGTTCTACCAAGCCAGCGTCAGCCCGGCCTATTTCAAGTCCTGGGACCCCTACCCGTTCATCCTGCTGAACCTGGTGCTGAGCTTCCAGGCGGCGTACACCGGCCCCATCGTCATGATGAGCCAGAACCGCCAGTCCGAAAAGGACCGGCTCATGGCCGAGCACGACTTCCAGGTCAACGTCACCGCCGAGGAGGAGATCAAGGTCATCATGGAGCACTTGGTGCACCAGGACGATCTCATCCTGGAGATACTGGCCCGGCTGGAGACAATGCACAAGGCCGTGGACCGCGTGGACAACGCGGAATGAATCGTGCGCGGAGGTGAGCGCAGCGGGTGCGCGGGTGCGCAAGTATTTGTTCCAGGCCCGGTTTGTGCTTTTATTTTTGTGTGGAATTGTAGCTAGATGCAATTTGGCACAGGCTATGCTATGACCCAGGCGGCACCCGTGCCGCACAACAAATACGCAAGGAGACCTTCCGTGAAAAAGTTCGCCACCCTCGCCTTGACCGTGTGCACCCTGGCCGCCCTCAGCCTGCCTGTCCTGGCCCAGCAGGGGCCGCCTCCGGCAGCGGGCGGCAGGCCCGACATCAGCGCCGACCGCCAGAACGTGCGCCAGGACAACCAGAACGTGCGCCAGGACAACCAGAACGTGCGCCAGGATGACCAGAACGTGCGCCGCGACAATCGTGAGATGCGCCAGGACCGCCAGGAGCGGCGCGACACCCGCCAGGAGATGCGCCAGGACCGCCGCGCCGGGGACAAGGACGGCGTGCGCCGCGACAGGCAGGAGCTGCGCCGCGAGAACAAGAACATGCGCAACGACAGGATGGAGCGCCGCCAGGACCAGCACCGGATGCAGCAGGACCGCCAGGAGCGCAGGCAGGACAAGGGCGAACGCCGCCAGGACCGCAGGGAGCGGCGCGAGGATCGCAACGACGGGCGCCAGGACCACAGGCCGTAGGCTGCGTAGCGCAAGACTGAAGACTGCGCACGCTTTTTAAGGGAAACGCGCGGGCCGCGCCTGGTGAATGCCGGGCGCGGCCCGCTTGCGTCCGGGGGCGGCGAGCCGGTCAGGCCCAGTGGACGCGGAACACCTCGGCCCTGATTTCAGCCTCAGCATCAGCCTCTGCCCTCGCGTCCGACGGCGATGCGGAAAGCCTCGGCCTTGACCTCCTCCACAGCCTCAGCATCAGCTCCAACATCAGCCACAACACCGGGCTCTGCGCCCGTGCTCTCTCCCGGGCCGGTAAAGGCTAGCGCAGGGGCCTGCGCGCGGCTGCTGGCCGTGCGGTCGTGCGGCCCGCGTCGGCCCTGGCCGGGGGGGCGGCGGCCCTGGCCGCACCCTTTCCCGCGCCGTTTCCAGAGTCCTTGACCGACGCCGCGTCCAGGTCGCGCAAATGGTGTTCGCTCTTGAAATAGTCGCACTTGGAGCAGTGCGCGATCTTCGAGGCGTAGCCGCCCTGGACCGCCCCGCCGCAGTAGGTTCCCTTGACGATGGCGCAGTCCGTGCCGTGGTCCGGCCAGGCCGGGCACACGCCCATCTCGTTCACCTTGGCCCCGCCCTTTTCCCGGCCGCAGCGCTTGAACTCCCAGCAGTCCTGCCGTGCGCCCGCCCCAAGGCCGCGGATGTCCCTGGAGCCGGACCCGTCGGTGATGCCCTCGATCAGGCGGCGCAGGTCGCTGGCCCGGCCCGAAAGCGCGAGGATGGACAGGGCGGCGGCGTTCATGGAGCTGGTGGTGTGCTGGGCGATGGTGTTGGTCTCCTCCACCGTTCGGTTGATCTGGGACACGGCCGCGGACTGCTCCTCCGCCGCCACGGCGATGGCGTGGACCTGGCCGCTGGTCTGCCCGGTGAGGTTCAAAATCTCCGCCAGGGTCGCGCCGGAGGCGCTGGCCCGCTGCGTCACTTCGCCGATGGCCCTGCTGACGTCCTCCATTTCCGAGGCGGCGGACTTCACGCTGTCCTGGATGCCGGAAATGACCGAGCCCACCTCGCCGGTGGCGTGCATGGTCTTTTCGGCCAGCTTGCGCACTTCGTCGGCCACCACGGCGAAGCCGCGCCCGGCGTCGCCCGCCCGTGCCGCCTCGATGGCCGCGTTCAGGGCCAGCAGGTTGGTCTGGTCGGCGATGTCGTTGATGACGTAAATGATCTTGCCGATGTCGTCGGCCTGGGAGTCCAGGGTGTGCACCCGGGCCTTGAGTTCGCCGATGACCGTGTCCACGGCGGCGATGCGCGTCACCAGGACCTCCAGGGTCTGCGAGCCCTCTGTGGCCGTGTCGCTGGCGCCCTTGGCCATGGTCGCCGCGTCCGTGGAGTTGCGGGCCACCTCCAGCACCGTGGCGTTCATCTGCTCCATGGCCGTGGCCGACTCGCCCGCCTGCTCCAGCAGGCGCTGGGCGTCGGCGTTGGCGTCGGTGATGCGCGCGGCCAGCTCCTCCGAGGAGGCGTTGACCTCGGCGGCGATGGCCAGGGACTCCCGGACCAGGCTGGCGGTGGAGCTGGCCTGGCTGGCCATGGCCGCTTCGTTTTCCTTGAGTTGGGTCAGGTCGAAGTAGATGGTCAGGGAGCCGATGACCGCGTCGGCCGCGTCGTGCAGGGGGCTGGCGCTCACATTCAGCGTGCGCTTGTTGCCCTTGACCGTGGTCAGTTTGGTCTCCCGGGCGATCTTCACGTCCTGCTTCAGGGCCTCAAGGGAGGTGGTGGAGCGGTTGGGGTTCTGGAAAAACACCTCGCCCGGGGTCTTGCCCACGAAGTCGAGCTCGCTGCCGTCAAAGTCCAACAGGTCGATGAGCATGGGGCTGATGTGGGAGATTGTCCCGGACGCGTCCAAGGCCAGGAAGGGGAACGTCTCGGACAGGCAGTTCAGCACCCCCTCGGCAAAGCCAAGGGTGCGTTTGAGCTCTGCGGCCATGGAGTTGAGCGTCTGGCCCAGCTCGGCCAGGTCGGCGGGCAGGTCGTCGGCCAGCACGGCCTCCAGGTCGCCCACGCCGAGCCGCCGGGCAAAGGCCGTCAGCCTGCCTGCCGCCTGGGCCAGCAGCCCGCGCAAAACGCCCCAGGCCGCAGCCGCAGCGGCAAGCGGCAGCGCCACGGCGGCCAGCCAGCCCACCGCAGGCGAAACGGCGCTGGAAAGCCAGAGCGAGGCCGCTGCGGACAGCAGCGCCCCGGCCAAAACGATGCACGATAGCCTTGCACTCAGGGACGCTTGCATGGGTTCCTCCGGGGGGTGAGAAGTGCCGCGCGCGGTCGATGTTTTGGCCAGGGATCGTGGCGGAGAATTGTGCATACCACCCTGGTAGGGTATCGGATTTTTGTCAAGGGGGGTGGGGGGCTGTAAAGGTTTCCTGGTGGCGGCCGGGGGCGCGGCGCGTGTGGAGTGTCGGGGCGGACTCAGGACCGCCCCCAAGCGCACCGGGATCCTGCCGGGCAGATGGGAACGGCCCTGCGTCCGCGCTGGTTCAGCGCGTGGGGCAGGTGTTGATGCCGAGGATGGTGTACAGCATGCACCGGCCCATGAGCCCGGTGGCCAGCGGCACAAGGCCGATGAGCCCCCACCACCACAGCGTGTCCCCGTTTTTCAGGAAGTAGACCAGGGAAAGCAGCACCAGCCCGACCACAATGCGCAGAATCTTGTCAATGCCGCCGACATTCGGTTTCATAAGGACCTCCAGCTGTTAGAGGGTTTGGAACATGCTTTGGCCCCAGACCTTCCACCCGCACCCCTCTCAAAAAGGGGCCAACCGCGTTCGGATTGTCGAGGGCCCCCCCCTCGGAAATCCGAACGCATTGCTCACGATCCAACCCAGCCAACGCCTTTGCCCTCGCCACCCTGGCCCAGGCCCCATGGGGAGTCCAGAGGGCCTCAGGCCCTTTGGCCGCCGGAGGCATTCTCTCCCGCCTTTCCCGCCTCGGCCTCGGTGCGCTCGTGCCTGCGCTGGTCCAGGTAGTACATCACCGGCACCACCATGCGCGAGAACAGCGTGGCGGCGATCTCTCCGGCCAAAAGCGACAGGGCCAGGCCCTGGAAGATGGGGTCGAAGAGGATGACGAAGGCCCCGGCCACCACGGACAGCGCGGTCAGCAGCATGGGCCGGAAGCGCACGGCCCCGGCCTCGATGACCGCGTCCTCCAGGCTGCAGCCCTCGGCTCGCTTCAGGTTGATGAAGTCCACCAGGATGATGGAGTTGCGCACCACGATGCCCGCCCCGGCGATGAAGCCGATCATGCTGGTGGCGGTGAAGAACGAGCCCGTGATGGCGTGCGCCGGGATGATGCCGATGAGCGAGAGCGGGATGGGCGACATGATGGCGATGGGCGTGGTGTAGGAGCCGAACCAGCCCACCACCAGGATGTAGATGAGGATCATGACCACGCCGAAGGCCAGGCCCATGTCGCGGAAGACCTCGTAGGTGATCTGCCACTCGCCGTCCCACTTCATGCTGAAGTCCGCGCTGGAGAAGGGCATGCCGGTGCGCAGGCGCGGCAGCTCGCGCGTGTCCGTTGTTTTGCCGTCGGCGCCCGTGCCTGTTTGCCACGCGCCCTGGCCCTTGGCCGCCAGCCTGTCCAGGTCCTGGTCGATGCGCGCCATGCCATAGACCGGGCTTTCCTCGCGCCCGGCCATGTCGCCGGTGACGTAGACTACGGGCAGCATGTTCTTGTGGTGGATGTCCGGCGGGGTGAAGGCCTGCTCCAGGGTGGCCAGCTGCCCCAGGGACACGACAGTGCCGCCGCCATTTGCCAGTGTTCCCCGGACCGGGATGGCCGCCAGCTCTGCGGCCGAGGCCCGGCGCGACACCGGCAGGCGCACCACGATGGGCACGTCCTCGCGCGAGTTCACGTCGTGCAAAAGCCCGGCCTTGTCCCCGCCCACGGAGGCCGCGACCACGCGCCGGGCGCGCTCCGGGTCCACCCCGTTCTTCAGCGCCTTGTCCGTCTGCACGCTGATGCGCGTCTCGGTCCTCTGGTCGTTGACCAGCCAGTCCACGTCGACCACGCTGTCGGCTGCGGCGAAGGCCTGCCGCACCTGCCGGGCCACGCGCACGCGGCCCTCGAAGGTGGGGCCGTAGATCTCGGCCACCAGGGTCTGGAGCACCGGCGGTCCGGGCGGCACCTCGACCACCTTGATGCGCGCGCCGAGCCTGCCCGCGATGGGCAGCATGGCCAGGCGGGCGCGTTTGGCGATGGCGTGGCTGGACGCGCTGCGCTCCCCGCGCGGGGTCAGGTTGACCTGGATCTCAGCCATGTTTGGCCCCTGGCGCAGGTAGTAGTGGCGCACCAGGCCGTTGAAGGAGAAGGGCGCGGCCGTGCCGCTGTAGAGCTGGGCGTCGGTGACCTCGGGCTGGGCCAGGACCACGCGGGAGAGCTCCTCGGCTGCGGCGGCGGTGGCCTCCAGCGGGGTGCCGTCGGGCATGTCGATGACCACCTCGAACTCGCTCTTGTTGTCAAAGGGCAGCATCTTCACCAGCACCGCTTTCAGCGGGAACAAGGAGACGGACGCCAGGAGCAGACCGACCACGGCCAGCAGAAAGCGCTTGCGGTAGCCCGGTTCGGTGATCAGCCGTCCCATGACCCTGCGGTAGAGCCGGGTGAAGAAATCGTCGTGTTTTTCGCGCTCGTGGGCCTGGGCCGGTTTGAGCAGCCGCAGCGAGGTCCAGGGCGTGATGACGAAGGCCACGGCCATGGACAGCAGCATGGCCACACTTGCGCCCACGGGCATGGGCCGCATGTACGGACCCATCAAGCCCCCCACGAAGCCCATGGGCATGATGGCCGCCATGACCGTGAAGGTGGCCAGCACCAGCGGCGCGCGCACCTCGTTCACGGCCTCGATGATCACGCGGACAAAGGGGCGGCCCTGGGAGCCGGGCAGGCGCGTGTGGCGCACGATGTTCTCCACGTCCACGATGGGGTCGTCGACCAGGATGCCGATGCAGAAGATCAGCGCGAACAAGGTCACGCGGTTCAGGGTGTAGCCCAGAATCCAGTAGGTGGCGAGGGTCACGGCGAGGGTCACCGGCACGGCGATCATGACCACCCAGCTGGCGCGCAGGCCCAGGAACAGCGCCACGATGGCCCCAACCGAGAGCGCCGCCAAAAGCAGGTGCTGCAACAGCTCGTCGCTCTTGTCCTTGGCCGTCTTGCCGTAGTCGCGCACCACGCTGGTGTGCAGCCCGTCCGGGATGACGCTGCCGCGCAGGGTGGCGATCTTCTTCAGGGCCTGGTCGCACAGGGTCGTCGCGTTGACCCCGGCGCGCTTGGCCACGCTCAAGGTCACCGAGGGCAGCACGCGCCCGGGCGATTCCGCAATGCCCTTGCTCCTGGCCTGGGCTCCGGGGGCGAAGAACACGTAATCCTTGGGCTCCTCGAACCCGTCGCGCACCGTGGCCACATCGCCCAGGTACACCGGGCGGCCCTGGCGCATGGCCACCACCACGCGGTCCACGTCGGCCCCGGTCTTGAGGAAGCTGTCCAGGCGCACGCCAAAGCTCTGCCCCCCGCTGGTGAAGGCCCCGCTCTGGGCGGCCTGGTTCTGGGCGCGCAGGGCGTCGGCCACGTCAAGCGCGTCCAGCCCCAGCGGCCGCAGCCGGTCCGGGTCCACGTCCACCGTGATGCTGCGGGTGCGCCCGCCGGTGAGGGTGACCTCGCTGACGCCGGGGAGCGTGCGCACGACCTCTGCCGCCTCCGCCGCCACCTGGCGCAGGGTGCGGCCGTCAAAGCCCTCGCCGAAGAAGCTTACGGCCAGCACGGGCACGTCGTCGATGCTGCGCGGCTTCAAAATGGGCTGGGAGCAGCCGGGCGGAATCCAGTCCAGGTGCTGGTAGAGCTTGGCGTAGGTCTTGACCACGCTCTTCTCCGTGTCCTGGTCGACGAAGAAGCGCACGATGGTCAGGGCCTTGCCGTCCATGGCCTGGGAGTACACGTACTCCACGCCGGGGATCTCCCAGAGGATCTTCTCCATGGGTCCGATGACGCGGGTCTCGATCTCCTTTGGCGTTGCGCCGGGCATCTCGACCATGACGTCGATCATGGGCACGATGATCTGCGGCTCCTCCTCGCTTGGGGTGCGCAGCACGGCGAACACGCCGAGCAGAAGCGCGCCAAGGATGATCAGCGGCACCAGCTTGGAGTCCACAAAGCTCGCGGTGATGCGCGAGAGCAGGGCATGGTCGCGCGGGTGCGGCTCCGGGGCTTGCGGCTCCGGGGTGCCGGGGCCAGAGGATTCGGACTCGGGCGCTTCGGACACGGGCGTTGCGGACACAGGAATTTCTGGTTCGCGGGGGTCCGGGACGCCGGGGGTCTGGGGTGTGTCGCTCATGATCCGGCCCTAGGGCTTCTGGGCGATGCGGTCGCCCTCGCGCAGGGATTCCGGTCCGCCGTTGACCAGCACCTCGCCCGGGGTCAGGCCGGAGAGCACCTCCAGCATCATCGCCGGTCCGCCCGAACCGTCGCTCAGGGCCTCGGTTTGGGCCTGGACGATGTACGACTGGCCGTCCAGCTCGGCCTTGAGGTAGACCCCGCCGATCTTGAGCAGGCGCAGGCGCAGCACGCCGGTGTCGTCCACCACCAGGGCGGTGGTCAGCTCCCCGCGCTGGCGCACGGCGCTGGCCGGAATGAGCAGCTTCTTGGCCCGGCCCACGGGCACGCAGACCTTGCCGAACATGCCCGCGCGGGGCCGGTTGTTCGGAAGGGGGGCCAGGGTGGCGGCCTGGGTGGCGTTGGCCTGGGCGGAAGCCTGGGTGGCGTTGGCCTGGCCTGTGCTGGCCGGTGAGTTGGCCTGGGGAACGGGCGCAGGGGCCTTGTAGTCGGCCCGGACCTTGAAGGTGCGCGTGGCCGGGTCCACCCGGCCCACCACGGTGGTCAGCCGCGTGATGAAGGGCATGGGCGAAAGCGAGGGCACCAGCCCCAGCACCTGCATGCCCACGCTGACCAGCGGCAGCATGCTCTCGTCGGCCTGGGCCTCCAGCTCGTAGCCGCCCTGGGCGTCGCCTCCGGGAGCCAGTTCGTCCACGGCGGCGAGCGGCGCGCCCGCGTTCACAAAGGCCCCCTGGTCCACATACCGCCGCGAGAGCACGCCCCGGAAGGGCGCGACGACCAGGCTGTAGCCCATGAGCGTGCGCGCCTCGGCCCCCATGTGCCCGGCGGAGGCGGCGCTGGCGGCCATGGCCTGCTCCTGCTTCTTGAGCGCCTGGAACTCCGTGCGCGCGCGGTCCAGCTCGTCCTGGCTGATGGCCTGCTGGGCGTACAGCTTCTGCATGCGCTCCAGGTTGACCTTGGCCAGGGCCGAGCGCGCGGAGAGCGCCTGGCGCTCCAGCCCGGCCTGCTGGGCCGTGGACTGAATGCCCTGCATGCGCTGCCTAAGCTCGCTGTCGTCGATGCGCAGGATGGGCTGGCCCTTTTCCACCACAGCGCCCTCGGCGGCCATGACCTCGACCACGGTGCCGGAGATCTTGCTGGCCAGCACCACGCTGTTCTGGGAGCGCACCTCGGCCGGCAGGCTGCGGCACTCGCGGGCGTCGTACAGGGCGGCGCGCACCGTGGGGGCCTGCACGCTCTTGGCCTCGGCCTGCTTGTCGCCGCCGCCGCAGGCGGACAGGAGGAGCCCGGCTGTCAGGAGCTGGGCAGTGAGGAGCAGGGCCGGGGCGGTTTTGAGCTGGGGCATGGGCTGTGGCCCTCCTCGCGTGCGTGTTCCACCGGAATGTGCGGCTGCCGGGTGGTGCGTGATTTGACCGGATTCTCATTTTCTACCCAACCGGAGGAATTACGTCAAGAAAGCCGCGCCGGAGTTGCCTCGCGCCGGGCCTGCCGCAGGCTCTCCTGGACCGCGCCCCGCTGTTCCTGGCGCTGCGGCTGGGCGCGCCCTGGCGAGAGTCCCCGGCTGTGCAGGGGGATGAGGCCGGGCGGTCGGGCCTGCACAGGCGTTGCCGCACGTTCGGCTGCGGGCGCGGCTGCGGACGGGAACCAGGCGCTGCGATCTCCGTCCGCATTCTCACGGCGCGCCGCTAGATCATGAACCAGGTGGCCACCAGCCCGGCCAGGGTCATGCTCACGGTGTAGGGCAGGGCCAGCATGACCATGCGCCCGTATGACAGCCGGATCACCGGGGCCAGCGACGAGGTCAACAGGAACAGGAACGCGGCCTGGCCGTTGGGCGTGGCCACGCTGGGGATGTTGGTGCCGGTGTTGATGGCCACGGCCAGAAGCTCGAACTGCTGGCGGGTCATGCCCGAGAGCCCGGCGTCGAAGACCTTCTTGGTCTCCGAGATGTACACCGTGGCCACGAACACGTTGTCGCTGATGGAGGACAAGAGGCCGTTGGCCAAGTAGTAGGCCGCCAGCTGCTCGCGGCCCTTCAGCGCCAGCACCAGGTCGATGATCGGCTTGAACAGGTGCTGCTCGTGGATCACGGCCACCACGCCGAAGAACACCACCAGCAGCGCGGTGAAGGGCAGGGCCTCCTTGAAGGCGTTTCCGATGCGGTGCTCGTCGACCACGCCGGTGAACGCGGTCAGCAGGATGATCACCGACAGGCCGATGAGCCCGACCTCGGCCAGGTGCAGGCCCAGGGCCAGCACCAGCCAGATGCCCGCCAGGGCCTGCACCAGCAGGGAGAGCTTGCCGCGCTCGTCCAGGGCCGCCTCGCGCTTGCGCGCCTCGTCCACCAGCACCACGCGCACGGCAAGCGGCATCCCGACCCCGTAGCCGAAGAGCTTGAAGCGCTCCACCACCACGCAGGTGGCGAGCCCCACCACCAGCACCGGCAGCGAAACCGGGGCCACGTGCACAAAGAACTGGGCGAAGCTCCAGCCCATCTCCCCGCCCACCAGCAGGTTCTGGGGCTCGCCCACCAGGGTGCACACCCCGCCCAGCGCCGTGCCCACGGCCCCGTGCATCATGATGTTGCGCAGAAAGCCCCGGAAGTTCATCAGGTCGTCGCGGGCGGACTGGTTGAAGGCCGCCTCTTCGAGCAGGTCGCGCTTCTCGGTCGGGCCGGAGACGTGGCGGTGGTACAGGTCATAAAAGCCGTAGGCCACGGTGATGATCACCGCGACCACGGTCAGCGCGTCGAGAAAGGCCGAGAGCACTGCCCCGGCCACGCAGAACAGCAGCGAGATGAGAACCTTGGAGCGCATGCGCACCAGGATCTTGGTGAACACGTAGCGCAGCATGTCCTGCATGAAATATATCCCCGCCACCATGAACATCAACAGCAGGATCACCGGGAAGTTGTGCAGGGTCTCGGTGTACACGGCCAGCGGGCTGGCCAGGCCCAGGGCCACGGCCTCCAGGGTCAGCAGGCCGCCTGCGGGCAGGGGGTGGCACTGCAGCGCCATGGCCAGGGTGAAGATGAACTCCAGGATCAGGGCCCAGCCCGCGACGAAGGGCCCGGCAGTGTGCAGCAGCAGCGGGTTCAGGACAAGAAAGCCGAGGACCGAGAACTTGTACCAGCGCGGCGCGCCGCCCAGCAGGTTGGAGAAGAAGGCCTGGGCCAAGGTGCGTGGCATCGTTGAACTCCGGGGGATTGGGGTAGGTGATCGGGCCTCCCTGGCGCGGGAAGGCCAGCCGTCGTGGTTGTAGTGCAGCGGGCGTGGTTCATGACGCGGGGGGGGGCGCTGGCGCGCGGTCGACACGGCAGGCCGCGCGTCGGCGGGCGGGCCTCAACGCCGGGTGGTCTGGGCCGGGCTGTCCTTGGGCTCTTCTTTGACCCGCACCAGGCGCAGGCCGTAGAAGGCCGTGCGCAGGTCGGGCCAGGCCCGGCTGCGGTTGGCCGAGCGCAGGGTCGAGGCCTTGGTGACCCAGGAGCCGCCGCGCAGCACGCGCGAGGCGCCCTCGACCGTGTTCAGCGGGTCCAGGCGCGGGGAGCGGGCGTAGTACTGCGCGTCGTACACATCCTCGCACCACTCCCAGACATTGCCGTGCATGTCGTACAGGCCGAAGCCGTTGGGCTGGAAGCTGGCCGCCACGTTGGTGTGCATGTTTGGTCGGATTCTGATGCTTGGCTGTACCGTCTTGCGGTTCGAGCCGCGCCGGGACGAGCGTGGCGCGGGCAGCTGGTAGCGTTTCCCAAAGCTGGCCTGGTCCTGGGAGATGCCCTCGCCGAAGGCGTAGGCCGTGGTCGTGCCCGCCCGCGCGGCGTATTCCCACTGGGCCTCGGTGGGCAGGCGGAAGGTTTCGCCGCTCTTTTTGCCCAGTCTGGCCGCGTAGTCCTTGGCCATGCCCCAGGAGATCATGTCCACGGGATAGTCCTCGCCGCTGGCGATGAGCGAGGGGTTGCCGCCCATGACGGCCCGCCACTGGCCCTGGGTGACCTCGGTCTTGCCGATCCAGAAGCCGGACAGGCAGACCTCGTGCTGCGGCCCCTCGTCCAGGTTGCGGCCGGGCTCGGTCCTGGGGCTGCCCATGACGAAGCAGCCTGGGGGCACCCAGTTGAAGACCATGCCGGTCTTGGGCTCGGTCCAGATTTGCGCGGGCGTCCGCACGGGCGCGGGCGCGGGCCGGGGTTGCGCCGGGGCGGCGTTGGCGTTCTCGACCGTGGCGTTGGCGGCCATGGCCTTGCCCCGTGTCTGGCCCAGGCCGGGGGCCGCCGCGCCCAGGGCCAGCAGCAGGAGCAGAAGCAGCGTGGAGGTCAGGCGGGTCATTGCGTGTGGGTGCTCCATCAGTTCCCGGCCCTGGCGGGCGGGGTCTTGGGCAGCAGCACAGCCACCGTTGTCTGGCCGGGCACGGAGCAGTCCAGCGTGACGCCGCCGCCGTGAAACTCGGCGATGCGCCGGGCCGAGTATGTGCCCAGGCCGGTGCCGTTGGCCTTGGCTGCGGTGACGTACTTCTCGAAAAAGCGCTCGCGGATGGCCGCAGGCACCTCGCCCTTGTTGCGGATGGTGATGCGCCCCGCCCCGCCCTGGCCCTTCTGGTCCACCTCCGGCAAGTCCGCCTCCAGATCCACCTCGATAATCCCGCCCTCGGGCGAGGCCTCCAGGGCGTTTTTCAGGAGGTTGGCCAGCATGGTCGAGCAGAGGGTCTCCTCGCAGAGGATGTTGAGCGTTGCGCCGGGGGGCAGGGGCGCACCGCCCAGGGTCAGCAGCACGTGCTTGCCCTGCAGTTGCGGCTCCTGGGCCAGACTTTCCCGCGCGCTTTGGACCAGGGCCACGAGGTCGGCCTGGACCGGCTGGAGCTTCAGTCTGCCGCGCTCGATGCGCGAAAGCTTCAGGTAGGCGTCGAGGATGCGCAGCATGTTTGCGGCCTGGGCCCCCAGCAGCGTGACCCAGCCGCGCTGCTCGGCGGTCAGGTTCGGCTGCGCCAGCAGCAGCTGCGGCAGGCTGATGAAGCCCACCAGCGGGCTGCGCAGGTCGTGGCGCATGATGTGCTCCACGGATTCCCTGGCCTGCTCGCGCTGGGTGCGTTCGGTGATGTCCTCGAAGACCACGATGACCGCGCGCAGGCCGCCGCCTTCTTCACCGAGGGGGTCGCGGCTGGTGTCGCGGATGGGAATGGCCGCGCAGTGGACCACGGCGCGCCCGGTGGCGTTCGGGGCCTGGATGTCGAGCACCTGCACGGGCAGGGCTTCTTCCCCGGCCAAGGCCCGGGCCAGCACGAACTCGCCGGGCCGCAGGGGTTGGCCGGTGTCGTGCCGCCAGGCCCGCAGGCCCTGGTTCTGGCCTTGGCCCTGGCCCGGCGCGCCGCCAGCAGCGCCGCCAGCAGCGCCGCCAGCAGCGTTGTCCGAGGCGTTGTCCGCAATGACATACGCAGCGCAGGCCGCAATGACATCCGCAGCGCAGGCCCCCGCCGGTCCCCAGATCAGGCGGCTGGCCTGGTTGGCGTACCGGATGCGGCCCCGCTCGTCGGACATCCACACGCCCACGGGCAGGGTCTCCAGGATCATGCGCAACAGGGCCTCGTTCTTGCGCACCTCCACCTCGGCGGCCTCCCGCGCGGTGATGTCCCTGGACAGGGCCTCGGCCATGTCGTCCAGCGTCTTGGCCAAGAGCGCCAGCTCGCCGAAGTCCTCTGGCGCGCCGCTGCGCGCGTCCAGGTCGCCGCCGCCCAGCCGCCGGGCCACGCCGGCCAGCCGCTCCACGGGCCTGCTGATGACGATGCCGCCCACCACCCAGGCCACGAGGATGGCCAGAAACGCCGCCCCGGCCAGGGACATCAGGTCGCGGTACAGGGTGCTGACGGCCCCGGCCAGGGCCTGCTGCTCCGGAATGCCGATGGAGATGTAGAGATAGGGCGGGCTCTCCGGGCTCAGGCGCAGCTGCGTGTAGGCCACGATGCGCCGCACCCCGTCGGCGAAGGTCACCGTGGCCGTGCCCAGGGGCTTTGGCCCGCTGACCTCGTTCCACAGGTCCTCGACGATCTTCTGCCCGGCGGGGCTGGTCTGCTCCGCCGGGGGATAGCGGTATAGGCGCTTGCCCGAGTGGTCGGCGATGGACAAGACCGAGCCCGGCGGCAGGGAGGCCACGTTGAAGATGCGCTCAAAGCGTTCGGGCCGCAGGGCCGTGGCCAAAAGGCCCAGGCTCTGCCCGTCCGCGCCGGTGATGGGGTAGGCGAAGTGCAGAAGCGGCGCTTTGTGCGTGCCGGGCAGGCCCAGGTCGAAGTCGCCCACGCTGAAGCCCTCGTTTTGCAGGGCCGTTTCAAACTGCTCCCCGGCCTTGAGGGTCGCGGGATGGTCCAGGTGCAGGGCCGAGCCGAAGACCCGCCCGTGCGCGTCTGCGGCCACGATGTTGGCGAAGACGGCGCTCTGGGTGCGCAGTCGGCGCAGGATGCCGCTGGTGGCCTGGGCGTCCAGGGCCTTGACCTGGGGCATCTGCGCCAATAGCGAGAGCAGCTGCTCCGCGCGCATGGTGATGAGCTGCTGCTCGCTGGACAGGAACTGGGCGGCGCGCAGGGCCTCGGCCTGGGCGTCTTTGATGGCCCGGTCGCGGTTTTCCAGGCTGGAGTGCAGGATGACCCCCAGCGCGGGCAGCACGGCCAGAAGAACCAGCGTGAGCAGGCTGTTGCGCAGGGAGCTGAAGAAGAGGTTTCGCATGGTCGTATCCTAAGGCCTGTTCCTGTGGTCTGTTCCTGTGGTCTGGGCCTGTGCTCGGGGCCGGGTCAGTTGATTCCGGGCCCTGTGCGGAGGTGCGGAAGTTTTGTGGGAGGCCACGGGACACAAGCCCCGCAGCCTCCGGTCGATGGTTGCGCCTGGCGTGCAGGATGGGCCTGCGGAAGGGTCGGGGGAAGTCACCACACTTCCCCCAGCCTTTGGCCGGGCGCTTTTGGTCACCGTCCGTGTGAGATTTCGCCGCCTTTTGCGCTGCCCCTTGCGCCGCCCTTCCCGGTCAGGGAGCGGCCGTGCTTGCTGAGCAGGCCATACAGGCGCGAGGGGCTGAGGCCGGAAATGTTGAGCGCGCGCTTGAGCTCGCCCGCGCTGGCGCTGATCAGGGCGTCCACGTAGTCCGCCTCGATGCGCTCCTGCTCCTGGCGCTTGTGCTCGCTCCAGCTGGCCAGCGGGCCCAGGCCGATCTGGCCGGAGCCCGGGCCGCCCTGGCCGGAGCGCGGGCCGACCTTGCCCACGCGGGAGCGCAACATCTGGATGCGCAGCTCCTGGGGCAGGTGCGCGGGCAGCAGCATCTCCTCGTCCGGGGCGCTGGCCACCATGGCCTCCAGCACGTGCACCAGCTCACGCACGTTGCCGGGCCAGGCGTACTGCTTGAGAAAACCCTTGAGGTCGCAGGACAGGGTCTTCTGCCCCAGCCTGCTGTCGCGGCAGATGCGCTCCAGGTGGTGCGCGGCGATGGCCGGGATGTCCTCGCCCAGCTCGCGCAGGGGCGGCAGCTCCAGCACGGCGGAGCGGATGCGGTAGAACAGGTCCTCGCGGAAGGTTCCGGCGGCCACCATGTCGGCCAGGTTCTTGTTGCTGGCGCAGACCAGGCGGAAGTCCAGGCGCAGCTCACGCGTGTCGCCCAGGGGGCGGAAGGTGCGCGTTTCCAGCAGGCGCAGAAAGCTCTTCTGCAATTCCAGCGAGAGTTCGCTGATCTCGTCGAGAAAGAGCGTGCCGCCGTCGGCCCTTTGGAGCACCCCGGCCTTGTCCGAAACGGCCCCGGTGAAGGCTCCCTTGCGGTGGCCGAAGAGGTCGCTGCCGACCAGGGCCTCCTGCAGCGAGGCGCAGTCGACCACCACGTAATTCTTGTTTTTGCGCGGGCTGCCCGCGTGCACGGCCCGGGCGAAGATCTCCTTGCCGGTGCCTGTTTCGCCCTGGATGAGCACGCTGGCCGAGCTGCGGGCCGCCGTGGCCATCTGGCGCACGGCCTCGGCCAGGCGCGGGCTTTCGCCCACGATGCCGCGCCGCTCCACCGGCAGGGCCGACTGCTTGTTGCGGCGGAACTCCAGCGCGCGCTTGAACGAGAGCTGCAGGCCCTCGGGCGAGCCGGTCTTCTGGATGTAGTCCCAGGCCCCGTTGCGGATGGCCAGCTCCGCGCCGTCCGGATCGCCCAGGCCGGTCATGATGATCAGCTCCGGGGCCGAGGGCAGCTCCTTGACCTTGGGGGCCAGGTCGAGCCCGCTGCCGTCGGGCAGGCGCACGTCGAGGAAGACCACGTCGAAGTCCGACTCGGCCAGCAGGGCCTCGGCCTGGGCCATGTCCCTGGCCACGGCGGTCTCCACCTCCGGGCCGGAGAGCAGCGAGGCCAGCAGGCGGCCGAAAAACTCGTCGTCATCGATGATGCAGACCCTGGTCACGAGCGGCCTCACATGGTTCTCGGGGTTGGTGTCGCAGCCGACAGGAGATAATCCTGCCCCAATCATACCCCAGGCCGTTGATTCAGGCAAATGGCTACGAAGCATTGGCTTCATGCCCCAGGCTGCGCAGCTTGGCGAAGATGTAGCCCATGACGATGCCGAGCCGCTGGTGGGCGTGCCCTGCTGCGGGCAGGTCGCCCTGCTCGCCTGCGGCGTATATCTCCCGGGCGTATGCGGCCAGGGCCTGCACCGGCAGCAGCCCGGTCAGGCTGGCCAGGCTGTGTGCGGCGTCCATGACGGCATGGGCGTTCCCGGCGGCCAGGGCCTGGTCCAGCTGGCCCAGCCGCTGCTCCCCGGCGGCCAGGAACAGCGCGCCCATCTTGGCGGGCAGGCGCAGGGCGGCCTTGTCCAGGTCCACTCCCCGGCATTCCGCAGGCACAGAGTCCATTCCCGGCATGTCCACGCGCTCCTTTGCTCCTGACCGGCGCAGCCTCGGCGCCGGGGTGGTCGGATGTGGTGTTCTGCGGCCCCCCAACATGGGAGGGAGGCAGTCGGGCGCGAACAGGTGCCGCGACCGCAGCAGTTGGCCGTAAGGCCCTCACCCCGCTGCGGCCGCGGCGTGGCGGAAGGAGCCACGCCTCCTCCCTATCAAGAAGCCTGCCAGGATGTACGAAAGTACAACATGCTGGAATTGCGCGTAATAAATTTTGCGGGAATGTATTTGCGGGGTGTATTCCTGAAATATAGGAGCTGCGGCGTAGGAGCGTCCTGCGATTTCCGTAGGAAGGGGAGCCGCGCCGAAGGGCGGCTGGGGCGATGATCAGGACCGGGGCGCAGGCCAAGGGCCGGGCCTGGCGCTGTCCGAACCTGTCCGGCGGGCCCGCACCAGGCCGCGCGGGGCGTGGCCGGTTGCGCCGGTTGCGCCCGGTGGAAGCTCTGCGCGCAGGCCAGGCGCAGTGGTGCAGCGTGGTTCGGTGTGCTTTGGCTCGGGGCGTCGCGTTGGGCCGGGACCGGGCCACGCGCAACGGGCCACGAGTCCCGGAAATGCGGAGCGCACAAGTTCGAGGCTCGGCACAACAAAAGCCCCGGCATGACCGGGGCTCGTGTTGGGTGCGCAGGTCGTTGCAGGCGACCCTTGGGGCATGGAAAGGCGGTGCGCAGCCGACTGTTTCCGGCCAGCCTGGCCAGATCAGCAGATCGCCAGATCAGCCAGCCAGCCGGGCCTACCTGGCCTCGATGCGCTCCAGCCCCTTCATGTAGGGCCGCAGGGCCGGGGGCAGGACCACGGAGCCGTCGGCCTGCTGGCCGTTCTCCAGCACCGCCACCAGCGCCCGGCCCACGGCCAGGGCCGAGCCGTTGAGCGTATGCAGGTATTCGCTCTTCTTCGCGCCCTTGGCCTTGAAGCGGATGTTCGCGCGCCGCGCCTGGAAGTCCAGGAAGTTGGAGCAGGACGAGATCTCGCGGTACTTGTTCTGGCCGGGCAGCCAGACCTCGATGTCGTAGGTCTTGGCCGAGGAGAAGCCCAGGTCGCCGCCGCACAGCGCAATGACCCGGTAGTGCAGGCCCAGGCGCTTCAAGATTTCCTCGGCGTGGCCCGTGAGCAGCTCCAGGTCGGCCATGGAGCGCTCCGGGTGGCTGAAGCGCACCAGCTCGACCTTGTGGAACTGGTGCTGGCGGATCAGCCCCTTGGTGTCCTTGCCGTAGCTCCCGGCCTCGCTGCGGAAGCAGGGGGTCAGCGCGCAGTAGCCCAGCGGCAGCTGGTCCTCGTCCATGACCTCGCCCGCGTGCAGGTTGGTCACCGGCACCTCGGCCGTGGGGATGAGGTAGTATTCCTGGCCCTCGATCTTGAACAGATCCTCCGCGAATTTGGGCAGCTGGCCGGTGCCGGTCATGGCCTGGCGGTTGACCATGAACGGGGTCAGCACCTCGGTGTAGCCGTGTTCGGCGGCGATATCGAGCATGAATGCGCCCAGGGCCCGCTCCAGCTTTGCGGCCCAGCCGAAGCTGACGCAGAAGCGCGAGCCGGTGATTTTGCCTGCGCGCTCAAAGTCCAGCCCGCCCAGCGCCTGGCCCAGCTCCCAGTGCTCCTTGGGGGCGAAGTCCAGCTGCGGCTTTTCGCCCCAGGTGCGGATCACCGGGTTGTCGTCCTCGCCTGCGCCGTCCGGGGTGGACTCGTGCGGGATGTTCGGCACCTTGAGCAGCCAGTCGGACTCCTGTTCTTCTATGACCGCCAGCTCGGCGTCGAGCTCCTTCACGCGGTCGCCCATGGCCGACATGCGGGCCATGAGCTCGCCTGCGTCCTGGCCCGCGCGCTTGAGCCTGGCCACCTCGGCCGAGCCCTGGTTGCGTTCGGCCTTCAAGCCTTCAGCTTCACGAATAAGCGCGATGCGCGCCTCGTCCAGGCGGGCGAACTCGGCCACGTCAGGCTCGGTCTTGCAGCGTTTTTCCAGGCCCTGGCGCACGGCGTCCAGGTTCTTCTGCACGAATTTCAGGTCAAGCATGCTCGTCTCCTCAAAATGGGGCGCGCCGTCGCGGCGCTGGCGCGGGCTCCCCGCCGCACGCCCGAAGCCGGGCCGGGGGAGATATTTGTTCCTTTAACAAATTAATGTGTCAAGCGCTGTGTACCCGAAGGCGGGGCGGGAATAAAGGGGGAAATGGGCCTGTGCGCCAAGGGCTCCGCCCCTGGACCCCGCCGGGGGCCGCTGCCGCCGACCCCACAGCCGGGGGCCGCTGCCCCCGGACCCCCCGCCAAAGGGCCTGAGGCCCTTTGGAATCCCCATTACGCCGAAAGGGCTGGGTCAGGCGAAGCCTGTCCCAGCCCTTTCGGCTGATGAGGGGGTTCGGGGGGAATCATTCCCCCCGGCCGCCGGAGGCCTCTTGCTCTTCAGCTTTCGGAGGCCTCTTGGCTTGTGCCTGTCGGCTACGGCTTGATGCCGTTCTCGATGTTCTTGCGGCGCACGTAGAGCAGGTAGGGCACGATCATGGCCAGGCCCACCGGGGCCAGGTCCTGCTGCCACAGGCACCAGGCCAGCACCGGCGCGCCCAGGACCATGAAGACCGTCTGGCGCTTTTTGCGCCCGGTGAGGGGCTGGGCCAGCCAGGCGCATTCCTGGCCGATGAGCCGCTCCACCCAGGGCAGCAGCCGCCGCAGCTCCGTGTGCTGCATGGGCGGTAGGGGCAGCTCCAGGCACCCCAGGCCGAAGCCCAGCGCGGCCAGGGTCAGCAGGGCCGTGTTGTGCGTCACCAGGCCAAAGGGCGCGATGGCCAGGCTGGCCGTTTGCAGGCACCAGTTCCAGGGTTCGCGGCGGCGCAGGCGCAGCTTGTGGGAAAGGTTCCTGGCCCGCTCACGCAGGAAGGGGAGAAAGTGGCCGTGGTCCATGGGGTGCAATTGCCACGTCCGGCCCTGTCCTGTAAACAGCGGGAAACAGGAAGCGGGGGTGCGGGCATGAAAAAAGTGGATTTCCAGGTCCTGCTGGAGCAGGAGGGCATGGAGCGCCTGGGGGCCATGGCCTCGGAGGCGGCCCGCAAGCTGCACGGCCAGGGCTGGCTGCTGGCCACGGCGGAGTCGTGCACCGGCGGGCTGTTGGCCCACGCCCTGACCAACCTGGACGGCAGCTCGGCCTGGTTCCACGGCGGCGTGGTCTGCTACTCCAATGCCCTTAAGACCGGGCTGCTGGGCGTGGATGAGGCCGTTCTGGCCGGGCACGGCGCCGTCAGCGAGGCCACGGTGCTGGCCATGGCCCAGGGCGCGCTGCGCCTGCCGGGCATGCCTCCGGACCGGGGCGTGGGCGTGGCCATTTCCGGCATCGCCGGGCCCACCGGCGGCACGCGGGAAAAGCCCGTGGGCACGGTGTGGATGGCCTGGGCCTGGCCGGGCGGCCTGCGCGCGGAGCAGTTCCTGTTCCGGGGCTCGCGCGTTTCGGTGAAGTCCCAAAGCGCCGCCGGGGCGCTGTTCGGTTTGGCGACCTTTGTCCGCTAGGGCGGCCATGGCTGCCCAGCCTTCCACCCAGCCCCTGGCCCAGACTTCCGCCCGGCCTGCCGCCAAGCCCGTACCATTGCGCGGCTTCATCGGGCTGCCCCTGCCGGAGACCTGGCAGCAGGGCCTGGCCCGCGTCACGTTGCGGCTTTCCGGGGAGCTCCGCTCGCGCATCAGCTGGACCCGGCCCGGCAACTGGCACCTGACCCTGAAGTTCCTGGGCGAGGTGGACGAGGCCCGCCTGCCCGACCTGTCCGACCTGTCCGATCTGTCCGGCCTGCCCGACCTGTCCGACCTGTCCGATCTGTCCGGCCTGCCCGGCCTGTCCGACCTGTCCGATCTGCCCGGCCTGTCCGATCTGTCCGATCTGTCCGATCTGTCCGATCTGATCCGGGCCCTGCGCGCCATATCCTTTGCGCCTTTTGCCCTGGCCGTGGGCCGGGCCGGGGGGTTCCCGCAGGCGGGCGCGCCTCGCGTGCTCTGGGCGGGCCTGACCCAGGGCCAGGCCGAGAGCGCGCGGTTGGCCGCGCAGGTGGAGCAGGCGCTTGTCCCGCTCGGCTTCGCGCCGGAAGAACGGCCCTTTGCCCCGCACCTGACCCTGGGCCGGGTCAGGCAGGCGTCCCAGGACGACGCCTGGGCGCTGGTGGAGCGCGCCGTGGCCCTGGAGCCTTGGTCCGTGGCCCAGGTGGACCGCTTCGTGCCCTGGCGCAGCGAACTGGGTCCAGGCGGCCCGCGTTATTCCAGGTTGGCGGAATTCCCTGCCCGGCCGGAATAAGGTCTGGACCGCAGCGGCCAGGCGAAGATATTTTGCGCACATGTTAAACATTTTGTTCTCCGCCCCGCCCAGTCCTGCACTGCGGCCATGTACGTAACAACTTGATCGTATATCCGTGTAATTTTTCACGGGTATACGTATTGACGTTCTTGGTGCGTATTGTGCGGCCAGCTATCGACGAAAACCACAGTTTTCCCTTGGCAGCTGCGAAATTGTCCGATAGTGTATTACTTCTGGTTTCCCAGGCGTCGCCGGAGTGCTGGCACGGGGTCGCCGTCTTGTGTGTGCGGACGGGAGTAATGTGTTGCAGCGTTACTCCCGATAGTGTTCGTGGAGCCATCATCCCGCAGGCGTACACTGTCGGAACGTTTTTCCGGCTGATACGGTTGTGCGGTACTAGCTCGAATGATTTACTTAATAGGCAATTGAGGAGGGTGTATGTTCCGGAAAAGCATCAGCAGCGTGCTTATCGCATCAGTGACCGTGGCTGTGTTCCTGGCCGTGGCCGCCATTGTCATCTACGTCTCGCGCTCGTCGTACAACATGGCGCTGGAGATGGAGCAGCAGTCGATGCAGCAGGTCTCGGCGTCCACCCAGGCGGCGCTGGACGTGTATATCAACAACACCAGGGTGATGGTGGAGACTCTGGCCATCCAGAAGGCCATCCAGGAGGCCTTTGAGGGCGACCCAAAGCGGGCCAGGGAGCGCCTGCTGGACTACATCCAGGTCAACAAGGACTATTGGGCCCTGTTTGTTTTTGACGCCAAGGGCGTGATCCTGGCCGGGTACAACGCCAACAAGGACGACCTGACCGGGCAAAGCCGCGCGGACCGCGACTATGTCAAGGCCGTGCTCGGCGGACAGGACCTGTACGTGGGCAAGGAGATCCTCAAGGCCAAGAGCGGCGAAGGCGAGCTGTTCATCTTTTCCATGGCCAAGGCCATCAAGGACAAGGGCGGCAAGGTGCTGGGCGGCGTGGGCGCCTTTCCCCGCTGGGAGGTCTTCACCAAGACCGTCATCGACCCGCCCCGCTTCGGCGCGCGCGGCTACGGCTTCATGGTCGACTCCAAGGGCCGCATGATCGCCCACGCCGTGGACAAGTCCCTGATGCTCACGGACATGAACGAGCATGAGTTCATCCGCAAGGCCCTGGCCCTGAAGAACGGCACCATGTTCTACGACTGGAAGGGCGAGCAGAAGTACCTGACCGTGTCCACGGACCCGGACACTGGCTGGGCCGTGTGCCTGAGCGCCTACGTTGCGGACATGACGGCCACGGCCACCATGCAGCGCAACATCCTGCTGGGCATCGGGCTTGCGGTGATCCTCGTGTTGGTGGGCGTCATCTCGCTCATCATCAGCCGCCTGGTGGTGCGCCCCTTGAGCGACATCGAGGCCTTCACCAGCCGCATTGCCCAGGGTGACTTCAAGGCCCAGCTGGGCAGCGGGTTCAAGTTCGAGCTGGCCAGCCTGGCCGGAAACATCCGCTCCATGGTGGCCGAGATCAAGAACAAGCTCGGCTTTTCCCAGGGTGTGCTCATGGGCATTCCCACCCCCTGCGGCATTGTCGGCCCGGACTTCAAGATGCTCTGGCTGAACCAGCATGTCTGCGACTTCCTGGAAAAGCCAAAGCCTCCGGCGGAATACATCGGGCAGAAGTCGGGCGAGTTCTACTGGAACGACCCCAACCGCGAGACCATGTCCGACAGGGCCATCCGCCAGAACTCCGTGCAGAAGGGCCAGGTGAACTTAGTGCTGAAGAGCGGGCAGGAGGTGCATGTGGACGTGTCCACCACCCCGTTCTTCGACCTGGACGGGAAGATGCTCGGGTCCATCTCCTTCTGGGCGGACATCACCGACATCATGCGCAACCAGAAAAAGATCGAGCAGCAGAACGAGAAGATCGCCCGCGCCGCAGAGGCCGCCACCGCCATTTCCGACCAGGTGGCCTCGGCCTCGGAGGAGCTCTCGGCCCAGATCGAGCAGTCCAGCCGCGGCACCGAGGCGCAGCGCGCCCGCACGGGCGAGGCCGCCACGGCCATGGAGGAGATGAACGCCACGGTCATGGAGGTGGCCCAGAGCGCCTCGGGCGCGGCGGAGCTGGCCGACCAGGCCAAGAAAAAGGCCCAGGAGGGCGCGCGCCTGGTGGACGAGGTCGTGGCCAACATCAGCCAGATCAACACCCGGGCCGAGGCCCTGAAGGTGGACATGGGCGAGCTGGGCAAGCAGGCCGAGGGCATCGGCGCGATCATGAACGTCATCTCCGACATCGCCGACCAGACCAACCTCCTGGCGCTCAATGCCGCCATCGAGGCGGCCAGAGCGGGCGACGCCGGACGCGGCTTCGCCGTTGTGGCCGACGAGGTGCGCAAGCTGGCCGAAAAGACCATGACCGCCACCAACGAGGTGGGCGCGTACATCAAGGCCGTGCAGGGCAGCGCCAAGAAGAACATCGAGGGCACCGAGGCCACCACCAAGGCCATCCAGGCCGGCACGGCCACGGCGGGCAAGTCCGGCGAGGCCCTGCGCGAGATCGTGGGCCTGGTGGACCGCACGGCGGACCAGGTGCGCTCCATCGCCACGGCCTCGGAGGAGCAGTCTGCCGCCAGCGAGGAGATCAGCCACACCACCGAGGACATCAACCGCATCGCCAGCGAAACGGCGGAGGCCATGAACCAGTCGGCCCATGCCGTGTCCGACCTCTCGCGCCTGGCCCAGGAGCTCAAGCGGATCATCGGCAACATGCAGGACTAGACGGCTGCGCGGGCTGGCGCACGAAATTGAAACGGGGCGGGAAGCGGATTCCTGCCCCGTCTTTTTGCGAGGGGTTGCGGGTTGCGGCGGTATGCGGGCTTGCAGCGGGGCTGGCGCGCAAATATGACGCGGGGCAGGACGCGTGTTCCTGCCCCGCGTCGTGTGCGAGGGTTGCGGGTTTGCGGCGGGGTTTACGCGGTGTAGTCCCCACGGTTGAACTTGATGCGTTCCGTCACCGCCATGACCTCCAGCTCCGACACCACACCCTGCAGGGCCGGGTGGGCTTGCGCCAGGTCGGGGTTTTCGCCCTTGAGCTGCTGCACGGTTCCGTCGATGTCCTGAAGAACGCCGTAGGCCTTCTTGAGGTCCGCCGAGCCGGAGGTTCCTTGCAGATTCTGGGCGTACTGGTCCCACTTGTCGAGCAGGTTGTCCACCTTGTCCACGATCGTGCTCTCCGCCTTTTGCACCGGGGCCACAGACTCGACAGCGCCGACGCCCATGAGGGCGCTTAAGGTGCCGAGCCCGCCCGGCGGGGGCAGGGGAGCGCTGGTCTTGGGGGCGTCCGTGCCCGTCTTGGCGACTTCCTGGTTCAGGAGATCGCCGAAAGCGGTGCTGGGCGGCTTGACCCTGTTCGTTTGCGGCGCGCTGTCCGGACGAACTCCTTCCAACTGGTCAGGATGGATCTTCATGGTTGCTCCTCATCCTGTGTTTTGTTTCTATTGTGCAGAGACCATGCCAACGAGATCTGCGCATAAGTCGCTGTAACTTTAGTGTTCTTGCGCGTCCCGCCGGTGGGCAATTCTTGCCTGCCTCCGGGCTGTGCGGCTCTCTGCCTGTGCTTTCGGATATCCCATGGCCGGGGGCTTGTCCATCGGACCGGGCTTGGCCGCTTCAGCCCCCTTATCGGCGCGTTTTGTCCTTGCGTTAATGGACGCCGGTGATTATTTTCACATTGTTCATGTATCCCCCTTTCCCCAAAAGGGGCAACCGCCGACGACCTTTGAGGAGGACAGCCATGGCCCAGATCAAGAAGATTCTTTGCGCAGTGGATTTTTCCGAGCACAGCCCGGCCGTGGCCGAGTACGCGCGCATCATGGCCCAGGGCCTGGGCGCCACCATCGACTGCCTGTATGTCGCCCCCTCGCTCAGCCAGTACGTGGGCTTCCACGTGCCGCCGAGCTCCATCGAGAACTTCGTGGGCGAGATCGTCACCGGTGCCGAGGCCACCATGAGCGCCTTCCTGAACGAGAACTTCCAGGGCGTGCAGGCCGTGGGCCATGTGGTCACCGGCTACGCGGCCGAGGAGATCTTCGGCATGGCCGCCAAGGAGAACGTGGACCTCATCATCATGGGCACCCATGGCCGCAAGGGCATCGACCGCATCCTCTTCGGCTCCGTGGCCGAGAAGGTCGTCAAGGGCGCGCGCTGCCCGGTGCTGACCATCAGGCCCACCAAGTAGCAGGCCGGAAGGTCCGCCGGACCGTGGCGGGCTGGCCGGGACGGACTGGTCGGCGCGGGTTGGCCAAGACGGGTTGGCTGAGATGGGTTGGCTGAGATGCGTTGACCGGCGCGAGTTGACCAGCGCGAAACGGTCAAGCCGGACAGGCCAAGACGGACAGGCCAAGCCGAAACGGCCAAGCCGGACAGGCCAAGGCGGACAGGCCAAGCCGAGGCCGCCCGCCAGCGCCCAGCCGCGCTGGCGCGCACCGGCGTGGACCGGCCCGGGCGGTTGCGCCGAACCGCAAGTCCGGCTATGGCTCTTGCCAATACAGTCGCACAGGGGACGCCCCGAGGCGGTTCCCTGTTTTTTCGCATTGAGTCCAAGAAGGGGTGCGCCATGCCAATCGAGCGAGTCCGGCCGGAGATACTCACCTTCACGCCGTATGTTCCCGGCCTGTCCATAGACGAGATCAAGGCCAAGTACGGCCTGAGCACGGTCATCAAGCTGGCCAGCAACGAGAACCCGCTGGGCGCCTCGCCCGTGGTGCAGCAGGCGCTGGCCCGCGCCGTGGGCCAGGTCTTCCGCTATCCCCAGAACCACAGCCCGCGCCTGTGCCAGGCCATCGCCCAGGCCATGGGCGTCCCGGCGGAGGCCATCGTCTGCGGCAACGGCTCGGATGAGATCATCGACCTGCTGCTGCGGGTCGTGGCCCGGCCCGGCCAGGACAACGTGGTCTGCTACGAGCACTCCTTCAGCATGTACGGCATGATGTCCCGGATGTGCGGGGTGGAGTACCGCGAGGTGCCCCGGGGCGAGGACTATCGCCTGCCGCTGGAGTCCCTGGCCGAGGCCGTGGACCGCAACACCGCGCTGGTCTTCGTCACCAGCCCGGACAACCCCACGGGCCTGGCCGCCAAGGCCGAGGAGCTCATGGTCCTGTCCGGCATCTTGCCCGCAGGCGCGCTTTTGGTGGTGGACGAGGCGTACATGGACTTCACCTGGCCGCCGGAAGAGTACTCCATGCTGAATGTCCTGGGCGAGCTGGGCAACGTTGTGGTCCTGCGCACCTTTTCCAAGGCCTATGGCCTGGCTGGCCTGCGCCTGGGCTACGGGGTCATGCCCGCGTGGCTGGCCGAGCACCTGCGCCGCGCGCGGCCGCCCTTCACCGTGAACCTGCTGGCCGAGGAGGCGGGCGTGGCCGCCCTGGGCGACGACGCCTTCTACAGCGCCACCCTGGAGGTGGTCTTCACCGGGCGCGAGCGGCTGCTCAAGCGCCTGCCCGAGCTGGACTGCACGGTCTGGCCCTCCCAGGCCAATTTTGTCATGTTCCGCCCGCCGCTGGCCGCTGGCGTGGTCTGCGAGGAGCTGCTCAAGCGCGGCATCATCGTGCGCCACCTGAAGAGCTTCGGCCTGCCGGGCCACATCCGCGTCAACGTGGGCACCGGCCCGGAGACAGAGGCCTTCCTCAAGTCCCTGGAGGAGATCCTCCATGCCTAGCGCCCCCCAGTCTGCTCCGAAGTCTGCCCAGAAGTCTGCCCAGAAGGCTGCCGCCCCGCTCATCATCACCCTGGACGGGCCCGCAGGCGTGGGCAAAAGCTCCATCGCCGCGCGCCTGGCCGAGGAGCTGGGCATCGCCTTTCTGGACACCGGGGCCATGTTCCGCGCCGTGGCCTGCACCCTGGGCGAGGGTGCCTGGGACTGGCCCCAGGGCGTGTTGCAGCAGAAGCTGGGCGAGTACGACTTCACCCTGCGCGGCAGCGGCAGGCAGACCGAGCTGTTGCTCAACGGCCAGCCCCTGCCGGAGGAGATCCGCTCCGAGCGGACCGGCCTGTGGGCCTCCAAGCTGGCCGTGCTGCCCACGGTGCGCGCCACCATGAAAATGGCCCAGATCTTTCTTGGCCGGACCACCTCCCTGGTGGCCGAGGGCCGCGACATGGGCACCGTGGTCTTCCCCGGCGCGCAGTTCAAGTTCTTCCTCGACGCCGAGCCCGAGGAGCGCGCGCGCAGGCGCTGCCGCCAGCTTCAGGCCCAGGGCAAGCCCGCCGACCTGGCCGCCATCCTCCAGGCCATCACCCTGCGCGACCACCAGGACCGCACCCGCAGCATCGCGCCCATGAAGCCCGCCGAGGGCGCGGTGGTGGTCGACACCACGCACGTCACCGAGAACGAGGCCCTGGAAAAGGTGCTGCACGTGGTCTGCGGCCAGAGGTAGCTTCCCCTTCCCGCGCGCGGAGCACGAAGAACGCCCGCCCCGGCCACCCATTGCGTTGGGCCGGAGCGGGCGTTTCGCTGTTGTTGCGGTCCGGGCCTGCCCGCGTCACCCGTCCGATGTTCGCCGGGCCGCGTGTGGGCTGGCCGCGCCGTGTCCGAGCTGTTTCCGCCCGGCCCAAAGCAGTTCTGCTGTTCGCTGGCGCGTCGCTACTCCGCCGTGCTGACCCCGGCCGAGGCGAAGGACGCCATTTCGTTGAAGATGGCCGCAGCCGAGCGCAGCAGGAACATGGCCAGGGCCGCGCCCGTGCCCTCGCCCAGGCGCAGGCCCAGGTGCAGCAGCGGGGTCTTGCCCATCTTCTCCACCGCCAGCTTATGGCCCGGCTCTGCAGAGGCGTGGGCCAGCACGGTGTAGTCCGCCGTGGCCGGACACAGCTTCCAGGCCGCCACGCAGGCCGCCGTGGAGATGAAGCCGTCCACGCAGACCATCTGGCGGTTTTTGGCCGCGCCCAGGATCAATCCGGCCAGGCAGGCGATCTCGTACCCGCCCAGGGCCGCCAGGATGGTCAGCGGGTCTCCTGAGGATATGGCTGCGGCATTGGCCGCCAGGCCCCGCTTGATGACCGCCACCTTGCGGCCCACGCCAGCCTGGTCCAGGCCGGTGCCCGGGCCGGTCATGGGCGCAGGGTCCAGGCCCAGGTACGCGCAGTACAGCGCGGTGGAGGGCGTGGTGTTGCCGATGCCCATGTCGCCGGTGCCCAGCACGCGCACTCCGGCGGCCTTTGCGCGGTCGGCCAGGTCCACGCCCAGCAGCAGGGCCTGCTCGCACTGGGCGATGCTCATGGCCGGGCCCACGGCCAGGTTGGCCGTGCCCTCGGCCACCTTGCCCTGGATCAGGTTCGGGTGCGCGTCAAAAGGCCCGCCCAGGCAGCCTGCGTCGACCACGAAGAGCTCTGCCCCGGCGGTGCGCGCCAGCACGTTGATGCCCGCGCCGCCATGCACGAAGTTGGCCACCATCTGGCGGGTCACCTCCTGGGGGAACAGGCTCACGCCCTCGGCCACCACGCCGTGGTCGCCGGCCACGGTGTACACGCGGCAGGGGTCGGCTTGGGGCTTATTTCCGCCCTGGATCATGTAGAGCTGGAGCGCCAGCTCCTCCAGGCGGCCCAGGCTGCCCTGGGGCTTGGTCAGGTTGTCCAGGTGGGCCTGGCCAGGGTCGGCCAGGGCGCGGTCGACCGGGGAAATGGCCGCCAGGACGGCGCTCAGGGATGCGTTCATGTAAACTCCTTTTCGAGCAGGCTTGGCGCGGGGGTTCTCCGCCCCGCGAGGGCGACAAAAAAGGGTTCCGGCGGACGCGCCAACGCCCGCCGGAACCCTTTGCCATCAAGTTCCAGTCATGCCGACGCGGACAGGTCTTCCGGCTTCCGGATCAGCCGGGGAGAGACGGCCTTCCCGCCGGGGTGGGCCCCGGCAGTGGCTGGGCCGCTGCGCCCTTTGTCTTTCCCCGTCCCCGGTTACGGCGGCGGGACCGCCACGGAATCGCACCGTGTTCCGAGATGTCCGCTCGGTGTGGGATGACTGGTAGCCGAATCCGCCGCGCATTTCAAGGGGCGCTCCCCGGAAACGGTCGGCCCCGGCCCGGCACGGGCATTGCAACACCCCCGGCGTGGACAAACGCATCGCCATCCTGCACGCCAACTGCCAGGGCAGGCCCCTGGCCGCCCAGCTCTTGGCCAGCCCGGAGTTCGCCGAGGGCTTTGCCCCGCGCGTGTACCTGAACTACGCCCGCGAGCAGATCCCAGAGGCCGAGTTGGAGCGCTGCGGCCTGTTCCTGTACCAGCACCTGGGGCCGGAGTGGGGCGAGCTGTCCTCGGCCGCGCTTTTGGCCCGGCTTCCGGCGGGCTGCCCCAGCCTGTGCATTCCGAACATGTTCTTCCGGGGGCCGTGGCCGCTGTGGTCCGGCGCGCCGGGCTTCGACTACCGCGACACCCTGCTCGACGCCCTGCTGGACATGAAGCTTCCCAGGCGCGACATCCTGCACCTGTACCTCGCCACCCCGCTCAAGCGGAAGGTCGACCTGGATGCCCTGCTGGCCGAGACCGTGGCCCGCGAGCGCCAGCGCCAGGCCCTCACCCCGGTCCTGTACCTGGACCATGTGCTGGAGCACTGGCGCAAGCGCCCGCTGTTTTTGTCCGTCAACCACCCCGGCCCGGAGCTGCTGCGCCTGGCCGCTGCGGGCATATTGCGGGAGCTGGGCCTGGCCGGGCCAACGTATCCGAAACAGACGGACCCTGAACAGCTGGACCCGAAACAGCCGGGCCTGGGCGAGGGCCTGGGCGAAGGGTATGGCGACTTCGAGCTGCCCGTGCACCCGCAGGTTGCGGCATTCTACGGCCTGCAGTACGGCGGCGATCACACAGTGTACAACGTCTACGGCAGGCCCAGGACCTTTGCCCAGTATGCGGCGGCCTACGTGGACTGCCGCCAGATGGGGCTCGACGACTTCATCGGCTACCTGCACCTGGCGTGAGGCCCGATAGGAGTGTGGACATGAGTGTGGACACCAGTGTGGACAAGGGCGCAGACACAAAACTCCTGGCCTGGCTGGGCGGAAAGTTCTTCATGCGCCACATGGAGGCCCAGGGCTATCGCCTCGCGCACATCCCGCTGACCAGCCCCCAGGCCCTGACCTGGGAGGACATCTGCGCGCGCTGCGGCGCGGCCCCGGACGCCGTGGTCTACGCCGACCGCAGCCTGCCCCCGCCCCTGCTGGGCCTGGAGCGCTACCCGGCGCTCACGGCCTTCTACTGCATCGACTCGCACATCCACGGCTGGTACCCGCTGTACGCCGGGGCCTTCGACCTCTGCGCCGTGAGCTTGAAGGGCGACCTGGAGCGCTTTGACGCCGGGCGCGCGCCGGGCCGGGTGCTGTGGCTGCCGCCTTTTGCCGAGGAGCGCTACCTGTCCGCCCAGCCCGATCCGCCCGCCCTGGCCGATCAGCCCGCTCATTCCGATCAGCCCGATCAGGCCGACAAGGACATCAAGGGCGGCACGGGTGAAAACCACCAACAGCACGACCAGCCTGCCCAGCTCGACACCGACGGTATGGGCGGACAGGCTCACGCGCACGTGGCGACCGGCACGGACTTTGACCTGCTCTTCGTGGGCACGGTCGACCCGGACACGACTCCGCAGCGGCATGACTTTTTGCGCCGCCTGGGCCGCGTGTTCCCGGGCCTGGCCACGCGCCAGGGCGATTTTACCGAACTTTTGCCCCGCGCCCGCGTGGCCCTGAACATCGCCGAGCGCGGCGACCTGAACTTCCGCGTGTTCGAGGCCCTGGCCTGCGGGGCCTGCCTGCTCACGCCGAAAATAGCCAACGGCCAGGACGAGCTGTTCGAGGACGGGGTGCATTTCGTCACCTACAGGCCGGACGACGAGGCTGACGCAGCGGCCAAGGCCCGCGCGCTGCTGGCCGACGATCTTCTGGATGGCGGCGTGCGGCGCAAGGCCGTGGGCCGGGCCGGGTTCGCCCGGGTGAACGCCCTGCACCGGCCTTGGCACAGGGCCGAGGCCCTGGCCGCGCTGCTGCGCCAAGGATTTGACGAGGGGCTGCCCGCCCAGCGCCTGGCCAGCCCGGACCGCGCCCTGGGTGCAGCCCTGCGCCTGCTTTACCTGCACTGGGCCGAGCACTGCGGCGACCCGGCCCTGGCCGCGCGCTACCTGGCCGAGGCCCGCAGGCTCCCGCACCCGGCGGCCTAGGGGAGCGGGGCGCATCATTCTCGACGGTCTTGGCCCGGCGGCCTTGGCACGGCTCATGCTACAGTTTGGGCACCCTGGACGACAGGTGCGAGCCAGAACGGCATCGGGAACCAACACCAAATGAAGTGAAGGGCAGTGCCCATTGCAACAGGGTTCCGATCCACTGCCCACGGTCAACCGGGGATTTTTTTCGCCCGTCGCGCGGCTGGGCGGTTCGCAGCGCCAGGAGGCCGACCATGATTCGAGGTGTGCGCAGGAGAGCAGCAAACCGTTCTGCCAATCGGGCCGCCAACCGGTCCGCCAACCGTTCTGCTGATCATTCGGCCAACCGTTCGGTTGATTCTTCGGCTCACCTCTCTGCTCACCTGTCTGCCCATCACACGGCCAACCGCTCGGCTAATCGCTCGGCCAACCGCTCGGCCAATCGCTCGTCTAGCCTTTGGGCCCAGCTCCAAAACGTGCTTCAAGGCAGGCGTACGCAACGCCTGGGTGCGGCCAGCCTCGCGGTTTGGCCAATGCTCTGCCTGCTCTGCCTGGCCTTTGCGTCCGCCTCCTGCTCGACGTCCGACGCAATCAACATCGCCCGCGTGGCCAGCGGCGACACCAGCGCTGCGGCCAGCATGGCCCGCAACAAGGCCATCCGCTACGCCACCCACCCCAGCGCCATCGAGGCCGACTACAAGCGCTTCCGCAACCTGGTTTCGTCCTTCCGCCGCGCCGTGGGCGGAACCTGGGGCCAGCGCGACGTGCGCGAGCCCGAGCCCAAGCAGTACGTCAAGTACACCCAGAATTACTTAAGCCGCGCCAGCGTGGACTTCGAGCGTGGGCTGATTGTTGTGGAGACCCTGGACCAGGACACCCCGCAGGCCAGCCTGCGCGCGGCCATCGCCACCATGCTGTTGACCCCGTACGACCCGCGCGCCGTGGACCTGTACTCTGCCGGGCCCGTGCGCCTGGGCGGCACGCCGTTTCTCCTGGGCGAGGTCAAGGACGCACACGGCCGCGACATCCGCACCGAGGACCAGGCCGAGGACTTCGCCCGCCATGTGGTGGCGACAAACCTGCAGGAGCGCCCGGCAGACCCCTCCCTGGGCCAGGCGGGCAGGCTGGTGCGCTTTGTGGTCATCGCGCTCACCGGCGACCACATGCAGGTGCGCGCGGCCAAGTTCCGGCCCATGGTGGAGGAGGCGGCGCAACGCTTCAACCTCAGCCGCACGCTCATCTACGCCATCATCCGCGTGGAGAGCGACTTCAACCCCTACGCCATCAATTCCGTGCCCGCCGTGGGGCTGATGCAGGTGGTGCCGCAAACCGCCGGGGCCGACGCCCAGGCCTTTCTCACGGGCAAGGCCGGGGAGCCCACCAAGGCCTACCTCTTCGAGCCGCAGCACAACATCACCTACGGCGCGGCCTACCTGCACATCCTGGGCACGCGGCAGCTTGTGGGCATCGGCGACGATCTCTCGCGCGAGTACTGCGTCATCGCCGCGTACAACGGCGGCGCGGGCGCGCTGCTCAAGACCTTCAGCCCTGACCGCAGCAAGGCGGTGCAGGCCATCAACAGCCGCTCGCCCCTGGCCGTGTACCAGACCATCGTGGAGCGCCATGCGGCCCAGGAGACGCGGGACTACCTGCGCAAGGTGCTGACGGCCAAGAAGGAGTTCGTGGGGCTGTAGCGCGGGCCGGGGCCAGGTCCGGTCAGGTCCGGCCAGGTCCGGCCAGGTCCGGCCAGGTCCGGCCAGGTCCGGCCACAACGGCGCATGCGCGCTGCCCAGGATTTTTCGCGCCGATCTCGCCGGGGCCGTGTGCCAGACCACAGTGGAGCGCACGCGCGGGCCAGGAGACGCGGGACTACCTGCGCACGATGCTGGCGGCCAAGAAGGAGTTCGTGGGGCTGTAGCCCTGTCGGGGCCGTGCGCCTGCTTGCCCCTAGTCCGTCCACTCCTGCCCGCTCATGAGCCTCCAGGCGTTCCTGAAGGCGATGCGCTCGGCTGCTGGCCTGCTCAACCGCGCCAACACCAGCCGCCGGAAGGTCTCGATGACGCGGGAGTAGTCGTCAAAGCGCCCGGTGTTCGTGTCCGTGCCGATGACGAAGCGCTCCGGAAACTCCTCCAGCAGCTCCAGCCACTGGGCGTTCAGCTTGGCGTCGGGCTGGTTGTCGCCGCTCTTGCTCGGGTCGGTGTCGTAGAGCACGGCGTCCACCTGGTTCGTGCCCCGGTGCCTGCTGCCGGGCTTGGCCTGGTTCAGGTCAAAGGACAGGTTCGGGTAGCGCCGCAAAAAGTCGCGCACCCCGTCCGGGGTGGGCAATCTGGTCCAGGTGCTGCGGTTGCGGTTGCGGCCCACATGGCACCACACGACGTGGGCCCTGGGGTGCCGGGCGAGCATGCGCTCCAGCTCGGGCAGCAGCGCGTCCTCGGCCTCGTGGTGCAGCAGCATGGGCAGGCCGGTCTCCTCGGCCAGGCTGAACACAGCCTCGAAGCCCGGAGAATCCACGGGCAGGTGCACGTCGCGGTCGTTGGTGCTGGACACGTAGTGCCGGGCCTCGAACTCGCCCAGGGCGAAGTAGTGGCCGCTCTTGGCGTCGCGGGCCAGCTCCTCCAGCAGCAGCGGGTCGCGCCCGTGCCAGCGCGGGCCGTCGCCGTGGATGGTGGCGGGCACGATGCGGTTGGGGGATTTGCCTGCCTCAATGAGGGCGAGGGCGCTGCCGTTGCGTTCGTTCTGGCCCAGCCAGGTCAGGGCCACGCCGTTGCCGTCCATTTTGGCGATGAGCTTCTCCACGGGCAGCTTGCCGCCCCAGTGGTGCTCCACGTCGATGATGGGCAGCACGCCCCTGGCCAGGGTGCGGCGGATCTCCAAAGCGTAGGCCGCGAGTTGGGCCGTGCGCTGGGCCGCGCGCTCGGATTCGTGCGGGGTCTCGGCCTGGGCCTCAGCCTGTATGGGCCAGGACAGCACGGCCAGAAGAGGCAGCAGGGCCAGAAGGGACAATAGACAGGCGGCCAGGCCGCGCCGCAGTTTGGGCAGACCCGCCATCACGCCGCCTCCAGTCCTCAGGGGGACGAATCAGGTTCACGCCAGTCCGGCCGCAGAACTCAAGGGGGGCTGAATCTTTCGCGTATGCAGTCCGCCGCCAACGTTCACCGCCAATGGTCAGCGTCAACGTTCCGCTCCGACGTTCCGCGCCAACGCCCATCGCCAACGTCCGGCGTTACTGCTCGTCGCTCACGTCGATGAACCGGCAGGTCAGGCCGCCGTCGTCGGCCACGTCGATGAGGGCCAGGGAGCCCTCGGCCAGGCTGCCGGGGTTGAGCAGGCGCGCGCCATCGTGCTCGGCCCAGTCGCGCCGGTGGGTGTGGCCGTAGCAGATCAGATCAAAGCCGGGGAAGAGCTCGGCCACGCGCCGCCAGACCGTGGGGCGTTCGCCCCAGCCGTGGGCCATGCCGATGCGCACCGTGCGGCCCGTGGGCAGGGGCAGCTCCACGCTGCGGGTGGGTGGCAGGTCGTGGTCGAGCAGGAAGTGGTCGCAGTTGCCGCGCACCGCGATGAAGTGCGGGTGGCGGCACAGGGCGTGGTACAGCTCCGCGCTGACCATGTCGCCGCAATGCAGGAGCGCGTCTGCGCCGGCCAGGTGCCGGGCGTAGACGCGCTCGAAGCGGTCGTCGGGAATGGAAAGATGCGAGTCGGAGATGACGGCCAGCAGCATGGCGTTGGCTCTGACCTCCAGGCCTCCTAGTCGTTGACCTTCTTGAAGCGGTTGCGCAGGTAGGCGTCGCGCACGGCCTCATAGGGGTCAACCGAGGCGTCCTTCAGGGTCTCGTAGTCGCCGATGCGCATGGAGACCTCGTTGATCTTGTCGTAGCCCTTGGTGGCGATGGACCAGTACCAGGGGTGGATGTAGGAGACGGGCGTCAGAAAATAGTCGCCTGCGTAGCCCACGGTGTCACGCGCGGAGGAGGGGCCGAGGAAGGGCCACACCAGGTACATGCCGTTGCCCGCGCCCCAGTAGCCGAAGGTCAGGCCCAGGTCCTTCTCGGTGGAGCCGATGGGCTTGTAGGGCTTGCTGTCGGCGGTGATGTCGGCGAAGCCGCCCAGGCCAAAGGCCGTGTTGCCGATGAAGCGCGAGGTCTCCACAGCTGCGGCGTCGGGCTTGCCCTGGAGCACCAGGCTGACAAAGCGCACCGGAAACATGAGGTTGTGGAAGAAATTGTGCACCCACAGCCTGGGCCGCTCGGGGATCACCGCGCCGTAGCCCTGGGCCACGGGCTTGAGTGCCCAGAAATAGAGCTTGTCGTTGAAGCCGAACCACATGCGGTTCCAGCCTTCCAGTGGGTCGGCGGTCTGGGCGGCCAGATCGGACATGGTCATCTTTTCGCCGGAGGCGGGCCTCTTGATGATCTGGCCGGTCTCGTCCCAGATGTCCACGTCGCCGTAGGCCAGCAGCATGTTGGTGACGACAGGCTGCTGGGCCAGGCTGGCTGGTTCGGTGGGGCCAGCGGTGGTCGTCCCCGCAGCCAGGGCTGCGGCGGAGCAAAACAGCGTCAGGGCGAGGGTCGCCAGGAGGCTCCGGAACTGGGTGTGCATGCGCGCCGCCTTCTCTTTGGTCATCTTTGAGTTCCCTGGCCTAGCTTGCCACGTCGTCAACGTTCTTGCCCTCGTCCAGGAACTTGATCTTGTCCTTGATGCGCTGGATGAGGCTTTCCGGGGAGTCCTTGGACAGAATCTTGGCGAACTGGACGCGGTAGTTCTTGACCAGGCTCACGCCCTCCACCACCACGTCGTAGACCATCCACTGCTCGTGCTTGATCATATAGTAGTTGATGGGGATGGTCTTGTCCTTCATGCTGACCTGAGTGTTGATGAAGGCCTTGTCGCCTTCAGTCTGCTCCTTCAGGTAGGTGACTTTCTCGTTGTTGTATTTCTCGAGCTTGCGGATGTAGGTTTTCTGCAGCAGCTCCGAAAAACTGACCACGAAGTCATCCTGCTGCTTGGGTGAAAACTTGGCCCAGTGCTCGGCCGCTGCTCGGCGGGAAAGCTCATGCCAGTCAAAGAAGCTGTCGGCCACGGTGCGCAGCTTGGCCTGCCGCTCGGCCCGCTTGGCCGGGCCCTTCAGGGCGGAATTGGACAAAATGGCGATGACGCTGTCGATGCCTGTTTTCAGGCGGTCCTGCGGTTCGCCCGCCAGCGCGGTGGAACACAGGGCGACCGTCAATATCAAAGTGCCGAGAAACAAGGAGATTTTTTTCATCATCAAATGTACCGCCAGGATATGATGGACGGCATTTTTACACGCCGCCAAAAACATACTTACTGATTAATTCCTCCAGGTCAATAGCTGATTCAGTGTCCCGCAACACGGCGCCGGCTTTGATTGGGTCGCCGCCGCCGCGCGAGAGCTTGACGTACTTGTCGCCGATAAGCCCGCTGGTCTTGACCGAGGCGATGGTGTCGTCGGTGAGCTCGATGTCCTTGCGGATGCGCAGGGTGACCGAGGACATGCCGTTTTTCTGGTCGATGGCGATTTTTTCCACAAAGCCCATCTCCACGCCGTACATCTGCACCGGGGCGTTGAGCTTGAGGCCGGTCACGTCGTTGAACTTGGCCACGATGGGATAAAAGTTGTCGGAGAAGAGGTGCACGTTCCCCAGCTTCACGCTCATGTAGGCGATGGCCAAAAAGCCCAGCAGGACAAAAATGCCCACCTGGGTTTCCTTCGAGTATTTCTTCATTGTGCACCTCCCGTGATCGGACCCGTGGCCGGGCCTGTGGCCGAGCTCGTGGCCGGTCCTGTGGTCGAACTCGTGATTCTGGCGCGGCGTTAAGCCTCGCTCAAATATTTAGAGCAGTCGCGTTTCATCACCGTGACGTCAAGGGCGGGCATGGTCAGCCGAGGGCTGGTGCGCTCCAGTGCCTGGCGGTCCAGGAAGCGCCGCAGGTACTCGTCCGTGGTGGCCTCCAACTCGTCGCGGGTGCCGTTGAAAAGCACCTTGCCCTCGCCCAGCACCACCACATGGTCGGCGATGGTGCGCATGCTGTCCAGATCGTGGCTGACCACGACCAGGGTCATTTCAAAGCTCTTCTTGAGCTCCAGCAGCAGCAGGTCGAGCTCCGCCGCAGTCACCGGGTCGAGCCCGCTGGTGGGCTCGTCGCAGAACAGAAGCGGCGGGTCCATGACCATGCCCCGGGCCAGCCCGGCGCGTTTGCGCATGCCGCCGGAAAGCTCGTTGGGGTAGTAGTCGTGGAATTCGTCCAGTCCGACCAGGGCCAGCTTGGCCAGCACGCGCTGGCGGATGGTCTTTTCGTCCAGCCGGGTGTGCTCGCGCAGGGGCAGGGCCACATTGTCGCCGAGCGACAGCGAGCCCAGAAGCGCGCCGTCCTGGAAGAGCACGCCCATGCGCTGGCGCAGGCAGTGCTTGCCCCGGCGGTCCAGCTTGTCCAGGTCGTGGCTGCCGATCATGATCCGCCCGGTCAGGGCTGGCTGGAGCATCAGGATGTGCTTGAGCAGGGTGGACTTGCCGCAGCCGGAGCCGCCCAGGATCACCGAGATCTTGCCGCCGGGCAGGGTTACGTCGATGTCGCTGACCACGGCGGTCTTGCCATAGCCGACGGTCAGGCCTTCAAGGCGGATGTCCGGGGTTTTGTTCGTCTGCATGTCAGGCCACCTAGAACAAGAGCGAGGTCAGGATGTAGTCGGACAAGAGGATCAGGATGCAGGAGGTGACCACCCCGGCTGTGGTGGCCTGGCTCACGGCCTCGGGCCCCACGGCGTCGCGCCGGGTGTGGGTGTAGTAGCCCATGAAGCAGGACACGGTGCACACCACCACGGCGAAGACCAGGGACTTGATGAAGCCGCCGGACACGTCGCTCATCTTCATGTAGGCCTGGATGCGGTAGAAATAGACCCCGTGGTTGCCGCCCAAAAGCAGCACGCCGGTGAGGTAGCCCCCGGCCATGCCGACCAGGTCGAAAAAGGCCGTGAGGATGGGGAAGCAGATGATGCTGGCCGCCAGCTTGGGGCTCACCAGATAGCCGATGGGGTTGATGTCCATGACGCGCAGGGCGTCCACCTGCTCGGAAATGCGCATGACGCCGATCTCGGCGGTCATGCTCGACCCGGCCCGGCCGGTGATCATGATGGCGGTCAAGACAGGCCCGAGTTCGCGCACGAGCGACAGGGCCACGGCCGCTCCCAGAAAGCCCTCGGCCCCGAACTTGGCCAGGGCGTAGTGCATCTGCAGGCCGATGACCATGCCCGTGAACAGGCCGATCAGGGTGATGACGCTGATGCTCTTGACGCCGATGAAGTAGACCTGGCGCACGGTCTTGCGGAACTGGCCAAGCGAGGAGAAAATGCGTGCGCTGGCCTCCAGCAGAAACAGAAACATGGCCCCTGTATCGCCCACAAAGCGCAAGGTGGCGTCACCCAAATGGGCGATGGGCGAAAGCTGTTTGCGTCTGCCATGCATCATTGCTGCGGATTCCCCCTCTGCATCGCGCAGGACAAGCCTGCCGACACTGCCCCCGTGCGTCCGCAAAAACGCCGCCAGGCGAAGCGTGCCCGCCAAGCGACAAAAGGAACTAGCACAAGGCCGTGCCGCGTGCAATCCCTTGCAGCCTTGCTCCCGGCATTTAAAACAAAATCGGGGCGCGGGCTACTTTTTGTCGGCGTCCTGGTCCGCAGCGCCGGGCACTGCGATCTTCGGCAGATCGGTGCGGGAGCCGTTCTTCTTTTCCCACCACGACTGGTCCGGCCCGAGAAACCACCAGTCCGTGTGGTCCGTCTCCAGCACGGCCTTGGCCAGCTCCTGGCCCTGGGGCGTGCGGATGCGCTTCGCCGCCGCCGCCAGCCACTTGTCGGCATACCTGTTGCCCAGGTCGGCCTGCTCCTTCAGGTTCAGCATCAGGTCCAGCTGGTCCGCGTCCTGGGCCAGGCGCGCCTCCTCGCTCTCGGTCTGCTTCAGCTCCTCCCACAGGGGCATGATGGCCTCGCCCAGGCCCGTGCCCGAGAGCGCGTCGGCCAGGGCGCGGGTGCGCTGGCTCGTGTTGTACTGGTGGGCCACGTAGTTGAAGTCGCCGGTGCGCGCCTCGTGCAGGTCGTGGAACAGGCACATCATGGCTGTGCGCTGCTTGTCGGCCCCGGCCATCTGGGCCAGCACAAAGCCGATGACCGCCGTGCGGAAGGAGTGCTCGGCCACGTTCTCCGCCCCGGTGCCCAGGAACTGGTAGCCGGTGCGCGGGGTCTTGCGCAGCATGCCGCACTCGAAGAGGAAATCAGCCAGGCGCGTCAGGCGCGAACGTTTTTTCAGGCGGGACATGGGTGTGTGAGCCTCCGGCGGCCAGGAAGGGGCGCTGCCCCTCCCTGGACCCTCCCCACCGGGGGAACGAGTCCCCCCGGACCCCCCGTTTATGGAGGCGGGAAGTGGGGTGAAAAAGTTCTTTGTTCTCGTTCGGCGCAGCCCTGGACCGAAATCGGCTCCCGGCGAAGTCACGGGGGCAAAAGCCGCGTTCGGGGCCTGCCCCCTTACGTCCGGTAGTCGGCGTTGATCTCCACGTAGCGCTTGCTCAGGTCCGAGGCCAGGAGCGTGAACGCGCCCCGGCCCTGGCCGATGGTCAGCTCGATCCGCACGTCCTGGTGGCGCATCGAGGGCGCGAGCAGGGCGTCCAGGTCCTCGGGCGAGGGCTGGCCCTTCTCGAACACCAGGACGCCGCCGATGGTCAGCACCACCTGGTCCGGGTCGAAGTCCGCGCCGCTGCGGCCCAGCGCGGCGATGATGCGGCCCCAGTTGGGATCGCAGCCGAAGAGCGCGGTCTTGACCAGGGGCGAGTTGCCGACGGCCCGTGCGGCTGCTTCCGCCTGCTGGGCGCTCTTGGCCCCGCGCACATGGATGTGCGCCACCTTGGTGCCGCCCTCGGCGTCCTGCACGATGCGGTAGGACAGCTCCTGGCACACCGAAAGCAGGCACTGGCGCAGGGCGTCCAGGTCGGCCTTGGACTCCGCCCGCACGCGGGAGGCGCCGTTGGCCAGGGCGATGACCGTGTCGTTGGTGCTGGTGTCGCCGTCAACTGTGAGGGCGTTGAAGGAGCGGTCCGCGCAGAAGGAGAGCATCTCGCGCCAGGCGCGCGGGTCCACGTCGGCGTCGCAGATGACGAAGCCGAGCATGGTGGCCATGGTCGGGCAGATCATGCCCGCGCCCTTGCACATGCCGAGCACGCGCACCTCTCCGCCTGAAAGCTGCACGCTTTTGGCCGCGAGCTTGGGAAAGCTGTCCGTGGTCATCATGGCCTTGGCCACGTCCATGGCCGTGGCGCGGCCCAGCGACCCGGCCAGCTTGAGTGCGGCGGGCCCCCAGAGGTCCATCTTGAGCTGCGCGCCGATGACGCCGGTGCTGGCCGGGAGCACTTCCGAAGGCTCGACGCGGGCCGCGCGGGCGATCATCTCCAGGGTGGCGCGGCAGTTGACCAGGCCCTCCTCGCCGGTGCAGGCGTTGGCCTGGCCGGAGTTGACCAGGATGGCGCGGGCCACGGGGCTCTCGGCCAGGATGCCTTTGCACACGAGCACGGGCGCGGCCTGGAAGCGGTTGGTGGTGAACACGCCTGCGGCCACGGCCGGGCCGCTGCTCAGGATCAGGCCGAGGTCGTTGCGGTCGGCCTTCTTGAAGCCCGCTGCGGCCACGGCGAATAGGTATCCCTTGGGCACGATGGTCATGGGCGCACCTCGCGTAATCGTACTATTGTCGCGGCCAGTTGGGACCACGCGAAAAAAGAGGTAGCACAGGCCGGGCCGGGATTCAAAGGGGGATTTTAGGGGCGAGTGGGTGTGGGGGAAGACGATTGAACAACCCTAGAAAGCTAAATCTGCTCGCATAGCCTTGAGCAGTTCATATATGGCATTGCGGGGTGCATCGGGTGGGGAGTTGGAGACGATTTCGAGTAGGCGCACGACTTCAAGATTACCGCATAACCTGACCCGCTCTATTGCCGCTGTCCTTGCCCAAAGAGCCTCTTTGGTCGGCATCGTCTGCGATGTGGCTGCAACGTTGAGGTAATTGACGTAGGCGTCACGCTTCTCCTCAAAAACCCTCTGTTTCAACATCCGCCTGTTGTCAACATAGCCTTTAACCAACGTTGTGATCACACCACCAATCCCAAGTCCACCAAGAAAAGTTGAAAAAGCTGAAATAGTGGGAATATCCATTTGCTTCTCCTGTTTTTGAAGCAAGCACAATTCAGCAGATACGACTTGTGACGAAGGCATAACGCTTATCACCCGATACCCTACCCCGCCATTTCAAGCATACTCTATCGCCTCGCCAATCGTCGCGCAACAAAAAAGCCCCCGGCGTTTCCGCCAGGGGCCTTACCGTCCCGGTGCGCGCGCGGGCTACATCGCGGGCAGGTTGACGCAGTTGCGGCCGTCATTTTTGGACAGATACAGCGCCTGGTCCGCGATGCGGATCATGTCCTCCAGATCGTCCATGGGGCTGGTGCACAGGCCGATGCTCACGGTGTAGGGGATTTTCATCCCGCCGAAGCTCACCGGGCTGTCCGCAATGCTCTGGCGCAGGTCGTCGAAGACCCCGCAGGCGTCCGCCGGGTTCATGCCCGTGGCCAGCACGCAGAACTCCTCCCCGCCGAAGCGCGCCACGATGTCCGAGGCCCGGAAGCGCGCGGTCAACAGCGCGGAGATGTGGCGCAGCACCTCGTCGCCCGCGTCATGGCCAAAGGCGTCGTTGACCTTCTTGAAGTGGTCGATGTCGAGCATGGCCACGACCACGCCCAGGCCTCGGCGCGTCTGGGCGGCCATGAGCTTCGGCCCGGCGGAGAACACGTAGCGCCGGTTGTAGAGCTTGGTCAGGTAGTCCTTCTCGGCCAGGTCCTTGATCTGCGTGATGTATTCCAGAAGCTCGATGTTCTGGGTCACGCGGGTGTAGAACTCCTCGGTCAGAAAGGGCATGCGCAGAAAGTCGTTGGCCCCGCTCTTGATGAACTTGGCCGTGAGCCCCGTGTTTTCCACGCCGGAGATGCCGATGATGGCCAGGTGGTCCTTGGCGTGGTCGCGGCGGATGGTCCGGACGAGCTCGGCCCCGTCCATGCCCGGCATGTTGTAGTCGACGATGATCAGGCGCGTGTCCGGATGTACCGCCAGCGCGGCCAGGGCGGCGTTGCCGTCCTCGGCCTCCAGCACCTGGTAGCGGTGGGCGTGCAGGAGTTGCCCCACCACATAGCGGGTGTTCTTGGAGTCGTCGACCACGAGGACCTTGATGCCGGGATTCCGGTGCAGGCGCTCCACCAGGGAGAGCATGTAGGCCACGTTGTCCATGTTCTGCTTGAGGATGTAGTCCACGATGTGCTTGGACCAGAACATGTCGCGCAGTTCGTCGTCCAGCTCGCCGGTGAAGACGATGGAGGGGATGCCGCGGGCCAGCACCACGTCCACCACCTGGCCGAGCGGCGCGTCGGGCAGGTTCAGGTCCAGCAGAGCCACGAAGAAATCGGCGTCCGTGGCCAGAATCTCCTCGGCCTTGGCCTTGGAGTCCGCCACCACCACCGTGTGCCCCATCTCCTCGGTGATGCGCCGCGAGAGCAGGGAGGAGAAGGTGCGGCTGTCTTCGACCACAAGTACCCTGGACATAACGGCTCCTGTGCCTCGGCGTGTGCCGTGTGCGTCGTCGTGCGCGCCTGAAGCTTCCGGCCTTTGCGCATGGACCACGCAAAGGCTCCCCGGCTCCCGCCCAGCCCTGAAAAGCAGAGGGAGGGGTGGCGAGGTTAAATCCTACCACACCCCGCCCTGCGCGGCAAGACCGCTGGGGCGCTGCGGATTTGCGGCGGCGACCTCAGCGCCCGCAGCAGCTCTTGAATTTCTTGCCCGAGCCGCAGGTGCAGGGATCGTTGCGGCCCACCTTGGCGGCGCGCTTGACCGGCTTCTGCTTCTTGGGCTCGCTGGCCGTGTCCGAGCCCCTGTACTCCAGCTCCGAGGCGGTCTCCTTGTGCTGGAACTCCTCCTCCTTGACCTCCTTCTCGATGCGCAGGCGCAGGACGAGGCTCATGGACTTCTCGGCGATGGTGTAGAGCATGGCCCGGAACAGGTCATAGCCCTCGCGCTTGTACTCCTGCTTGGGGTCCTTCTGGCCGTAGCCGCGCAGGCCGATGCCGTCGCGCAGGTGGTCCATGGACAAGAGGTGGTCCTTCCAGTTGCGGTCCAGCGTCTCCAGGATGAAGTAGCGCAAAATCTCCTGGTAGTTGTCGGGTGCTGCGGCCTGCAGCCCGGCCAGGATCTCCTGGATCCAGGCCTCGGTCTGCTCGCGGCCGGGCAGGCGGCTTGCGAAGCCGGGGAAGCGCGAGAGGTCGAAGACCTCGTCCAGGCGCGAGGAGATGATGCCCTCGGTCTCCTCGTCCAGCTCGTGGCCCTTGGCCTCGACAAGGGGGGCGTACATGTCGGTCAACAGCTCGTCGACGTATTCCTCGACGATCTCGTCCAGCGCCTCGGCGTACATGATCTCGCGGCGGCGGGCGTAGATGACCTCGCGCTGCTGGTTCATGACGTTGTCGTAGTCCAAGAGCTGTTTTCTGATCTCGAAGTTGTGGGCTTCCACGCGTTTCTGCGAGCCTTCGATGGCGCGGCTGACCATGCGGTTCTCGATGGCCTCGCCCTCGGCCATGCCCAGCGTGTCCATGAGCCCGGCGATGCGGTCGCTTCCGAACAGGCGCATCAGGTCGTCGTCGAGCGCCAGGTAGAAGCGCGAGGTGCCGGGGTCGCCCTGGCGGCCGGAGCGGCCGCGCAGCTGGTTGTCGATGCGCCTGGACTCGTGCCGCTCCGTGCCCAGGATGTGCAGGCCGCCGAGCGCCTGCACGCCCTCGCCCAGCACGATGTCCGTGCCGCGGCCGGCCATGTTGGTGGCGATGGTGACCCGGGCCGTGTGCCCGGCCTCGGCCACGATCTGGGCCTCCAGCTCGTGCTGCTTGGCGTTGAGCACATTGTGCGGGGTGCCGCGTTTTTTCAGCATGTCCGAGACGAGCTCGCTCTTCTCGATGGAGACCGTGCCCACGAGCACCGGCTGGCCGCGCTTGTGGCAGTCCACGATGTCCTCGACGATGGCGTTGAACTTCTCGCGCTGGGACTTGAAGATCATGTCCGGGTAGTCGATGCGCACCATGGGCTGGTTGGTGGGAATGGCCGAAACGTCGAGGTCGTAGATCTGCTTGAACTCCACGGCCTCGGTGTCGGCCGTGCCGGTCATGCCCGAGAGCTTCTCGTACATGCGGAAGTAGTTCTGGAAGGTGATGCTTGCCAGGGTCTGGTTCTCGGCCTCCACCTTGACATGTTCCTTGGCCTCCAACGCCTGATGCAACCCTTCGGAGAAGCGGCGGCCGGGCATGAGCCGGCCCGTGAACTCGTCGACGATGATCACCTGCTCGTCCTTGACGATGTACTCCACGTCGCGGCGGTACAGGTGGTGGGCCTTCAGCCCCTGGAGCACGTGGTGCTGGTAGGTCACGTTGGCCGGGTCGTACAGGTTGTCGATGCCGAGCAGCTTTTCGCACTTGGAGACGCCCATCTCGGTCATGGAGATGCTTCTGGCCTTCTCGTCGACCTCGAAGTCGCCGGTGGGCTCCGCGTCCTCTTCCTTGGACTTTTCCCCGCGCACCAGCTTGGGGATGATGGCGTCGACCTTGCGGTAGAGCAGGGTCGACTCCTCGGACGCGCCGCTGATGATGAGCGGGGTGCGCGCCTCGTCGATCAAGATGGAGTCCACCTCGTCGACGATGGCGAAGTTGAGCGGCTTTTGTACCAGCGACTCCTTGTAGAACTTCATGTTGTCGCGCAGGTAGTCGAAGCCGAATTCGTTGTTCGTGCCGTAAGTGATGTCCGCGCCGTAGGCGACTTGCCTCTCCGCGTCGTCGAGTCCGTGGACGATGACGCCCACGGACAGGCCCAGGAAATTGTAGAGCTTGCCCATCCAGGCCGCGTCGCGCTTGGCCAGGTAGTCGTTGACCGTGACAAGGTGCACGCCCTTGCCGGACAGGGCGTTCAACACCACGGCCAGGGTGGCCACAAGGGTCTTGCCCTCGCCGGTCTTCATCTCCGCGATGCGGCCATTGTGCAGCACCATGCCGCCCACCAGCTGCACGTCGTAGTGGCGCATGCCCAGCGCCCGCACGCCGGCCTCGCGCACCAGGGCGAAGCATTCGGGCAAGAGGTCGTCCAGGCTGCGGCCAGCGGCCACCTCCTCTTTCAAGGCGTTGATTTTTGCCGGGAAGTCCCCGTCGGCCAGGGCCTGCATCTGCGGCTCCAGGACGTTGATCTGGTCCACCTGGGGCTGGAGCCTTTTCAGGTAGCGGTCGTTGCTCGACCCCACGATTTTTTTGATGATGGCGTTGAACATGGGCAAAAACTCCTCAAGCTGGTTGCGGGTGGCCCGGCCAGCGGATGATTTCGATATGCGTGACGCCCTGGAAACGTTTTTCCGGGCAATCGTCAACCGCTAATCATCGGACATTTCCGGGGCCGCGTCAAATACTCCGGCGCAGGCGCGGCGGCGGGAGATTGGGGGGAACGCCGGACGTCATGCCGAACGGACCACCAGACAGTCACGCCGGACAGCCCGCCGGACGTCACGCCGGACAGGCAGCCGGACGGCCTGCGGACAGCCTGGATCCGCCCGCCGGGCAAGCTCTGGAAAGACAGCAGGCCAGACCGCTGGGCGGAACGAAAAAAAGGAGCCAGCCCCAGCCGGGCGTTTCCGGCCCGGTCAGGCCCGCAGCGCTCAGGCCTTGTCCTCTTACGCCTTGAGCGCGGCCTCCCGGTCGTTGACCACGGCGGCGTATTTCTCATGCACCAGCTGCCGGTCAAACTCCTCGAACTCCTTCAGCATGGCGTCCATCTCAACCCGGCTGAAGTGCCGCATGACCGGGAAGAAGAAGTGCTTGTCCTCCTTGGCGATGTGTACCGGGTAGAAGGCGCAGAGCTTGCGCAGCAGCGGCAGCAGCGTTTCCGCCGGGGCGGCGTTTTCGCAGCGGGCCACGGCGTGGTTGGCCTCAAAGATGGCCCGCACCAGGGCGCGGCCCTGCACATGTTCGTCCACCAGCTCATCAAGCACCCGCTTTTCATCGGCGGACAGGGGCTTTTTCGCCAGCTCGCGGAACAGGATGTCCTCCTCCTTGCCGTGGTGGCAGCGGTCGGCATAGGACCTGAAGAAATCCACCGCCTGGTCGAGAAAGGCGCTGTCCGGCCTGCTCCCGGCCTCCACCTCGCGCACCTCCCGCTCCACCAGATGAAGCAGCCGTTCGATGAGTCTGTGTTCATGCATGAGCGGACCAATGGGTTGCATGGAGGTCTCCTTTTGTGCGGGACGATACCACGTGGCCAGGGGCCACGCAACAGGACTGAAGTAAAACAGGGATTGAACCGCCGGATTAAGGCCTGGCTCAAATTTTGGCCCGGCTCAGATATTGTCTGGCTCAGATTTCGGCCCTACACGGCCTCCGGTCTCACTTCGTGCGGATGATCTCCAGCCAGTGGCCGACCTGGGCCTGTTCGGGAGCAGTGGCGGCCAGCTGCATGACGCAGCCGGAGCAGCCGGTGAGCACGCGCGCGCCCACGACCTCCGGCGCGGCGGAAAAGCCCAGCGCAGCGTCCAGCCCTGCCCAGCAGGCCGCGCCCACCTGGCCCGAAAGCTCCGGCGCGCCCAGCTGCATGATGCCGCCGAAGCCGCAGCAGCCCGCCTTGGCCGGGGTGCGCAGCCGCGCGCCGAGCAGGGCGGTCATAAGCTTGAAGTCCGCATCGCCTGGGTCCACATGACAGGGCCGGTGCCAGCCCACGATGGCGGGCGCGCCCCGTCCGGCCTTGGCCTCGGCCCCGGCCAGGAGCGCCGAGAGCGGCGTCACGCTGGCGGCCCAGGCCGCTTCCTCGGCTGCGTCGGCGAAAATCCCCGCGCCTGCCCCCTGTCCGGTGTAGTCCGCCAGGCCCGCGCAACAGGTGGCGCAGTAGGTCGCGAGCACAGGCCGCCCGGCCGTGCGCCAGGCGTCCACGTTGGCGCGGCGCGCGCGCTCCTGGTCCTCGGGCAGTCCGGCCACGCCGAGCGTCGACCCGCAGCAGGAGAATCCGGCCTCCACGAGAGGTGCGCCCAGGCCCGCCGTCAGTCCGTTCAACAGGAACCGGGCAGTGTCCGCCCAGACCTTGCGCGGGCCAGAGCCCACACAGCCGTCGAACAGGGCCACCGGGCGGTCGGCAATGCGTTGGCGGAACGCCTCCACAGGAAATTTCGTGACCGTCAGCCAGGGCCGGAGCCCCTTGCCCGGGCGAAGCCCGCGCAGGCCCTTGAGCGCCAGGCCGAGGCCAGCCGGGGCCAGGACGTTGACCAGGGACTCCGGGACCAGGGCCGCGCCCGCAGCGGTCAGGGACCAGTAGGGCTGGAGCCGGGTGATCCACTGCCGCCAGAGCCAGCGGCGGAAGTCCGGGTGCTCCGCCCGCAGCCGGGCCACCAGCCGGGGCACGCTGACGCCCTGGGGGCACAGCTTTTCGCACTTGCCGCAGGCCAGGCACAGCCCGGCCAACTCGGCCACGGCGTCCTCATCGAGTGTGGCGGCGGAGAACTTCGACGGCCCGGCCAGCAGGGCCTTGGCCCGGGGGGACAGCTCCTCGCGGTTCGTGGCGGCGAACAAGGGGCACAGCTCCAGGCAGCAGCCGCAGAGCACGCAGTCGCGTTCCGGTTTGGCGTCGGCTTTGCCGTCTGTTTTGGCGTCTGTTTTGTCGTTGAACGTGGCGTTGATCTTGGCGTCGGAAGTGTCGTTGAAAGTGTCGTTGATCTTGGCGTCGGCGTTCGCGCCGATTCCGGCGTCTGGCTTGGCCTGGCCGTCGGGCGCGGCGTCGGTTTTGGCGTTGATCTTGGCGTTGATCTTGGCGTTGGAAGCAGCGTCGAATTGGCCGTCGGGCGCAGCGTTGAAAGTGGCGTTGCTTCCGGCGTCGGAAGTGGCGTCGGGTGTGGCGTCGGGTGTGGCGTCGGGCGTGGCGTCGTGATTCATGCCGGGCGCCTACACCCAGCCCTTGCCGGGATTCAGAATGCCCGAGGGGTCGAAGACCTGCTTGATGCCCGCCATGAGTTCGCGCTCGGTGGCGGAAAGCTGCCAGGATACATACGCGCCCTTGGTGATGCCTGTGCCGTGCTCGCCGGAAATGGTCCCGCCCAGGGCCAGGGCGTGCCGGAACACGGCCTCCTTGCAGAGCTTGGCCCGGGCCCGTTGGTCCTCGTCCGCCGCGTCAAAGATGATGTTCACGTGGATGTTGCCGTCGCCCAGGTGGCCGTAGCAGGCCACGTGGATGCCGTTCTCCGCGCCGATGGCCTGGAAGCCCTCCACGGCTTCCACGGTCTTGCTGCGCGGCACGGCCACGTCCTCGCCCATCTTGTCCGGGCCGAGCTGGAAGCTGGCCGGGCTGATCAGGCGGCGGATCTCCCAGAGCGGCTCTTCTTCCTTGGGCCCCAAGCCCTTGAGCAGGCAGGTGGGGCTGGCCTGATTCAGCGCCCGTTCCAGCCGAATGACTTCCTCGGCCAGGGCGCTGGCCGAGCCGTCGACCTTGAGCAGCAGCACGGCCTTTGTTCCTTCCGGCCAGGGCACGTCCTTGATCATGCCGATGCCCCGGCAGGCCACGTGGTCCATGAACTCCATGGCTGTGGGCAGGATGCCCGCGCGGAACACGCCGCGCGCGCCTTCCAGCGCCGCCACAAGCGTTGGAAAGGCCGCCAGCACCGTGGCCGAGGACTCTGGCAGGGGCAAGAGCTTCAGCGTCAACTTGGTGAAAATTCCCAGGGTTCCGCAGGAGCCCACGAACAGCCGCGTCAGGTCCAGGCCGACCACGTTCTTGTGGGTGCGGCCCCCGGCGTCGCAGATGCGCCCGCCTGGCAGCACCGCGCGCACGCCGAGCACGTAGTCCCGCGTGACGCCGTACTTCACGGCGCGCATGCCGCCCGCGCAGGTGGAGACATTGCCGCCAAGCGTTGAAATCTTGAGGCTGGCCGGGTCCGGCGGGTAGAAGAGCTTCTGCTTTTGCGTCAGGGCCTGGAACTCGGCCGTGACCACGCCGGGCTCGACCTCGGCGCAGAAGTCGTCGCCGTCGATGTCGAGGACGCGGTTCAGCCACAGGGTCGAGACGACCACGCCGCCGAAAGCCGGCACCGCGCCGCCGCTCATGCCCGTGCCGCGCAGCCGGGGCACCAGCGGCATCTTTTCGGCCTCGGCCCAGCGCAAAAGCTCGACGATCTGTTCTTCAGTCCTTGGCCGCACCACGGCCCAGGGCATGGCTGAGCGGCGGCTGGAGTCCGCGCCGTACACGGCCATTTCCTCCGGCTGGGTGACGAGGCCGTCGCCGGGGAAGAGCTGTTCCAGGAAGCGCAGGTGCGCGGGGGTGAGGGAGGGGGCGAGTGCTGTTGTGCGTGCGGTCATTGTATGTCCATCGTGCATATCCCGTGCATATCCGGGGTGGCGTGTGAGGGGGAGTCTGGCCCGCCGCCGGGCGGGGCGGGGGGTTACTTCCTGTACTCCGACAACTGCCGCGCGGTGTCGCGCTGCATGTCGCGGGCTTTGATGTCGTCGCGGCGGTCGTGCACGTTCTTGCCCTTGCCCAGCGCGATCTGCAGCTTCACGCGGCCGTTTTTGAAATAGAGCTTGACCGGGATCACGGTCAGGCCCTTTTGCGAGGCCAGGGCCTGGAGCTTCGTGATCTCGCGGGTGTGCAGGAGCAGCTTGCGCTCGCGCGTGGGCTCGTGCGGGTCCATGCCCGCGTTGGCGTAGGGCGCGATATGCACCCCGGTGAGCCAGGCCTCGCCGTTGGTGAAGCGCACGTACCCGTCCATGAAGTTCACGCGGCCCTCGCGCAGGCTTTTTAGCTCCGAGCCCATGAGCACCAGCCCGGCCTCGAAAACCTCCAGGAATTCATAGAGTCTGCGCGCCTGCTTGTTGGTGGCGATGAGCTTTTCGCCCGCGTGGCGATTGGGTTGTCCGGTCATGCTAGCCCCCGAGATCGTCGTTATCCAGGAGCGAGGCGAAGAATGTGAGCTCTTCCGGGTATTTGTTGAAGATGGTGTCGCGCACCAAGCGGTTGATCTTGCCCACGGTGCGGCAGGCCAGAACCTCGCGCAAGAGCGCCTTGCACTCGCTCATGCGGGCCTGGCGGATGATCCGCTTGATGCCGGGAATGGCCTGGGGCGAGAGCGAAATGCAGTCGATCTGCATGCCCATGAGGATGGGCACGCAAAAGGGGTCGCTCGCCACCTCGCCGCAGAGGCTGGCCTCGATGCCGGCCTGGTGGGCCTCGTCGACCACGTGCTTGATGCTGCGCAGGATGGCCGGGTGCAGGGGCTGGTACAGGTAGGAGACGTGCGGGTTGGTGCGGTCGATGCCGACGGAGTACTGGATCAGGTCGTTGGTGCCGATGCTGAAGAAGTCGACCTCTTCGGCCAAAAGATTGGCGATCATCACCGCTGCGGGCAGCTCGATCATGATGCCGATGGGCATGTCCTGGTTGAAGCGCTTGCCCTCGGCGCGCAGCTCCTCCTGCGCCTCGCGCAGTTTGGCCTTGGCGCGGCGCACCTCCCGCAGGCCGGAGATCATGGGGAACATGATGGACACGTTGCCGTAGGCGCTGGCCCGGGCGATGGCCTTGAGCTGGGTCTTGAACAGCTCCGGGTGCTGCATGCAGAAGCGGATGGCGCGCAGGCCCATGGCCGGGTTGGCCTCCTCCAGGGTGCCGAAGCTGGCGATGGTCTTGTCCGAGCCGAGATCCAGCGTGCGGAAGATGACCTTGCGCGGGCTCATGATGGCCGCCAGGTCGGAATACTTGTCGGCCAGCTCGTCTTCCTGGGGCAGGTCGATGCGGTTCAAGTAGCTGTATTCCGTGCGGTACAGCCCGATGCCCTCGCCGCCGTTGTCCAGCACCGCGGCCACTTCCTCGATGAGCTCGATGTTGGCCAGAACCTGCACGCGGTAGCCGTCGATGGTTTCCGCCGGGAGCTGGCAGCCCCGGTAGATGCGGCGCTGGTAGTCCTCGAACTGGTCGGCCAGCTCGTTGAACTCGGCCAGCTCGTCCTCGTCCGGGTCCACCAGGATGCGTGCGCCCACGCCGTCCATGATGACCAGGTCGCCGTCGTTGACCGCGTCCTCCAGCTCGGAAACGCCCACCAGGGCCGGAATGCCGAGCGTGCGGGCCATGATGCCCGTGTGCGAGGTCTTGCCGCCCTGGGCCGTGGCAAAGCCCATGATCTTGGAGACTTCGAGCGCCACGGTGTCCGCCGGGGTCAGGTCGTGGGCCATGATGATGACCCGGCCCTCCACGGCCAAAAGTTCGCGCACGGTGCCCAAAAGCCGCGCCATGACGCGGTCGCTCATGACGCGCACGTCCTGCAGCCGCTCGCGGATGTACAGGTCGTCGAGCACGCCGAAGGCCTTCTCCAGCTCGGCCACGGCCTTTTCCAGCGCCCATTCGGCGTTGACCCCGAGTTCGCGGATGCAGCGCACCGCCGCCCCGGCCAGCTTGGGGTCCTTCAAGATCATCAGGTGCGAGTCGAGGATGTGCTTGTGCTCCTTGAGCTCGGCGGGGATGCGGTCGCGGGCGATGGCCAGCTCGGCCTCGACAGTGGCGAAGGCCTCGCGCAGGCGGGCCTCCTCCTCGGCCACCAGGGCGGGCTGGATGGTCTGGCGCGGCAGCTCGGAGCGGTGCCTGCGGTTGACGAACACGGCCTTGCCAATGGCGAAGCCTGTGGACACAGATATGCCGCGAATGATGACTCTGGCCACTATTTCTCCCCGAACTTGGCGGCGAAAAGCTCCGTCAGGCGGTCCACGGCCTGGGCCGCGTCCGCTCCGCTGGCGCGGATTTCAAGGGTGCTGCCCTGGGCGGCGGAGAGCGTCAGGATGTCCAGGATGCTCTTGGCGTCCACGCTCTGCCCCTGGCCCTCGATGATGATCTTGGCGGCAAAGGCCTGGGCCTCCCGTGCGATCTGGCTGGCCGGGCGCGCGTGCAGGCCCAGCTGGTTGGCCACCAGCACTTGGCGCACGCACAGCTCCGCAGCGGCGGCGGCCGAATCCGTAGTTGCAGTCAGTTCACACATGGTTCAACCGTATCTTATTGCGCCGGCGGCGTCTTCAGGGAAAGCCCACAGGCAGGCCGCCGGGGGCCTGCTGCATGAGCCAGGGAATGGCGGCGAGCGCCCACAGGACAAAGCCTGCCACCACCCAACGGGGCAGTATGGGCCGCAGGGTAAAAAAGCCTGCCACTCCGAGGGCGCCGATGCCCCAGGCCCAGGACACGAAGTCTCTGGCCGGGAACAGCTGGGTCCACAAAGTCAGGAGCAGCGCGGCATTGAGGAACTTGATGCGCCGCCCCCAGTTGATGAGGTCCCAGCGTTTGAGGGCGCTTAAAAAACTGAAGCCCCGGCGGAGACCCGCAAGAAAAGTGTACACACGAAAGACTTGCAATCCAAGAAAAAAGAAAACGCCCATCACGAGCGGCAGGGCGTGCTGGCCCGCCAGCAGGAGGCAGGTGCTGGACAGCGCCCAGAAGATGAGCAGGCTGCCCGCGAACACGGAGTCGCCGATGGCCGAGAGGGTGTAGCTGGTGGTGTTCTTGACCTTTTCCAGGGCGTCCGGCGGCAGGCGGCGGCCCGCGATGTCCGCCTCCACGGCCAGGAAGATGCCCACCAGGCAGGGCACCCAGAAGGGGTGCGAGCTGAAGTGCTTGGCGTAGCGCTTCAGCGCCTGCTCGCGGGCTGCGGGCTCCTTGTGGATGACCCACAGGCCCGGCTGCATGGCGTAGAGGATGCCCACGCTCATGAGCCCGCGCGGGTTCATGGACGCGCCCACCAGATAGGTGCGCAAAAAGCAGCGCAGGTAGGCCTTGCCGCGCTCGGTCCAGAATCCCTGGTGGCTGCCCGTGCCGGCGGCGGCCATGTCAGCGGCCTTTGCCGGGCGTATTTCCGGTGGACGATCCGGTGGCGGATCCTGAGGCAGACCCGGTGGAAGACCCGCTGGAAGACCCGTCCGCCGCGCCAGATGCCGGGCCAGCCGTCGCACCCGTCGACGGATTAAACCCCAGCTCCCGGGCCAGGGCCAGGTCGTCCTCGGCCACGGAGCCGGGCAGGGTCAGGTAGTCGCCGATCATCAGCCCGCTCATGCCGGAGTTGAACAGCTCCCGCTGGCCCGCGCCCCCTGCCGGGCCGAAGACCGTGGCCCGCCCGCCGCACACGCGCAGGTTGGCGTGGGGCAGCATCAGCCGCAAGAGCGCCAGGATGCCCAGGGCCTCCGGCCTTGAGAGCACGGGCCGGTTCTCCAGCGGCGTGCCCTTGATGGGCATGAGGAAATTCACGGGCACGCTGTGCACGCCCAGCTCCAGCAGGGTCTGGCCCAGCTCCGCGCGCTGCGCCCAGCTTTCGCCCAGGCCGAAGATGCCGCCGGAGCACACGAACAGCCCGGCCGATAATGCCAGGCGCACGGCCTCAACGTCCTCGTCGTAGCTGTGGGTGGTGCAGATCTGCGGGAAGAAGCTCCGGGCCGTCTCCAGGTTGTGGTGCAGGCCGGAGAGCCCGGCGTCGACCAGCCAGGCCAGCCGGTCCGGCCCGAGCAGCCCCACGGAGGCGTCGGCCTTGAGCCCGGCCTCGCGCACCAGGCGCACGGACTGGAGCAGCAGGTCGAAGTCCGCGTCGGACAGGGCCAGGCCGCTGGCCACGATGCCGAAGCGCGTGGCCCCGCGCGCACAGGCGCTGGCTGCGGCCAGGCCGATCTGCTCCGGGTCCAGGAAGCCGTGGCGCGGGCTGGCTGTGGTGTGGCGGCCGGACTGGGCGCAGAAGGCGCAGTCCTCGGTGCAGCCGCCGCTCTTGGCGTTGACGATGGCGCAGAGGTGCAGGTCTTTGTTGAAATTTCTGCGGCGCACGGAGCGCGCCCCGGCCAGCAGCCGGTTGAAGGCCTCATTGTCCTGGGCCGAGCCTGTTCCGCTGGCTGCGGCGGCCAGCACGGCGGTCAGCGCCGCCTGGTCCAGGGGGCGGTCGTCCAGGGCCAGGACAATGGCCCGGTCCAGTTCAGCTGTTGTGCCCAAGCCGCTCATAGATTTCCTTCACGCTCATGCCCGGCACCCGCAGGGCCACGCGCCTGGCCACCTCGCGGGGCTTGCCGCCGCGCGCCTTTTCTTCGGCGATGACCAATGCCAGTAATGGGGCCAGCGCCGCCGCCTGGTCCGTGGTGGGGTCAGCTCCGTCCGGCCCGTTCACAGGCTCGGGTCCGCCAAGGGCCTCTGGTCCGACAACCACGGTGACCTCGCCCAGCACGTCCAGATTCGCCTCTGTCAGGCGTCCCAGCCGACCCAGAATAAACTCCTCGTAGACCTTGGTCAATTCCCGGCACAGGGCGAATTCGCGGTCGCCCAGGACACCGGCGGCCAGGGCCAGGGTGGCGGCCAGGCGGTCCTTGCGCTCGAAAAAGACCAGGGTGGCGCCCGTGGCCGCGTGGCGGGCCAAGAGCTTCTGGGCCTGGCCTTTGGTGCGCGGCAGAAAGCCCAGAAAGGTGTACGGCGCGGGCGGCAGGCCGCAGGCGGCCAGCGCCGTCACCGGAGCCGAGGGGCCAGGCACGCAGGTGACCCGGAAGCCGGACTCGCGGCAGGCCCGCGCCAGGCGGAAGCCGGGGTCGGAGAGCACCGGGGTTCCGGCGTCGCTGATGAGCGCCACGGCCTGGCCCTGGGCCAGCATGTCCAGCACCTGGGGGATGCGCCCGGTCTCGTTGTGCTCGTGCAGGCTGAAAAAGCCGGGGCGCGCGCGGGTGATCAACAGCCGCCGGAAGAACAGCCCGGCGCGGCGGGTGTCCTCGGCCAGGATGGCGTCGGCGCGGGTCAGCACGTCGCGGGCGCGGGGCGAGAGGTCGGCGTCGTTGCCGATGGGCGTGGCCACCAGATACAGGCCCGGAGCCAGCGGCGGGGCCTCGGGCGCGGGGAGGGACTCTGCGCTGGCCGGGCTCAATCGAAGTCCGCCAGCAGCGCGCCCACCTGGATGCCCATGACCTCGGGCCGATGCTCGTACATCTGCCGGATGCGCCAGCGGGCCTGGTGCAGCTGCTCGTTGTTGATGCCGTTGCGCAGGGCCGTGTCGGCCTCGATGAAGGCGGCCAGCCGGTCGCACATCTTGAGCAGGGGGCCGTCCTTGGGGTCCAGCTCGTCGCGGTTTTTCGGGCCGCGCAGGTCGTCCTCGGTCACGTGGCGTATCTCCAGCCCGCCGGGGCCGTCCTCCACCACGGTGGCGATGAACTCCGAGCCCACGGCCAGGCCCAGCAGATAGGAGAGCCGCTCGGAGAGGTCGGCGCAGCCGCCGTTGCGCAGGGGGGCCAGCAGCCGGTTCTCCAGTTCCTGGTTCTCGTACTGCTTGATGAGTTCGCCGATGGCCGCGTCCGAGGACTTGACCGGCGAGATGATGTCCCGGGTCAGGAGCTCCGGCAGGTCGTGGAACAGGCCGGTGAAGAAATTGTTGTGCCTGCGCGCGCGGCAGGCCCCGGCCTCCACGCTGAAGAACCAGGAGTACGCCGCCACCAGGAACATGTGGCCCAGCACCGTGGTCTCGGGCACGCGCGGGGTCTGGGACCAGCGCTTCTGGAAGCGCAGCTGGCCCGCGCGCGCGGCGAAGCGGGCGAACTCGTTGTCCCCGGAGAGCAGCTCGCTCACGCCGGGGATGTCCGTCAGGCCCTTGAGCCGTGAGACAAAGCTCTCCTCGATCTCCGGCATCTCTTCGTCGTGGACGTTGAAGGGCTGGAGCACCCGGAACTCGGAATAGCTGGCGTAGAGGTGCGCGGCCATGAGGATGCGCCGGGCCGGGGTCTTTTCCTCGGGCTCCATGAGGGCGGTGGTCATGCGCGCCCAGAAGTCCTCGCCCAAGGGGGCCAGCCGGGGCTTGAGCTGGGGCAGCACCCACTGGGTGAGCTTCTGGTAGTCCGCGCGGTTGGCCTTGATCTTGTAGAACACCGGCGGTTTGATGTCGGTGATGACCAGGCGGTAGAAGTAGTCGAAGAGCCCGCCCTCGATGGTCTCGTCCACCAGGTCCAGGCGCTCCTGCAAGGGCATGTCCTTGGTGACGCGGGAGAGCAGCATCCAGGCCACGATCATCTTGTGGGCCTGCTTGTCCACCTCCATGAGCTCCATGGGCCGCAGCCGGTCGTTCCAGCGCTTCATGAACGCGCCGGAAAAGACAAGCTGCAGCAGGCTCTTGCGGATCACTGTGGACATGCGCTTCTCCTTCGGGTTCCCTGGCCGCCGATTCCCTCAATGCGCATACTACCGCGCCTGGCCGGGCTTCGGCAAGGGGCGCGCGGCCAGGCAGCCGCCGGGCTTACCCGGCAAGGGGCGTGAACAGGGCCAGGCACTCGGCGTGGGCCGTGTGCGGGAACAGGTCCACGGCCTGCACCGCCGCCAACTCGTAGGCTGCGGACAGAAGCCCGGCGTCCCGCGCCAGCGTGGCCGGGTTGCACGACACGTAGACCAGCCGGGGCAGGGGCTTGGCGACAAGCCACTGCACCAGTCCGGCGTCCAGGCCCTCGCGCGGGGGGTCCACCACGGCCACAGCCGGGATCTCGTAGTCCTCGGGCAGGCGCAGGGGGATGGGCTCCTGGCCCGAGAGGTCCGCGCGCAGGAAGCGGCAGTTCTTCGTGCCGTTGAGCCTGGCGTTGGCCTCGGCGTCGGCGATGGCCGAGGCGTTCTGCTCCAGCCCCAGCACGCGGCCGCAGGACCCGGCCAGAAACAGCGCGATGCCGCCGCCGCCGCAGTACAGGTCGTACACGGTGTCCGTGGGGGCCAGGTCGGCCAGGGTGCGCAGGGCGGCGTAGAGCGCCTCGGCCCCCTTGGTGCAGGTCTGGAAAAAGGCGTCCGGGCTGATGGAATAGCGCGCGCTCTCCAGGGCCTCGATGAGCACCGGGGCGCCCAGGGTCAGGCGCGTGCGCTCGGCCTGAGACAGACCGTCGGCGCTGCCTCGCTCGGAGTGGACAAAGCCGGTGAGCTGCGGGAAGCGGTCCAGCAGCTCCTGGCCCAGGGCCTGCACGGCGCGGCCCTGGCCCTCGGTGGCCGGTGCGGTGATGAGCTGGGCCAGCAGCGCGTCCTGGTGCACGCTGTGGCGCAGCACCAGGTGGCGCAAAAAGCCTTCGCGGCTGGCGCGGTCGTAGGCCGTGAGCCGGGCCTTGATGCAGCCCGCGCGCACGGCGGCCACGATGTCCTCCCCGACCTGGGGGAAGATGGGGCAGGCCGCGAGGTCGAAGACCCGGCCAACGCCCGATTGTTTTGAGGAGTGCCCAGCGAGTTGGCCAGGGGCGGCGGCCTCGTACAGGCCCAGGCGCAGGGCGACGCCCTGGCCCCCTGGCGCGGCCTGGAAGGCGAACTCCATCTTGTTGCGGAAGCGCTGGGAGGACGGCGCGGCCACGGGCGGCAGCACGACCTTGGGCTGCACCTTGCCGATGCGCGCAAGCGCCTCCACGATCTGGCGCTGTTTCCAGGCCAGCTGGCTTTCCGGGGCCAGGTGCTGCAGCGAGCAGCCGCCGCACAGGCCGAAATGCGGGCAGAAGGGGGCCACGGCCTCGGGCGAGGGGGAGAGCACCTCGGCCACCACGGCTTCGGCGTGGCGGCGGTGGACCTGGGTCAGCCTTGCGCGCACGCGCGAGCCCGGCAAAGCCCCGGCCACAAACACGGCCATGCCCGCCCCGGCGAAGTCGTCCACGCCGCCGTCGTCTCCGGCGATGACTTCAGGCATGCGGCCCACGCCAGCGCCGCCCAGGGCCAGAGCGTCGATGTGAAGCTCCACCAGCTTGCCGCTGAGCGGCGAGGGCTCGGCGGTGGAGATTCTGTGGCCCGTGCCGTGGCGGGGGGTGCGGCCGGTTGTGCTGTGCGAATGGCGACCGGACTTGCGGGCGCCGCCGCCGCGGCCGGAGGTGTTTCTGGGGCTCATGCAGTGTCCTTTGGATTTAAAAATGACGTTATGCTAATTGGTATGCCAGAGGCGTTGCGAAAAAGCACGGTGTTGGCCGCTGGTATTTTGAATGCGACACAACAGCGAGCGCCATTCAGCCAACACGCAGTCATTATACGCTTCATCTTTTTCTGCGCCTATGGGCGCGGAGCATCATGTGGAATAATAATCACCTGGGCTTCCATCTGTCGAGTTGTCGATCAGCGCATTGAGTGGCGGAATGTTAGAACCTACACAATAATCATCCAGGAACCCAGCGTAATCACGCACGTCTTCGAGTGGAATTCCAAAAACTTTGTTGCGTTCATTCTTTTCGACAAGCGGTTTGCGCTCGGCTGAAGCAATCATAAAGCGGACTAAAGTGGCTGATTTGTCAGTCTTTACATCACTGCGCTCCAGGCGACGCGTTTCCGGCTGTGCCGCGCGCACGCTACTTCGCACCCTCGTAGCCTGTCAGATCCATGGAGAACGAGCCGACCACGACCTTGCTCTTCACGCGCACCGGGATGCGCCGCTCGTCGGTCGTGATCCAGACCTGGAGCTTGGCGTCCGGGCTTTTGCGGAACACGCCGCCGATCTCCTTGACCTCCGGCTCCACCAGGAAGGTGTCGAACACCCCCGCCGGGGTGGTGATGGTCTCGCGTTTGAGCACGCGGGCCTTGCCGATGACGGCCTTGTCGCCGTCGGTCACGGGCGCGGCGAACTCATACCCCACGGCCAGCGGCTTGGTGCGGAACAAAAAGAGCATGGCCAGCGGGTCAAAGGTGCCGGGGTGGGTCATGACGGCGTTTTTCAGCGCGCCCTTGCTGTAGCGGTAGGCCATGTTGCCCTGGGGATTGAAGCGGATGACGTAGTTGCGCACGTAGTCGCCCTCGCTCTGGTCCTTCTGGTACAACAGCGAGCGCGTGACGCCGGGGTCCACCCAGGATTTCATCTCGTCGCGCACGCGGTAGAACTTGTCGATGAAGGGCGTGCTTTGGGCCTGGGCGCGGAAGAGCAGGGCCGGCTGGCCCTCGGCCTCGGAGCCGGGCAGGGTCTCCAGGGTGGCCGTGCCCGCGTGGATGAAGGTCCAGAACAGGTCGTAGGTGAGCTTCTCTCCCTTGGTGAAGAGGTACTCGGCCTGGGCAGGCAGGGCTGCAAGCAGCACGAGGAGCAGGGCGATGAGCAGGCCAAGGGCCGCGATGCGTTTCATGGCCCGCAGAGTGGGGCCGGGCCGATGTTTTGTCAAGGTCGCCAGGGCCCTTGCGCCCGCCTGCCGGGACAGGGTACAAGGCCCTGACCCGCAAGAGGCGTTTCTGGCGGAAAAAACCCTGTGCCGAGGAGATCCTATGCTGTTTCGCAAGCGCGCCTGGGACATGATGCGCGAGGAGTTCGCCTGGGTCGACGAGTCGGCCAACCTGGCCGAGGTGGTGCGCGCCCTGCGCGAAAGCCAGCAGACCAGCCCGGAGAACAACGTGGTGCTGGTGCTGGCCAAATCCGGCGACGGCGCGCCCAAGCTCAAGGGTGCGGTTTCGGTGTGGAAGGTGCTGGAGGCCATGGACGAATGCGTGCTGCGCGACCCGGAGCTCAGGGTCGTAGAGGACAGCGACTTTGACCAGACCTTTGCCCGGGCCTGCGCCGTGTGCACCCACACCTCCCTGGCCCGGCACCTGGAGTCCGACGTGCCCATGCTCAAGCCCGGCGACCCGCTGCCCGTGGTGCTGGAGCTGTTTTTGCGCAAGAAGCGCGGCTGGGCCGTGGTGGAGGAGAACGGCAAGGTGCTCGGCGTGGTCCTGGTGGCCGACGTGTACCGCGAGATCTCCCGCGACATGACCCGCGCGTTTTAGGGCCTGCCCCCCGCGCATCTTCTTCCTCCTGGACTCCCTTGGCCGCTGCGCAGGCCGGTCCGGGTCAAGGTCCAGGTCGAGGTCGAGGTCCAACTCCAGGTCCAGGGCTGCGGCGCAGGAACGCTCCGCCTGGCAAAGGCGCTCTTTTCTCCAAGAAAAAAGAAACAGCCATCGGAAACAGGCCCGCGCCTGCGCAGAAAAAAAAGCCCCGGAGCCAGTGCGGTTCCGGGGCTTTGTCGTTGTCGTGGGGCCGGGCTACTTCATGGGCTTCAGGCGCACGGCGGTGCCGTAGCAGGAGTAGTACTTGTCGCCCTCGGGGTGGAAGGCCACGGTCTCGCGGTAGCCCAGGATGGCGTCGGCGTTGACCTCCAGCGCCTGGGCGATGAGGCCGTAGAAGGCGTTGTCGAAGTTGTAGCTGCGGCAGACGATGAGCCCGAAGGTGCCCAGGACATCGCGCGTGGGCACGGAGTCCAGGGTGACGATCTTGAAGCGCCCGGCCATGTAGTGGTCCTTGGCCAGGCCCAGGCGCGGGTCGTTCTTGGACTCGTCGTCCACGGGTTTGGGCTTGCGGCCGCCGCTGTTGAATAGGGCCATTGCGCCTCCTCGTCGGTCATGATCGCCTGCTGTGGTTCTCGTCTGCCGTCGGTCTCGTCTGCCTTTGCTCGTCTGCCGTCGTTTTTGTCTGTCGCCACGCGCCGGGTGCCCCGATTCATCGTTTTCCGATTCGCCGCGCCCCGATTCATCATGCTCCGCACCCTGTAGCCCAATCCCGGCCCCCCTATCAAGGGGCGGGGCGCAGCCTACGGTTCGACCTGCACCACAAAGGCGTCGTCCCACTTGAGCACGGCGGCGGCAGCCGCGCGCACGTCCTCGGCGCTGACCTTCTGGGCGCGCTCCACCAGCTTCAGCTCCATGTCGCGCTCATAGCCCTGGACCAGGGCCGAGGCCGCCTCGCCGCTGCGGGAGTTGAGGGACTGGCGGTCCTGGTAGTACTCGCCGGAGAGCAGGTTCTTGGCGCGCGTCAGCTCGCCCGCAGGCAGGGGGCTGGTCCCGATGTCCGCCGCAGCCTTGCGGAAGCCCGCCAGGGCCTGGGGCACCTTGTCCGGGTCGGTGGCGATGTAGAAGGCCATGAACCCGGCGTGCTTGCCCTGGGACAAAAAGGCCGTGACCGTGTAGCCCAGGCCCTGCCTGTCGCGCATGTCGCGGAAGAGCAGGCCGCTTTGGCCCGCCAGGGCCGCGCGCAGCACCGAGAGCCGGGCGCTGGCCTCCTGGTCCTCCCGCCCGGGGCCCGGGAAGACCACCAGCAGGTGCGCCTGCTTGCGGCCCTTGAGCGAGAGCGTCTTGCTGGTCTTGGGATTCCAGGCCGGGGTGGCCAGGGTGTAGGCCTTTGGCTGCACGCGCAGCTCCTTTTCCAGGGCTAACGCAAAGGCCGTGACCGCGGCCTCGTCAAAGGTGCCGCAGACCGAGAGCACGAAGGGCTCGCGCGACTGCCTGGCCCAGAAGCCGCGGGTCTGGTCCGCAGTCATGCGCGCCACGTCCTGGGCCTGGCCCAGGCGCGTGTAGTTCTGCGGCGCGGTGGCGAAGAGGATGCCCGACAGGTTGCGGAAGAGCAGGCCGATGGGCTGGTCCTCGCTCTGCTTGATGGCGTTCAGCTGGTCCTCGCGGGCGCGGGCCAGCTCCTTTTCGGCAAAGGCCGGGCTGGTCAGCGCATCGCGCACCAGGCCCAGCATGTCTGCGCTGAAGCGGCTGGGGAACTTGGCGCCGAGACTGAAGGTCTCGCCGCCGGTGCTCGCGCCCAGGCTGGCGGCGCGGTCGGCCAAAAAGTCCTCCACCTGGTTGGCGCTGAGCTTTTTTGTGCCCCGACCGAGCATGGAGGCCGTGAGCGCGGCCAGGCCCTGCTCCGAGGGCTTGAGCAGGCCGTTGCCGCCGGGCCAGGCCAGGGACAGGGCCGTGTAGGGCAGGGTCAGGTCGGGCTGGAACACCAGGGTGCCGCCGCCGGGCAGCTTGACCTGGCGCACGGCCAGGTTCTGCGTTGCCCCGGCCTGGGCCCGGGCTGCGGCCTTGGCCGGCCAGCGCTTGCCCAGCGCGGTCAGCAGCGGGGCCGTGTCCACGTTCACGCCCTTGGGCGTCAGCAGGGCCACGGCCAGGCGCTCGGGGCGGAAAAACTCGTCGTACAGGACGCGCAGCTGGGCGCGGTCCACCACGGCGATGCCCTGGAGGTAGTTGGCCTCGCCCTGGGGGCCGCCCTCAAAGGCGTACTCGTGGCTGATCTTGCTGGCCAGCCCGCCCAGGGTCTCCTTGGACAAGAACAGCCCGGCCTCGATGTTGGTGCGGGCCCTCGCCAGCTCCTGGCCGGTGATGGAGGCGGGGTCGAAGCTCCCCAGCTCGGTGATGAGCGCGTCCCAGAATTCCGGCAGCTTGTCCGCATCAAGCTCCGCGCCGATGACGAGCATGCCGGAGCGCTCCAGGTTGCTGCTGCCCACGCTGATGGAGTCCACCAGCCGCCTTTCGTACTTGAACTTCCGGTAGAAGCGCGAGGTGGAGTCGCCCCCGAGGATCTGGGCCAGCATGTCCAGCCCGGCCATCTTGGCCGAGAGGAAATCCGGCGCGGGAAAGGCCAGGGCCAGGTGCAGCTTGTTCCAGGGGCCGGGCACCACGGTGATCTGCGGGCCGCTAGCGGCGGATATTGGCGCGGCAAAGGGCGCGGGCGGAACGATGCGGCCGGTGTTGGCCAGGCCGCCCAGCAGGCGCTCGGCCTCGGCCAGGACGTCTGCGGCCTTGACCCGGCCCACCACGCACAAAAGCATGTTCTGGGGCTGGTACAAGGGCGCGATGTAGGCGCGCATGGACTGGCTGGTCACGGCGCGCACGGTGTCGGTGAAGCCGATGATTGGCCACTCGTAGCTGGTGTTTTTCCAGAGCATGGCCTGCAGGGTCTGGAAGAGCATGCTGTCCGGGGAGTCCTGGCCGCGCTTGAGTTCGGCCAGCACGACCTCCTTCTCGCTGGTCAGCTCCTTGGGGTCCAGGGTGGGTCGCAGGGTCATGTCGACCACGGTGGCCAGGCCCAGCCTCCAGGCCTGGTCCGGCACCTCGACATAGTAGCTGGTGCTGTCGAAGCTGGTGCCCGCGTTCAGGCTGCCGCCTGCGGCCTCGATGCGCCGGGCCACCTCGCCTGGGGCCATCTGGTTCGGGCCGGGGTCTCCCGCGCCCTTGAAGACCATGTGCTCCAGCACGTGGCTGATGCCCGCCTGGGCCGGGGTCTCGTAGGCCGAGCCCGCGTGCACCAGGATGCGGATGTTGACCAGGGGGAAGCGGTCGTCCTCGCGCACCAGCACGGTCATGCCGTTTTTCAGGCGCACCAGGGTGTCGGCCCGGCTCAGGTCGGTTGCCGGGGGGATGGACGGGGTTGCGGGTTGGATTTCGGGTTGGGCGACGGCCTGAGCCGCTGCCTGAGGATATTTGGCGGGTTTATGGCGGGCGGCTGGTGCGCTGGCGGCGCAGAAAAGGACAAGCGCAAGGGCGAGCACAGGGGCGGACCGGAACAGGATGCGGCGCATGGGAACTCCTTGGGCATGGGCGCTCTGGGCGGGCGCGGTCGTTGGAAGCGTTGAGCGGTCGCAATAAGGACGCGGCACAGGTGCTTGTCGGCGCACTCTGATGACAGCCGCGCGGCAGGTTGACAAGATAAGCCCGACCGGGCCCCGGGGCAAGGGGTGTATTCCGGCGCTGTTTCTGCCCCGCAAGAAAGGGCCGGGCCGGGAGGGTGTTCCCCCCTGCGGCCCGGCGCTGTGGTTGTGTCGTCGTGCTTGTGTTGCGGATGTTCTGGCGCGGCGTGCGGATGCGGGAACGCTGCGGGCTCCCGGAACCGCGCGCGTCAGCCCCTGGTGAGCTTCTCGACTGTTGGCCGGTTCTCAGCCGATGGACAGCCGATCAGCCGATGAACAGATAAAACGCGGCGATGATCACGCAGCCGAGCAGGAACCCGCCCGCCACGGCCTTGACCACGGTGTCGTCGCCGATGGCCGGGCCCTGGCCGTTGTTGCTCCTGGCCAGCAGCAGGCCCAGGGCCAGGAAGAGCAGGACGGCGAACAGGCCGTGCGTCACCCAGTGGTGCACAGTGATGGTCTTCATGAACTTGAGCAGGCCTTCGTTGGTCTCCTTGACCACGACCAGCAGGGCGCTGGCGACGCAGGTGACGGCGGCGGACAGGCCAAAGGCGCGGGTCTGGGCATTGAGGGTGGATGTCGTCATGGCGTTAACCTCCTACCACGGGAAGCAGTGCGACCTTGGCCCCCATGCTGATGATTGCGCCAGCTCCCTCCACGCCCACCCCGGTGAGCACGAGCAGGGCGGCGATCCACAGCACGAGCCTGCGCGCGCCCTTGGAGCCGACGAGGTCATTGCCTGCGGCGATGGGCAGGAATGTGGCCAAAAGCAGCAGGCCCATGAGCACGTGCTCCTTGGTCTCCATGAAGAAATCGTGGGCAAAAGGCCACGGGCCCTTGAGGATGTAGCCCTTTTCCGGCGCATAGTGCACCACGTACCAGTAGCCGCCGATGAGGTACGTGACCCACATGAGCAGGGCCACGAACCGGCTCATGAGCCGGATGCGGTTCAGGTTCATGGAGCAGGCGCTCAGGGTGTCGACATACACGAAGCCTGCGGCCAGGATGAAGAACATTCCCAGGAGTGCGTGCAGCATCAAAATGGCAAGCGTCATTGCTTTGCTCCTTAAATTGCTGATGCTTTGGGCCTTGAGGCGCGTGGTGGCGGGCCGGAAGGCGTTGGTTGCGGGGTGCCGAGGGAAGCACACTTGTTTCGAGGGGCTGGTGTCGTGCCGGTTTGCCTCCTTGCGCGCCGGTGAGCGTGCATGCGGCTCCAAGTAAGTGTTCACTTGCTGCTGTGTTGTATATAACACTGTATGCGCCTTTTGGGAAGACTGGAGAAAATTTTTTTTGCACCCTCGCACCCAGGCCGGAGAATCGTGCAGACAGCAACCAGCCGGGCCGCCAGCCAAGAGCCGGGCAGCAAGCCTGCATTCGGACAGCCAGCCCGCAGTCGGCCAACCGGACAGCCAGCCGGACAGCCAGCCGAGCCGCCAGTGGACCGGCAGAAAAGTGGCAGAGGACGCCGGTCAGCCAGCCCGCAGTCGGCCAATCGGACAGCCTGCAGCCAGCCTGTTGGCGGCCAGCCGGAGTCCCAGGCGGCGCGAGCGGCGGGCAGGGGCGGCGGACCGGGCGGAAAGGAACATTGACCGCCGCAGGCTGCGCGCCTATTGCTGGCGAAAATGCTGGGGAAGGCTGTGGCCTTCCGGGGAGGTTGTGTGCGTCACCCCTTGTTGCGCCTGGGTTTGGTCAACGCGTTGCTGACCGCAGCGCTGGCCGCAGCGCTGGCCGCAGCACTTGTGATCTTGCCGCCTCCGGCCAGAGCGGGCGATGGTGCGGGGGCGCTGCCTTTGCTGGCACAGCCGGAGGCGCTGCTCGACCTGGCCGTGCTGCGCGCCGCCTATCCCGGCGCAATACATGGACTGGAGCAAGGACCTGCAGGGCGGCTCGACCTTGTGCTGACCAGCGGCCAGCGGCTGCCGTATGATGATGGCCGAATTGCCGACGGACGAATGGAAGACGGTCGAATGGACGGCGGTCGCATGGCCGACGGTCGAGTGGAAGGCGACCGAATGGACGACGCCAGCCAGGCCCTGGAGAATCCTGACATCCGCACCATGCTGGCCCAGGTCTACCCCCTGGGCCCGGTGGACGCGGTCCTGGCCCGCCTGGAGCCTGGCTTCGACCCTGGACGCGCGCGCGCGCAGGCGCTGTTCACCGCGCTGTATGGCGCAAGCGAGGCCGCTGTGCGCGCGAACTGCGAGGCCGTGCGCTTTGACGGCAAGGCCGTGGCCTTCAACGTCCGGCACGGCGCGGCCCAGGCGCTTATGCGGGTCTGGGGGCGCATCGCGGCGCTTTTGCCGCGCCACCCGGAGTGGGGCGCGGTGCTGCGGCCCCTGGGCGGAACCCTGGCCTGGCGGCGCATCGCGGGCACCACGCGGCTGAGCATGCACTCCTTTGGCATCGCCCTGGACCTGAACCCGCACCTGCCGTACTGGCGCACCTTCCCCGGAGAAGAGGGCGATCTGGAGGCCATCACCCGGCGGCGCAGCGGGTTTCCGCCGGAGATTCTGGCCGCCTTCGAGGCCGAGGGCTTCATCTGGGGCGGCAAGTGGGCCAGCTTCGACCTTATGCACTTCGAGTACCGGCCCGAGATGCTCCTGAAGGCCCGGGTCCTGGCCGGGCAGGTCAGCCTGCCCTGAGCCTGGGCCCGGTTGGATCGTCTAGTTGGACAGTCCGGTTGGACAGCCCGGTTGGATGGTCCAAATGGACAGCCCGGCTGAATCGTCCGGTTGGATGGTCTTGCGGCCTGGCCCGGCTGGAGAATCTGGCTGGTCCGGTTTGACGGCGCGGCGTCCGGCGCGCGCAGGAGGCCCCCATGCCGCCCTTCTTAACCGAGAACCCCGCGACCCTGCTGCTGCTGGCCGACGTGGTGCTGGCGGCGCACATGGCGTTGGCGCTGTTCCTGGCCCTCGGGCTGGCCGCCATCTGGCTGGGCCATCTGCTGGGTGACAGGCGGGGCTGGGGCTTTGTGCGGGGCCGGGTGTTCCGGCTCACGCATCTGGCCGGCATGTGCGTGGTGGCGCTGGAGTCCGTGCTGGGCCTGGCCTGCCCGCTGACGGACCTGGAGGCGGCGCTGCGCGTCGCGGCCCAGCCGATCCCAGGGGCGGCCGCCTATCGTGGCGGGTGCGTGGCCCTTTGGCTGGGGCGCATCCTGTTCTACGACTTCGACGAGCGGGTGTTCACGGCGGCGTATCTGGCGGCCCTGGGGCTGACGCTTTTGGCCTGGCGGGTGGTCAGGGTGCGGCGCAAGGGCTGAGGACCGGGGGCTGAGGGCTGGGAGCTGAGGCTAAAGTCTGAGGCTAAAGTCTGAGGCGAATGTCTGATGCCAATGGCTGATGCCAAAGACTGATGGTTGCAGCGCGCGGGAAATCCGGGTCTATTGCCCGGCGGGCCTCACGGCCACGAGCATGTCCTGGCCGTTTTCGCCGCCCTCGCGCCCGCACCAGCGCCCAGGCACCAGCTTCGCTGGCGTCAGACCCTCGCGTGCGAGCATGGCCCGCACCAGCGTCTCCTCATAGGCCACGGCGTCCTCCTTGCTGGCCGGATCGGCCACCCAGAATTGGCCGTAGCGCCGGGTGAAGTGCGGGTTGCTGCGGCCCTGGGCCAGCAGCGTGCGCACTGCGTCGTTCATCAGATAATACGTGGCGAACATGCGCCCGCCAGGGGCCAGCACGCGCGCGGTCTCGGCCAGGTACCCGGCCATGTCCGCAGGCAGCATGTGCGTGAACACGGAGACCAGCACCACCAGGTCGAAGCTGGCGTCGGCGTAGGGGAAGCGGAAGCTCTCGGCGCTTGTGCTCGCGCCGGGGTTGTACACGCCGCTGAACACGTCCACCGTGCGGAACTCGAAGTTCGGCAGGCGCGGGGCCAGGTTCTCGCGGCACCAGTCCACGCCCGGCGGGAAGGTGTCGAAGCCGTGGTAGCTGCCCTGGGCGTTCAGGTACTGGGCCAGGCCCCAGGCCGCGCGGCCAGCGCCGCAGCCCACGTCGAGCACGCGCTCGTGGGGCTGCACTCCTGCGTGGCGGATGAAGAAGTTAAGCAGCATGCGCGCGCTCTCTGCATAGTCGCCACCGCCAAAGCAGATGCTCAGGTCCGGGTGCGGCACGGGCAGGGCGGTTGGCGCGGGCATGGGCGGCTCCGGCTGGTTGATTGGGCGCGGGCGGAATGGATTGCCGCCGCAGGGGTGGAAGCAAGGATCGGGCCAGGGGGGAGGTGCCGCTTGTGTCGCCTGGGTCTGTCTGGCGTTGACCGCGAGTTCAAAGGTCATAACCGAGCCGGTTGACACGGTGCAACTATTGCACTATTTTGGGGTATGGGAACACTTCTCCGGGTCGGGAAATTCCGCGTCGCGATGCACGTCAATGACCACAATCCGGCGCATGTCCATGTGTCCGGCCCGGACTTCGAACTGCTGGTGTTTCTGGACGATATGACCGTTGAGGGCACTGCGGCAGAAGCCCGCGCCGCCGCAGAAGCGCTTGCATGGATCGAGGCCAACCGGCTTCAGCTCTTGGAGCGCTGGGCAAGGGAGCATGCATGAAGAGGACACGCAAGGGCATCTTTGAGCCCCGCCGCATCGCCGCCGTGGCTATTGGCCACCAGGGGCGCGCCGTCACTGTCACCTGGGCGGATAGTGGAACGTCCACCATTGACCTCATGCCTTGGATTATGGGCGGCAAGCTCGCGCGGCTTCTTGACCAGGCGTATTTTGCCAAGGCCGCCGTGGGCGAATACGGCTGGTCCATCGCCTGGGGCGGGGAGGAAATCGAAATCGACTCCGTGCACCTGCAAATGCTCGCGGCAGAACAGCGCGGGCTTGTCTACTCCCCGGACGGCATGAAGCGCTGGCGGGGCCGCTTCGGCTTGACCCTGGATGCTGCCGCCGCCGCCCTCGGGCTGTCTCGGCGCACCGTGGCCTACTACGAGGCCGGGGAGAAGCCCATTCCCAAGGCGGTTGCCCTGGCCTGCAAGGGCTATGGGGATCTGGTGAATGACCCCGTGGCGCTCGGGGGCGTTGGGAGCTGACGCGCGGCGGAGGGCTTCCGGCGGGTGGTGGAGGCGGAGCGGGTGGTGCTGGTGGGGGGATTGGCTTCTGATCACTGGTAATGTATCGTGTGCATGTTTTGGATTTGCCCTGGCGTGGACGTATATTCACCCATAAGGAGTCCAGCGTGCCGAGAGATGATTTCCATAAGAACGCCTTTGACGAGGGGACTGTCCTTAAACTCGATATTCTTTCGAAATACCTTGAAGAATGGTTGCCTGTGTTTATGCAAGGCCGGTACGCAAACAGGATAAACATTTTCGACTTTCAATGTGGGCCAGGGCGTGATGTGAAAAAAGTTGAGGGGAGTCCTCTCCGGATTGTTCGGGCAATTGCTAGAGCCAAGCCTTCTACAGAGGGCCGTGTTGTTCCGGTAGATGTCTATTTTAACGACGCCGATAAGCAGAAAATTGGGCTACTTCAAGGCGAACTTGATTCTTTCGAGTTGAACGCAAAATGTAACTATCATTTTTCCGCACTTAATTTCGAAGACTGTTTTGCTGAGGTCTTGCCTCACATGCAACAGCAAGGTGCTGCAAACTTTCTTTTTATTGACCCGACTGGGTTGGTCAGAATAGCGTGGATGATTGACCAGTTGTCTATGCTTAGCTATACCGACTTCATAATGTTCGTACCTTCTGCCAACTTGTATAGATTTAATAAAGTAGAAGAGTTCCAAAAATATTTTCCAGGGTTAACATTTACCGGAACATTGATTGACGCCTCTCGTGATATTTGTACATATATCCAGTCAAAGTTGCATGAAGCAAAACAAGAGTATTATTTAGCGCAATTTGCAATAAAAAAAGAGCGTACAACAAACGTCAATAGTTTAATATTCGGATCACGAAGCTTGTTTGGGCTAAATAAATTCTTAAGTGTTGCGTGGGGAACATCCCCGAATGGAGAAGCGAATTTCGACTTGTGTGGTGATGTCCTTTGTGCGAAGCAATATGCCTTGCCATTTCTGGATAAGATACCTAGAAAAGTAGAATCGTTTCATGAGACGGTTCGGGAGATGATTCTCGCAAAGCGATTGCAAACGAATCACGATGTGGTTGTTTTTGCTTTGGTTAATGGTTTTCTACCTGCGCAGGCAAGGGCAGCACTTAAGAGCATGAAGGAGGCGGGACAGCTTCAAAGAGTTCCGCCCATGAGCTACGGCTCTGTGATAAAAAATAAGAAAGTCGAAATATTGTCTTGATTTGCAAGCTCATAAGAGGTGTGTTGTGGCCGCGCAAAGTAAAATTGAATGGACTGAAGCAAGCTGGAACCCATTAACGGGCTGTACGAAGATCAGTCCGGGGTGCAAGAATTGCTATGCGGAACGCATGGCAAAGCGCCTCCGCGCCATGGGCAACCCCAACTACGCGAATGGGTTTGAACTGACGTTTCACGAGCATGTGATTGGTTTGCCACTGACGTGGAAAAAGCCTCAGATCGTCTTTGTCAATTCCATGAGCGATCTCTTTCATGAAGACGTTCCGCTGGAATTCATTCAGAAGGTTTTTTCCGTCATGGCTGTTGCCAAGCAGCATACATTCCAAGTTTTAACCAAGCGTTCAACGCGCCTCGCAGAACTGAGCCCGGCCCTCAAGTGGCCCTCGAATGTGTGGATGGGGGTCAGTGTCGAGAACGAAGATTATGCCTATAGGATAGAGAACCTTGCGAGAACGCCTGCAAAGGTGAAGTTCGTTTCAATGGAACCCCTGATCGGACCTGCGGACAATGCCGACTTTTCGTTGATTGACTGGGTCATCGTTGGCGGAGAGTCTGGACCAGGCGCGCGCCCAATGCGTGAAGAATGGGTGACCACTCTGCGCGACAAATGCGCTGACATGAACGTGCCTTTCTTTTTTAAGCAGTGGGGCGGAGTGAATAAGAAAAAGGCAGGACGGCTTTTGGAGGGTCGACTCTGGAATCAGTTTCCGCGTGTGTCTGCAAGTTTATAAAAACAGAATCCAAAGCCCGGCAAAACTCTTTCACCCCCCCGCCAGCCCCCGCAGCAGGCCGAAGCACTCGTCGAGGCTCACGTTGTCGCCCACGAACTGCTGCAAAAAGCCGTTGATCGGGCCGACCATGTCGATGGCCCGGTCCACCTCGGCATTGGCGCCCTTCTGGTACGCCCCGATGTTCACCATGTCCTCCACGCGCTTGAAGGTGCTCATGAGCCGCAGCACCGTGCGCCCGGCGGCCATGTCCTCCTTGTTCACCACCTCGCTGCGCAGACGGCTGATGCTCTTCAAGACGTCGATGGCCGGGAAGTGCGACTGGTCCGCCAGCTCGCGCGTGAGCACGATGTGCCCGTCGATGATTGAGCGCACCGCGTCGGCAATGGGCTCGGTGAAGTCGTCGCCGTCGACAAGCACGGTGTAAATGCCGGTGATGGAGCCCAGGGCGCTCTTGCCCGTGCGTTCGAGCAGCTGCGGGAGCTGCGCGAACACGCTCGGCGTGTAGCCGCCGCGCGTGGGCGGCTCGCCCGCGGCCAGGCCGACCTCGCGTCCGGCCATGGCGAAGCGCGTCACCGAGTCCATCATGAGGAGCACGTCCAGGCCCTGGTCGCGGTAGTACTCGGCCACGGCCGTGGCGGCAAAGGCCGCGCGCATGCGGATGAGCGGGCTCTTGTCGCTGGTCTCGACAATGACCACCGAGCGGGCCATGCCCTCTGGCCCCAGGTCGCGCTCGATGAACTCGACCACCTCGCGGCCGCGCTCGCCCACCAGGCCGATGACGTTGATGTCGGCCTTGGTGTAGCGCGCCATCATGCCCATGAGCGTGCTCTTGCCCACGCCGGAGCCGGCCATGATGCCGATCCTCTGGCCCTTGGCCAGTGTCAAAAGTCCGTTGATGGCGCGCACGCCCACATCCATCGGCTGGTCGATGCGCGGGCGCTCCATGGGGTTGGGCGGGGTGCGGTAGAGCGGCACAAAGGCGTCTGTGGCGATCATGCCCTTGCCGTCGATGGGCACGCCAAAGGCGTCCAGCGTGCGGCCCAAGAGGCCCGGGCCCACGGGGATGTGCGGGGGCGCGGAGGAGTTGCGGATCAGGCTGCCGGGGCGGATGCCGCGCATGTCGCCGTAGGGCATGAACAGGCAGGCGCCCTCGCGGAAGCCCACGACCTCCGCCGGGATGGGCGTGGAGTCCCGGTTTTCGGGCAAGAGGTGACACACGGAGCCGAGCGGGGGCTTGATGCCCTGGCCCTCGGCGATGAGGCCCACGACCTTGGTGATCTTGCCGAAGGTCTGGCAGAGGTCCAGCCCCTGGCAGGCGCTGTCCACGGCCTGGGGATCAAGCGCCATTGCGTCCCGGCTCCCCGGCCTGGGCGATGTCCTCGACACCCGGCTCCCCGGCCTGGCTGCTGGCCTCGGCCCCCGGCTCCATGGCCTGGGCGCTGGCCTGGTCGCCTGGTTCTCTGGCCTGATCGAGGTCCTCGGGCAGGTCCAACTGGTCCAGGTAGGGCGCGAGCAGGGCCAGGCGGCTGTGCAGCGCGTTGTCGGCCAGCATGTCGTTGGTCTCCAGCACCACGCCGCCGTTGGTCAGGGCGGGGTCGGTGACGAGCCGCCACTGGCCGAGGTGCGGACGGCTGGCCTTGATCTCCTCCATGAGGGCCTGGGCCAGGTCATAGTCCTGCGGCGCAACCTTGAGCGTGAACTCGCGGTGCGCGTCCAGCCTGGTCAAGGCCTCGTCCATGAGGCTTTCCAGGATCTCTGCGCGGCGGGCGTCCATCTCCACGCGCAGCGCCTTTTCGGTAAAGCTTTTGGCCAGCGCGGCGAAGTCGCGCCGGCGCGACTGCCAGACCTCCAGCCCCAGGCCGGAAATGGCCTGGACCAGGTCGCCCATGGCCTCTGCGTGGGCCGCAAACTCGGCGTCGAGCCGGGCCTGGGCCTCGTCCTGGGCCTCCTGGCGGGCGCTCGCCACGGCGGCCTCGACCTCTTTGCGGCCCTCGGCGCGGATGGCCTCGGCGTCGAGGTTGGCCTTTTCCAGGGCCTGGCCGATGATGGCGCGGGCCATGTCCTCGGCCTTGGCCCGGCAGCGCTCGATGTACTCGACCTCGGTGGGCTCGTCCCACAGGGGGCGGTGGCGCTTGCCCTCCATTTCCTGGATGGTGATGTAGTCCGGGCCGGGCGTGTCGCAGCCCATGATGACCCGGCCGGTGTACAGCTTGTCCGGGCTTGCGGGATTAGATGAATTCATCTCCGCCACCTCTGCTTATGGCGATGCGGCCTTCGGTTTCCAGGCGGCGCACGGTCTTGACGATGTTCTGCTGCGCGCCCTCCACCTCGGAGAGCTTGACCGGGCCCATGATCTCCAGATCCTCGCGGATCATGCCTGCGGCGCGCTCGGAGAGGTTCTTCAGGAACTTGTCCTTCAGGTCGTCGCTGGCGCCCTTGAGGGCCTTGGTCAGCTCCTCGTTGCTGATGTCCTTCAAGAGTTCGCGGATGCTGCGGTCGTCCAGCGCCTTGATGTCCTCGAACACGAACATGAGGTTTCTGATGTCGTCGGCCATCTGCTGGCTTTCTTCCTCGATCTCGGAGAGGACTTCTTCCTCGGTGGCGCGGTCGACCGCGTTGAGGATTTCGGCCACGGAGTTGATGCCGCCGACCTTCTTGCCTTCCTTGCCGCCCATGGCGATGAGCTGGCTCTGCAAAACCTTGTCGACCTCGTGGAGCATCTCCTCGGCTACGGCCTCCAGCTTGGCCAGGCGCATGAGCACCTCTGCGCGCACGCCGGAGGGCAGGTTGGACAAAAGCTCCGCCGCCTGGTCCGGGTGCAGGTGGCCCAGGATCAGGGCCAGGGTCTGCGGGTGTTCGTTGCGCAGAATCTGGGCCAGGATGCGCGGGCTGACGTTTGAGAGCTCCTGGAACGGGGTCGGGCCGGAGCTGATCTCCAGGGTGTCCAGGATGTACTTGGCCGTTTCGCTGTCCAGAGCCTTGGAGAGCAGGCGCTTCACCTGTTCCGCACCGCCCATGAGCATCTCCGAGCCGTAGGTGATGGAGTCGTTGAACTCCTTCAGCACATCCAGCACGTCCTCGCGGGACACGGAGTCGATGTCGAGCATGGCCTTGCTCACGGCGGCTATCTCCTGGCGCTCCATGCGCTTGAAGGCCTCGGCCGTGAACTTTTCGCCCAATGCCAGCATGATGATGGCGGTTTTCTGGGGACCGGTGAAGCTTGCCACGGTTAGGCCTCCTGCCTGGCCCAGGACTTGAGCAGCCTGATGGCCTGGTCCATGTTCTGATCGGTCAGCTGCACCGCCATGTTTTTGGCGTTTTCCAGGCGGCGGGAGGTGTCGAGGGCCTCCTCGGGAACCTCAAGCGCCTCCTCGATGGCCAGGCGCTCTTCTGTGCTGGGCAGACTCGCCACTTCCTCAACCTCCTCTTCGGCCACTCTGGGCCGGATAAGGGCCATGACAACCGGACGGACCACCAGGATCAGGAAGAGGAAGATCAACAGCCCGCTCAAAAGCGGCTTGCCCAGGCGCTGGCCCATCTCGATGAAGTTGCGGACCAGCGACGGGCCCTCGTTCATGTCCATGGCGCCGAAGGCGATGCTGGAGACCTCGATAGAGTCTCCGCGCGCGGTGTCGAAGCCCACGGCGCTGCTCACCAGGCTCTTGATGCGGGCGATCTCCTCCGCCGTGCGCGGCACGTAGGCGTACGTTCCGGTCTTCTCGTCCTTGGTGTACGTCCCATCCACGATAACAGCAACACCCAGGCGCTTCAACTCCCCAACCGGGGAGACGATCTGCTGCTCTTCCTTGTTGATCTCGTAATTGGTGGTGCGCGACTCGCGGCTGGAGTCCTGGGTGCTCTGGGTGCCGGAGAAGCCGTCGCCCCGGAAATTTGCGTCGGGCGAGGCGCCGTCGAGGTTGGCCTTGCCGGCCACGGTCTCCTCGGAGCGGGTTTCGCTGCGGATGACCTGGCTGTCGGGGTTGAAGACCTCGCGCTTGATGGTCTTGTGGCTGAAGTCCAGCTCGGTGTTGACCCGGGCGATGATCTTCTGCGGGCCGATGACCGGGGTCAAGAGCTCCTCGATGCGGCGCTCCAGCTTGCGCTCCATCTGGGCCTTGAAGTCCAGCTGGGTGGTGTTCATGCCCTGGGCGGACTCCTCGTCCGTGGGCTGGTACACGGGCTGGCCGTTGGCGTCGGTGATGGTGATGCGGTTCTTGGTCAGGCCCTCCACAGCCATCGTCACAAGATTGACGATGCCCTGGACCTCCTTGGCCTCCAGCTTCTTGTCCTTTTCCTTGAACTTGATGACCACCGCGGCCGAGGGCTGGGTCTGCTCCTCGATGAACAGGCTCTTCTTGGGGATGACCAGGTGCACCCGGGCCTTTTCGACCTGGGGAAATTCCATGATGGTGCGCGCCAGCTCGCCCTGGAGCGCGCGCTGGTAGTTGATGTGCTGCACGAAGTCGGTCTGGCCGATCTTGATCTCGTCGAAGATTTCAAAGCCGATGCCCTGGCCGTGCAGGTTGCCCTCGCCGGCCACCTTCAGGCGCAGCTCGTAGACCTTGTCGGCCTGGACCAGGATGGTCTGGCCGTTGTCCGCCAGTTGGTAGGGCTCCTTGGTGGCTTTGAGCATGCTGACGATCTTGGAGGCGTCCTCGGGGGTCAGCTTGGAGTAGAGCACCCTGTAGTCGGGCTTGTTCATGATGATGATGCCAACGACGAAGGCGGCGATGAGGGCCACGGTCAACCCGCCGATGAGCACCTGCTGGGAGATGCTGCGGGCGGTCCAGACGTTCTTGGCCTTTTCCAGAAGTTCCATCAATTTCGGGTGCATGCTCGGCCTCCTCAATGATCGCTGCGGTGCTCTCGGTGCTGCTCTGTGCGGATTTCTCGGCTGGCGGCGTCAGGGCCTAGAACTGCAGCTTGGTCAGTTCCTGGTAGGTGGACATGATCTTGCTGCGCACGGCGCTGGTCATGCTCATGGCCAGCCCGGCCTTCTGCAGGCTGATCATGAGTTCGTGCACGTTCTGCTCCTTGCCTGCGGCAAAGGAGGTGGCCATGTCCATCTTCTCCAGCTGCATGTCGTTGACCTTCTCCAGGTTGCCCTTGAGGGCGGCCATGAAGCCGCCCTGGGGCGCGGTGGCGGCGGCGGAGCTCTTGAAGTTGGCGTTGATCTTGCTCTGGGCGTCCTGCTGGATCTTCAGCGCATTCTGATAGGCCTGCATGGCCACGGACTTGACGATCATGATGGGCTCCTTGTTCGTTTACGCGCCTAGCGGGCGATCTGCAGGGCCTTGGTGAACATGGCCTTGGTGTCCTGGATGGCCTGGACGTTGGCTTCATAGGACCGCATGGTGGTGATCATGTTGGCCATCTCCTCCACCACGTTGATGTCCGGGTAGCTGACGTAGCCGTCCTTGTCGGCGTCGGGGTGGCCGGGCTCCAGGACCTTCTTCATGGGCCGCTTGTCGTTGATGATGCCGCGCACGGTCACGCCCTTGAGCTCGCGGGACTCCGCGTCCTGCATGGCGCTGTCAAAGGGATTGGCGATGGGCGTGGCGGCAAAGGCCACGGTCTTGCGGCGGTAGGGGCCGCCTTCGCTGGTGCGCGTGGTCTTGGCGTTGGCCAGGTTCATGGAGATGACGTTCATGTAAGTGCGCTGGGCCTTCATGCCCGAGGCGCTGATGTCGAGTGCGCTCATGAAGTCCATTTACTTGCTCCCTTCCGCAATCGCTGTCTGCAGGCTGCTGAAGTTCTTGGAGATGATGTCCGACAAGGCATTGTACATGAGCGTGTTCTTGGCCATGGCGCCCATTTCCTTGTCCAGGTCCACCGCGTCCTCGCCGTAGACCACGCGGGGTTTGTATTCCGAAACGCCCGTGGCCTGGTAGCCGGTCACGTCGAACTCCGAAGGCAGGTGGCCCGGGTCGGTGCGGGCCATCTTGCCGCTGGAGTCCAGCTTCAGCGCCGACTGCAGCTCGTTTTCGAAGGGCAGGCTGCGCGCCTTGTAGCCACGGGTGGTGACGTTGGCGATGTTGCTCATGACAACATTTTGACGTTGCAGACGCAGGTCCAGAACCTTTTCCATCACCAGGATGTGTTCCTCAAACAGACCCTTCATCGTTGTGCCTCCTTGGCTTGCGGGCAGATGCCGCCGGGCTGGGGCGACGGGTGCGCGCCCTGGCTTGAACTCTTCCGCCGGGGTCATAGCAACTCGCGTTCCAAAGTCGTAACACACTAAAGTTGCATGACAATATGAGTAATGCCGCCCGGACTGACGCAGCGTTCTCTCTATTGTTGGCGGACTGGGGGTGGGGCGCGGGCTGCTGGCGGACTGGGGGCCAGGGGCGATGTGGAGCATTTTGCTGTTGGCACGCTAGTTGCTTATTGGTGTCAGGCTCCCATGAGCCACGCAACTTTTGCCGCCTGCATGGAGACGCGGGCCTTTTAGGGAAAACGGAGGGGAACCATGAGTCACCTGGATTACGAAATCAACAAAGAACTTGGAGAGTGTTATCTCTTCATGGGCGAGTTGGACAAGGCCGAAGGCTACTACCAGAAGGCCGCGTCCTCCAACGGGATCCACCCGGACCCCTACCTTGGCCTGGCCACCATCGCCGTGCAGCGCGGCGACCTGGCCAATGCCCTGGCCCTGTACTCCAAGGCCCACGGCATCAGCGCCACGGACAAAACTTTCGCAGGGATGGGCCTGATCAAGATGGAGCTGGGAGCGAAGGACGAAGCCCTCGCCCTGTTCATCGAGGCCCTTGGCTGCAATCCCGAAAACATGGTCGCGCTTTTGAGCATCATCCGTCTCGGCCACGAGCTGGAAGCCCTGGACAAGGTGGTTCCGCATCTGGAGAACTACCTCAAAATCGACCCGGACAAGAGCGAGGTCCGCTACTCCCTGGCCGGCTGCATGGTCTGTCTCGACCGCAAGGACGAGGCCCAGGCCCAGCTTGACCTGATTGTGGAGAAGGACCCCGCCTTCGCCCCGGCGCGGGAGCTGCTCGAACAGCTGCACCGCTAACCTACGGTCTCCCCTCCCTATTGGTCTTCCGCTCCGCCCGGTCGGTCGGGCGGGGCGGAGGACCACATCAGCCGAGGACCCGTTTTCACCGTGCCCGGTCCGCCTGGCCCGGGGGTTCCGGCATGCCCTTTGACCCCGTTGCGGGCCAGGGGCATTTTTTGTGCGTAAGGGTCCCAGGACCAATGGCCGGGTTGAGGCCGGGTTGAGGCCGGGTTGCGGGCGCCTTTGGGCCTTCCCTTCCGGGCCGACAAGCCGGGCTGCGCCTCCCGGCTGCGCATGGGGCTTGGCCCGCTGCGGGCGGCGGTCCAAAGCGCCACCGGCTTGCCTTGGCCTGGGAGTTCTGGCACAACCTCGAAAAAGAGCGAGGGCGTCATGGATTTTTTACCCATCAGACGGGCCATCCTGTCCGTCACCGACAAGTCCGGTCTGGCTGAGTTCGCATCATTTCTGTCCGAGCGGGGCTGCACGCTGGTCTCCACCGGGGGCACGCACAAGAAGCTTGTGGCGGCCGGCATCAAGGTCCAGGGCGTGAGCGAGGTCACCGGCTTCCCCGAGATCCTGGGCGGCCGCGTCAAGACCCTGCATCCGCGCATCCACGCGGGCATCCTGGCCGACAAGGACAACCCCGGCCACCTGCTGACCCTGTCCGAGCTGCGCATCGAGCCTTTCGACATGGTCTGCGTGAACCTCTACAACTTCGCCGACGCGGCCAGCAAGGGCCTGGACCTGAAGAACGCCGTGGAGGAGATCGACATCGGCGGCCCGTGCATGCTGCGCGCCGCGGCCAAGAACTTCCACACCACGCTCGTGGTGCCCGATCCCGCGTACTACCCGCGCATCCAGGACGAGATCAGCGCGCACGGCGGCGTTTCCCTGGCCCTGCGCCGGGAGCTGGCAGCCGAGACCTTCCGCCGCGTCTCGGCCTACGACGACCTCATCGCGCGCTATCTGGCCACCGCGCCCCTGTAACCGACCCGGGAGGGTGACCGCCATCGCCCAAAAGCCACAAGGCAACACCCAAGGGCTCAAGCCCAGCCAGCTCCAGCGCCTCGCGCGCCTGTCCACACGCCGCTTCCCGCCTGCGGGGGGCGGCTTTACTTCGGACCAGGCCCGTGAGCTGGCCCTCGTCTCCCGCGACTGCGGCCGCCAGATCGGCCTGCTCATCGACCGCCAGGGCCGCGTGGACCTGCTCATCGTGGGCGACCCGTCGTCCATCTACATCCCGGAGCTGCCCCGCGCCCGCCTGGGCGAGATGCGCCTGCGCGGCCTGCGCCTGTTGCACACGCACCTCTCCGGCGAGGCACTTTCGCAGGAAGACCTGATGGACATGGTCTCCCTGCGGCTGGACAGCGTTTCCGTGTTGACGGTCAACGACTTTGGCGAGCCGGGCATGCTGCACGTGGCCCATGTCGTTCCAGTCAATGCAGCCGCCAGCGCCGGGACCAAGCCCTACGACGTTTTGCCGCCCGTGCGCTGGGACCGCTCCGAGGTCGACTTCGCCGCGCTGGTCTCCGCCCTGGAGGACGAGTTCGCCCGGGCCGAGGGCGCCAAGGCCGAGGACAAGGGCCGCGAGCGCGCGGTGCTGGTCAGCGTCTCGCGCGAACCGCGCATCGTCCAGGAGCGCAGCCTGGAGGAATTGACCGAGCTGGCGCGCACGGCAGGACTGGCCGCCGCAGGGCGCATGGTCCAGCGCGTGACCACGGCGGACTCCCGGCATATTTTGGGCAAGGGCAAGCTGCAGGAGCTGGAAGTGTTGTGCCTGCAAACCGGCGCGCAGATCGTCATCTTCGACCAGGACCTGTCGCCCTCGCAGCTGCGCAACCTGGCCGAGACCACGGAGCGCCGCGTGCTCGACCGCACCCAGCTGATCCTGGACATCTTTGCGGGCCGGGCCACCAGCCGCGCCGGGAAGCTCCAGGTCGAAATGGCCCAGCTCAAGTACACGCTGCCGCGCCTGGTGGGCAAGACGCCGGCCATGTCGCGGCTCATGGGCGGCATTGGCGGGCGCGGGCCGGGCGAGACCAAGCTCGAAATCGACCGCAGGCGCGTGCGCGAGCGCATCACCAGGGTCAAGAAGGACCTGGAGGACGTGCGCCGCCACCGCACGAGCACCCGCGACCGCCGCTCCAAGGCCGGGGCCCCGGTCATCGCGCTTGTGGGCTACACCAACGCGGGCAAGTCCACGCTCATGAACACGCTCACCGGCAGCGCCGTGCTGGCCGAGGACAAGCTCTTCGCCACCCTGGACCCCACGAGCAGGCGCATTCGTTTCCCGCGCGAGCGCGAGGTGATCTTGACCGACACGGTGGGGTTTATCCGCCGCCTGCCGCCGGACCTGAAGGAGGCCTTCCGCGCCACCCTCGAAGAATTGGAGTCCGCCGACGTGCTGGTGCACGTGGCCGACGCCTCGCACCCGGAGGTGGTGGAGCAGATCACGGCGGTGGAGGCGATTTTGGCCGAGATGGACCTGGGCGACACCCCGCGCCTGCTGGCGCTGAACAAGTGGGAGCTTTTGTCCGACGACGAGCGGGAGATCATGCAGCGGTTGTACCCGGCGGGCATTCCGGTGACGGCGCTCAAGCGCCAGGGGCTGCTGCCGCTGGTGGCGGCGATATTGGGCCGGCTGCCCATGGACGCCATGGTCGGGCCGATGAATGCGCCGGGGAATCAGGCTAGGGCGAATGCTGCGGAGCCGAACGATACGCTCTCGCCCGACGATTGGCTGGCGGAGTGGGAGCCGGGGAGCGGGGTGGTGCAGTAGGGGGGGGCGAAGAGCTGACCGTAAGGGGGGGGTAGGCTTGACGTTACCTGGTGGCGAGTGTTTATGTCGACTCCAAGGCCTTTCGTTTGTACGGTAAGGGATGGAGGGGGGTTGCACTGGGTATGACGACTGTGATATCAATCAACGATGATATCGAGCTCAACTCGAAGAAAAAGGCATTGATCGAAAAAATCTTTCGCCGTCCGCCGCCTTCGGATGTCGATTATGATGAAGTGGAAAGCCTCCTCGTTGCGTTGGGGGCTGTGGTGATTAAAAAAGGTGGGTCACATTTCTTTGCCGAACTCAACGGGCAGCGCTTCAACGTAATCAAGCCACACGCAAAAGGGGCTCATCCGAAAATGGATAAGGGGTTTGTCAAAGAACTGTGTGAGTTCCTTCTCGATCAAGGCATTGTTAAGAAGTATGAAGGAGGGGCCGATGAGCCGCATGGTGTATAAGGGGTACTCTGCCGATATCACATTCGATGCAGAGGATTTAATATTTTATGGAAAGGTTGTTGATGTTGTTGATCGCATTGTCTTTTCTGGACAGTCTGTAGAAGAATTGCAAAGTAACTTCCATCTTTCGATAGATACATACATCGAGTGCTGCCGTGAAGCAGGGGGGGAGCCAGAAAAGCCAGCATCTGGACGGGTTTTGCTCCGGTTGCAACCAGACCTTCATGCGCGTGTGGTAAAAGCTGCAAAAAGCTCGGGGCTATCAGTTAACCGTTGGCTAGTAAGCTCTGTGGAAGACAAGTTGACCAACCACAGGCAAGTTGTGCAGTTCTCTGCGCAAAAGTCTATGGAAGTTTCTACTGTCCAGGCAGATACAGAATGGCAGTTTACGGCAACAACAATTATTCCGCAAAAGTTGCCGTGCTAAGGAGCAGATAATGGAACACATTTGGACCGTTCTGTGCGCGAATACTTTGTTGGATCAGAGTTCGAAGCGTCCAAGTTTAATAAATTGCATAAGTGACGGTACGGCGGCACATCTACCTGCTAACATGCCGCCGTTGCATATTGTATCATCGTGGTTTGTCTCAAATGCTGGCGAGTATGATGTCGCAGTGGAATTGAAAAGACCAAATGGGAAAAAGGTTTTGATAGGAGATACTGCAAAGCAATGCTTTGAAGACGGTTTTGCCATATTGGATATTTCATTGGATACCATAGTAGCCGACGCATATGGACGCCACGAGATACGTGTTAAGTGCTCAAAAGATGGAAAGCCATGCCTTGGACACGCGGCTTTATTTATGCTGAAACCTCTTCCGCAGAAGGTGTTACCTTCCTTGCCTGTTGCAACACCTAAGAAAGCGAAGGTGAAGACGAAGGCGAAAGCAAAGGCGAAGTAGTTCCCCTGTAACGTAAGTTAAAAACGTAAAGAAAATTTCTCGCCTACCCCTCCAAATCAGGCGGCTCAGTAATCGGGTCCCCCCTCTTCCTCCGCCACGGCATCTCCTGCCCCTTGTCCAGCCGCAGGATGTTCTCCCGGTGCCGCCAGAACAGGAACAGCATCACCCCCAGCGACAGCGGCAAAAGCCCGATGTTGCCCGTGAAGAAGCTGAAGAACGGCAGCGCCAGCGCCAGCGTGAGCGAGCCCATGGACACGTACCCCGAGAGCCAGATCACCAGCACGCAGCAAATGACCGAGAAGAACATGGTCCACGGCGCCAGCGCCAGATACACGCCGATGGTCGTGGCCACGGCCTTGCCGCCCTTGAACTGGAGCATGGGCGAGTACGCGTGCCCCAGAATCGACGCCGCGCCGATGAGCGTGAGCGCGATCCAGCCCGTGCCGTCCGGGGCGAGAGACGCCGGCAAATAGCCCTTGAAGATGTCCAGCACGAGCACCAGCACGCCCCACTGCGTGCCGCACAGCCGCGCCACGTTGGTCGCGCCGACGTTTCGGCTGCCCGCGTCGCGCGGGTCGATGCCCTTGACGAAGCGCGCCACGTACAGGCCAAAGGGCACAGCGCCAAGGCCGAAGGCCACGAGAATAAGCAGAATGGCGATCATGGGGACTCCTTGCCGGAATGGTGCAACGGTTGTGCCCGTATACCCGTTTCCCGGCGCGATGAAAAGCCCGCCCCCGCGCGGAAATTCCCTGCGCCCGCCAGCGCCTGGCCCGCGCACCGGCCTTGTGCGCCGGGCTGTGGTGGTGTACCAACAGGCCATACCACTTTCCTGGAGGCAATCATGGCCGAGAACAAGGGCTGCGGCTGCGGCGAACACCTGACGGGCCTGCCGGAGATAGACTTCTCCACCTTCGTGCTGTCGCTCTCGTCTTCGGCCCTGGTGCACCTGGGCGAGGCCCCGGACCCCAGCACCGGCCAGTTCGACAGCCAGCCGCACCTGGCCAAGCAGGTCATTGGCATCCTGGGCATGCTCCAGCAGAAGACCGAAAAGGGCCTCACCGACGAGGAGCGCCAGCTGTTGTGCGAGATGCTCTACACCCTGCGCATGAAATACGTGAACATGGTGGGCTAGCCCATGCCGACGAACACCGCGCAGCGGACTTCCGACCGCATCCCTGCCAGCATTCCCGCCCGCATCCCTGTGGGCCTGGTCGGCGTCACCGGCTACACCGGCATGGAGCTCACGCGCATCCTGGCCGGGCACCCTGGCCTTGAGCTGGTGCGCGCCACCTCCCGCTCCGAGGCGGGCCGCACCCTGGCCGAGCTCTACCCGTACCTTTCCGGCCCGGGCGACCTGGGCCGCATGGGCGCGCTCACGGTCACCCAGCCCGACCCGGCGGACCTGGCCAAGGCCTGTGCGCTGGTGTTCCTGGCCGTGCCGCACAAGACCGCCCAGGAGATCGCGGCCCAGCTCATCACCAAGGGCGTGAAGGTGGTGGACCTTTCGGCGGACTTCCGCCTGCGGGACAAGGCCACGTACGAGCACTGGTACGCCACCCCGCACACCGAGCCGAAGCTGCTGGCCGAGGCCGTGTACGGCCTGCCCGAGCTGTACCGCGCGGACATGGCCGGGGCGCGGCTCATCGCCAACCCCGGCTGCTACCCCACCTCGTCCATCCTGGGCCTGTGCCCGGCGCTGGAGCAGGGGCTCATCCACACGGACGACATCGTCATCGACGCCAAGAGCGGGACGTCTGGCGCAGGAAGAAAGGCCAGCGTGGGCACGCTGTTCTGCGAGGTGGCCGACACCTTCCGCGCGTACAACCTGACCAGGCACCGCCACACCCCGGAGATCGAGCAGGAGGTGTCGCTTCTGGCCGGAGAGCCCGTGGCGCTGTCGTTCAACACGCACTTGCTGCCCATCAGCCGGGGCATTTTGTCCACCATCTACACGCGGCTGAAAAAGCCCATGACCTTGAAAGAGGTGCACGGCCTCTATGCCGAACGCTACGCGGACGAGCCCCTGGTGCGCGTGCTGCCCATCGGCACCCTGCCGGAGACGCGCTGGGTGCGCGGGACGATGTTTTGCGACATCGGGCTGGCCGTGGACGAGCGCCTGGGCCGCCTGATCATTCTGTCGGCCATCGACAACCTGTGCCGGGGCGCGTCGGGCCAGGCCGTCGCGGGCGCGAACCTGATGCTCGGCCTGCCCGAGGCCCAGGGCCTGCCCATTGCGCCGCTGATGCCGTAGGGCTGGCGGGGGTGCGCTGACCGCGCGGCGCTGAGGCGTTGAAGCGTCGTGGCGTTGCGGAATCGTGGCGTTGCGGAATCGTGGCGTTGCGGAATCGTGGCGTTGCGGAATCGTGGCGATGAAGCGTTGAAGTCCTGAAACCTGGGCCGCACAGGCCCTGAACGCAGGAGGCGCGCGGTATGCTGCCCAGGCTGAAGACCGAGGATGTGCGCGGGATCGACGCCTATGGCCTGAAGCACCGCGCGCGCGGCTGGGGCGCAAGCCTCATCGGCGTGGCCGACCTGGAGCGGCTGCGCGGCATCCAGACCGAGCCAGCGGACCTGCTGTCCGGCTTCACCCGCGCGGTGAGCCTGGGCGTGCGCCTGTCCGACCCGGTGCTCGACGCCATCGTCGACCAACCCACGCCGCTCTACGCCCAGCATTACCAGAAGGTGAACGCGCTCTTGGACGATCTGGCCCTGCGCGTGTCCCTGGCCCTGCAAAGCGCCGGGGGCCGGGCGCTGCCCCTGCCCGCCTCGCAGGTGCTGGACGCCGCGAACCTGACCTCGTACCTCTCGCACAAGGCCGTGGCCCTGGCCGCCGGGCTGGGCTGGCAGGGCAAGAGTCTGTTGCTGGTGACCCCGCAGTGCGGCCCGCGCGTGCGGCTGGTCACGGTGCTCACCGACGTGGACCTGGCCCCGGACACGCCGCTCGCCAACCGTTGCGGACACTGCCGCGCCTGCACCGAGGCCTGCCCGGCCCAGGCCATCCGGGGCGTGAACACCACGAGCCACTACGCCTCGCGCGAGGAGGCGCTGTTCTTCGACCGCTGCCGGACCAAGGTGCTGGACGAGTTCGCCAAGCTGCCGCACATCAGCGGCGGCATCTGCGGGGTCTGCGTGTCCGTGTGCCCTTTTGGCAAGAGGGGCGGCAAGAAGGGCTGCAACAGGGGCGGCAGCCGGGGCGCGAGCAAAAGACCCTGAGCCTTCCGGGCCTGTTCTTGGGGTCCGGCGCTTCAGCGTGCCGGTTGGCTATTCCCCGCCGCGCCCGCCGTACCCGCTGCGCTCCCAGGCCTTGCGGAAGCTGTCCTGAGCGAACCCGACGTCCTGGTTATGTACATGGTTGCCCACCTGGCCCGTCAGGATGGAGGGATGGCTACAGCCCCCAGTCCAGCCACACGCGCCAGGCGCTCACGCGGTCCCCGCGCAGCCAGAGCACGATGAACTTCTGGAAAACGGGCGTCGGCGAATAGCTGGTGCCGGGCACAGGCACGTGCTCCACGCCGGGGAACCCCCGGCGCGCGGCCTCCTCGCGGCTCATGGCCAGGCCCACACTGGCGGCGTAGAACCACATGGTCCCCTGCAGGCCCTTCTGGATGTGCTGCGGCTTGCCCAGCACCGCTTCGACTTCCGTCGCCGTCATGCCGAGATGCAGGCCGCTCTCCGTGGCGAGGCCCGCATGCACGCCGGGCACGCGCGCGCACTTGTCGAGCACGCGCACCTCGCGCTTGCGGGCGCGGACCTGGATCTCGCTCACGCGCTGGCAGTTGTCCGGGCACTTGGACAGGGTGAACAGCGCAACCGTGTCGTCGCCGGGGCGGGAGGAGGCGTAGCAGAGCACGCGCTCCTCGTAGCCGCCCACGTTCAGGCGCGTAGCCGGGCCGAGCGTGCGCTTCACATCGTGGCGCAGGCTCTCGTCCACGGTCAGCGTGGCGTTTGCGTCTGGTCCGAAGCCCAGGAAGCGGTCATGCGCCTCGTCGAAGATGCGGTCGAATTCCTCGTCCGAAACCAACGTATCTTTGTAGCCATAGTACCGCTCACCGCCTATCAAGGCGTAGTCGGAGTAAAATGAGGTCGCGCTGTACGGCCAGCGGTCAACGTATTCCGACCCGTGCGCCCAAAGCCCGGCCCAAGCCGAGCCAGGGCAAGCGAACAACGCACAAAAGGCCAAAAGCAGGATCCGGCTAGCGCACCACACGGATTTTCGCTCCTTGAAGTTCTCGGATGGCCATGCGCTCATTCCAGTCCATGATGATGCAACCCTGGGAAGCTGTGCGGTCATTGGGGTCGTGCTTGCCCGCATGGATGTAGAAGGTGTCAGGATTGCGATCGGGAGCAATAATCTTCAGCCGAGCGCGCGTGGCGTCGTCGGGTTCGAGCTTGATGAGGTTCTCGCCCTTGCCGCGCGTATCCTTTGAACTCTCCGTGACCTCCCCGATGGTCCACGTGCCTTCGGGGATGACGCCGAGATCCTTCTTCCCCTGACTGTCGGGATCGTTCACATGACCCGGCGCGCCGGAATAGCCCTGGCCCACAAGCCGGTCCTCCATGTCCATGAGCGTGCCTTCCTTCTGGCTGTACACCAGGGCGATGCGCTTGTTCTCCTCGACCACGCTTGACGGCAGCACGTAGTGCTTGCCGACTTTCTTACCCCGTAGCACCCCCACGCCAAGGGGGCTCTTGCGCAGGCCGCCGCCTGCATCCGTGGCGGTGTTGGCGTGGCTGTTGGCGGCATACTGCCCGAGCACATTGTACGGCTGCGGTTCCCCGCCCGCGCCGGGCTTCATGCCGATGCCTGCGGCGGCGGACTTGCCGTCCGGGCTGACCCTGGTCCAAATGCGCGTCTGTTCGCTGTTCGTCTCCATAGCTGACCTCCTTTGGTCTTTCAATGGAGCAGAGCGCGGCTTCTATGTGCTGGACAAAAATCACCCGTTTTTGGCCGGTAAAAAGACAAAAATACCCTCTTGACAGGGTGCGCGGGGGGCTTCCGCTCCCTCAAAAAAAGGCGGCCGCCCTGGGGCAGCCGCCTGAGTCTTTACGGCGTTGTTTGGTTCTGCTGGAGGCCGCCTACTCCCCCAGCCCGAAGCCCGGCTCCATGACCCGGCCCGTGAAGGTGGTTTCGTAGCCGCCCAGCGCGCGCATGCGCCCCTGGAACTGCGGGGTCGCGATGACCGCGCGCAGGGTCTGGATGCGCGGGTCGTCCAGATAGGCCACAGGCAGCACCAGATCGTAGCGCTCGTGGGCCAGGGGCACGAAGCCCAGGTTCAGGGCCTTGGCCGCCGCAAAAATGCCCAGGCCGCAGTCCGCCGCGCCGGTGAGCACGTTCACGGCCACGGCCATGTGCGTGAACTCCTCGCGGTCGTAGCCGCGCACCTGGTCCGGGCCGATGCCCGCCACGTTCAGGTGGTGGTCCAGCAGGATGCGCGTGCCCGCCCCGCGCTGGCGGTTGATGAAGTTGACCTCCGGCCTGGTCAGGTCGGCCACGCCCTGGATGTTCTTTGGGTTGCCTGCGGCCACGATGAGCCCCTGGTGGCGGATGGCCAGGTTCAGCACCACCAGGTCCAGTCCGGGCAGGTGCTTTTGCAGGAACGGGAAGTTGAAGTCCCTGGTCGCCGGGTCGAACAGGTGGCAGCCCGCGAACAGGGCCGAGCCGTTTTTGAGCGCCGTGAGCCCGCCCATGCTGCCCACGTGGCTGGACACCAGGCGCAGGGGCCGGGGCAGGCCCATGAGCTCATTGGCCAGCAGATCCAGGATGTTGTCGTGGCTGCCGATGTGCACCAGGACCTTGTCCAGCCCGGCCAGGGGCACCAGCAGCTCGACCTCGATCTCGGCGTCCTGCTCCAGGCCCTCGCTCTGGGCCGGGATGCGCGTGACGGCCTGGGCGCGGGTCAGGCTGGTGATGAGCCCGGCTCCACGAGCCAGGGGGGAGGCCACAAAGCCCGCCCCCACCTTGCCCACGGCCAGGCGCACGATCTCCTCCATGCCCGGGCGCGAGGGCGTCTTGCGCGCCAGCCGCGCGCGGATCTTCTGCCTGCCGGGGCTTTCCTGGCGCACCAGCCAGCGCACGATGGGCTCCAGCACGTCCTCCAGGCAGACCACGGCGCTGACCGGATAGCCCGGCGCGCCCACCAGCAAACGTCCGCGTAATTCGCCCGCCAGTTTGCTGGTGGTCAGGCCCAGCAGGGTGGGCTTGCCCGGCATCACGGAGATGCCGTGGCAGAGAACGTCGCCAAAGGCCTCGAAGGTGCTGCGGGTGTAGTCCTTGCTCCCGGCGGAGGAGCCCGCGCCCACCACCACGATGTGCGCCCCGCTTTGCAGGGCCTGGGTCACGGCGGCGCGCAGGGCCTCGGGCCGGTCGGGCACGGGCGCGGTCCAGCTGGCGTGTGCCCCCCAGGAGCTGGCGATGGCGCGGAAGACCTGGGAGTTGGACTCGATGACCTGGCCGGGGCCGGGCGTGGGCTGGTCGAGGAAGTTCAGCACCTCGTCGCCGGTGGGGATGAAGGTCAGGCGCACGCGCTCCCACACCGGCACCTCGAAGATGCCTGCGGCCAGAAGCGCGCCTAGGTCGTAGGCCGAGAGGGTGTGGTTCTGCGGCAACAAGAGCTCCGTGGCCACGATGTCCTCGCCGATGCGCCGCACGTGCTGCCACGGGAAGGCCGGGGCCTCGATGCGCACGCTGGTGTCGTCCACCTGCTCCACGTGCTCGATCATGATGACCGCATCCATGCCGACGCCCATCAGGGTAGGCAGGCTGTGGCCGGTGTTCACGGGCGCATAGTCTTGGCCCAGGCGCAGGGTCGCGGGGCTGCCCTCCCGCGCGGCGAAGGTGGCGGTGGAGGAAACGGCGATGCCGTCCATGGCTGCGGCGTGGAAGGTGGGCGAGGAGCAGCGCGCGAAGATGGGCCCGCTGGTGACGCGGCCCAGGGCCTCGTGCGCCGGGATGAGCTCCTCGCGGATGAGCTTCAGGCGGCCCGCCTCGCCGATGGCGTCACGGGCGCGGGCCACGGCCTCCTGCGGGGGGATGGTGGAGAGGTAGACGTTGCGGTCGATGTTTTGATCGGGCTTCTGGTCGGCGTTCGGGTCAGGCATGCTGGCCTCCGTGGTATGTCGGTCTTGGCATACTTTTGCCCGAGCGCGGCCAAGGCTGTCAAGGAATCTCAGTGATTCTGGGCAAAAGCCTGGTGAAAATCGGCCTGCCAGCCAGGCCGTCAGCGCCAGCCGTCAACGTGGGCCGTGAGCCCAGGCCATCAATGCAGGCAGTCAACCCAGGCAGTCAACCCTGGCCGCCAGCGCAGGCCGCAAGCGCAGGCGTCAGCGCAGCGTCGACCGGTAGGTGTCCCTGTTCCTGTGGCGCTGGAAGCGCGTCACGGCCCGGTTGTGCTCGTCAAGGGTGCTGGAGAATTCGTGGGTGCCGTCGCCCCTGGCCACGAAGTAGAGGTAGGTGTTGGCCTCGGGGTTCATGGCGGCCCTGAGCGCATCGAGCCCGGGCGAGCAGATGGGGCCGGGCGGCAGGCCCCCGTGGATGTAGGTGTTGTATGGGTTGGCCGGGTCCAGCAGGTGCGCGCGCTTGAGGTCGCCGTCAAAGCTTTCGCCCAGGCCGTAGATGGTGGTGGGGTCGCATTGCAGGCGCATGCCGATGCGCAGCCTGTTGGCGAAGACCCCGGCTATGCGCGGGCGCTCGAACCCCGCGCCGGTTTCGCGCTCCACCAGGGAGGCCAGGATGACGATGCGCCGCAGCTCGCCGACCGGGGGCAGGCCCTGGGGCCACAGTTTCTTGGCCTGGCGCGAGAATTCCTTGAGCATGGCCTCCACCTCGGCCGTGCCGTTGTCGTCGAAGCTTTTGGGCAGCTGGTAGGTCTGGGGGAAGAGGTAGCCCTCGGCCCCTTCGGCAGGGGTTGCGGGGATGGCGTAGCGCTCCAGCAGGGTGGCGTTGCGCATGGCCTGGGCAAAGCCCTCGCGGCTGGCCAGGCCCTCGGCCTCGAAAAGTTTGGCCGTGGCCCACCAGCTCAACCCCTCGCGCACCTGGACGCGGTGCTGCAGGCCGCCGGTGGTGGTCAGCACGCGCAATATCTCCTGCGCGGTCCAGCCGGAGTTCAGCAAAAACTCGCCGGCCCGGGCCGAGGCCAGGCGGTGCTGCAGCTTGGCCAGGGCGAGGAAGGCCCGGGCGTTGCGGAGGATGTCCTGGCGCTCCAGGTCGGCGGCGATGGCGGGCAGGCTGGCGCCCGGACGGATGAGCACCACGGCCTCGCGGCCGGGGGTCTGGGCCGGGCCGAGGAGCAGCGCCAGGGCCAGGCCCACGGCCAGGGCCGCAGCCAGCATCAGCCCGGCCAGGGTCCACAGGAACAGCTTCAGGCGGGATTTTGGGCGATCCAGGTTTCCAGGATCTGCACCGCCGCCTGGCTGTCCAGTCTCTCTTTGCGTTTCCGGCTGCACAGACCGGCCTCCTTCAACTGCTCCTCCGCCGCGACGGAGCTTAAGCGTTCGTCCACAAGATGCACGGGGCAGCCGACGCGCCGGGCCAGGCTCTCGGCAAAGTTGCGCGCCTGGCGGGTGGTCAGGGAGTCCCCGCCCTCCAGGGTCAGCGGCAGGCCCACGACCACGGCCCCCACGCCCTCGGCCTCGATCAGGCCGACCAGCGTCTCGAACAGGTCATCGCGCGTGGTGCGCTCGATGCTCTTGCGGGCAAAGGCCATGCGGCCCTCGGGGTCGGTGATGGCCAGGCCCACGCGTTTGGTGCCGTAGTCGATGCCGAGCGTGCGCATGGTTTTGCCGCCTTGTGCCGCGCGGTCCCGGTGGTTCACGGGAGCCTGCGCGCGGCGGCGCGAGTGTGCGTCGACTGGGGTTGCGCTGTCAATGGATTTTGGGAGGGAGGGGGCTGGAACGCTCACGCGGCAATTCTCTGGATGCGCGCGCGGCACCGTCTCGGCCATTGGGCCTGCGCGAATCCACGAGCCTGTGCAAAGTCACGGCGACCGTTGTGGGGTGAGTGGGCGTCCTGCTTTCGAGGGATTGCGTGGGCCAGGCAGGGTTCAGGCGGGGCCGCTCGCCTGGTGCGAATCCGAGCAGCGCCATTTGTGGGGTGTTGACCTGCGCGGGGTGGTGCGTGCGCCAGGGAGCCGCCCATACCTGCATCGGCCCATCTGCCAATCGGCCCACTGGTTCCTCGTCACAGCGTCCCATCTGACTATCGGGCACGGCCAGGTGAATCCGTGCGTCCGCGTCCTTTTCGCCCGCCCTGCCGGAGCCCACCGGCACGGGCAGGCCTTGTTTTCGCTCCGCCCGCGATGTATGGGTGCATGTCCGCACACCGACACGCGAGAGAGCGCCCATGCACCTGAGCCTGCCGCGAAAACAAGCCCCCGGCGACAAGGCCGCCAGACCGCGCAAGCCCTGGCTGGCCGGGCTGCTGTCCTTTCTTGTTCCCGGCCTGGGCCAGGTGTACAATGGTCAGACCCGCCGGGGCCTGATCCTGCTCGGCCTTGCAGCCGGGTGGCAGGCCCTGGGCATCGGCGCGGCAGAGGCCTTCCGCTGGTGGGTCGTGTCCCTGGCCGGGTATTTACTGCTGTGCTGCGCCGTTGGGCTCGACGCCCTGCGCATGGCCAAACCCCTCCAAAACTTTCGCCCCGGCCCGAAAAACAGCGCCATCCTGTACACGGGCTGCGTGGTGGCCCTGGCCACTGTTTCGCTCGTGGCGGGCCTGGCCGAGGACGCCTACTACCCGGTGTACGCCGTGACCCAGACCTCCATGCGGCCCACCCTGCGCACGGGCGATCACCTGCGCTGCGAGGCCCTGCGCCCGCGCGACATTATTCGCCGGGGCCAGCTGGTGATCTTCCAGTACCCGTCGGAGCACTCGCTGATCTTCGTCAAGCGCGTGGTGGGCCTGCCGGGCGAGGTGGTGGAGGTGGAGGACGGCCTGGTCTACATCAACGGCGACCCCATCGAGGAAGGCTACTACGCCGTGCGCAACCGGGGCTCCAAGAGCCTGGACATGCCCGCCGCGCGCCTGGCCCCGGACGAGTACTACGTCATGGGCGACAACCGCTACGCCACGTTTGACTCGCGCAGCTACGGGCCGGTGAACCGGGCGCGCATGCTGGCCACCCCGCTGTACATCGTCTACTCTGTGGGCGACGACGGCGTCTGGCGCGGCGACCGCATCGGGCTGCCGGCCAGGTAGGCGGCCTCCCGATATTTTATTGTGGCAACGCGGGAATGACCCGCGCCAAGCGCGCCGGGTCGGCCTCCCTGCAGCCGGATGCCGGGCAGGCCGTTGAAGCACACCGTTGACGCAGGCCTGGCGGCGCGCCATCGGACATCAAAAGGAGCAGGACATGGCTGACGTGACCATCATACGGGATGCGGCAGGACGCGCGATCTTCGTGGAGACCCGCGAGGATGCTGGAAGCAAAGGCGTCAAGGTGACCACCCAGGAGGCCAGCACGACCCTTGGCACGGTGAGCGGCACCAGGATCGTGGGCGTGCGCTACGAAGAGAAGCGGTAGGCCCCAGGGCGGCGCAGCCAGGACCGCCGGACCGGCATCAGACCAGCCGGATGAGCCAGACCGGCCAGACCGGTCAGCTTGGCCAGACCGACCAGACAGGTCGAATCGGTCGAATCGGTCGTATCGGCCCCGGCCCGGCGAACCCAAATCCAGACAGCCCTACGCCCCGCCCAGAATCTCCCGCAAGACCTCGGACAGCGCGCCCTGGCTGTAGGGCTTGGCCAGCACCCGCAGGATGTTCGGGGGCAGGTCCGGGGGCATCTCGCCCGCGTGCAGCCGTCCGGAGACCATGACCACGGGCAGGCCCGGATGCTCCAGCAAGAGCCTGCGCGCAAACTCCACCCCGTTGACGCCGGGCATGTCGAAGTCCGTGAGCACCAGGTCAAAGTTGCGCTGGGTGTCGCCGCGCGCGTCGCTCAAGGCGCGCAGGGCCATGGCCGCGGAGGACGAGCCCGCGACCTCGTAGCCCAGCCGCCCCAGCACGCGCGGGATGGTGGCCAGCTGGTCCAGGTCGTCCTCCACGAAGAGGATGCGGCCCTGGCCCCGGCGCACCTGTTCGCGCTGGTCCTGGCTGGCGGCGCTGGCGCGCTCCAGAAGCGGCAGGTAGATGTCGAAGCTGGTGCGCTCCCAGGGGATGCTCGACACCACCACCGCGCCCTTGTGGGCCGTGATGATGCCGTGCACCACGGCCAGGCCCAGGCCCGTGCCCTCGGCCTTGCCCTTGGTGGTGAAGAAGGGATCGAAGATCTTGTCCAGGATGTCCGCCGGGATGCCCGGACCGGTGTCGCTGATGCACAGGCGCAGGTAGCGGCCCGGCGGCAGGGACAGCACCTCTGCTGCGGGCGCGTCCAGGGTCTCGTCGTGCAGGGTCAAGAGCAGGTCGCCGCCGACCTCGCGCATGGCCTGGAAGGCGTTGGTGCAGAGGTTCAAGAACACCTGGTGCAGCTGGATGGGGTCGGCCAGGGCCAGGGCCGGGTCGCGGCGGATGTCCTCGCGCACGGTGATGTTGCGCGGGAGCGAGGCCGAGAGCAGGGACAGGGTCTCGCGCACCACCTCGGCCACGTTCACGGCCTCGAACCCGACCTGGGACGGGCGGCTGAAGGCCAGAATCTGCCGCACCAGCTGGCTGCCGCGCTGGCTGGCCTTGAGCACGCGCAACAGGTCTCTGGTCATCTCCGAGCCCTCGGGCGAGTCCAGGAGGGCCAGCTCGGCGGAGTTCAGGATGGTGGTCAGGATGTTGTTGAAGTCGTGCGCGATGCCGCCGGCCAGGGTGCCGATGGCCTCCATCTTCTGGGATTGCAGCAGCATGCGCTGGGATTCGTGCAGGGCGCGCTCGGCCTCCTCGCGTTGGGTGATGTCCTCCACGATGCCCTCGTAGGCCAGCAGGTTCCCGCTTGAGTCGGCCACGCCCCGGATGTGCAGGAACACCGCGATGCGCTGGCCGTCCGGGCGCTTGATCTCGCGCCGGTAGCCGGCGGCTCCGCCGGGGCTGGGCGCGGCCGGGAGCCAGGCCGCGGCCCCGTCGCTGGCCAGGAAGCGCGGGCCCATCTGGCGCAGGGCCGCCAGGTCGTCCTGGCCCAGCATGTCGAGCAGGGCGCGGTTGGCGTCGAGCAGGGTTCCGTCCGGCGCGGCGCGGAAGATGCCGAGCACCGAGTTCTCGAAGATGCCGCGGTACTTTTCCTCGGCCTGGCGCAGCTCCTCCTCGGCGCGCTTCAGGCCCGTGACGTCGGAGAGCACGCCCACCAGGCCCATGGTCTCGCCCTTGGCGTTCAAATAGGTGGCCTTGCTCACGATCATGGAGCGCTGCACGCCGTGGGCCGCGTCCAGCGAGCATTCGTAGACCCGCGCGCCCGGGGCCGAGAGCAGCTGGCGGTCCACCTCGTCGCGCAGGCAGTCGGCCCCGGCCACGGCCGGGTCGCCGATGTCCTGGGGCAGGTGCCCGGCGATGCCCTCGCGCGTGACGCCGAAGAAGCGCTCGAAGGACAGGTTGCAGTCCTGGAAGGCGCCCACGCGGTCCAGCGAGTAGATGGGCAGCGGGATGGCGTCCATGAGGATCTTGAGGAACGAGAGCTGGTCGTTGACGCGCTCCTGGATGCGGCGGCGCTGGCCGATGCTGGCCACCAGCAGCACCAGAATGAAGACCAGGGTCACCAGGCTGACGATGATGGTCCAGAACAGGCCCTTGTTGATGGTGTAAAAGGCGTAGGGCTCGTTGATGATCTCGCTGCCGGAGGGCAGGGCCGAGAGCGGGATGTCCAGCCTGCGCAGCACGTTGTAGTCAAAGGCGTAGGGGTCGTCGAAATGCTCGACGATGGGGATGTTTGCGGGCTTTTCCCCGGCCAGGATGCGGAAGGCCAGGCGCGCGGCCATGCGCCCGTGGTCCACGCCGCTGTGCAGGCGGCCGCCCACCATACCGTGGCCCAAAAGGAAGCGCCAGCAACTGTACACCGGCATGGACACGTTGGTCGAGATGAGCTCCACCACCTCGTCCGCCGAATAGAGCTTGCCGTCGCGCTCCAGGTAGATGGGGATGACGAAGAGCATGGCGTCCTTGGGCATGGTGCCCAGGCGCTCCAGTATCTCGCCCAGGGGCAGGTCGTCCCAGAACTCGAAGTCCAGGATATTCGTGAGCCTTGGCGCCACCTCGCGTATCTGGCCCTGGATGGCCGCGCCGGTGACCGAGCGGTCGCCGATGACGATCATCCGGCGCAGGTCCGGGTGCAGGCGCGCGGCCAGGCGCAGAGTGGCCTCGAAGTCCACGTTCTCCACCACGCCGGTGATGTTCTCATGGCCCTTCAGGCGCTCGCGGCGGAAGTCGTTGACCCCGCAAAACACCACGGGCAGGCCGGGCAGAAGCTTGTCCTGGTAGTCCAGGATGAAGTTGTAGGCGAAGTCGTCGGAGACGATGATGATGTCGAAGCGCGAGCTGTTGAACTTCTCGCGGTAGAACTCGAACAAAGCCTTTTCACGTTCCGGCGTGGCGAAGCGCTTGGTGTCCATGTACTCGACCTGCAGGTCCACCTGGTAGCCGGACTCGGCGAAGAAGGAGCGCAGGCCGGTCAGGATCTCGTCGGACCAGGCATAGCCGTCGTGGTAGGAGTTCAGGTACAGGACGTTCTTGCGCACCGGCTCGGCCCGGGCCGCCAGGGGCGAGAGCAGGCTGGCCGAAAAAAGCAGGGCCAGGCAGAGGCAGGCGGCGGCGCGGGCTCTCATGGCGCGGGCGGGCTACAGCCCCAGGCGGGCAAGGTCGTCCACCAGGGCGCGCACCCGTGTTACGGAATGGTCAAAGGCCGCGCGCTCGGTCTCGTCCAGCTCGAACTCGCAGACCTGCTCCAGGCCCTGGCCGCCCAGCAGGCAGGGCACGCCCACAAAGAGCCCGGAAACGCCGTACTCGCCCTGCAAAAGCGCCGCGCAGGGCAGGATGCGCCGCTGGTTCCGGAGCACGGCCTCGGCCATCTGCACGATGCTGGCCGCAGGCGCGTAGTAGGCCGAGCCGGTCTCCAGCAGGTTCACGATCTCGTCGCCGCCGCGCCGGGCGCGCTCCACCAGGGCCTGGATGCGCTCCGGGGACAACAGCTGCGTCAGCGGCACCCCGCCCACGAAGCAGTGCCGGGGCATGGGCACCATGCTGTCGCCGTGGCCGCCCAGGACCAGGGCCTGCACGTCGCGCACGCTGACGGACAGCTCTGCGGCCACGAAGCTGCGGAAGCGCGCGGAGTCGAGCACTCCGGCCATGCCCAGCACCCGCTCGCGCGGGAAGCCAAGCTCGCGGCTGGCCACAAAGGTCATGGCGTCCAGCGGGTTGGTCACGATGATGACCACGGCCTCCGGCGAGGTGCGTTTGATTTCGAGGCAGCAGGAGCCGACCACCCCGGCGTTGATGGCCAGCAGGTCGTCGCGGGAGAGGCCCGGCCTGCGCGGGGAACCGGCGGTGACCACGACCACGTCGGACCCGGCGGTGTCGTCGTAGTCGGCGGCGCCGCGCACCGTGCCGTCGAAAAGCTCCACGGCCCCGGCCTGGAGGATGTCCAGCGCCTTGCCCTTGGCCATGCCTTCGGCGCGGTCGAGCAGGACCACATCGCCCATGTCGCGGCTGGCGGCGATGTACGCGCAGGTGGCGCCCACCTGGCCCGCGCCGATGATGGTGATCTTTTTTCTGCGAAACGGCATGCGCGCCTCCGGTTGATTCTTTCCTGGACCCTTGTCGATTTTCGGGCCTGGCGTCAAGACGGGGTTGGTTGACCGGCACGCTTTGCAGGCCGCGCGGTCGTGCGGAATACGCGAAATTCCGGCCAGGGCCTTGCCGTGGTGCGTGGCGCGGAGTAGGGTGGAGGCGTGTCATTTCGCAGAGCCTGAGCCCACACAACCGGACCAACCCTCTGGAGCCTTTGATGAAACACGTGAAGACAACCCTCGCGCTGTTCCTGGGCCTGACCATGCTTTTGCCAGCGGCCGCCCTGGCCCGGAGCTTCGAGCCCGGCCCGGCCATGCTGCTGGCCGACGGCCGCCGCCCGGACTCGCCCCCGCACGACAACTGGCAACGCGACCAGCGCGAGCGCGAGCGGGAACAGGCCTGGCGCGAGCAGCAGCGCGAACGGGAGGAGGCTTGGCGCAACAAGCACCGCGACAAGAGCGAGGCCTGGCACCGCGAAAACCGTTACGAGAACAGCGATGAGCGCAGGCAGGACGAGCAGAATCACCAGCGCGACGAGGCCCAGCGCAGCCGGGACGACCAGCGCAACAGGGACGACCAGCGCAACAGGGACGACCAGCGCAACAGGGACGACCAGCGCAACAGGGACGACCAGCGCGACGGGCAGCACCGGTACTAGTCCCGCTGTGAGTTGAAGCCGGGCCGCAGAACACCTGGGAAGAACACGGGCGGGCCTCCTCGCGGGGGTCCAGCTCGTGTTGTGCGCCCTGCGGGGCCGTGGGGGCGTTCTTGAGATACGTCCCCCGGCGTCGGCTGCGCGGCGCGCAGCGAGCGGCGCTCCCAGGCGGAGGTTCTGTTCGGTCACGGCGCGGGCCCTGTCCGGGGCGAGGGTGGCCTGCCGGGGCCTTTGGCTTCTGCGGTGCCTTCGGCCTGTTCTGGAAGAGTTGGCCAACGCTGAAATGATTGGCCCTACTCCGGGATGCCCGGCCCGACTCCGGGATGTTGGGCCTTATTCCGGAATGTTGGGAGTGGACGCGAAGCGCGGCTCGTGCAGGGGCAGCAAAATGTCCGCCGCGTTCTTGACCTTGAGGATGTTGTCGTAGGCCTGGTAGCTGTTGACCACGGTGCCGCAGGGGATGACCTCCAGCTCCATGGCCGTGATCTCCTTGGGCGGCAGCAGGTTCTCCATGATCACGCAGAAGCCGGTGATGGCGGCTACGCCCTTGGCCGTGTCCACCAGCACGGTCTGTCCGCCCTCGGTGTGGGCCGGGGTGTGCAGCACGCGCACGCCGGGCACGATCTCGGCGTCGCCGGTGAGCACCTCCAGCTGGCCGTTGTCCTCCACGTCGGTGATGTAGTCCTCGTTGTAGCGGTAATCCAGCGGGTGCGGGTCGTGGATGTGCTTGAGCTCCGCCGCGTTGACGTAGATGCGCGCGTTCACGCACTTGTAGTCGTTCTCGCAGTGGTCGTTGTGCAGGTGGGTGTGGACCACGATGTCGATGTCCTCGGGCTTGAGGCCGTAGAGGGCTAGGCCCTCCTCAAAGGTGTAAATCTTGCCGCCGATGGCCGCCTCGCGCTCGGCGCTCTGGATGGGCCGCATCTCGCCGGTGTCCACCAGGATCTTCTTGTCCCCGCCCTCCAGGTACCAGGAATAGATGGGGATGGTGAACGGCTTGCCGCCCCCGTGCTGGTAGGTCATCATGCTCTTGTCAAAAATCTTGGTGCCCATGACGATGGGGTGGATGACGAACTGGGACATGGGGGGCCTCCGGGCGGCTGGCGGTGCGTTCGGCATATCCTGCCGTGGGGGAGAAAATACCAGAGGGCGCGGCCACAGGCAAGGCGCGTCGCGAATGCCGCCAGGGGCGCGGGCTTCAGGCGGCGCACGCCCCCAGGCAGGGGCATGGATCGCCTGCGGGGACGCGGCCCTAGAACAGCGACAGGTGCGTCTGCCGGGTCTTGACCTTTTGCACCACCTGCCTGCGCCGCAGGGCGTCTTTGGGCAGGGCGTCGAGCAGGCGCGAGGGGGTCTGGGCCAGGGTGCGGCCATAGAGCGTGCGCTCCTGTGCGCAGGACAGGCAGAGGAAGCGCCGGGCGCGGGTCAGGCCCACGTAAAGCAGGCGGCGCTCTTCCGCCAGGGCGTCCTCGCCGCCTTCGGCCAGGGCCCTGGCAAAGGGCAGGATGCCTTCCTCCAGCGCGGGCAGGAACACGGCCTCGAACTCCAGGCCCTTGGCCGCGTGCAGGGTCATCAGGCGCACCTTCTGGGCGCTGTGCCGCAGCTCGGCCAGCCCGGTCTGCAGGCGCACCCAGTCCAGCAGCCCGACCCAGCCCTGCTGCGCGTCGAACTCCTGGCAGAGGTCGCGGAAGGCCGGGCCCGCCCAGAAATGGCGGTCAAAGGGCGGGCTCTCGCGCAGGGCCGGGGGCAGCACGCGCGGCCCCTGGATGAGCAGGAACTCCGGCAGGTCCACGGCCACGAAGGCAGCGCCCGAAACGCCGCCGCCCGGCGCGCCATCCGCCGCGCCATCCGCCGCGCCATCCGCCGCGCCATCCGCCGCGCCATCCGCCGCGCCATCCGCCGCGCCATCCGTCACCCCAGGAACGGGCAGGCCGAAGAGCCGCTCGGCCACGCGCAGGATGGCCGCCACGCGCGGCTCCTCCCAGAAGACCTCGGCCTCGGGCGCGGAGCAGGGCAGCCCGGCCAGCTCCAGCGCGGCCTTGAGCGGGCCGATGAGCGCGCGGAAGCGCACCAGCACGGCGATGTCGCCCGGGGCCAGCTGCGGGCCTGCGGCGTCGTGCAGGGTCAGGCTGGTCCCGCCCAGGAGCTTCTTGGCGCGCTCGGCGATGAGCCGGGCCTCGAACTGGGCGCTCGGGGCCTGCACCAGCTCCAGTTGGCAGGCCGCGCCGGGCCTGGCCCGGAGCGCGGGCGGCCCGTTCGCCGTGGCTCCAGTGGCCAGCGTGCCAGGCGAAGAAGAGCCGGATGCCTGCCCGCCGGGCATCAGCGTGCCGGGCGTTTTTGTGTCGGGCGGTATCGTGTCGGGTGACATGGCGTGGGCAGGCGCGCCAGCAAGGACCGCGCGGGCCGCGTCCAGGATGCCCTGGCCGCTGCGGTAGTTCTCGGCCAGGGCCAGCACTGCGAGCTTCGGCCAGCGCGCGGCCAGCCTTTCGCGCACGTTGGCCGAAGCGCCCCGGAAGCCGTAGATGCTCTGGTCCGGGTCGCCGATGGCGAAGAAGCCCTGCCCGCCCGCGTCTTCCCCCTCGCGCGCGTCTCCCTCCTCTGCGGGCAACCCGGCCAGGCCCATGACGGCCTCCAGCTGCAAGACCGAGAGGTCCTGGATCTCGTCCACCAGCAGATGCGCAAAGGGCGGGCGGAAGTCCGGCTGGCGCACCTCGGTAAGCAGAAATTCAATGAGGTCCGTGAAGTCCGCCAGGTTGCGCGCGGCCTTGAGGGCGTCCGCCTCGGCCTGGGCGCGGGCCGCCAGTCCGCCGTCCGGCCCCTCAAGCGGGATCAGGCTTTCCCGGGCCAGGCTGTGGCGGCGGAACAGGGCCTCGCACTCGGCCCTGGTCAGTTCATGGGGCAGGGCCTCCAGGAAGAGCTTTTTGGCCGCGTCCTCGGACAGCAGCACCGGGGCCTGGCCACGGCGCACGGTCCACAGGGCCAGGGCCAGGGCGTGCAGGGTGTCGGTGAGGGGCAGGGGTCGGCCCTCGCCGCGCAGGGCGGCCAGGCGCTCGGACAGTTCGCCCGCAGCGCGGCGGGTGAAGGTGACCACGGCCAGGGCTTCGGGCGCTGCGCCCTCGGCCAGCAGGCGCTCCACGCGGCGCAGCAGGGTGTGGGTCTTGCCCGTGCCCGGCCCGGCCAGCACCAGCGTGGGGCCGGGACCGGCGCGCACGGCGGCCTGCTGGGCCGGGTTCAGGCCGCCTGCCGGGCTGGCCTGGGCGACGGTCCGGACGTTGGCCTGAGCTGCGGTTTGGGCTGCGGGCTCGGGGTCGCCTGCGGCGTCCGGCTCGGCGTCGGTCTTGGCCTGGGCCTGGGCGGCGCGTCTGCGCGGGGCGCTGGCCGCCACCAGCCGCCCGCCGTGGCGCATCTCGGCGCGCTCCTCGGGCGTGAACACGGTGATGACCCCGAACTCGCCGTCAAAGCCGGGCTTGCGCAGCACCTTGCCCGCGCGCATGCGCTCCACGGCCTCGGCCAGCACCGGCGAGGCCCGGCGGATGTCCGGCAGGGGCGCGTCGCGCAGGATGAACAGCTCCGGGCCCAGGGCGGTGATGAGGCGGAAGTATTCCTGGGCGACCTTCTTGGAGCCCGCGCCCACGTCGAGCACCTCGGAGAGCACCTCACGCAGGGGGATGAGCGAATCAAAGCCGGGCTGGCCCGCAGGCTGCACGGGCTCGGTCCGGTCGGCCAGGGCCAGCACCCGGTGCAGCACGCCCAGGGTGGCGGGCCTGCCGCAGACCGGGCACAGGCCCCGGTTGGCCACGGTCTCGCCGGGCTCCATGGACCAGTTGCACTTGCGGTGCCCGTCCAGGTGGTACTTGCCCTCCTCCGGGAAGAACTCCACCGTGCCCAAAAATTCGCAGTCGCCCGCCACTCCGGTCTGGTGCGCGCGCAGGGCCTGGCGGATGCCGGAGAAGCTGGCCTGGCCCCGGAACAGGGTGGCCTCGCGCGCCAGCTTCTCGCCGGAGTGCGCGTCGGAGTTGGAGACCATGCGAAAGCGGTCGAGCGCTGAAATGGTCCAGTTCATGCCGGGGTCGGACGAGAGCCCGGTCTCCATGGCGAAGATGTGTTCCGTCAGGTCGCCGTAGCACTCCTCCACGCTGTCAAACCCGCTCATGGAGCCGAAGAGCGAGAACCAGGGCGTCCAGATGTGCGCGGGCACCAGGAAGGCCTCGGGATGGGCTTCAAGCACCAGCTCCAGCAGGATGCGGCTGTCGAGCCCGAGGATGGGCCTGCCGTCCGAGGCCAGGTTGCCCACCTGGGAGAGCTTCAGGTTGAGCGCGCGCGCGGCCTCCAGCGTGGGCAGGTAGACCAGGTTGTGGACCTTGCGCACTCTCCCGCCGCGTTTGTAGATGGAGCTGATCTCGCCCTGGAGCATGAACCGGGCGTTGCCGGAAAGCGCGCCGCCGTGGTGGCCGTCGAGTTGGTCGGACAGGCCGGGGATTGCCGCCGCCAGGCCGGAAGGCTCGCGCAGGCGCAGCAGCCCGGAGCCGTCCTCCACCAGTTCGCGGCCGATCTCGTCCAGCCAGCCGGGGTGGGTGCAGTCGCCGGTGCCCAGCACGCCGATGCCCTTGACCTCGGCCCAGGCGGCCAGGCTGCGCACAGTGAGGCCCTTGCTGGTGGCGCGCGAAAAGCGCGAGTGGATGTGCAGATCCGCCGCAAAGGTGGTCATGCGTCGCCCCCATTGGCCCGTGGGCCTGTACGGTTTGGCCGATGGTAGCCGCCCGGGGCGGCGATGGCAAGCGGGCGGGATTGGCGCGGGGCGGATTGGGGCGGGCCGCTGGTTGACCGGGCGGGGTTTGGGCTGATTGTCGGGCGGCCAGGGTCGGAACCGTCCGATCTTTTGGCTCGCCTGCGGATGCGCACGCTTGGGCATGGACTCTTGCTTGCGCAGACGCCCGACGCCCGATGCCCGATGCCCGACGCCCGATGCCCGATGCACGATGCACGATGCGCGGTGCAGCGCTAAAACCGACATTTCAAGCACAGAAGGCATTGCTGCGACGGGCGTGAGCTTTGACATAGCAGCAAAACCGGTTTGCTCCAGCCCACGCAGAACCCGTGCGGTGGACGCCACAACAGTGGCGGCGGCTACTGCTCCAGGCCGGAGTAAAACTCGCGGAATTCGGCGGCGGCCAGGGTCTGGGCGGCCAGACGGCGCTCGTTGAGCTCCAGGTGGTGCTCGTGCACCAGGGAGGTGACCAGCGGGTCCAGGGCGGCGTGGGCGGTCATGTCGTCCAGCACGCGCAGGGTGGCCTCATGGCCCATGCCCGCGCGGTAGGGCCGGTCCTCGCGCAGGGCCGTGAACACGTCGGCCACGGTGAGGATGCGCGAGCCCAGCGACAGCTCCCGGCCCGAAAGCCCGCCCGGATAGCCCTGGCCGCCGGGCTGCTCGTGGTGCTGCGAGGCCCAGTCCGTGACCTGCTCCAGGCCCGGCACAGAGAGCAGGATGGAGCGGCCCAGCTCCGGGTGGCGGCGCATGACGGCCAGCTCCTGCGCGTCCAGCGGGCCGGGCTTGTCGATGATCTCCGAGGGCACGGCCAGCTTGCCCAGGTCGTGCAGGTTTCCGGCCAGGCGCATCTGGTCCTGTTCCGGGGCGTTGAATCCGGCTTTTTCGGCCAGGAAGACGGCGGTTTCGGCCACGCCGCGCGTGTGCGTGGCCGTGAAGCGGCTGCGGAAGTCGATGATCTGGGAAAAGGCCTGGGACGCGGCCATGAGCTGCCCGCGCGTCATGGCGCGGTCCTCGAACATGTCCGGCGAATTGGCCAGGGCCAGGGTGGGGTCGGCGGTGGCCATGTCGGCCCAGAAGCGTTCGTCCGCCGCCAGTCCGTCCAGGGCCTGCACGATGCCCGGGTCGAACAGGGTGCCGGAGAGCCCGCGCAGCATCTGCACGATGGCCTCCGGGCTCATGCCGCCCTGGCGCCCGGCCCAGCGGAGGAAGAGCAAGCACGTCCAGCCTGTCGGCCAGACAGAGCACGCCGGCCAGGTAGAGCTTGCGCGGCGGGCCGTCCAGGTCCTTGGGCAGCGCGCCCAGGCGGACGAAGGGCGTGTGGTGGTGGCGCACGATGTCGGCCACCCCCTCCAGCAGGGGGTTCTTGCGCAGCAGGCGGTAGCCGCGCTCGGCGTGGCGCGCGCCGTCGGCCTCGAACTGCAGGGCCGCCAGCCTGCTCTGGATGGAGAAGCCGCCCACATCGTGCAGCAGCCCGGCCACGTAAAGGTCGGTGCGTTCGGCCCGGGGCAGGTTCAGCGCCCTTGCCAGGCGCATGGCGGCAAAGGCCACGCGCTTGTGGTGGCCCACCACCTCGGGGCTGATGAGATCCAGCGCGCCGGAGAGCCCGGTGAGAAAGTCGAACAGGCGTATGGACACCACAGTGCTCCGAAGAAATTGGGGGCTGTTCATCTGAATCTCGGCCTTGCCGCCCATGTTTTCCTGCGCGCCTTCCCGGCCCGACTGCGCGGGGCCCTGCCCGGCAGCGCACGGGAGCGCACGCAGGCCGGTTCGTTTCCGGCCACAGGGGCCGCCGTTTGGCGCGCGGCCTGGTCCGGGGCGAAGTGGTGCGGCCCTGTCCGGGCGCCCTCCCACTACGCTTCCCGCCGCCTGTCCGGCCCGGCGTTTCGTCCACAACGTTTCGGCCCCGAGGTTTCGCTCAGGGCCGGGCAACCGGAAAGCGCGCCCGCCTGCTGCGCCTACAGGCCATGCGCAGGCCGAAACGCTTGCCCGAGCCTGCGAAGGCGAAAGCCGGTCCACCACCTCTGGACCATGAAGGAACATATGTGGGCAATGTAGCACATCATCCAGGGGATGCAAGCCCAGGCGGCAACTATCAGCGCTGGCACCGCCGGTATTGGCCTGTGCCGCTACTCCAGGCCCTGGGCGTAGGCCGCCAGCCGGTCCAGGGCGGCGGCGATGTTCTCCAGCGAATTGGCGTAGGAGAAGCGCAGAAAGCCCTCGGCATTGGGCCCGAAGTCGATGCCCGGGGTCACGCCCACGTGGGCCTTGTCCAGGATGTCGAAGGCCAGCTTAAGCGAGCTGCCGCCGAAGCGCTCGGCCCAGTGCCGGGCATTGGCCAAAACGTAGAACGCGCCCGTGGGGTCGTGGGCCACGGTCAGGCCCAGCGCCTTCAGCCCCGGCAACAGGAACCTGCGCCGCTCGTCGTAGGTGGCCTTCATGCGCGCCACGTCCGGGGCGGCCTGCTTCAGCGCGGCGATGCCCGCATGCTGGGCCACGGAGTTCGCGCTGATGAAGAAGTTCTGACACAGCTTCTGCATGGGCCGGATGAACTGCGGCGGGGCGATGAGGTAGCCCAGCCGCCAGCCGGTCATGGCGTAGAGCTTGGAGAAGCCGTTGAGCACAAAGGCCTGGTCCGTGAACTCCAGCGCGCTGTGCTCTTTGCCCTCGTAGACCAGGCCGTGGTAGATTTCGTCGGAGATGATGCAGGCCCCGCTGCGGGCGGCGATGTCGGCCACGGCCTGCATGCGGTCGGGCCCGAGCAGGGTGCCCGTGGGATTGGCCGGGGAGTTGAGCAGGATGGCCCTGGTTTTGTCCGTCGGCGCCGCGCCCATTGCCGCTTCAATGGCCTCGGGCCGGTACTGGAAGCTGTCGTCCTCGCTCACGGCCACGCGCACGGGCTGGGCCCCGGCGAAGCGGATGAAGTTGTCGTAGCAGGCATAGGCCGGGTCGGACAGGATGACCTGGTCCCCGGTCTCCAGGATGCTGGTGAAGAGCAGGAGCATGGCCGGGCTCGTGCCCTGGGTCACGATGATCTGGTCCGGGTGCACGGTGACGCCGTAACGCGTCAGGTAATCCTCGGCGATGGCCTCGCGCAGGGGGGGCAGGCCCAGGCTGTGGGTGTAGTGGGTCTGGCCGTCGATGAGCGCCTTTTTGGCCGCCTCCTTGATGCACTCGGGCGTGTCGAAGTCCGGCTCGCCGATCTCCAGGTGGATGACCTCATGGCCCTGGGCCTCCAGCCGGTGCGCGGCCTCCAGGATGTCCATGACCAGGAACGGGGTGATCTCCCTGGCGCGCCTTGAGATGCGGACATGCTCGTTCATGTTGGCTCCTCCTGGTCAGAACTGAAGAACGTTGGCTCGCCGGAACGAAAAAGGGCCGGAAGCGGCTGCCGTGCTGCGGCGTCCGGCTCCGGCCCTGAGTATTGTGAGGCTAGAAGTCGAGGTTCAGGGCCTGGCGGATGTCCGCGATGTTTTTGGACGCCACGGCGCGGGCCCGGTCGTTGCCCTCGGCCAAGATGGCCCACAGCCGCTCCGGGTCGCCCAGAAGCGCGTTGCGGCGCTCGTGCACGGGCTCAAGGAAGCGCGTGAGGGACTCCATGAGCAGCTTCTTGCAGTCCACGCAGCCGAGGCTGGCCTTGGTGCAGCCCTCGCGGATCTCGGCGCAGAGCTCAGGGGAGGTCATGAGCTTGTGGTAGGGGAAGAGGTTGCAGACGTCCGGGTCGCCGGGGTCGGCGCGGCGCAGGCGGTTCTTGTCCGTGAGCATGGTTTTGACTTTCGGCGCGATCTCGGAAAGCGGCTCGCCGAGGGAGATGGAGTTGCCGTAGCTCTTGCTCATCTTGCGGCCGTCGAGTCCGGGGAGCTTGGCCTCCTCGGTCAGCATGGCCTTGGGCTCCGGGAAAAAGGGCGCGTTTTCGGGGCAGTGCAGGAAGTTGAAGCGCCGGGCGATCTCGCGCGTCAGCTCCAGGTGCGGCAGCTGGTCCTGGCCCACGGGCACGGCCGAGGCCTTGTACAAGATGATGTCCGAGCACATGAGCACCGGGTAGCCGAGGAAGCCGTATGTGGCCAGGTCCTTCTGGCCGGAGAGCTCCTGGGCCACCTCCTTGTAGGTGGGGCAGCGCTCCAGCCAGCCCACGGGGGTCATCATGGACAAAAGCAGGTGCAGTTCCGCGTGCTCCTTGACCTGGGACTGCTGGAAGATGACGCATTTTTTCGGGTCCAGGCCTGCGGCGACCCAGTCCAGCACCAATCCGGGCACAAAGCCCTTGATGCGCTTGGGGTCGGCGTACTCGGTGGTGAGCGCGTGCCAGTCGGCCACGAAGAAGAAGCATTCGTGCTGCTCCTGGAGCTTCAGCCAATTGGCCAGCACGCCGAAGTGGTGGCCCAGGTGGAGCGGCCCGGTGGGCCGCATGCCGGAGACGATGCGTTCGTTTTGGGTGGTCATGTCCGTGTGTTTTGTTGGAGGGTTATAAAGGCACGCCGAGCAGCCCGGAGAGGTAGCCCACCGGCGGGAAGATGAGCGAGCCCAGGAGGCTGATGCCCAGCAGCTGCGAGACGATGAGCAGGCCGAGGAGCAGCATGAAGCCGAAGCGGCCCAGGGCGAGAAATTTGTAGGCCAAGGGCTTTGGCAAAAACCAGGCCAGGATGTTGCTGCCGTCCAGCGGCGGGATGGGCAGCAGGTTGAACACGGCCAGCATGAGGTTGACCACCACCCCGGCCTGGCAGATGTAGGCCAGGGGGCGCAGCAGGTACAGGGCCTCGGGATGGCTTTGGGCCAGCGGCGGCATCAGGTGGTACAGCCCGGCGGAAAGCAGGGCCAGCAGGAAGTTGGCCCCTGGCCCGGCCAGGGAGACCAGCATCATGTCGCGCATGGGGCGCTTGAAGTACGCGGGGTTCACGGGCACGGGCTTGGCCCAGCCGATGTTGGCCAGGATGAAGGCGATGGCGCCCATGGGGTCCAGGTGCTTGAGCGGGTTCATGGTCAGCCGCCCGGCCAGCTTGGCCGTGGGGTCGCCCAGGGACAGGGCCACCAGGCCATGGGCCAGCTCGTGGCAGGTCAGGCCCAGCAGCAGGGGCACGGCCAGGATGGTGACGCGGATGATTTGTTCGTGGAGTGAATCAAACATGGTGCCTGCGGCTAGCACGAAGCGCCCGCGCGGGCAAGGGGAAAGGGTCGGGCCTGATGGCGCGGGCCGGTGCGGGCCCTCAGGCGTCGAGGTAGCGCTCCAGGTTGAGCCTGTGCTCGACCGGGCTCAGCGCCTCGGCGATGTCCTGGGCCTCGGGCGTGCCTTCCAGCGCCGCCAGGTTCAGGATGCAGGGCCGCCTGGGGCACATGGAGCTGTCCATGATGACCTTGACCTCGGGCTTGGTGGGCCGCACGGGATTGGCGCTGGCCACGATGCCGTACTCCCCGCCGGACAGGCGCACGAAGCTGCCCACCGGAAACACCCCGATGCAGCGGATGAAGTTGTCGATGTCGTCCGCCGGGAATTGGAGGCTGCGCATCTGGAACATCAGGCTCAGGGCCTTGGCCGGGGCCATGGCGTTCTTGTACACGCGCCTGCTGGTGAGCGCGTCGTACACGTCGACCACGGAGACGATGCGCGAAAACCTGTCGATGGCGGTCCACTTGAGCCCCTGCGGATAGCCGGAGCCGTCGTAGCGCTCGTGGTGTTCGACCACGGCGCGCAAGATCTCCGGATCCAGGCCGACCTGGTCCTTCAATATATTGAAGCCCTCCAGCGGATGGGCCTTCATTGCCTGGAACTCGCTCTCGGTGAGTTTGCCGGGCTTGTTCAAAATATCCCCGTCGATTTTGGCCTTGCCTACGTCATGCAGCAGCCCGGCCAGGCCCAGATTGAGCAGGGTGGTTTTGTCCAGGCCCTGGTGTTTGCCCAGCAAAACTGACAGGATGCTGACGTTGATGGAGTGGGTGTAGGTGTATTCGTCGAAGCCGCGCAGCTTGAACAGGGTCACGGCGGCGGTCTCGTTGCGGAACACGCTGTCGATGAAGTTCTGCACCAGGGGTGAGGCAGCGCTCAGGTCCACCTGGGTGCCGCGCCGCACGTCGTCCACAAAGTGCCGCACATAGTCCATGGCCTCGGAGTGGAGCCGCCTGGCCGCAGGCAGCTCCTCGCCCATGGTGATGGTGACGGGGCCGCCCACGGGCGTGGCCACGTCCGGCAGGGGAATGGCTGCGCACGCGTCGATGAGCACGTCCTCGACATCGGGCGGCACAAGGGAGTGGATCTGGGATTCGGTGACGACGTGAGCGCCCACACGGACAAGGGGGCTGGCAAAGGTGCCCAGGCCATAACTGACAACAAACATGCCAGGTCTCAGTTTGCTCCGTTTGATTTTCTGGTGCATCCGGGGCTGCCTTTTGTGAAGATTTATAGCCCGTGCGAGGGTCCCATGCAATACTTTTAAAATCATGGTGGATTGGGAGGGGGAAAGGTGCGGGAGAGGGGCTGGCGCGCTGCCGCCGTGCGCCAGTTGGGAAAGAAGGGCACAAGCCTTAGACGTTGAAGTAGCGTTCCAGGTCGATCTTGAAGTCGGCGGGATTGAGGACCGCGTCGATGTCCTGGGCCTCGTCCGTGCCCTCCAGGGCCGCCAGGTCGAGCAGGCGCTGGAACTGCGGGCGCATCCGGACATCCAGGATGACCTTGATCTGCGGCTTGGTGGGGCGCTTGGCGTTGGCGCTGGCCACGATGCCGAACTCCCCGCCGGACAGGCGCACGAAGCTGCCCACCGGATACACGCCCACGCAGCGGATGAAGTGCTCGATGGCGTTGGGCGGATAATCCTTGTCGCGCAGCTGGTACATCATGCCCAGGGCCTTGCCCGGGGCCATGGCCTCCTTGTACACGCGCCTGCTGGTCAGCGCGTCGTACACGTCGACCACGGCGATGATGCGCGAGAACCGGGCGATGCCCTCGCCCTTGAGCCCGCGCGGATAGCCGGTGCCGTCGTGGCGCTCGTGGTGCTCGGCCACGGCGCGCAAAATCTCCGGGTCCAGGTCCGGCTGGTTCTTCAGGATCTTGTAGCCCTCCAGCGGGTGGGCCTTCATGGACTGGAACTCGCTTTCGGTGAGCTTGCCGGGCTTGTTCAAGATGCCCTCGTCGATCCGGGCCTTGCCCACGTCGTGATACATGCCCGCCATGCCCAGCTTGAGCAGGGTGGGCTTGTCCAGGCCCAGGTGCTTGCCCAGCAAAACGGCCAGGATGCTCACGTTGATGGAGTGGGTGTAGGTGTATTCGTCGAACCCGCGCAGCTTGAACAGGGTCACGGCGGCGGTTTCGTTGCGGAACACGCTGTCGATGAAGCTCTGCACCAGGGGCGAGGCCTTGTTGCAGTCGATGTCCGTGCCCTTGCGCACATCGTCGATGAAGCTCTTCACGTGGATCAAGGCGTCGGAGTAGGGCTTATTGGCGATGGGCAGTTCTTCGGCCAGGGTGGTGCTGGCGGGCGGATGGGGCAACAGCTCCTCGGCCAACTGCTCCGGGGTCAGCGGGGTGACCTCGATGCTGGTGTCCACCAGGACCTCGTCAACCTCAGGGGGGATGTACTGGTCGATGTGCGCGGGCGTGAGGATGGGCTTGTCGACCAGGACCAGGGGGTTGCCAAAGGTGCCCAGCCCGTGGCTGACCACGTACATGCCGGGTTTCAGGTCTTTTCGCTTGATGTTTTGGCGCATTGGGGCATCCGCCTGTTTTGCGGAATACTAAGCCGCACTCAGGCGGAGGGCAATAACAATTGCGTGCGCAGGGCGGCCAGGAGCTCCTGGCAGTCCGCAGCCAAAAAGTCCGGCTTGGCAGCGGCCAGGGCCTCAAGCGTTGCGCTGCCGCTGGCCACGGCGGCGGCGGCCAGCCCGGCGGCGCGCGCGGCCCGGATGTCGAGCGGGTGGTCGCCCACGAGCAGGGCGCGCTGCGGCGCCACGCCCAGGAGCGAAAGCACGGCCAGGGCGTGGGCCGGGTCGGGCTTGACCCTGGGCGCGTCCTCCCGGGCCATGAAGACATCGCAGCAGGCCGTGACGTCCGGGAAGACCACCTTCACCGCTGCGGTGGAGTTGCGCGTGATGACGCCGGTCTTGACCCCGTCGGCGCGCAGGGCGGCCAGCATGGGCCGGGTGAAGGGGAAGAGCTGGGCCTCGCGCGCGGCGTCGAGCTCCGTGGCCTGGATGACCAGCCGCCCCCGGCAGTGGAACTCCTGGCCCAGGGGGTGGTCGAACTCGCGTATCTCCGCGGCCAGTTCGTCCAGCCATTCCAGCACAGGCAGGTCTGACGGCTCCGGCTCCTCGCCCAGAAAGGGCTCGGCCAGGGCGGTGAGCGCCCGGCGCAGCCGCGCGAAGTCGATGTGCAGGCTGGCCAGGGTGCCGTCGAAATCAAAGAGCACGGCTTCAAAGGGGCGGGGGGCGGCTTGGGGCATGGCTTGGGGCATGGCTTGGGGCATGGTTCCTCGTGGCGGGTTCTTGGGGCGCGGGTTCTTCGGCGAAATCCTTCGGCGATATTCTTCGGCGTTGAGCGTCGGCGTTGACGGTTGGCGTTGACGGTTGGCGTTGACCTGTGGCGTTATCCTGTGGCGTTGACCTGTGGCGTTGTCCGTCGGCGGTATTCCGTGGCGCTATTCTGTGGCGATCTTTCGCAACAGAGCCTTGCCCGCAGGGCGGGAGCGCGGTACACGGGCCGAGGTCAAGTAGTATTGCGGAGGGGCTGTGGTCAAGAGCTATGACGTGGTGGTGGCCGGGGCCGGACCGGCGGGCGCGGCGGCGGCGGCGGTGCTGGCCGGGCAGGGGCTGCGCGTGGCGCTTCTGGACCGGGCAACGCACCCGCGCCCGAAGCTGTGCGGGGGCCTCTTGACGGCCAAGAGCGTGGAGGCCCTGGCGCGCATCTTCGGCCTGACCCTGGCCGACCTGGAGCAGCGCGGCGGATTGTTCCACCAGACCCCGCAGTACGTTTTTCTGCACCACGGGCGCCGTCTGCTGGCCGGGGCTGCGGACGAGCCCTTTTGCTTCGTGGACCGCCCGGCCTTTGACGCGCTTTTGGCCAGCATCGCCGTGGCGCGCGGGGCCGATTATCTGCCGGGGCAGGCGGTGGAGTCCTGCGACGCGGCCCTGGGAGTGGTGCGCCTGCGCAGTGGGGCGGAGCTGTCCGGCCGCTTCGTCATCGGCGCGGACGGAGCCAATTCCGTGACCCGCCGGGCGCTGGGCGCTGGCCCAGCGGGTGGCCCCTCGGGCGGCTATGACCGCGCAGCCTGGCGGCGCGATCTGGCCGCAGCCATCGAGGTGGAGCTGCCCGTGGGCGGCGGGCCGGGCTGCTTCCCGCGCCAGGTGCTGGTGCCGGAGCTGCACGTGGGCGCGCCGCATGTGCCGGGCGCGGGCTACGGCTGGGTCTTCCCCGGTCCGCGCGGGCCCAAGGTGGGCATCTGCGGTCTTCGGCGTTCTGGTCGTGATGGGCGCGACTTCGGGGCCATCTTCCTGGATTTTCTGCGCCTGCTGGGCGTGCACCGGCCCGAGTCCGTGGCCCTGCACGGGCACCCGCTGCCATATGGGAACGCCCTGGCCCGGCCCGCCAGCGGGCGGCTGCTGCTGGCCGGGGACGCCGGGGGCTTTGTGGAGCCGCTCTTTGGCGAGGGCATTTTCTACGCCCTGGCCACGGGCGCGCATGCGGCCTCGGGCGTGCTCTGCGGGCTCAAGAACGGCGAGGCCGCAGCCGCAGCCGAGTACGAGCGGCTGCTGGCGCGCACGGTGCGGCCGGAGCTGGTCTGGTCCAACCGCCTGCGCTGGCTGCTGTTCCGGGCCATGCGGCATTTCGGGGCCGGGCCCGTGCAGGGGTTTGTCCAAAGCGCGCCTGCGGCCCTGGCCCAGATGGTCCACGGTCGGCGTTCGTTTAAGCTCCTGCGCAAAAAGACCTGGGAGTGGGGCGCGGGCGTGGGGGAGTGAGAGCGCCCGCCCGTAAGCCCTTCCGTTGCGGACCACCGCTACCGTGAGCATTGGGGGAAGCGGCAGCAGGCCGGGCGTGGTCAGACGCGTTCGAAGAGCACCGCCCGGCTGAACGCGATCCTCGGCTCGGAGAGCAGAGTGAATCCGGCCTTCCAGGTGATCTCCACGGTTTTCCAAAACTTCGCGGCGTGGACGTGGAATTTCGGCTCCACCAGCAGCAACCGTCCCCGCTCCTTGAGCATGCAGCGCGTTTCGTCCATGAACCGCGCTGCGTCAGGCACCTCGTGCACCATGTAGAAAGCCAGGGCGAAGTCCGCAGGACCTGCGCATCCGATGGACCCTGCCGTGCACAGCTGGGGCCGGATGCGCGGCAGCAGGCCTGACTGTTCAGCGCGCAGCTGCATCTTCTCAAGCATCGCTTCCTGGAGGTCCAAGGCGATGACGCTGCCTTTCTCGCCGACCATGCGCGCCAGGGGCAGGGTGAAGAAGCCTGGGCCGCAGCCGATGTCCACGACGGTATCACCTTCACGGACCATGCCTTTGAGGATGGTTTCGGGGTTCTGGCCCAGCATCTTGCGCAAGGAGGTGGAGAGCAGCCAGGCACGCCCTGCCGGACAGACCCGGTCGCCTTCCGGCATCGTTTTGTCTGCGTCGTTCATTGTTCCTTCCGTCGCTTTGGCCCACAACCTGCGTCGGCTGATGGGGCTAGAGTGTTTGCCCCAGGCGGGCTAGGCCGCGCCCTCGTCCCTTTGCAGGTTCCGGCCCGAGGCGGCGGTGCGCGCCAGCACGTCGCAGGGCTCGTTCCCGGTGTGGCCGCTGTGGCCGCGCACCCAGCGCCAGGTCACCTTGTGGGCATTGATGAGCGGCAGCGCCGCCTCTGGAGCAGGCTGGCAGGCGTACGCGGGGGGCGGTATTGAAGCCCGTTTGGACGCACCAGCTGGAAATTCCGGTCGGCCCGCGTCGGCCTTGGCCCCGTGTCGGCAGGCCCTAGCCCTGCACGTCCGGCGGCAGGTTCCGGCCCGAGGCGGCGGTGCGCGCCAGCACGTCGCAGCGCTCGTTCTCGGTGTGGCCGCTGTGGCCGCGCACCCAGCGCCAGGTCACCTTGTGGGCATTGATGAGCGGCACCAGCCGCCTCCACAGGTCCTGGTTCTTGACGGGCTGCTTGGCCGCCGTCTTCCAGCCGTTCTTCTGCCAGCCCGCCAGCCAGCGGTCGGTGAAGGCCTTCATGACGTACTGCGAGTCCGTGTAGATCTCCACGGCGCTCTGCTGGGTCAGGGCCTCCAGGCCCTTGACCACGGCCATGATCTCCATGCGGTTGTTGGTGGTGCCGGAAAAGCCCTGGGCCAGCTCCAGGCGGTGCCCGCCGCAGACGAGGATGGCGGCGTACCCGCCCGGGCCGGGATTGCCCAGGCAGGAGCCGTCGGTATACAGGGTCACGGGGGGCAGTTCGCTCACGGGCGGTCCTTTTGCGTTGCGTTTGCGTGGGGTGTTTCGGTCTGCTTCGTCTCGGCCTGCATCGTCTCGGCCTGTCTTGTCGTCTGCTCCGTGCCCAGGGCCGCCAGCCGGGACTGGATCAGGTCCAGGGCCAGGATTAGGCCCTTGCGCCAGTTCTTGCCCGGCTGGAAGTAGAAGGGGAAGTGCTCGCGCTCCAGCCGCCGGGCAAAGTCCGCGCCCAGGGCGCGCTCCATGAGCGGCGGCAGCAGGACCACGGCGGTCTTGGCCTCCAGGTCCAGGCCCAGGAACAGGGTCTTGCCGTCCTGGGCGGGCGGCGTGACCGGGCCCTGGCGCACCTGCACCCTGGCCTCGATGCCGTACTTTTTGCGCAGGGCCGCGATGAAGGCCTGGACCTGCTCCTGCTCGACCGTGGACAGGCTCTTGGTCTCGTCGGACAGGCCGTAGCGGGCGTTTATGCGCTCGCTGTTGCGCTCGCTGTTTTTCCAGAAGCCCAGCACCACCAGCCCCACAACAACCAGGAGTCCCGCCAGGCGCAGCAGGTGCTCCAGCGGGCCACCCGAGCGCACGGAAAAGATGTCCATGCGTCTTCTCATCATGTCATGCACGCCTCGTGCGGGGTGCTGTACCCTCCGCAGGGGCCGCTGGCAAGATGGCCGACGCATGGCCTCATGGGGCTTGCCCCGTGGCGGTCGATGCGCTATCTTGCCTGCGCGGTGTTCCCGTCGTGGGAGACCAAACGGCAAGGAGCGATACATGCAGCGGAAGGTACTCCTGGCGGCGCTGGTTGCGCTGGCGGTTCTGGGCGGCTGCGCCCAGCGCGATCCCAATCTCCTGGTGCGCGGCTTGGGCGAGTTCAGCCGCTCTCCGGGCGAGTATACCCTGACCCTCAAGACCTATCAGCTGGACGCCGAGGGCCGCGCCCAACTGGCCGGGCCTGTCGGGTCAGACGACGCCTCTCTGCGCCGCTTTGTGCAGCGCTCCCTGGCGGACAAGGGCTATACGCTGAAGACCTCGGGCCCGGCGCGCTACGCCGTGGAGGCCCACCTGCTCTGCGCCGACACGCGCAAGGCCAGCCTCGGCTTCATGGCCGAGGAGCTGCGTCTGCCTGCGGCCGCCGTGGGAGCGGGCTACAGCGAGGAGATCCACTACTGGCTGCCCGACCAGAACATGGGCGTGGCCCACCCGACCAAGGACGTTCTGGACCAGGAGAACCGCGATGCCAACACCCGCCGCCGCACCGACGGCGTCACCGACCGCCCCAGCGACCCCTCCCGCGGCCTGACGCCCATGGGCGCACAGGAACCGGCCTTTTGCCAGGGCCGGGTGCTGGTGACCCTGACCCCGGCGGGAACGGGCCCCCAGCGCGAGGTCTTTGTGGGCCGCCGCGCCACGGGCGACTGCGCGGCCGCGCCCAACTGCCCGCTGGAGACCTGCCGCTCGGCCCTGGAGCGGACCCTGGTCTACGAGCTCGACACCGCTTTCTAGCCGCCTGAACACACGCACAACGCAAGGCCGCTCCCTTCACCGGGGGGCGGCCTTTTTTCGTCCGGCGACACGGTCCGGCGACACGGTCCGGCGACACGGTCCGGCGACACGGTCCGGCGACACGGTCCGGCGACACGGTCCGGCGACACGGTCCGGCGACACGGTCCGGTCACCAGACTTCAGCGTGCACGCGCTCCGGCCGGTAGCGGTCCACCCGGCCCGAGGGCATGTCCGGGTGGCCAAGGGGCACAAAGCTGTGCGGGACCACGCTCCCGGGGATGCCGAGCAGTTTGCGGAAGCCCTCCACGCGCGCGGCGTCGGGGTACACGCCGGTCCACACCGCGCCCAGGCCCTGGGCGTGCAGGGCCAAAAGCAGGTTCTGGGTCGCTGCGGCGCAGTCCAGGGGCCAGTAGCCGGGGTACTTCTCCAGGGCCGGCTCGGCGCAGACCAGGACAGCGGCCCGGGCCTGCCGGGCCATGGCCGCATAGGGGTGGAAATCCGGCACGCGGTCAAGCAGCGCGCGGTCGGTCAGGAGCACGAAATGCCAGGGCTGGGCATTGCCTGCGCTGGGTGCGGCCATGGCGGCGGCCAGCGCGGCCCGGACCAGCTCCGGGTCCACCAACTGCGCAGTGAATGTGCGGATGGAGCGGCGGGTCATGAGGCAGTCGAGGGCGTCCATTGGGTCCTCCTGGTTGACGTGCAGCACGGGGGGAAAAGCAGGGGGCAGGCGTCGCACAATCCTACACGCCGCCGACGGGGTCCGTAAAGGGTTCGGCAGCCTGCGCCACTGGCGGCGATCCGGGAGGCGATTCTTGCATTGGGCGGAAGCCTTGTGCTACGTACCGGGGATGGCGGACGCACAATGCTGAAGACCTTTCGCGCCGAGGAACGGCTGATCACGGTGGCCTGGATGGTCCTTTTGGCCGTGGCGCTGTTCGTCGTGTCCAGGTTCGACTACCTGCTCTTCCACGGCCTTGTGGAGACCGTGAGCCTGGTGGTGGCCACGAGCGTCTTCTTTCTCGCCATCCACGCCCGCGAGCACATGGAGAACGCCGCCCTGCGCCTGCTGGGCGTGGGGTTTTTGTTCATCGCCCTGGTGAACCTGCTGCACACCCTGGCCTACAAGGGCATGGGCGTGTTCCCGGGCTACGGCGCAAACCTGGCCACCCAGCTCTGGATCGCGCTGCGGCTGATGAGCGCGGGCACCTTTCTGCTGGCCCCGCTGCTGCTGGAGCGCCGGGTGGACCTGCTCCTTGCCACGGTCGCGTATGCCGCGCTGACCACGGCTCTGCTCTGGGCCGTGTTCACGGGCCATTTTCCGGTCTGCTACGTGGAGGGGCAGGGGCTCACCGCCTTCAAGATCTGGGCGGAGATCGCGGCCATGCTCCTGCTGGCCGCCTCCGGGCTGCTCTTCCACAGGCGCAGGGAGCACTTCGCCCCGCAGATCATGCCCCTGCTGCTCTGCTCCATCACCCTGAGCGCCCTGGCCGGGGCAGCCTTCTCGGTTTATGCGGACGTGCATGCCCTGTCCAATTTCCTGGGGCACGTGCTGCTGTTGTACTCCGCGCTCTGCCTGCAGCGGGCGGTGTTCGTCACCGGCGTGTCCAACCCCTATGCGCTGCTCTCGCGCCGACTGCGCGAGGCCGAGGCCCAGTACCGGGGCATTGTCGAGAACTCCGGCGAGGGCCTGTTCCAGATGGACCGGGGCGGGCTCATCCTGGCGGCCAACCCGGCCTTTGCCCAGACCCTGGGCTACGGCGAAGGGGCCAGCGCCCTCGGCCAGTCCTTCATCCGGCATTTTCCAGGCGGCGTGCAGGAGTACCTGGAGGTTCTGGGCCCGGCCCTGCAGGGCGGAGAGGTCATCCAGCGCGAGCTGGCCGCCCTGCGGCTGGACAGGACCCAGGTCTGGCTGCTCCTCGGCGTGCGGCCAGCCAAGGGCGAGGAGGCCTCGCGCCTCAACGGCACCCTGCGCGACATCAGCTCCCAGGTGCAGATGGAGAACCTGCGCCAGGACGTGGAGCGCATCCTGCAACACGAGCTGCGCTCGCCCCTGTCCGGGATACTGGGCCTGGGCCGGATGCTCGGCGAGGACGAGACCCTGCCCGAGACCGTGCGCAACATGGGCGGCCTGATCGCGGACACGAGCTGGCGGCTTTTGCGCATGACCGATGAATCCCTGGCCCTGCGCCGGTTGGAGGAGGGCTGCTACGTCCCGGACCTGCGCCCGGTGGAGCTGGCGGCGGTGCTGGAGCGCGTGCGCATGTGGCACGCGACCCTGGCCGGGCGCAAGAACATGGCGGTGCGCCTGCTGCTGGACGGCGCGGCCATGCACGACGGCAGCTCCTGCCTGGCCCAGGCCGACGAGCATCTGCTGGAGCACGCCTTGTCCAACCTGCTGAAGAACGCCATGGAGGCCGCGCCCAAGGGCTCCACCGTCACCGTCAGCATCAGCTCCGGCCAGGGGCGGGATGCGGTTGTCCGGCTGTCCATGCACAACCTGGGCGAGGTGCCGGAGGATGTGCGGCCCCGCTTTTTCGAGCGCTACGCCACCAGCGGCAAGGCGGCGGGCACGGGACTGGGCACGCACATCGCCCGGTTGGCCATGCAGGCCCAGGGCGGCGGCATCGCCTTCGAGTCCTCCGCCGGGCACGGCACCACCCTGCTCCTGACGCTGCCAGGGGTCCTTTCCGAGGTCCGGTGCGAGGCCAAACCCGAAGACCGGGACGCGTCTTGAGGACCATCGGCCGCTACGCCATCCTGGGGCTGCTGGGCCGGGGCGGCATGGGCGTGGTCTACAAGGCGGCCATGCCGCGCACGGGCCGCGTGGTGGCCGTGAAGGCGCTGCGCCCCGCCGAGGAGCTGGCCGCCACCGCCGACCCGGCCCTGCTGCGCCGGGACTTTTTCCGCGAGGCCGCGCTCATGGCCGGCATCCGCCACCCGAACATCGCCCAGGTGCTGGACGTGGACGAGGCCCCGGCTGCTGACGGGAGCGCTGGCCCCGGCCTGCCGTTCTTCGTCATGGAGTACTACTGCAACAACCTGGGCGCGCTGTTGGGCGAGGGCTACCGCGTGGAGGAGCCCACCCGCCGCCTGGGCGTGGACCAGGCCTTGTCCTGCGCGCGGCAGCTGGCCTCGGCCCTGGCCCGGCTGCACCACGCGGGCATCCTGCACCGCGACGTCAAGCCCTTCAACCTGATGCTGGCCGAGCGCCCGCCCGACGCCTGCCCGCCCGGCCCTGGCCCGGTTTTTTGGGTGGATGAGGTCAAGCTCATCGACTTCGGCCTCTCGCGCCTGCGCGGCGAACAAGGCCCGGCCCGGCCCAGGGGCGCTGTGGTGGGCTCGCCCTACTATGCCGCGCCCGAGCAGGAGGCCGACCCCGAGGCCGCAGACGAGCGCGCCGACGTGTATTCCGCAGCGGTCACGCTGTTCCGCTGCCTCACCGGCCGCCTGCCCCAGGAGGGACTCGCGGCCAGCAGCCTGCGCGCCGGGCTGGACCAGCGCTTCGACGCCTTTTTCGCCAGCGCCTGCCACGCGGACCGCAGGCAGCGGCCCGTTTCGGCCCGGGCCCTGCTGGCCGAGGTCGACGCGCTTAGCGTCCACTGGGCGAAGCTGCGCGAGAACGTCTGCGCCCTGCCGGATGAAACGCCGCCGCCCTGCGCAGGCCGCAGGCCGCTGCCCGCGCCGCGCGCCACTCCGGTGCGCCAGTCCGTGCAGGGCGCGCGCGCGGCCTTTGGCCTGGACGAGCTGTGGCGGCCCGTGGCCTGCGATGCGGAGCGGTTCGCCGTCATCGAGAAGGCGGGGTGCGCCGCCAGCGGGCCGCAGGGATCTGCTGCCAGGGATCTGGAGGGCTTTGCCGCCAACAGGCCGGAAGGCTCTCCCGGGGCCGGGGGCGAGGGCGAACTGGTGCGCGACCTGCACAGCGGGCTTGTCTGGGAGCGCGGTGGCAGCGCCTACGGGATGACCTTTGCCGCCGCGCTGGAGCGGGCCGCGCGGTTGGCGGCGGAGAAACACCTTGGCCTGGGCGGCTGGCGGCTGCCGACCGTCACTGAGCTGGCCACGCTGCTTTTGCCCGAGCCGGACCTGCGCCAGCTCTGCCTGCCCCCGGCCTTTGGCCCGGCGCAGCGGCGCATCTGGAGCGCGGACCGCAAGTCCTACACCGCAGCCTGGTACGCCGACGTGGAGCACGGGTTCGTGTGGTGGCAGGACCTGAGCTGCGAGTTCTTCGTCCGCTGCGTCACCTCTGAGGGCGGCCAGCCGCCCGAAGCCTAGCGCGACCGGCACCCCGGCCAGCCCAGCCCACCCTGTTCAGGCCGATCAGCCCGGCCCATTCAGCCCGGCCAGCCGGATTCCCAGCCCCAGGCCCAGGCCGCCACCAGCAGCAGCGCGGCCAGCACCCCGAACAGCTCGTTGAGGCGGCCGTCCCGGTCAATGTCCAGGTCGCCGTGGCGCGCGGCCAGGCGGCCAGCGGCCAGCCCCAGCACGCCCCCGGCCAGCAGGCCGAAGAAGTGCGCGCCGATGTCCGTGTTCTCTCCGGCGGTGCCCAGGCTGGCCAGCAGGGCCAGGGCGGCGGCCACGGGCAAGAGCCAGCTGCGGGCTGTGCCGTGGCCCTGGCCTTGGCCTTGGCCCTGGCCTGAGTCGTCCTCGCCGCCTGCGGCCTTGAGCCCGGCCAGCCCCCCGGCCGCGCCGAACACCGAGGTGGAGAAGCCCACGGACAGGTGCGCCGGGCCCTGCACCAGCACGTTGAGCACATTGCCCAGCCCCCCGGCCAGGATGGCCAGAAGCCACGCCCCGCCCGAGCCCACGCGCCGGGAGAGCAGGATCAAAAAGGCCCCGCCGATGACCGCGTTGCTGGCCACGTGGGCCGGGTCCGCGTGCAGGGTTAGCGCCGTGAACATGCGCCACCACTGGCCGTCGAGCATCCGGGCGGCGTCGCCCGCGCCCACGCTGTGCCAGTACTGCGGGTAGGAGCCGAACTCCGGCCAGGGCCGGTGGGTGAGCACGAAGAATCCGCACAGGGCGAGCATGGCCGCCACGCTCGCGCGGGAGCGCTCCTCCTCCGGCAGTGGCGGGGGCAGCGGGCGCGGGCTGACGTTCTCGCGGTGGTACAGGGTGATCTCGTCCACGGCCTGGGGGACGAAGCGCTCCGGCACCTGCACCGAGTAGCCGCCGGGCAGGGCGCGCACGCGGTGCGGCACGCGCCGGGCGCGCAGCACCAGGCTCCAGAGCCGGGCCTGGGCCTGGGACAAGCCCCCGGCCGGGCGGCCGTACGGCAGGGGCACCAGCGGGGCCAGGTCGGGCCAGGGCGGCCGGGCAGGACCGGCCTGGCTGCCGGGGTCCGTCTGGCGGGGGCGAACAAAAGGGCGCAGGGGCGACATGCGGCCACCCTACCGGACTTGCCCCCCTGGCCGCCAGCGGTAATTGAACGGGCCAAGGAGGGGCTGAAGGGGCGCGGGGCGCGCTGGCACCGGCAGCACACCCGCCGGGGTCCAGCCACCCTCCGAGCCGCGATTGCGGTTTAAATTGCGGGGGGGCGTTGGGCCGCGCCGCTGCGGGACGCCTGGCTCACGGCATGGGCCGGACGGCATAAACCCGAGCACTTCAGCATGCCTCAAGGACGGCCTGCCCTTGCGGTCGGTTCCGGCGTTGGGCCTGGGGCGGGCGCGTGCTGCGGGCCGGGGCCGTCGCCGAAATTCTGCCGCTCCACCTGGCCAAATGTTCTGTAGTCCCGCCCGGCGGCACAGTGGGTGGGCAGTATCCGGCGATGCGCTGGCCCCCCCCGCGCCCAAACTGAAAAAGGGCCGACACCTTTGGGGGCGTCGGCCCGGATGGGCAAGTCGTGCGTGAGGCTGTTCGGCCTAGCGCTTCGAGTACTGGAAGCGAGCGCGGGCGCCCTTCTGGCCGTACTTCTTGCGTTCCTTCTTGCGGGCGTCGCGGGTCAAAAAACCGGCGCGCTTGAGCGTGCCGCGCAGCTCGGGGTCAAAGGTCAAAAGCGCGCGGGAGATGCCGTGGCGGACGGCCTGGGCCTGCCCGGACACGCCGCCGCCAGCGACGTTGACCTTGATGTCGAACTTGTCGACGAGCTTGGTCAGCTTGAGCGCCTGCTGCACGATCATCTGCAGGGTCTTGCGCGGGAAGTATTCCTCGTAGGGGCGGCCATTGACGGTGATCACGCCGGTGCCAGCGGTGACGCGGGTGCGCGCCACGGCGTTCTTGCGCTTGCCGGTGCCGTAATTGAAGTCAAGCATGTATCAACTCCTGATGCGGAGGTTACAGGGCCAGAGCCTGGGGCTTCTGGGCGACATGGGTGTGCTCGGGTCCGGGGAAGACCTTGAGCTTCTTGATGATCTGCCGGGCCAGGCGGTTTTTCGGCAGCATGCCGCGCACAGCCTGGATCAGCACCAGTTCGGGGTTCTTCTCAAGCATCTGCTTCAGGTTCCGGGACTTCAGGCCGCCGGGATGCAGGGTGTGCTTGTAGTACATCTTCTTGTTCAACTTGTCGCCGGTGACCTTGATCTTCGTGGCGTTGACCACGACGATGAAGTCGCCCCCGTCCATGTGCGGGGCGAAACCGGGCTTGTGCTTGCCACGAAGGCGGTGCGCGATGGCCGTGGCCAGGCGGCCAAGGATGTGTTCCGTGGCATCGACCACGAACCATTCGTGCTTCAGGTCCGACGGGACCGGGCTGTACGTATTCATTTTGGGCAGCTCCTTCACTTCAAACTGGAAACAGGGCTCTTACGGTTTTTGACCGGGCCTGTCAACTGAATTCCACGTCCTTTTCCAGGCCCAAGCCGGGGGAAACAGCCCCTAGGCCCCGGCCACCAGCTCTTTCAGCTTGGCCAGCGCCTTGTCAATGCCCGTGGCGTCGGTGCCGCCTGCCTGGGCCATGTCGGGCCGGCCCCCGCCGCTGCCGCCCACCAGGGCCGCAACATCTTTTATAAGCGCAGGCGCGGTGAACCTCGCGTGCAGGTCGCGGCTCACGGCCACCAGCACGGCCACCTTGCCGTCCTCGGTGGGGGCGATGATGCAGGCCACGCCCGAGGGCAGCCTGCTTTTCAGCGCGTCCATCTGCTCACGCAGGCTCTTGATGCTGGCCGCCTCGGCCTTGACCGCCAGCACCTTGACCCCGCCGATGTCCTCGACCTCGGCCATGCGCGCCCCGCCCTCGCCGGAGGCCAGCTTGGTCTGCAGGCGCTCCACGTCCTTCTGCAAGGTCTTGACCTGGGCACTGATGGCCTTGGCCCGGCTGGCGACCTCCTCGGGCCGCGCCTTGAGCACGGCCTGGACCTCGGCCATTTCCAGGCGCAGGGTCTGTAGATAGTTCAGCGCGTTCCAGCCCGTGGCCCCCTCAATGCGGCGAATGCCAGCGGCCACGCCCGTCTCCGACAGGATGACGAAGCTTCCGGCCTGGCCGGTGTTGGTCAAATGCGTGCCGCCGCAGAGCTCCATGCTCACGCCGGGCACCTCCACCAGGCACACCGTGTCGCCGTACTTCTCGTTGAACAGCGCCATGGCGCCCCTGGCCACGGCCTCTTTCGGGGTCACGCTCTCGCGGCCCACCGGGATGTCGTCGAGGATGGCGCGGTTGACGATCTGCTCCACGCGGGCCAGTTCCTGCGGGGCCATGGGCGCGATGTGCGTGAAGTCGAAGCGCAGGCGCTCCGGCCCGACAAGCGAACCGGACTGCTTCACGTGCTCGCCCAGCACCTGGCGCAGGGCCGCATGCAAAAGGTGCGTCACGGTGTGGTTGCGCGAGCTCGCCATGCGGGCCCGGGCGTTCACCGCCAGGCTGGCCGTCTGCCCGGCCTTGAGGTCGCCCTCGTTGACGAAGATCTTGTGCACCGTGAGCTGCGGGGAGGGCTTCACGGTCTCCAGCACGTCGGCCCCGCCGGTTGGGGTGGAGACCTCGCCGAGGTCGCCCTCCTGCCCGCCGGACTCGCCGTAGAAGGGCGTTGCCGCCGCCACCAGCCAGCCGCCCTGGCCCTGGGTCAGCTCCTCCACTGTTTCGCCCTCGGCGTCCAACAGGGCGATGATGCGGCCGTCGTCCTCCAGCAGGGCGTTGCCGGTGAAGCGGGTCTTGACCCCGGTCTCCAGCAGGCCCTGGAACATGCTGGCCACGTCCTTTTCGCCGCTGCCCTTCCAGGCGCTCTTGGCCCTGGTCTTCTGCTCCTTCATGCAGGCCATGAAGCCGGGCTCGTCCACGCTGATGCCCTGCTTTTCGGCCACGTCGTTGACGATGTCCAGCGGGAAGCCGAAGGTGTCGTACAGCTTGAAGGCGAACTCGCCGCTGATGCGCGTCTCGGCGATCTCCTTCAGCCTTGCGATCTCGTCCTCCAGGATCACCAGGCCCTTGTCGAGCGTCTGGGAGAAACGCTCCTCCTCCTCGCGCACCACGCGGGCCATGAACTCCTGGTTGGACAGAAGCTCGGGGTAGGCGTCGTGCATCTGGGCCACCACCTGGCGCACGGTCTCGTGCAAAAAGGGCTCGGTCAGGCCCATGATGCGCCCGAAGCGGAAGGCCCGTCGGATCAGCCGCCGGAGCACGTAGCCGCGGCCTTCATTCGAGGGCAGGATCTGGTCGGTGATCAGAAAGGCGATGGAGCGGCTGTGGTCGGCGATGACCTGCAGCGCGGTGTCCACGTCCTTGTCCTTGCGGTAGGTGACCTTGGCCTTGTCCGCCACGAAGCTGATGAGCGGGCGGAAGATGTCGGTCTCGAAGTTGGAGTGCCTGCCCTGGGACACGGCGGCGATGCGCTCCAGGCCCATGCCCGTGTCGATGCTGGGGCGGGGGAGCGCGGTGCGCGTGCCGTCCGCCGCCTGGTCGAACTGCATGAACACGAGGTTCCAGATCTCCAGGAAGCGGTCGCAGTCGCATTTGCCGATGCCGCACTCCGGCCCGCAGGACATCTCCGCGCCCTGGTCCACGTAGATCTCGGAGCAGGGGCCGCAGGGCCCGGTGTCGCCCATGGACCAGAAGTTGTCCTTGTCCCCCAGGCGGTAGATGCGCTCCGGCGGAATTCCGGCCACGCTCTGCCACAGCTCCCCGGCCTCGTCGTCATCCTTGTAGATGCTGACGTAGAGGTGCTCCTTCGGGAGCTTGATCTCCTTGGTGATGAAGTCCCAGGCCAGCCGGATGGCGTCGGCCTTGAAGTAGTCGCCGAAGGAGAAGTTGCCGAGCATCTCGAAGAAGGTGTGGTGGCGCGCGGTGCGGCCCACGTTCTCCAGGTCGTTGTGCTTGCCGCCCACGCGCAGGCACTTCTGGGAGGTGCAGGCGCGGGAGTAGGGGCGCTTTTCCTGGCCCAGGAAGCATTTCTTGAACTGGACCATGCCCGCGTTGGTGAACAGCAGGCTGGGGTCGTCTTTCGGCACCAGGGTGGAGCTCTCCACGATGGTGTGGCCCTGTTGCTCAAAGTACTTGAGGAAGCGGGAGCGGATTTCTGCGGCGTTCATGCGGTACCTTGTTGTGGATATTAATGTGCGGAAGGGACTGACACGTGAATCCCTTTCTTGTGGGCGTTTTCCTTGTTGACAACGAAAGCCTCGATTTTGCCAAAGGCTCTGTGAACCCTGACTGTCTGCAGCTGCAATTTGTTTTGTATCTGCGAACAGCCCTCTTTGTCGAATTCCGGCAAGAGAAGAATGAATCGGATCGGCAGCGCTGCGAGCTTCAAGGCGTTCATGCCGGAGGGAAATGTGCTGAACACCCGGCGTTTGCAATAATGCGAGAGAAAGAGCAGGAGGCTGTGCATAAATTTTTCAAGACATTCATCCAGCTCCTTCTTCAGTGCATCCTTGTCCCCAGCGGGGGAAGGCGCGCTGTTTTGCACCTCAATAAAGTGCAAGTATCTGCTGTTATGATACGTGATGAAATCGCACCTCTTGACGCCTTGCAGCTTTTCGACGGCGGGATCCAACTCTGGACGAAAGAGCTCCGACTCTTCAAAACGGAAAACCAGGCCGGATTCTGTGCAGTCAATTGCCGCCATCCTCTAATCCTCTAGCCCAAGCTCTTCTTCATAAAGCTGTACGCTGGTCTCAATAATGGAGTTCTCGGGCATGCCCTCGGCCAGATTGCTGAACGTGGCGGATTGATTAGCAAGAGAGAGCACCTGTATCTGCACATTGGATGATTTCGCCATCAAGAATAGCTTCTTCAAAACAAAATAGGAGTGCGTGGCCATGAAAATCTGCATGCCCGAAGAGGCCAGCGCGCCGAGAGCTTCCATGGTCGCGAGAATCGCTGTGGGGTGCAGCACTGCGTCGGGTTCATCGAAGAACAGAAACGACTTCGGCGAAAGTGTGCGATTGACAATTAATCTGTCGAGAATGGAAATACGTTTGTACCCTTCGGCCGTCTGATGAATGGGATATGTCTGGTTTCCCACGCGTAAAGCCCATTGGCCATTCTCGTAGTGCACACGTCCGACAAGAAATGCTTCAAGTATCTTGCGCGCGTTTGAAAAAGAACTGGAGATTTTGCCTTGGGTCGGCGCCTTTTCAAGGGCTTTCACAAGGTCGTAGTACGTGTCGTCGAAACCGAATTCCTTGTCCACGCCGCGCGACTTCTTGATGACATGGAAAAGTGAGAGGACTTCCTTTGCAGGCAAGAAGAGCGACACGGCGTCACGCGTGTGGAGATTTTCCGAGTACCCGCCAACGCCTTTTTCCGATGCGGCGCTGAAGTCGAAGTGCACCTGTTGGTCGTCGATTAGAGCTGAAAAACTCAAGCGTTCCTTTTGGCCCTTGCGCACCAAGTCACCAATTTTATCTGTCTGGAAGGTCCAATAGAGTTTCTCGTCGAGAACCTGTTTAAAATTTCGGTTGTCGTTCCCTCTCTTGTACTCTTCGACAGCACGCACAGCCGTATACAACGCCTTGAGCAGGAAAGTCTTGCCACTCGCGTTTTCACCGATGATAACATTGATGTGCGGAGATGGGTTCGCCCAGTTCAAGTCTGCCAAAGGCCCAAAGCTATGTAAGCGTATATTCTTTAGCATAGCGTCTCACCATTCAGTGCCAATAGCCATTTACGTAATGAGGGCGCCATTGCCGCAACAGGCTACTCTTCCACCTCGTCCGGCTCTGCCGCGGCGGGGATGAAGGCCACCGGGTGCATGCCCAGGTGCTCGATGAGCTTGTCCTCGATCTTCTGGCGCAGCTCGGTGTTTTCGATCAAGAGCGCGCGCACGTTCTCCTTGCCCTGGCCCAGCCGCTCTGACCCGAAGGCGAACCAGGAGCCGCTTTGTTCGATGATCTTGTTCTCCACGCCGAGGTCGATGATCTCACCCTCGCGGCTCATGCCCGTGCCGTACAAAATGTCCACCAGGGCCTCGCGGAAGGGCGGGGCGACCTTGTTCTTCACGACCTTGATGCGCGTGCGGTTGCCGTAGGCCTCTTCCTTATCTTTAAGGCTCTGGATGCGGCGGATGTCGATGCGGATGGAGGCGTAGAACTTCAGCGCATTGCCGCCGGTGGTGGTTTCCGGGCTGCCGTAGCCGGTCATGCCGATCTTCATGCGGATCTGGTTGATGAACACCACCACCGCGCGGGACTTGTGGATGGTGCCGGTGAGCTTGCGCAGGGCGTGGCTCATGAGCCGCGCGTGGCCGCCCACCTGGGTCTCGCCCATCTGGCCCTCCAGTTCGGCCTGGGGGATCAGCGCGGCCACGGAGTCGATGACCACGAGGTCCACCGCGCCGGAGCGCACCAGCAGGTCGGCGATCTCCAGGGCCTGCTCGCCATAGTCCGGCTGGGAGATGAGCAGTTCCTCGGTCTTGACGCCGAGGCGGCGGGCGTAGGCCACGTCGAGGGCGTGCTCGGCGTCGATGAAGGCCGCCGTGCCGCCGCGCTTCTGGCATTCGGCCACCAGGTGCAGGGTCAGCGTGGTCTTGCCCGAGGATTCCGGGCCGTAAATTTCGGTGACGCGGCCCTTGGGGATGCCGCCAACGCCCAGGGCCAGGTCCAGGCCGATGGAGCCGGTGGGGATGACCGGAATGGCCGTCAGCGCCGCGCCGTCGTCCATGCGCATGATGGCGCCCTTGCCGAACTTGCGCTCGATGGTCGTCATCGCCGTGGTCAGGGCTTCCAGGCGCAGTTCTTCGGGGCTGTTCGTGGGCTTTTTGGCCATGGGGGGAAACCTCCGGGGTCGCTAGATGATCACGAATCAGGTTGGATATCAGATCGCCTTGCGGGCGGCAACAGGCGAATGCCGGGGCAACCCGGCCAGCACCGACCAAGCTGGCCCGGCCCGGCCGACACTGGACCGAACCGGCCCGGCCCGACCAGGCCCGGCTCGGACTGGCCGGGCCTGGGGCGCTGCCGGGGCCTGGGAGCCTTGCGTCTGCCGCCGCTTGGGGGTAGGGGGGTGAGGATGCAGCACGCGCGCACGAAACGCAATCCCGCCCGCCTGACCGGCGGACTAGCTGACGGCTTGACCGACGGCCTAACCGACGTCCTAACCGACGGCCTAACCGACGTCCTAACCGACGTCCTAACCAACGGCCTAACCAACGGCCTGACCAACGGCCTGGGATTTGGCCCGCGCCCCTGGCGGAGCCAGCCATGAGGGCGCGCCGGAGGATGCAGCACCCGGGACGGGAGTCGCGCCACCGCCGCGTTGGCGGCGACTGGATCATCCGCGTGCTTTCCCGCTACGACAAGAAGGGCGGCCTGGGGCTGGTGCGCCTGTGGCGGGAGTGGGCGGAGGTGGTCGGCCCCGAGGTGGCCGAGCTGGCGCGGCCGCTGGGGCATAAGGACGGCACCCTTGTGCTCTACACCGAGGACGCCATCGCCGCGCAGCAGCTGACCTATTACGCCCCGGAGCTGCTCCAGCGGGTGAATGAATTTTTGGGGCAAGAATGTTTTGACAAGGTGCGCTTCGAGCTGCTAAACGGCAGAGTTCCTTTGGGCGAGAACCGAAGGGAGGAGCCCAAGGCTTCGTCCCTGCGGGTCCAGGGGCCGCCCATACTCGGCGGTCTGGCGGGCAAGCTGGACCCGGAATCCGCTGTGGGCCGTTGCTACTTGGCCTACGTGAAGCGTTTTGACCAGGACGGCGAACCGGTGGCCGGGCTGGGAGCTGATCAGGATGCGAATACTCGCCCCACGGGGCGTCAAGGAGAAGAAAATGAGTCAGGAAGTCGTTGAAATCACTTTTGAGAGCCTGGGCCTGACCAAGACCCTGGACAAGATGACCGCCAAGGAGCTGCGCGCCGTGATCGTGGCGAAGATCCCCGCCATCGTGGGCGCCAGCGGCATGCAGAAGGACGCGCTGGTCAAGGCCGTCAAGGACGTCTTCGGCATCGTCGATGCCGACGGCGGCGTTTCGCCTTACAAGGACCAGATCTTCACCCTGAAGAAGACCATCCGCGAGATGCGCGTGCAGAAGGGCACTGTTGAAGCCCGCGCCGAGCGCACCAAGGTGCGCCGCAAGATCAACAAGCTGAAGAAGCGCACCCGCCGCCTGGCGCGCGCCGTTTAGTTTTCCGCGCGGAGCCGGGCTTTCGGGGTTGACAAGCGGACCCCGGAATCTGTATTAGGGCTCCTCGCCACGTGCTGGGGGATCGTATAAAGGCAATACTGCGGGTTCTGGCTCCGCCAATCGAGGTTCGATTCCTCGTCCCCCAGCCAGCTCACAAGTCCCCATCGTCTAGCCTGGTCCAGGACGACGGCCTTTCACGCCGTTAACAGGGGTTCAAATCCCCTTGGGGACGCCAGCTTTCCAGGTATTGGGCATCCGCCATGTGCTGATTCATGTGCCGATTGCTCTGATCTTCGAACCCTCGGTCTTGCCACCGGGGGTTCTTTTTTTGCCGCTGAACACATCCCCCAACTCGACGCGGGCGCCGCGCAGGGAATGCAGGTAGCGGGCGGTTGTTGTGGCCGACTTGTGCCTCAGGATTGCCTGGATTGTGGAGAGTTCCACCCCTGCAGCATCCAACATGGAGGCCGACAGGTGGCGAATGCCGTGGAACCCGAACTCGGTGACGCCGTTGCGCTTGCACACCCTTTTCATGAGGTGGATCCGCTGGGTGTAGGGCTGGCCATCCGCCCGGCAGAACACGAACACGCTGTGCGCCTTCCGTTTGTGAGCCAGCAGTTCGACCCGCAGCTCCTCTGTCATCGGGATCAGGTCATGCTCGAGTGAACCGCTCCGGCGTTTGCGTGTCCACAGCCTGACGGTGCGGCGGTCCATGTCCAGATCGTCCCAGCGCAGCCGGAACAGCTCGCCTACCCTGGCCGCGGTGTGCAGCAGGGTAAACAGGAACAGGCGCACTTCGCCTTTCTCATTGTCCAGCAGCGTTTGCATGTCCGCTTCCGTGGGGATTACGCGGGGTTCCCGGACTTCTGGGAACCTGCGCACCTTCATGAAGGGGTTGTCAGCTTCAACGCCAAGAGTGTCTTTCGTCCAGGACCACCAAGCCGCCAGATTCTTGCGGTCTCCGTTTGCTGCGTTGCCACCCCTGGCAGCGAACTGCTCGTTCAGGAATGCCGCAGCGTGCTGCGCCGTGATCTCATCCAGAGGTGTTGCCGGGTCAAGTGTCTTGAACAGCAGCCGGAATACGGACTGCTTCTCCACGAGAGTCTGTCGCACCATGCGGGATTCGACGTCCCGCAAGTACTGGCTAGCTGCCGACAAGGCCGTAAGGGTCGTCCTCTCTGCTCGGGACCACGTGGAGGCGCTTTGGTCCGTTTCCCATTTTCTGGCCTCGGCCTTGGTGTTGAATGACGCTGTTTTCCTTTGGCCGCATATTATCCGGACCGCTCTGTAGCGGCCCGACTCCATCTTGTAAGCCATCGCTCTTGCCCCATATTCCGTTTTCAATGAACTCGCGGGGGAATCTCAGGACTCGCCCGATCTTCACGCCCCCCAACATGCTCCTCTGACGGTACACCGTTGCCCGGTCAATCCGCAAGAGCTCTGCAACCTCTGCAACAGTCATGGCTGTCGAGGGTCTCTTGCTCGCCAGGGGGGCTGTTATCGGCACGTCTTCGGTCAGCGCCAACTCAAGCGAGGCCTTGAGCATGTCATCTTCTTGTCCTTTGTTCGCCTTCATCCATGCCATCATCCTTGGTACAGGCCTGGCGGTGCCCGTGCTGGGCGCCTCGTCGAGACCTGGTTCCAACATCATGGTGTTTTGGCGGAAAAAGTTAAGTGAGGTGCATTAAAACTGTTTTATCGTGGCATGTTGCGTGCTCGCTCCGGCACTGTACGGCAAGCTCCTAGCGGGGCTCTGGCAGGTGTGACCCGGAATCACCTCGCTTCTGACCACGCCATAAAACGCTGCGTTTTTGAGTCTTGCGGTACAGGATTGCCCAACGTATAGTCCGATCCATACAGGAGGATTCGCCATGGCCAGACGCAAGAAAGACTGCACCGAGCGTCTTGAACGGTGGTTTCAGAAGGTCATGGAGCGCATCCATAAGGCCACAGGTGCGCGCACCCAAGTTCAACTCGCAGCTGCCCTTGGCGTCCGCCAGTCCAGCATCTCGGATGCCAAGAGGCGCTGTTCCGTGCCTTCGGACTGGCTTCTCAAGCTCTACCGCAGTCATGGCCTGAACCCGGACTGGCTGGCTGAGGGCCATGAGCCGGTATACCTTAGCCCGGCCAAGGGCGGCATCAGTGCCGAGGACCTTCTGCTTGAAGCCCCAGCTTATGACCGCACCCATGCGCGTGGTCGTTTGGTCACGGTTTCGTCCACGGCTGGGGCGGACACGGACCATGCCACTTGGCAGCCCATGCCCGTGGAGGACTTGACCATCCCAGAGACCTTCTTCCGCCCGAATCTGCAGGTGGTGCGTGTGGACTCTGCGGGCATGGAGCCGTTCATCCTGCGCGGGGCCTTTGTCGGCGTGGATCAGGACCAGCGCCAGCATCCCGATGGAGACTTGTGTGCGGTGCACTTCCCCCACCAGGGTTTGCTCATCCGACGTGTGTACTATCAGGACGGCCAGTTCGTCCTGAAGGCCGAGGACAAGGCCCATGTCGACCTGCATGTGCCCGCTGCGGAGATGGCTGCGCGCACCGTGGGCCGAGTCATCTGGGTCATTCAGGGCCTCGCTCTGCAGGCCTAAGATACTGAATGAAGGAGCCCCCCATGAGCAACAACACCCTGACCAAAAACGGCATTGTCAACGCCATCTACAAGCAGACGGACCACGGTCGCTCTGAGGTCCAGCACCTAGTGGAATACCTCTTGGCGCTCATGAAGCAGGCCATGAAGAAGGACAATGCCTTGCTTGTGAGCGGGTTCGGCAAGTTCGAGGTCTGCGACAAGAAGGCCCGGCGTGGCCGGAATCCCCAGACCACGGAGAGCATTGTCCTGCCGCCGCGCAAGGTGGTGGCGTTCAGGCTGTCGCGGAAGTTCCGGGCCGAGCTGAATCCAGGAGAATAGGCAACAAGTGCCCCGACTGGGCATGCGATGTGCTCGTGCGGGTATTGACATCTTGAAGCGAAAGCGCATGCCTAGAACGAAAACACACTCCCAACACGGTCGCCCAGGTTAGGACGCCCAAGCTGGTCAGTAGAGTTAGACCACAGCGTGCGCTGCATCCACGATGACCACATCTGTGTGAGCGATGCTCGACACTCCAGTCAGTGTCGTAACCACTTGCGCCGTGTACCCGGTCCCGTGCCCGTCCTGGTCGTACTTGAGCTGGTTCCCTTCCAAATACCAGCAAGGATGTGTTGTATTGGAAGCTCCAGCACCATTGTATTCAGTAAGGTTAGAGTACACGTATGCCTGGGCACCCCCAGAAAGAATAGAAGTTATAAATCCGAAGTTCCCACCATAACTGTCGCTATTGAAGGCGATCTTGTCCGCGCCGGAGCTGAAATCCGTGATGGTCTGGCCGGAAGAGAAGTCGCTCTGACTCTTGTAAAGAAAGGTGTCGCTGCCGATTCCTCCGGTCAGGGTGTCGGCACCTCCGTGGCCGAAGATCACGTTGGCAGAGGAGTTGCCGGTCAATTTGTCGGCGTAGGCCGAACCGGTGATATTCTCGAACCCGAAGAGTGTATCGGCAATCCCTACGCCAGTGGCTATCCCGGTCAGTAGACTCACCGTGACGCCCGCCCCGGCGTGTTCGTAGCTCACGGTGTCGGTGCCTGCACCTCCTGTGAGGTTGTTAATGCCCAGACCGCCCTCAATGACGTTGTTGTTGCCGTCGCCGGTGAGGGTGTCGGCGTAGGCCGAGCCGAAGATGTTCTCGAATCCGCTGATAGTATCTGTGTCTGCACCACTAGTGGCTGTCCCAGTCAGTAGGCTCACGGTGACGCCCGCCCCGGCGTGCTCGTAGCTCACGGTGTCGCCTACGGCGACGGTGTTTAAACCGCCGAAAAGGAAGTCGTTGCCCAGGCCTCCCTCAATGACGTTGTCGTTGCTGTCGCCGGTGAGGTGGTCGGCATAGGCCGAACCGATGATGTTAGAGAAGTGGGTGAGCGTGTCCGTGTGAGTGGCTCCACCAAGGGTGTAGGTGGCTATGCCATCGCCAGCAGTCAAGCTCACCGTTACGCCTGCTGTGGCGTTTAGGTGTTCGTAGGAAACGGTGTCCGTGCCTCCTGTGCCGCCGCTCAGGATGTCGTGGTCTGTGGCCGTGGTGCTGTTCACGCCCAGGCCCTCAATGACGTTGTCGTTGCTATCGCCGGTGAGATGGTCGGCGTAGGCCGAACCGATGATGTTAGAGAAATGTGCGAGTGTGTCCGTGTAGGCCGTGCCGTTTACGGTGTACGACGCGCTGCCGTTCATGCCGTCCAGAGCAACGCTGACGCCTGTGTCCAGGTGCTCATAGCTCACAGTGTCTGTGCCGCCGATGCCGCCGCTGAGGACATCGCCGCCACCGCCGCCCTCGATGACGTTGGAGTACATGTCGCCGACAATCATGTCCGCATAATGTGTGCCGATGATGTTGGAGAAGTGCGTCAGTGTGTCGAGGTGGGTCGTGCTGTCCAGTATGTACGAGGCGCTGCCGCTCATACTGACCAGGCCAACGCTGACGCCTGTGTCCAGATGCTCATAGCTCACAGTGTCTGTGCCGCCGATGCCGCCGCTCAGGGTGTCGCCGGAGCCGACAACAGCGCTTCTCACCCCCATGCCCTCGATGACGTTGGAGTACATGTCGCCGACAATCATGTCGGCGTGGTGGGTGCCAATGATGTTAGAGAAATGTGTGAGCGTGTCCGTGTAGGCAGTGCCGCCCAGGGTATACGAGGCGCTTCCGTTCATTGCAGTCAGTGTAACGGTGACGCCTGCATCAAGGTGCTCATAGCTCACAGTGTCTGCTCCGCCGGTCCCGCCGGAAAGAGTATCGCCGCCGCCGTAGCCTTCGATGATGTTAGCGTCGGCATTACCTGTGAGAGAATCTGCATGGGTAGAGCCGATGATGTTGGAAAAATGAACCAGCGTGTCGTTTCCCCCCAGGCCGTCGTGCGCTGTGCCCGTGGCGAGGGATACAATGACGCCCGAAGTGTCGCTGGCGTAACTGATCGTATTGAGACCGCCGCCGCCGTCGAGGTTGTTGTTGCCTGCTCCACCGGTAACGGTGTCGTTGCCAGACCCGCCTGTTATTGTGTCATTGCCTGCTCCACCCATAAAGGTGTTCGACGCCGCGTTGCCAATGAGCGTGTCATCGTGGCTGGAGCCGATGACGCTGACGATGGACGGGTTGATGAGCGTAGTACTGGTGGAGCTGGAGCCATAATAGTACGAGCCGGTGCCCAGATCCACGTGCACGCTTTCGGTACTGGCTGAGAAATCCAGTACAGTGGGGATGCTAACTATACCAGCAGTTGTTGTCGTTATTGCTGTTGATGCCGTCGCGGTCATGGTTTCGGTCATGGTTACCGTGGCCGATGGGGAGAGGATGAGCTGAACTGAGGACCCGCTGGCTAATTGTGAGCTAGCGTTGTTGCTGCCCGTATCTGAGTTGATGGTGCTGCCGTTTCCAGTGACCATGACCGCGCTGGTAGTGACAACGTTGCCGGTCCCAACGCTGAAATGGTCCGAGCTGTTCGCGATGGTAATGGTCATGCCCGTGGTGAGCGTTATCGTGGGGTTTTGGACAGTCTGCCCGGATAAGGTATTCGCAGCAATTTCAGCTGCGGCTTTGGCGGCAACGACCATGTCCTGGGCCTGTATTGCTGCGGAGGCTTCTGTCGCCGCCTTTGCCGCCAACTCCGCTGCAGCCTTGGCTTCTACGGAGGCTTTGGTTGCTGCGTCAGCGGCCACCTTGGCTGCGGCGTCGGCGGCAGCCTTTGCAGCGGCATTTCCACTCTTGGTGGCGTCGGCGGCAGCTTTGGAAGCTGCATCGGCGGCAGCCTTGGCGGCAACTTCAGCGGCAGCCTTGGATGCGGATTCAGCGGCAGCCTTGGATGCTGCAGCTTGTGTGTCTCTGATCACGCTGGAGGAGCCTGAACTTTGGCTCGTTGAGATGGTGTCTGTGGGTGCACCCTGCTGGATGCCGGTTGCTGTCAGGGCTTGGTAGTATTTGAATTCCTGTGGAGTCATGACCAGCATCGGACCCGCACCAAACTTGCCAACCTCGACCTTGACACCCGACTGCGAAAGCACCTGGAAGGCACCGCCACCCAGTGGCTGGACGATGACGGGCTTGCCGTCAAAGACCATGACCAAGTGGTTTTCCTTGCCCTCGCCCACGCCGGGGAGCGGGATGGTGTGTGCTGTTTCCGTGCCGCGGATGCCGATGATAGCAAGCGGGCTTTGCAGTTTGAATGCTTCCGGGTTGTGCTTGACGATTTCGCCGGTGACGGCGCGGAAGGTCCCTTGGGCCATCTTGAAGAGTACTTGGCCCGTGCCCTTGTTGGCGTCAAAGACGTACTGATCTAGGCTGACCTTAGAACCTTCGCCAACATTCAGGATAGTTTTGTCGAGGAACTGGATGGACCCGGCCGAGGCCTTGGCTGTGCTGACGACGTCACCCTTGAAGACTGGGCTACCGGGGGAAAGCTGGCGTGAACCATCGGAATCCACCGCCGTCATCTGGCCCTGGACCGCTTTTGCTATCCCAATTTCCAGGGCCATCAGCTTCCACCCCATGTACTTCAGGAGAACTACAAGGATACAATGTGGCTTCAGTAATTGTCTTTAAGAAAAAACATAGAATACAATAGTTCTCGACACGTATAGTTGTACTATTGCCTACATTTTATAACACGTCAACAAGATGCAAGAGCTCTTTTGATTTGGTTGTTCATTCACTGGCTGCCTCTTTGCCAAATATGCTCTCCACCAGGATCTCAGCAACAGCGTGGTCTCGCATCTCGCTTACAAGCTCGTCCGGGATCAACTGGAGCAATTCCTCGAACTTGGCGCGAGTGAGGCCTGCCTTCTTCCAGGGCTGGGCTGCTTCGTAGCGTTTTCTGGGTATGCGAAGGATGGCCCAGGGCTTCTCGTCTTCAAACTTCTGCTTCAGCGACATGGGAGCGCTTACCTTATACGTAGAGCAAGGGGAAGTGCGACCTGACCGTGGTTGCATCGGGCAGGGCCGGAATTGCTACTTGTGCTACCGCTGCTTCAAGCCGAGCTGTAGCAGACTTTCTCCTGTATTTGCAGCGATGTTACTGGTGCTACAGGTGCTACCGCCCTTGGCGGGCATAATTCGTTTACTTCGTCTCTTTCGTGGACCCTCACCAAGTTCAGGACGCCGTCCGAGACCTAGCCAAAGTTGCGAGCGCAGTCTTCGCACCACAAGAAAACACCCCGTCTCCACCTGATCAGGCGTGGCAACGGGGCGTCATCCTGGTGGCATTCAAGCCGTCAAGGACTCGTGTACAAACTAAAACTAGGCTTTTTTGGCTTTAATTCCTTTCTTCTTGGGAGCCGCAGCGTCTTTTTCCCCAGCAGGCTTGGTTCCACGCCTTTTCCACAGCTCCATGGACTTCATCTTCTCCTTGCGAGCACGGGAAAGGCCCTTGGCCAAGAGACTGGTCCCCTTCTTCAGCCCGAACTTGGTCAGGTACTCCGCCTTGGTCAGGCCATGAGCAGCCAGGTGTTTGCTTGTGATTAGTTTCATGGACTTGCCACACTCGA
>Ga0118677_10000099_pt1 | contig 166195 bp, 113 predicted proteins | sample AliMusrvi5mmetaG_FD_86154 | JGI IMG/M metagenome (GOLD analysis project Ga0118677, IMG submission 86154) | reverse complement strand
TGTGGCTGCTGATGCTGGCGCACGGAATCCGGCGTCGGCTTGACGCGGCTTACCTGATGACCGTCGTCCTGCTTGCATCAGGCGCATGTTTCTCGGTGCTCAAAGGGTTCGTTTATCAAGAGTCGCTGATCTTGCTGGCGGCACTGGCCGCGCTGGTGGCTTGCCGGCACAGCTTCACACGCCGGGCCTCGCTGTTGAGCGGCACGCTGACGGTGGGCTGGATCATCTCTGTGGGCGTCTCGCTGCTCGCCACCGTGTGGCTGACCCGCTTCGCCTATAAGCATGTCGAGTACTCGTCTGACCTGTGGTGGCGCTTTGCGCTCGACGCGCAGGCTCCGCGTTCGTTGCGTGCCCTGGTCGGCGCTGCCTGCGCCCTGCTGGCGGTCGCTCTCGGGCGGCTGTTGCGTCCCGCGCGTCCTGCGCTTGAGCCGCCGACACCGGAGGCCATCAGCCGAGTCGCTGAGATCGTCCGAGGATCGCCCGACACATCGGCCAATCTGGCGTTGCTGGGGGATAAGTCGTTTCTGTTCAGCGAGAGCGGGAATGCGTTCATCATGTATGGCGTGCAGCACCGCAGTTGGATTGCGATGGGGGATCCGGTGGGGCCGGTTGAGGAGTGGCCGGAGTTGTTGTGGAGGTTCCGCGAGGAGTGCCACGCGCACGCCGGCCGGCCGGTGTTCTACGAAGTGGGGTGCGACCACCTGAACCTGTATCTGGATTTGGGGCTGAACCTGCTGAAGCTCGGGGAAGACGCACGCGTGGCCCTGCCGTCGTTCTCGGTGGAGGGCGGTGCCCACAGTTCGTTGCGCAGCGTGGTGCGCCGCCTGGAACGGCACGGCTTTACGTTTGAGGTTGTGCCCGAGGGACAGGCTGAAGCGTTGCTGCCCGAGTTGCGGTGCGTCTCGGAATCATGGATGGAGAGCAAACACACGCGCGAAAAACATTTCTCGCTCGGGCTTTTCGACGAGGCGTATGTGCGGCGTTTCCCAATCGCGATCGTGCGTTCACCGGGCCGCATCGAAGCGTTCGCCACCGTGTGGGAGTCGTCCGGATGCGAAGAGCTGAGCGTGGACTTGATGCGCCATCTTCCGGACGCGCCGGGCGGGTTGATGGATTTTCTGTTTACGCACCTGATGCTACGCGGACGCGAGGAAGGTTACCGTTGGTTCAGCCTCGGCATGGCACCGCTTTCGGGGCTGCCTCAACACGAACTGGCACCGCTCTGGAACCGCGTTGGCGGGTTCTTGTTCCGTCACGGCGAACACTTCTATAACTTCCAGGGGCTGCGGCACTACAAAGAGAAGTTCGATCCCGAGTGGAGCCCGCGCTATCTGGCCTCACCCGGCGGCTTGGCGTTGCCCCAAGTGCTCGGCGATTTGTCGGCGCTGATCTCCGGTGGCATCGGCGGAATCGTCGGCAAATAGGATCGTGGCCGCGAGCGTTAAATAGAAAGTCGCCAGGTGACGGGCGGTTTGCGGCTCAGCCGCAGGAGGTCGAGCAAGACATGCGTAGGCGTATGATGATCGTCGGCTTGGTGTGCGTTGCCGTTTCCGCAATTTGGGCTGAGGAAGAGGCTGTGATGATGGCGGGGCGGCTGCGAATTGCAGCCACTGCGCAGCGGCTGTCCGTTTCGATGGGGGATCAGCTCCTGTTCTCTTTTCCCGCGCGCGTAGCGGTGGACCTCGAAGGAGAGCCCGACCGCGATTTGTTCGAGCCCGCCTTCCGCAGAGAGGCTGGCCGCTGCGTGTGGACGGTGCGCAGTTCGATCTGGGAGAAGAAGGAATACGCGCTTTCGGTCGATCGCGATGCGGTGGTGCTCCGCGTCACCGTGCAGGGGCAGGGTAAGCTGGGCAAGCTCCGCTTCTTTCCTCAGGCCGGAAAGGATCTGCCGCTGGCTTACGAGGTGTCGCGGTATCTGCTTCCCGTGGCGCTGGGCGGCGCCCAGGCGGTTCCCCAGTGGCGCAACACGTTGGAGAGCGACAGCATCGGACTTCACTACATGACGCCGCCGCTGCTGGCGTTTCCGTTTTGCGGAAAGTTTCCGGGAAGCTGCGCCGTCGGACTTGCGCCGCGTCCGGGAGCCTACAACATCGACCACTTCCGCTGCGAGTTCGCCTCGTTCCAAGAAGGGCTCTTCACCACGGACTTCCTCGGCTATACAGACGTGCAGGGTTCCTGCGAGTTGCCCGCGCTGGTGTTCACCTCCGGCGGGGATGAGTTCGCGGCGCTGGCCGGGTACTCCGACTGGCTCTACCGTTCGGGCGGGTGCCGCCACGTGGAGCGCGCCGGCGTGCCGCGCTGGTGGCTGGGCCCATTCTTCTGCGGCTGGGGCGAGCAGAGCTATTACAGCTCGGGCAGCGTCTACGCGGGCGCCAAACAGAAGGCCTACACGCAGATGTCGGCGCGGCTGGACGAGCTAGGGCTGAAACCGTCCGCCATCATCATCGACGACAAGTGGCAGGGGCAGTACGGCGAGCTGCTGCCGGATCCGGCTAAGTGGCCGGACTTGCGCGCCTTCGCGGACGCCGAGCATGCCAGGGGGCGTCGGGTCGTGCTCTGGCTGAAGTCGTGGGACAACGAGGGGCTTCGCGCCGAGGAGAGCGTCCATTGCCTCTGCACGCCGTACGGCGCGGACCCCACCTCGCCAGCCTATCGCCGCCGCATCCAGGAGACGATGCGCCGTCTGCTCTCGCCTGAGCCGGGGTGCTTCAACTGCGATGGCTTTAAAATCGATTTCGCGAACTGTATGCCGTTGGGCAAGGACTTGGCGACGCATGAGCGCGGCGTGTACGGGATCGAGCTGCTGAAGCGGCTGATGATGCTCCTGCACGATTCCGCCAAGGCGGTGAAGCCGGATTGCCTGATCAACACGAGTTGTTCTCACCCTTACTTCGCGGACGTCACGGACCAGTGCCGGCTGCACGACTACAACGGACGGCTGCGGAGCCTGTGGGACGTCCGCGAGTTCCGCGCCAAACTGTTCCGGTGCGCTTTCCCCGGCATCAGCGTGGACACCGACGACGAGTACTCCACGTCGCATGCGGAGTCGATGGACTACCTGCGCCGCGCGCCGTCTCTGGGCGTGCCGGATCTCTACAAGCTGCATGGCGCTCTTTCGGACGATGATTTCCGCGAGCTCGCGCGGATTTGGAGCGATTACTCGAAGAAACTGGACAAGTAAGGAGATCAATCGAACACATGAGCCTCACAACTAAAACCATCGCTGTTGCCCTTGCGCTGAGCGCGGGGGGCGCCTTCGCCCAAGAAAAGGCCGTGACGATCGCGCTGGTCGGAGACTCCACGGTCACCGATCAGGCGGGATGGGGGAAGGCCTTTGCCGGACGATTCAAAGACCACGTGAAGGTTCTCAATTTCGCGGTAGGCGGGCGCAGCAGCAAGAGCTGGTACAACGAAAAGCGCCTTCCCAAGGTCCTCGAAGCCAAGCCTGACTACGTGCTGATCCAGTTTGGGCACAATGATCAGCCCGGTAAAGGCTCTGAGCGGGAGACCGATCCGGCCACCACCTATCGCGACTACCTCAGGCTGTATGTGAGCGAATTCAGAAAAAGCGGCGCAAAACCCATCATCTTAAGTTCGGTCACGCGGCGCACCTTCGACAAGGACGGCAAGATCACGTCGACGCTGACGCCGTGGGCAGAGGCGTCCCACGCCGTTGCCGAAGAATTGAAGGTGCCGTTCATCGACCTGCACACGGCCAGCATCGCCCTTCATAACCAGATCGGAGCTGAGGCCAGCATGGCCTTCAACCCCAAGAAAGAGGACATAACCCATTTCAATCAAAAAGGCGCCGAGGCGATCGCCGATCTCATCGTGAAGCAACTCAGGGCTGTCGTTGGCGACCTTGGGGGCTCTCTGCGATAGTGCGCAGAGGAGCCTGCAGTCAGCGGATGTCCAGAAACTACCGGCCGAAGATCTTGTCCGCGAAGTCGGCGTAACGCTCCCAGTCGTAGCGCGTGACGTCATGTTTACCGGTGCGGTAGTGGTAGCCCATGAGCAGGCCGGTGACGGGGTGCATCACGGGCGGCATCTCGGTCGCCGGGAAAGTGCCGGCGTCCAGAAAAGCGTAGACCGGCGCGGCGTTGACCAAACCAAGGAATTCACCCTTGGGGTCGGCCCAGCGGTCCTCTTCCGCGCTGGCGACGTAGAGGGCTCGCGGGGCTACGCAGGCCAGCAGTTCGTGCTGGTCGAAAGGCAGCGCTTGCTCGTTGTTGGCATAGCGGTAGAAATTGGCGCAGAACCAGTGCGGAAAGTTGGCTGCCACGTTGGCGACGGTTTCGCCGTAAATCCGCTTGGAAAGAGCGGCGCCGCCGCACCCCGAGTTGTTCGAGATCACGAGCGCGAAGCGTTCGTCCGTGGCACCGGCCCAGAGGGCTGTCTTGCCGAGGCGCGAATGGCCCATGACTCCGACTTTGCTGGCGTTGATCGCGGGGTCAGTTTGGAGGTAGTCCATCGCGCGGCTGAGGCCCCAGGCCCAGGCGCAGACCGTTCCCCAGGCATTGCCCGGGCGCTGAGGGCCAGGTGAGGGGAAGAGGGCGTGCACGCCGTTCTTGAAGCCGTCGTCGAAGTCCGGGTCGATGTCGCCGCAGTAGGCTGTTGCGAGCGCGTAACCGCGGCTGATCAGATATTCCGCCTGCCATGCGTCGGCGTTCGTCCCGCGGGCGGCGTCGGTTGCGCGGTTGTTGGGATTCTCGGCGGGATGCCCGGTGAGCGTCTTGCTTTGGACCCACGATTCGGTGAGCAGGATCGCGGGGTCGGCGTGGACCGTGTGGTTGCCGTTGAAGTTCAGGCCGAGGAAGGCGGGCACAGGTCTGTCCGATTTGGGGATGTAGAGCAACAGGTCGATGAATGGCCCGGTGTCGTTCGCGGAAAACCAGATGCGGACTTGCTTGCGCAGGGCTTTGCCATCGAAGGCGGAACCGGACTCGCGGGTGACGAAGCGCAGGAGCGTGGGACGGTCGGGCATGAAGCCGTACATCTGGTCCTGCAGGAGGCGAAGAATTTCGGCGCGGCGGCGCGGCCACTCGGCGGGCGTGGCCACACGTTTGCCGTTCTCGAAGACCAGAGGGTCGGGCAGCGTGTAGGCGGGAACGCTGGCTTCGTCGTAATTGGCCGGTTTCGGCGCGGCGGTAGCGGCAGAGATGCTGCAGAGTGTCAGGCATGAACAAAGCAACACGGCGCTTTCGGGCATTGTCAACATAGGGTTTCTCCAGATTGAATGGGGGTATTCTGTCACGGAATGCATCGGAATGCAATCAAGACGGTGGGCGTGAAACGGTCGATTGACGCGTAAAGAAGGTTCAGTGTAAAATATGAAAAAGGGAGGTGTGCCATGATGACAGTGCCCTCTTTTCGTGTGATTGCGCGTTCGCTTGCAATGGTCACTCTTACGCTCGCCACGACCGTTGGGTTGTCTGCAACATCGGTGGCGTCGCCGAAAATTCTGAAGGTGGTTGTCTCAGGCCAGAACCTCGTCGTGACGGCCAGTGTGCCGAAGGGGTGGCAGTCGGTCACCTTGGAGAGTCGCGCGTCAGCCGACAAAGGCGCGTGGGTGCCGCGTGCGGTGGTTCGGGCAAAAACGGTGGCGACCAAAGTCACATTCCGGATACCGGTCGCACTGAAGGGGTGCTTGCTGCGGGTGAGCGGCGAACCGCGCACGTCTTATCCCTTGAGTTTCTTTACTGGCAAAAGCGCTTTCTCCAGCCAGCGCTCAAGTCTCTGGCGCTCCGAATTGGGCAGCGGCAACGCGTATGCATTGGCCGGAGACGGAAATCTTCAGGCCGGATTGAATGTGCCCGATGTGACATCCAATACGCGTTCGGTCGAGGAGTCCGACATCTGGAAGACCAGCGGCGACACGCTCTACTTCTTCAACCAATACCGTGGCTTGCAGGTGATCGATGTCAGCGATCCTGACGTGCCCGTCATCCGTGGCGTGCTGAGCCTGCCGGGAGTGGGTGAGCAAATGTATGTGCTGGACGCGCGGCATGTGGCTTTGCTCGCGCGCAACACCAGCGATTACGATCGGAGTGATGTGGTGGTTGTTGATGTTTCCGGCGATGCGCCGCGCACTGTTGCGACCATGCCCATGGATGGGGCTGTTCTAGAGAGCCGGCTGGTCGGAACCGCCTTGTATGTGGCTGTTCAGAGTTATCGCGAAAGGGCGGTGAGCGGAGAGACCGAGTGGCAATGGGGGTCGGCTGTCCACTCGTTCGATTTGGCGGATCCGTCCGCGCCGATCGAACGGTCGACGCTGTGGTTTGCGGGGGAAGGCAACGCCGTGATGGCAACAGACCGGTACCTGTTTGTAGCCACGCAGGGCGACGTGGCTGCGACTGCTTCTGTGGTGCGGGTCATCGATATCAGTGCCGCAGACGGGACGATGCGAGACGCGGCCGGAATAACAGCGGCGGGTTCTGTGGCCGATAAATTCAGGATGAATTTGTCGGGGGATGTTTTCGCCGTGTTTTCGGAAAAGGTTGACACGTCGCTGACCGATGACAGCAACCCCAACGGCACATGGTTGACGACGCTCGAGACATTTTCTCTAGCCGATGCGGCGGAGCCTGTGCGGTTGGGGTGTTTGACGTTGGCTCCGGGTGAGCGGCTGTCTGCAACCCGTTTCGACGGCAACCGTGCTTATGCGGTCACCTGCCTCGCTGTTGATCCGCTATGGATTTTGGATCTTTCTGATCCCGCCCAGCCCGTTATCGCAGGTCAGGTGGAGGTGCCTGGGTGGTCCACGTATATTCGTCCGATGGGGGGGAGGCTCGTGACGATCGGTGCGGATGCAGGGCGTGTGGCCGTGTCATTGTTCGACGTTAGCGATCCGGCGCAGTCGGGACTTCTGTCCCGTGTCCCGTTGGGTGAGGAGTATTCGTGGAGTGAGGCGTACTGGAACGAAAAGGCGCTGTCGGTTTTTGTGGAAGAGGGCTTGATTCTCGTCCCTTACGAGGGTTTTGATTCCGACGGCTACGCGTCGCGGGTACAATTGGTCGACTTGACGGAGACCTCGCTGAGCGCGCGGGGCGTTTTCGATCACCGTTGCCAGCCACGGCGGACCGCTCTTCATCGGGGAAGGGTGCTCTCCATCTCCGGCAAAGAGCTGTTAAGCGTGGACGTTTCGGATCGGGACCATCCGCAGGTGAAGAGTACGACCGAACTGTCATGGGCGGTGAACCGTGCGTTTGCGCAGGGAGGCTATCTCTTGCAAGTTGAGACGCCCAGCGTCTGGTCGACGGGTGGACATGCTGTCGTGAGGGTGACAACGAAGGTGCATCCGGACAGCCTTGTCAATCGCGTCGACCTGGGGGCTATGCCGGTGGTCGGCACCAGCATGCACGGTGGCTCGCTGTATCTGTTGCAAAGTCCCAGCAGCGGGGCAGACGGAGTGATTACGGCGACTGCCGCATCGGCGGAAGCGGGATCCACCAATCTCGTGCTGAAGGTTCTGGATCTCAGCGCGTTGCCCGACGTTCGCGTGGTGGGGCAGGCGGAGGTCGCGGCGGATGTGGGGGTGACCGGAGCGTATGAGGCGGTGTGGCCGAACGCGGGCCTTCTCGTGTGGGTTAGCACGACATCTGCTTACTGGATGAGCCCGCTGATCGACGGTTTGTCTGCGAGCGGCAATCCGGCGACGACATCATCGGCCATGACGACATCGGACATGAACGGGATCGCTTGGTGGCCTTGGTGGGACATGGGTGGCGTGCGTCTGTTGGCCTTCAATACGGATGATCAGGCCAACCCTGCGTTCGTTTCGGAGTACCGTTTCAATCCTTCGCAGGGATGGGGCTTCAGCACGCCGATCGCCGCCCAAGGGAAAATCTATTTCAGCCATGAGCAGTCCCTCTACGTGCGGACCTTAGGCCGTTTTGGGCGCTCCACCTACGCTTGGTGCGTTCAGGAGTGGCTCGATGTGATCGACTACAGTGACCCGAAGGTTCCGACCAAACGCCTCGCCGTGAGCATTCCTGGCCAACTGGCAGGAGTTGCACAGGACGGGGCGCTGCTGTATCTGTTGGGTTTCGCGCTGGCCAGCTCAGGAGTGGCCGTGGAAAGTGCGGAGGCGCTCCATGTCTGCACCTATGACGGAGTGAACGCCTATCTGGTGAAATCCTTGGCGTTACCCGCGGTGTGGCCGCGTCCAGTGAGAGTCGACGGCGGACGGATATTCTTGGGGCGTGCGTCAGCGGACGAGAAGACTGCGCCCTTGATCGAAGAATGGGCCTTCTCCGATGCCGGAAAATTCGTTTTGCAAGCGTCTGCGACGCTCAAACAAGCGGCATCGGCGCTCACCTGTTTCGATGGGCTGCTTGCCGTTCAGGACACAGATGGTGGCGTCAGCCTGTTCGGCACGGAGGACACGACCGCTCTTCGGTCCTGCGGTGAGGCTGATCAGCCGAGCGGCGTGTGGTGTGATCTGAATCGCGCCATAGGCTCGCTGTCTGACGGGGTCTGGTTTCCGTTGGATGACTTTGGCGTTTTGGATGTGCCCGTCAACTAGAATGCGCGGACACGCAAGCGCCGAGAATATCCCGAGGCGCGAGAAACTTGTGATGTGGGCGGCGGCTTCTATCGCCACATTCTCCCGTTAGAAAATGAACATGAAGAACGGTTAGCGGTTCCGCATTTTCAGCACCTGAGAGGTGGCCGCTTCATTGGAACGCTCGTATCGCGGCGGTTACATCGGCAGGCGGTGTCTTCAACTTCATGCGGATAATCTACACAAATTGGACGCCGGTTTACAAGACGTGGCAAATCGGAAAGCGTACCCTTTTGCTGAAGATAAGATTCACTCAGGGAGGTACATGATGAAAGTGCGTTCGTCGGATGTGAAACAGCAAGGGACCTGCAGCGCGTTGAATCGCCGGCAGTTTCTAAAACGCGCTGCAGCGGTTGGCGGTGCCATGGCTGTGCCGTGCATTATTCCCGCATCGGCGCTGGGCCGAGGTGGGGCCGTGGCTCCGAGCGAGCGGATTATCATGGGGGGCATCGGTATCGGCAGGCGGGGCTCACACGATTTGCGCTGGGTGCTGGGCGAGACCGATGTCCAGTTTGTCGCGACCTGTGACGTCTGGAGGGAGCGTCGCGAGGCTGCCAAAAAGATGGTGGACGACAAGTACGGTAACGCGGATTGCGTTGTGTACAGGGATCTGCGCCAGTTTCTGGCGGAGCGCACGGACATCGACGCCCTGTTGATCACCACCGGCGACCGCTGGCACGCGTTGGCCTCCGTTTTGGCGATGCGTGCGGGCAAGGACGTCTATTCGGAGAAACCCTCGTCGATGACCATCGCGGAGGGGCAGGCTGTGGTAGAGACGGCGCGGCGCTACGGTCGCGTGTATCAGACCGGCACGCAGCGTCTGAGCGAGGCAAATTTCACGGTGGCGAACGAGCTGTTGCGGCTCGGGCGTCTGGGGCAAGTGCATACGGTTCGCGCGCACATTTCCGGCGGTAACGCGGTCATGAACCGCGAGTGGCTTCCCGGCGAGCCTTTGCCCGCACGCGACGATGTGGATTGGGACGGGTGGCTTGGCCCATGCCCGTGGCGGCCTTATAATTCCAGCTATTTGCAAGGCGGGTGGCATGGGCAATACGATTTTCACACGAGCTGTATCGGCGAATGGGGCGCTCACACGTTCGCTCAGTGTCAGGTGGCGCTTGGCTTGGGAGAAACATCCGCCGTCTCCTACGAGTACGTGAAAAATGCAAGTGGCGACGGCATGGTCACCCGCTTCGCCAACGGCGTGAAGATGGTGTTGCAACAGGGGGGCTGGCACGGCTCGTGCGGAGCCCGGTACGAGGGCTCCGAGGGCTGGGTCGCCTGCGCCGACGGCTATTCGCGTCCGGAGGTCTCCAACCCCGCGTTTCTCGCCGACTATACGAAATTGGTGCAGGATTACGTCGCCCGTACCGGCCGCGTGCAGAACCACATGCGCAACTTTTTGGACTGTGTGAAGTCCCGGCAGCTCACCGTTGCCAACCCGGTGATGATGCACCGTTCGATGAGCACCGTGCACGCGGCCAACATTGCGATGTGGTTGCAGCGCGACATGACCTACGACCCGGTCAAAGAAGAGTTCGCCAACGATCCCGCGGCGAACCGGTTGCGCTCCCGGGCGATGCGCGAGGGTTGGCAGATCTGAGTGGAAATGAATTCGGGAGCCAGCGTTCAGCCGCCAGAAGGTGGGGAGAAAAGATGGACGCCCGATCTCGCGGATCCGAAACCAAAGACGGAAAGGTGTCAATGAAATCTTACGCTTGTTGCTTGCTGCTCACAGCGGCTTTAACTGCCGCTCCGTTCGCTCACGCGCAGTCGCCGGAGGCCCAGTTGATCGCTGTGCTGAAGTCCGACGCGCCGCAGCAGAAAAAAGGTGAGGCATGTATCGACCTTGCCAAGATAGGCGCAAAGGAGTCTGTCGCTCCGCTGGCAGCGCTGCTTGGCGACGAAAAGCTCGCGCACATGGCGCGCTATGGGCTTGAGACGATCGCCGATCCAGCTGTGGACGAGGCCCTGCTTGCCGCACTTGGAAAGCTCAAAGGCAGGTTGCTGGTGGGCGTAATCCAGTCCATCGGCGTGCGGCGCGATCCCAAGGCTGTGGAGCCGTTGTCGAAAGTGCTCGGCGACCCAGATGGGGAAGCCGCCGCGGCGGCGGCAACCGCACTTGGCAAGATCGGCACGCCACCGGCTGTGTCCGCTTTGAAACAGGCGCTCGGCAAGCTACCCTCTGCAGCCGAAGCTCTGGTGCGCTGTGCCGAAGGCGCGCCGACACCTGAGCAGTCCGTTGCGCTTTACGACGCCGTCCGAGCCGCGCAGGTGTCGCGGGATCTGAAGTTGGCGGCAACGCGCGGCTCGATCCTCGCACGCGGTGCGGAGGGAACTCCGCTGTTGCTCGAACTGCTCAGGAGCGATGACCCCGTCCTGTTCGGCTTGGCCTTGCGTGTCGCGCTGGAGTTGCCCGGTGCGGAAGTGACGCATGCGATCGCCGCCGAAATCGGCAAACTTCCTGCCGATAAACAGGGCCGCCTGTGCGCCATTTTTGGGGACCGTCGCGATGCGGCGGCAGCGCCGGCGCTGCTTGAGATCGCTCGTGGCGGTACGGCCGAGACCCGTGTGTCTGCAGTCCGCGCGCTGACGCAGATGGGGTGCACGGCGGTTGTGCCGGTGCTGGCGGATCTAGCCTGCGCGGACGACACGGACCTCGGCAAGTCGGCCCTCTCCTCGCTCGCCGGTTTCCCGGGACAGGAGGCGAACGCCGCCATTGTCGCGCTGGCGAACAAGCCGGATGTGAAGTTGCGCCGCATGGGCATCGAGTTGATCGGTAAGCGGCGGATCGCGGAGGCGATGCCGGAGCTGTTGCGCTTGGCGGCCGATGCCGATCAGCAAACCTGCGAAGCGAGTCTCAAGGTGATCGGCGACATGGCGGGTACGAACGAAATTCCCGCCTTGGTTGGCATTCTCCTGAAGACCTCCTCGACAGAGGCGGCCGCGAATGCGCTGGCGGCGGTCTGTGTCCGGCAGTCGGTGCTCGTGCCCGGTGCGATCACGATTCAAAAAGCGGTCTACGGCGCGCTGCCTGACGGCCCCGTCAAGGATGTCACTGCGCAAGTCGCCGAGGTCGTCAAATCCGGTCAAGCGACGGTCGAGGCCTCCAACAAGAACTTCGGCGATCCGGCGGGCGGAAAAGTCAAAAAACTGCGTGTGGACTATGCCGTCAATGGCATTGTGCGAAGTGCGACGGTCGGCGAGAACGAAGCGGTGCTGTTGAATTTGGGCGCAGGCTCAACTGTCTCTCCGGCGGTGTCCGAGCCTTTGCTGGCGGCCTTCGCGCAGGCGCAGGGCGCACCGAAACTTGCGTTGCTCAGAATACTGTGTTCCGTCGGCGGCCCCAAAGCGCTTGCGGTCGTGCGTGCTGCTGCCGATGACGCCAACGCGGAGCTCAAGGAGAGTGCGCTGCGGGCGCTTTGCGAATGGCCGGCGGCCGAGGCTTTGCCCGATCTCACGAAGCTGGTGCAGGCTGCGCCGACTCCGAAACTCAAGATTCTTGCGTTGCGCGGCTATATCCGGCTGGTGCCCCTGCAAGCGTCAGCGCCCGAGGCGAAGGCGGCGGATTTGAAACAGGCCTTCGTCTGGGCCGAGCGCGACGAAGAGCGCCGGCTGGCACTGGTTTCGCTCGGTAGCTTTCCCTCGCCCGATACGCTGGCTTTTGTGGCTGGCTGTCTCGACAAGGCCGGTCTGAAAGACGAAGCCTGCCAGGCTGCGGTGGCCATCGCAGAGAGCCTTGCAGAAGTTCGGCCCGAGCCGGTCGCCGAGGTCCTGAAAACCGTCGTCAAGGTCAGCGGAAACGAAGCGTTGCTCAAGCGGGCAAGGGAATGTCTGGGGCAGGTCAGGAAAGCCGAAGCAGAGGAAAAGGCTGCTACGAGCGAAGAAGGGTTCACGCCGGTTTTCAACGGGAAAGATCTTTCAGGCTGGGAGACAAAGGGCTGTCCTTGGTGGAAGGTTGTGGACGGTGTGCTGACGGCTGAAAGCACGGCAGCGACTCCGCTGGCGACGAACAACCATTTGATTTGGAAAGGCGGCACGCCTGGTGATTTCGAGTTCCGCGCCGAGTTCCGTTTGAGCAAGAGTGCCAACTCCGGCGTCCAACTTCGTTCCGAGGCGGTCATCGACCGTGACACCGGTTATCAGGCGGATATGAACGGCGGCGGAAACTACGTCGGGTTCATCTACCACCCGAAGATGCATCTGATTGGCGGGCGCGGCGAGAAGGTGACATTGGCGGCGGACGGCAAGAAGGAGTCGCAGCGGTTTGCAGATTCTGCGGAGTTGCAGAAGCTCTACAAGATGGAGGATTGGAACAGCTACCGGATCATCTGCAAAGGCCCTTCGATCACACTCTACCTCAACGGTGTGCTGACGACGCAGGTAGTTGACCTTCGTCCGGATACGCCGCGCCAGGGCGTTATTACGCTGCAACTGCACAAAGGCACTCCCATGAAGATTGAGTACCGCAACATCCGCATCAAGGAGCTCAAGTAGAAAAGCGAATAGACCGCAGGCTTTTTGACGGTTAGGCTCGGGAATCCGCACGTGTGGCTGACCTTCGGCGTACACCGTTCGTTTGGTCATTCAACCCTGTGCGTATCTATGTGTTACACTGGCAGTCTAAATGGCTAACAGCCTTCCAAGTTAGCGTAGCGCCACGCCTCGCTGCGCCAGTTCTCGGCGCAGACGGGCGATAGCGACCTCTTTGGCTTTGGCCTCGACCTCTACCGTGAGGTCAAGGCCAAGCCATTCTTCGGGGAAATCGGGCCATGCGATGAAGTCGTGGTGCGGGCTTGGTTTTTTGCTGTCGTGTCCGTCTCTGGGCGTAGAAAGGTGAAAGAGCGGCTCACGGTTCCATGTCGCCTGCGCTTGAGCTGTGGCCGCTTCAACGGAGAGACTGTCGGGCAGGCAGCGGTGGTGGTGGACGTCGTAGACGAACGGAACGCCTGTGGCGCGGCAGAGGGGCAGCAGGTCAGCTGGCGTGTAGACGCGGTCGTCGTTTTCAAGCGTCAGGCGTGAGCGCGCCGCTTGGGGCAACGCTCGGATCACGGTTGCCAGGCGTGCAAGCGCCTCCGACTTGTTGCCGTAACCGCCGCCCGCATGGATGTTGATCACGTCGGCCTTCACCCATGAGGCGACTTCCGTCTGATATTCCAAGTCTAAGATCGATTTACGGGTGATCTCCGGATCAAGTGCGCTTAACAGGATGAATTGGTCTGGATGGAATGTGAGGCGGAGACCGTGCCGCTTGGCGAAGTTGCCGCAGGCTTTGAAAGAATGAACGATCGCTTCCGCTCCGGGGAGGTCGCCAATCGCGTAGCCGACCTCTGGGTGGGTTTTCATCGGAAGGACCTGGCTGTTGACGCGAAAACAGCCAATCTGATGGTCCGCACAGAACGCGAGAGCAGCCCTTAGTGCCTCAGCATTGGCGAGGCACAGGGCGGCAAGTCTGTCGAGTTGCGCGGCGCGGTCCAGCTTCAACAAGGCGGTTGCCGTGGTGGTCTTGAACGCGATGGGGGCTTCCTGAAATTTGCAGCAGAGCCCGAGTCGGATCATGCGATACTCCTTTTTGTGAATCGTACTTGGTCCGGCTTCGACTGTCCAGACTGGGGTTGTTATCCCGGGTGTTTTTTGGTAGGATCAATTCACAAAAGGGGTTAGTTTACAGTTGATATCACATCGCTAAGGAGGATCACAAACATGGCATCCATCAAAGGGACTCTGACGGAGAAGAATGTGCTGACGGCTTTTACGGGCGAGTCGGCTGCGCGTAACCGCTACACCTATTGGGCGGCTCAGGCGAAAAAAGAAGGCTTCGTTCAGATCGAAGCTGTTTTTGAGGAGACGGCGAACCAAGAAAAAGAGCATGCCAAGCGGCTCTTCAAGTTTCTGGAGGGCGGCGAGGTTGAGGTCAAGATCGGTCTGCCTGCGGGGGTGATCGGCAAGACGATGGACAATCTGAACCACGCGGCCGAGGGCGAGGAGCACGAGTGGAGGCACATGTATCCCGACTTCGCCAAGGTCGCTCGCTCCGAGGGTTTCGAAGAGGTCGCCAAAGTGATGGAAAGCATCGCCATCGCTGAGAAGTTTCACGGCGAGCGGTATCGCGCGCTCGCATCGAACATCCAGAAGGGCATCGTGTTTAAGCGCGAGGACGCGATGACCGTGTGGCGTTGCCGCAACTGCGGTTTCATCCACGTGGGGCCAGAGGCTTTGGATGCCTGCCCGGCTTGTGCCCATCCGAAGGCGCACTTCGAGATCGCGGCGCTCAACTGGTAACAGCCGACGGAGAGTCTGCCGGCTGGAAAACCTTGACGTCAGCGCTGAGGGTCTGTTCGTTTACGGGCAGACCCTACAGGTTATTTGCAGGGCTTCTCCTGCAGCTGGCTTGGATTTCCGGTCATTTTCTCGACAAGGATGTCGTCGTGATAGATGACCCTCGGATTCGTTGCGGTGGAAGTTCCTATGTCCGGTTTATAGATGCCCCAGGTCAGATACGTACTGTTGGTTCTGCCATCGCGCATGTTCGGTCCCTGAAAAGAGGCCACCTTCTTGAACTGTTCATCCGAGGCACGCTTGCAGTAAGACTCAACCCAGCCAGCTGTTCCAACTGACCAGCGGGCGATCACGCACATATCCATCCATTCTCCCGGCATGAAATTCTGGACAAGGGTCCATTGTCCGCCGTGCCCGCATCTCAGCACGATGTCTTTCCCTTTCGCGCCAATGAACATATCTGGGCCTCCGTCAAAACGCTTGAATTGCCAGATGATGTCGACGGAATCCCGGCTGTCGAACTGCCAATCGTCTTGCGCCATGAAACTGAACCGGTAGCGAAAGACGTCACCTTCATTGTAGCGGGTCGCCTGGCAACGCATCGTGGTTGTCTCCGCACGGTGTTTACCGTAGGAAATGTAGCCGTCCGAACGGGCAACTTTCGTCCGCAGGCAGAACCTTCCGCTCCGGGCCTGCTGTTCCGAAAGGGAGAAAGCGTCTTTAGCTGTCGGCCCTTCGGCAACGACGCCTTGGCCCGCAGGGGTCGATATGCCGCTTTCATAATCAACGAGAAGGACCCGTTCGCTCATATCTTCCCGAAACACGTCGTTGGTGGGAGCGTGCCCGATTGCGACGGCAGCGGCTGAAAGCCCCCAATTCTCCGCAGGCACGACTCCGCAGACGACTCCGAGTGTCAGTAGTCCCGCACTAATAAGTTGACGCGGCATCGGTCCTCATTTCTGTCCGACAGACCTGATCGGTTGTTGCTCAGATCCACATCATGCGGTCGAGGGAACGGTACTGGATCGCCTCAGATACGTGAGTGGCGTCGATGGTTTCGGATCCGGCCATGTCCGCGATGGTGCGGGCGACCTTGACGATGCGGTCGTAGGCGCGCGCGCTGAAGTTGAGTTCGTTCATCGCCATTTTGAGCAGGTCCGACGCGTCTGTTCCGAGCGCGCAGAAACGCTGCACTTCGCGTGCCGGCATGGCGGCGTTGCAGGTGACACGTGGCAGATGCTTGAAGCGCTCGCGTTGGCGGGTTCGGCAGACGGCCACGCGCGCGCGGATGGCAGACGACGGTTCGCCTCGTTCCAGCCTGCTGAGGTCGTGGTAGCGCACGGGCGGCACTTCGATGTGGATGTCGATGCGGTCCAGCAGCGGACCCGAGATCTTGTTGCGATACGCTTGAATCTTGCCCGATGTGCAGCGGCACTCCCGTTTGGGATCGCCCGCATAGCCGCACGGGCAGGGGTTCATGGCTGCCACGAGCATGAACTGCGAGGGGAAGTCGAGCGTGGCCACGGCCCTCGAGATCGTGACGTGGCCGTCCTCGAGCGGCTGGCGCAGCACCTCCAGCACGTTGCGGTGGAACTCAGGCAGCTCGTCCAGAAAGAGCACGCCGCGATGGGCGAGGCTGACCTCGCCGGGCAGCGGATGGGTGCCGCCGCCGAGAAGGCCCGCGTCCGAAATCGTGTGGTGGGGGGCTCGGAAGGGGCGGTGAAAAATCAGGGCCTGATGGCTCTTGAGCGTGCCAGCCACGCTGTGGATGCGCGTCGCCTCGAGCGCCTCCTCCAAATCCATTTCGGGGAGGATCGACGGGATGCGGCGGGCGAGCATCGTCTTGCCAGCCCCTGGAGATCCTATCATGAGGATGTTATGGCCGCCGCTGACCGCGACTTCGATGGCGCGTTTGGCGGTCTCTTGTCCCTTGACGTCTGCGAAGTCTTCGGTGTGGCCGCGTTCACGTTGGATGAGATCCGAGAGTTCGATCTTGAAAGGGGTCAGCTTCAATTTGCCTGAGAGAAAGTCGATGGCCTCGCGCAAATGACGCACCGGGTAAACCTCAATGCCTTCGGCTACGGCGGCCTCTTCAGCGTTGTCGGCGGGAACGAGGATGCCCTGCTTGCCTTGGCGGCGCATTTCGAGCGTGACTGGCAGGACGCCGCGCACGCGGCGGATTTCACCGCTCAGCGCAAGTTCGCCGATGAGCGCGAAGCGGTCGAGGTTCGGCATCTCGGCTTCGCCGGTCGCTGCGAGCAGGCCCGCTGCGATGGGCAAGTCGTAGACGGGGCCTTCCTTCTTGATGTCGGCGGGTGCGAGGTTGATCGTAGTGCGTCCCAGGGTCGGGCGGAAACCGGAGTTGTTCATCGCGGTCCAGACGCGGTCCTTGCTCTCGCGCACGGCGGCGTCGGGAAGCCCTACGATGACGAACTGAGAGTCGCCGCGTCCGGCGTTAACCTCAATCTCGACGGCATAAGCGTTGACGCCGTACACGGCGCCGGAATAGACGCGGGACAACATGGATTCGTTCCTTTACATGCTGAGCGGAAGGAGGCCGGAGTCTCCCTGAAAGTGCATCCGCCATCGGCATCAATACGTTTTTAAACCGCGAAAATAATAGCACGGACATACTGAAATGAAAACCTCCAGATGTGGAGCTTGTTGGTAGACGACATGAGTAGATCCACCCAAGTGAGTCCCACCTGCTACGGCATCTGCGGATAAGGATTGACGCGCCAGCATGGGTTATGGGATTTTACGGATGTGAAACCGACTATACAGATTGCATCGGCTAAGACCCCGGACGGAGAGGTGCTGGCGCTGTATCAGCACGACGCCGATTTCTCTATCCGGGTAGGGAACCAGGAACTGATGACCAGCCGCGCCCACGAGTCCGAACTCGAACTCGCGCGGCTGGGGTGCGTGCGCATTGCGGCGCGGCCGAATCCGAACGTGCTGATCGGCGGTCTCGGCATGGGCTACACGCTGCGACAAACGCTCGACCTGCTTCAGCCAGAAGCGACGGTTGTCGTGAGTGAATTGATCGCCGGCGTTGTGATGTGGAACCGGGAGTTTCTGGGCGAATTGAATGCACATCCGCTGCGCGACCGGCGCGTGACGATCAAACTGGGCGATGTCATGGACATCATCCAGAAAGCGGAGCACGCTTTCGACGCGATCATGCTCGACGTCGACAACGGCCCGGAGGCGCTGACGTCTGCGGGCAACGACCGTCTCTACAGCCGCGAGGGATTGCAGGCGTGCCTGCGCGCGGTGCACGCGAAGGGCTGTCTCTCGATCTGGTCGGGCTCGATCGACAACGCGTTCGAGAAGCGACTGCGTCAGGAGAATCTCGCTTACCGCAGGTTCCACGTTGCAGCTTACAAGGGCGCCAAAGCCCGCTCGCGCTGCATCTGGGTCATTTCGCGCGATGTGCGATCGCTCCCGCCGGAGAGCGCCTGATCAGGGTGCGCGTTTCACATCGGGCTCGATGCGGAGGTTGTCGATGTAGAAAACCGCCACATCGTTTTTGACCGAGATGAAGCCGCACCAGTCGAAACGCTTGAAGGGCGTGTTGAAGGTCAGGCCGGGATGTCGCGTCACCTTTCCGTCGGGCGTGCGCACAGCGACATCGTACGTGCCGTTCGCCTGAGCGCCCAACGGACAGTAAAGGTCGAGGTGCACCCACTGGCCTGCGGGCAGCGTCAGCAGGCTCTTGCCGGCGGAGGTGAGCGCCCCATCGGCGGCGACTTGGACCGCCGGGCCGTTCACGAACTCTTTTCCTGGAATCGCGTAATCGCGCCACTCGCAGGTGAGCTGTGCGCCAGACTCCCAGCGCAGGTCGAACCCGAGGTGTGCGAGGCCGCTCTTGAAGCCGACTTGATAGGTGACGTGCGGATTGTAGAAGGCTTTCTGGCTCTTGGCGTCTTCGAACTTGAGGCTGTGCTTGCCGCTTGCGGCGGTTTCGGCCGTGACCCGCGCCCGGCCGGCGTTCGCCTCCTCGTGCGTGGCGCCGAAAAGGCACTTTTCGCCGACGCTCAGGCTCTCGAAGTCTTCGGTGATGGCCTCGGGCGGAAATTCCGGCGGGGTTTTCGGCGCGGGCGGGAAGGCGCGCGGCGCGAGCGTGAGCGGTTCGCCGGTGCGGGTCAGGCGTCCGGCCTTGTGCCAGTCGAAGGGCTTGAAACCGATCTGCGCCGCAGGCGAGTCCGCCTTGAGCGTGAAGTCGCCGTGCCGCGGGTCTGCGAAGAGCGGGTCGGCGATCAGCGAGTGCGTGTCCTGGCCGCGCGCCTGCCACTCTTTCCAGCTCCATGTGTAGAAGGTGAAAGTCGGCTGGTTGGGGTTCCAGTACAGATTGCGGTCGAAGCTGTAGAGGCCCTTCTCCCATGCCTTTGTTTTGTAGATCACGTCGCCTTCTTCCCAGTAGAGGATGTTCTGCTCGACGGTGTAGGTGCTGTGCTCTTCGGCGCGTCCGCGTCCGATGTGTCCGCCCATGCCGCAGGCGAAGATGTTGTTGCTGGCGATGTTTTCTCGTCCGTAGTTGCAGTGGAAGGCGTGCGTGGTGACGTGGTTCACCAAGTTGTCGGTGACGAGAATCTGGCTGCTGCCTTCGTCGAGGTAGATGCCGACAGCCCACGGTACGCCATACTGGTCGTGGATGGTGTTGCCGCGCAGGACGGTGCCGGGCTGCGCGCCCAGCGTGTAGATGCCGCCTTGGTCGCCGAGCACCTCCTGCGGCATCCAGGAGATGTGGTTGTAGGCGATCAGGTTGTCGTGCGTCGGCGTGGGCTCGTAGCCCCAGCACCATCCCGCTGAGATGCCGCTGTAATAGAAGTCGAAGATCTGGTTGTGGCGGATCACGGTGCCGCGGACGATGCCGGCCCAGACGGCGTTGGCGGAATAATACATGATGCCGCCGTCGAAGATCGCGCAGTTCTCGATGTGGTTGTCCGTGGGCAGTTCGGGGTAGGGGGCCTGCGGCTTCATACGGAGGTCACCGACCTTGACGCCGCCGCCGCCGAGGTCGGTGAACGAGCAGCGCTCGATGCGGCAGCGCTTGCAGGCCTGTCCCAGTTCCAGCGCGTAGGCGCCGGTGTGGGTGAAGGTGCAGTCCGTGAACGCGCAGTCGCGTGCGCCGCGTGCGGTGACGGCGGCCTCCAGCGAGAACTCCGCCTGGTTCACGCAATGGCCTTGGGCCGGCGTGACCCAGTTGGCGTGAGCGAAGGTGATGCCCTTGAATGCGAGGTGGTGGACCCACGTGTTCATCGCGGTGTTGCCCCGGAGTTCCAGCAGCGTCGTCAGGCGAGGTGCGGTGACGACGGTTTTGGCGGGGTCTTCGCCCGGCAGCGGCAGATAGGTTAGCGCCCCGGTCGGGCGGTCGAGATACCACTCGCCGGGTTGGCTGAGTGCTTCCTTGACGTTCTCGACGAGATAGCGCGTGCCGCGCGAAAGGGTGCGGAAGGTCGGTCCGGTGGTGGTGACCTCTTGGTTGGCGGCCGACTGCAGCCGCAGGCGCGAGGTGGACCAGCAGTGGAAAACGTGGAGTTCGATGTCGTTCGGGTTGCTCCAGTTGGCGAGCACATCGCCTGGGCCGCACAGGAAGCGGTCGAAGTTCTTGCCTTTGACAGACGGGCTGGGCGGCAGTTGGCTGCGGATGAAGAAGTACCCGTCGCGCGGCAGGCGTGGGCGGTTGCGGCTCTCGTTGTTGACGTAGAGACGCGCGAAGTTCCACGTGCCCGCGGCAGCGTCGGCGAGCTTGGCCTGCCAGTGTCCGCCAGCGACGGACCAGCCTGTGATGCGGCGTCCGCCCGAGACGATGACAGGTTCGCTCTTGTACGCCTCGAATGAGACGGGCGCATTCTCCGTGCCGCAACAGTCCGGCGTGAAGACCAGCGGCTCGGACAGCTCGTAGGTGCCGCCGCGGACGAACACGGTCGCGCCCGCCGTGAGGCCACCCGAGGCGTTGATGTTACGTATTTCATCTCGTGCCCGCGCCAGCGTGGCGAACGGTTTGCCCGCCTTGCCTGACCACGTGTCGTTGCCGTCAGTCGCGACATAGAGCGCGACGGGTTGTTCCGCGGCGGCTATGCACGCCAGAAGAAAACCGAAAGATGCGCTGAAACCAGTTCTCATGATGCCGAACTCCCGCTCTTGAATGTGGCACGGGCAACTTTCCCGTGTTTCCGTGGGCGGGATGTCCATGCCACTGTGGGTTGCTACTGTTGCGTCACGCCCGCCGAGCCGAGACCGTAGAGGCGGAACTCGTGGCCGTCGCTGCCGGGGTTCTTCTCCTCGAGCAGTTCGATGCGCACGATGTGCTTGCCCGGCTTCAGGTCTTTCGCTAGCAGGTTCGTGCAGCGGTAGCCGCCCCAGGTCTGGTTGAACCAGCCGTCGTAGACCACGGGAGCGCCGCCGTCGACTTGCAGCTTGGCTTTGCCCATTGAGCGTTTGACCACGAAGTGCATCGAGAAGATGGCCGTACCGTTGATTTCGAACTCGATGACGCTGCCCGGTTTGTCGCTGACCCAGTTCTTCCACGTCTTGTCGAGCGTCCAGCCGCTGTTGCGGAGCGGTTTCAGGTCGGCCGCTTCGAAGAGGGAGGTGTGCTCGTAGAGGTCGCTGAAGAGCGGAGCGGGGAGGGGCTTAATAGCCGTGGGTGCGGCCATGCGCTTTTTAGCGATCTCCAGCAGATAGTCGACGAATTCGGCGGCGCAGGCGTGTCCGGCGTCGTTGGGGTGGACCTCGTCGGCCATGACGGCGTCCCACGCCAGGCGGTTCGCCTTGATTTCCGGCCAGAGCGCATCGCGGTAGCTGACGATCGGCAGGTTGTAGTGTGCGCCTACTTTGCTGTGCCACTCCTGCGCGTTGCCGCCGCCCGTGTGCATCATGAAGAGCTGCACGACGGCAGGCTGGTTCGGTTGCCTGAGAATCTGGCGGATGAGGCCTTCGAGCGTTTCTGCGGCGGTCTGGGTGTTGCCGTCATTGACGCCGAACTCCACGACCACGAAGTCGGGGTTGTGCGAGAGCAAGTCGCGCTGGGCGCGCAGCGCGGCGAAATTGGAGCCGGTGGCGCCGACGCCGGCGTTGACGAATTCGATCTGCGCTTTCGGGAAAGCCTTGCGCCACCAGTCGGCCACGAGGTTGCCGTAGCGCAGTTCGGGTTGAGTGGCTTTGGCCCCTTGGGTGATCGAGCCGCCGATGACGGCCACGGTCACCTTTTCGCCGCGCTGGGCTTTGGACATGGCCTGCCACACGCGGCTGAGGTCGCCGGTGCTGACCAGCGATTGCGGTTGGAAGGTTTTGCTGTCGAACGCCTGAGCGAGCGATGCAATGAAAATGAAGGTTGTGACAACGACGGTTTTCAAGGGGTGTCTCATAGCTAATCCTGAACAGATAAGTGAAAAAACACGAGGCATGGAAAAGAGTACCCTGTTTTAACGGATCTGTTCAACCGGAAAAGTCGGATGCGCACTGAATCTCGCGATTTTTGCCTGTGTTTTCCTTGTTTCAGGCATTGAAATGCGCTCGACAGGCAGGAACCGTTGGTCTAATGTACCTTCTCAACCAATGGCGAAGGGCGAAAATAAAAAGCGGAGTTTGATATGAAACGGTTGATCGGACGGGTCGGGTTGCTGGTGTGTGTGGCTTCGGTGGCGCAGGCGCAGATCAAGGCGAAACACTTTCCGGAGGATGCGAAGTGGGCGTTGCATTTGGATCTGAAGGCGTTGAACGGGTCTCCGATGGGGCAGTTCCTCCGACAGTCGATGGATGAGAACGCTCAACGCGGACTGGCTTCGCTTCAGGCCATCAGCGGGATCAACCTAACCAACGACGTCGACTCGCTGGTGGTGTACGGCAAAGGCGACGCGCAGGCGGGGGGCGTGATGTATGCGTACGGAAGGTTTGACGTAGCGAAACTCACGGCGATCGCCGGGGGCGCCAAAGAGTTTCAGAACAAGGCGTTCGGAGAGCACAGCCTGCTGAGCTGGAGCGACAAGGGCAAGCGCACGAACCTCTGCTTTGTCGATCCAACACTGGCGGTCCTGTCGCAGAGCGAGCCGCAGGTGCAGGAGGCGGTCGCTTTAGTCGACGGGAAGGCTCCTGGCATGGGTGACGATGGCCCGTTCGCCAGCGTGCTTACGCACAATAAGGGGCGTTTCTTTGCCGTTCAGGCGAACAACATTGCAGCTTTGGTGGGAAACAACTCGCAGCTCCAGATGTTCAAGCAAGCCGAGGCCGTTCGGCTTGAGGTAAGTCAGTTGACCGACGCCAACGGGTTGGAGTGTGCGCTCGTCGTCAAGGCGGCGAACAAGGAACTGGCGCAACAGTTGGGGCAGGCGGCGCAGGGACTTCAGGCGCTTCTGATGCTGCAGGCGTCACAGAACCCGGATGCGGCGGCGCTTGCTCAGGGGGTCAAGGTCGCGCAACTGGGTGAGTTCGTCACTGTGAACCTCAAGCTGACAGAAGAGGTTTTGAAGAAGCAAATACATGCGCATGTCGAGCAGCGCCAAGCTGCGGCTGAGGCGCGCAAAAAAACCGCAGTCGCTGCCGAGAAAAAGGCCGACCGTCCCGATTTCGGGGTTCCGTGATTCGGTCGTCTGGGAGCAGCCGCTTCCAGGCCGGGACAGACCGATTCCTTGTCTGTTTCTTGCGCGCCCCTAACTGTTGCGCAGTATAATCACTGGCAACAAGGGCTTTTAGAGTGGCAAAAGTCGGTCAGACGCTGTTTTTTACACTTTGCGCTTGAATTCGAGCGCCAAAAAGTAAAAACTAACACCTTTAACTTACCCCAGAAAAGGGGTTTCCATGTGTCGGGTGGTGGCATCCGACAGACATCGGACGGTTGAGACGGCGAGCGGGTCCGACGCAAAGAACAGGCGAGAAGGAGTCCAAGACAATGCCCAGAACCATTCCTCTAGAGAGAGTCCGCAACATTGGCATCATGGCGCACATTGATGCAGGAAAGACGACCTGTAGCGAGCGTATCCTTTTCTATTCCGGCAAGAACTACAAGATCGGTGAGGTGCACGAAGGCGCCGCTACCATGGACTACATGGTGCAGGAGCAGGAGCGCGGCATCACCATCACTTCTGCGGCCACGGCGGTCTCTTGGCACGACCACCAGATCAGCCTGATCGACACCCCCGGACACGTGGACTTCACGGCCGAGGTTGAGCGTTCGCTGCGCGTGTTGGACGGCGCAGTCGCGCTGTTCTGTGCAGTGGGTGGCGTGCAGCCCCAGACCGAGCAAGTCTGGCGTCAGAGCGAGAAATACGAAGTGCCGAAGCTTTGCATGGTCAACAAGATGGACCGTATCGGCGCAAACTTCTTCAATGTGATCAACGAGATCCGCGAGACGCTGGGTGGCAACCCCGTGATGATGGTTTACCCGATGGGCGCTGCCGAGACCTTCTGCGGTGTAATCGATCTGCTGACGATGAAGGCTCTGACTTTCGACGAGGAGTCCCGCGGCGTCAAGGTGATCGAGAGCGAGATCCCCGAAGAGTACCGCGAGGAGTGCGAGCGCCTGCACATCGAGATGATGGAGAAGGCCGCCGAGCAGGACGAAGCGCTGATGAACAAGTACTTCGAGACCGGCTCGCTGACCAACGAAGAGATCAAGCAGGGCATCCGCAAGGGCACGATCACGCGCACGCTGGTTCCTGCCTACTGTGGAACGGCGTTTAAGAACAAGGGCGTGCAGCCGCTGCTCGACGGTGTGATCGACTACTTGCCGTCGCCTCTAGACGTGGGCTCGGTGCACGCCGCCGACAACCCGGAGCTGATCCGCCGCCCGGACGACAAGGACCCGTTCGCCGGTTTGGCCTTCAAAATCCTTTCCGACAAGCACATGGGCAAGATCACCTTCGTGCGCATCTACTCGGGTTCGCTGAAGGTGGGCGACCCGGTCTACAACAGCACGATGGATGCGGAAGCGCGCATCGGCCGTCTCTTCCGCATGCACGCCAACCGTCAGGAAGCCCTGGAAGAGGCCTATGCGGGCGACATCATCGCCGTGGTCGGTCTCTCCAAGACCCGCACGGGCGATACGATCTGCGACCCCAAGAACCCGATTGTGCTTGAGTCGATCGAGTTCCCGGCGCCGGTGATCTCGATCTCGATCCGCCCGTCATCGCGCGGCGACAACGAGAAGCTCGGCACCGCGCTGCACTCGCTGGCTCAGGAAGATCCGACCTTCATCGTTAAGTTCGATCCGGAGACGAGCGAGACGATCATCTCGGGCATGGGCGAGCTGCATCTCGAAATCATCGTTGACCGTCTGCGTCGCGAGCATAATGTGGAGTGCGAAGTCGGCAAGCCCGAGGTTGCTTACCGCGAGACGATCCGCCACATGGTCGACGGCGAGTACAAGCACGTCAAACAGTCCGGCGGTCGCGGCCAATACGCGCACGTCTGTCTGCGCCTCGAGCCGCAGGAGCCGGGTCACGGATTCTCCTTCGTCAACGAAGTCAAGGGCGGCGTGATCCCGAACGAGTACATTCCCGCGGTTGAAAAGGGCATCATCAAGGCCATGGAGAGCGGCCCGTGCGGCGGTTTCCCTGTGGTGGACGTCAAGGTCGTCGTGCACTACGGTTCGTACCACGAAGTCGACTCCAACGAGTTCGCGTTTGTCGAGTGCGCGCGCCAGTGCTTCAAGAACCTCTTCCTCAAAGGCAACCCGCTGCTGCTGGAGCCGATCATGAGCGTTGAAGTGGCCGTGCCCGAAGAGTACATGGGCACCGCGACCGGATCGATTTGCTCGCGCCGCGGCCGTGTCGAAGGCATGGACGACAAGGCGGGAACCAAACTCGTCCGCGGCTTCGTGCCGCTCGGTGAAATGTTCGGTTACTCCAGCGCGATCCGTACGGTTACGCAGGGACGCGCCACCTTCACGATGTCGTTCGAACGTTACGAGGGGGTTCCCTTCGAGCTCTCCGAGACGATCATCGAGAAGCGCAAAAAGGACGGCAAGGTGCGCTAAGCGCCAGCCGCTTCCGGCAAGAACAAGAAGGCCGCCTGATTGGGTGGCCTTCTTTTTTTGTTTTGGCCCGGCACCGCATTTGTTTTGCATCAGGGCGGGCGTTCTGTAATGATTCGGAAGCGTATGTTGAGGCTTAGCACGTAACGGAGGCGGGCGACACAATGACGTTGAAACGTATGTTCTCCACGGTTGTCTTGGTTGGCACATCGTGCGGTTTGGGGGTTGCCGCTGAAAAGGAGTGGGTCGACAGCATCAACCCCATGATCGGGGCGATCACCTTGGGCGGTTACGGCGGGCACGGCTTGGGCAAGACCTTCCCTGGCGCCGCGACCCCGTTCGGCATGGTGCAGCTCAGCCCGGACACGATCACCGGCGGCGACAATGGCTGCGGCTATTCGGCGCACCACGAAACCATCGAAGGGGTCAGCTTCACGCACCTGAGCGGCGTTGGCTGGTATGGTGACCTGGGCAACTTCCAGGTGATGGCCGCGACCGGTGAGCGGGTTCTGGACCGGGAGAAGGCGAAGTCTGAATACAGTCATGACCAAGAGCAGGCGTCGGCCGGTTACTACCGAGTGGATTTGAAGCGGTATGGGATTGAAACTGAACTCACGGCCGCGCCGCGGGCTGGCATGATCCGGTTCACTTTCCCAGCAGCAGCTACCAGCCGCATCCAGATCGATCTGGGGCGCCGGATTGGACAGAAGCAGCGCTGGCTGGAACACAGCAGTCAGTCGGTCAAGGTCGTTGACGACCATACGATTGAAGGCTACATGGCCTGCAGCGACAAGGACGGCGGGTGGGGCCGCGGAGCCGGACAGGTGTCCTTCATCGAGTATTTCACGGCGACTTTCAGTGTTTCCATCAAGGCGTTCGGTGTCTGGGACAAAGGTCAGGTGTTCGACGGCAAGCGCGAGTATGAGGGTACGAACACCGGCTTCTTCGTCGAATTTCCGACGGCAAAGGATCAGCAAGTCTTGGTCAAGGCTGGCATCTCCTACGTCAGCCAAGAGGGCGCGAGGGCCAATCTCGCGCATGACATCCCCGATTGGGATTTCGACGCGCTCCATGCGAAAGCCAGGGCCCTGTGGGCAGACGCTTTGAAAGGCACTGAGTGTCAGGGCGGCACCGAGGAGGAGCGGGAAATCTTCGCTACAGCCCTCTACCACTGTTTCATCGATCCGCGAAGCGTGTCAGACGCTGACGGCTGGTACATCGGCGCGGACAGTCGGAAACACCAGGCGGATGGTTTCGCCTACCGCACCATCTTCAGCGGCTGGGATGTTTTCCGCAGCCAATTTCCTTTGCTGACCCTGATCCGTCCGGACATCGTCAACGACGAGATCAATTCGCTTCTGCAGATTGCGAAGCTCAGCAAACGGGACTACCTCGCGCGCTGGGAGATCATGAATTCGCCTTCGGGCTGCATGCTGGGGAATCCCGCGGTCTCGGTCATCGTCGACGCTTACGAAAAGGGCATCCGCCGGTTCGACACCGAAGAGGCGTATCGCCAGTGCATGAACTCCGTCAATAAATTCGGCAACGGGGCGAAAGGGTTCTCTGCCGGCAGCATGTCTTGCACGCTCGAGTATGCTTACTCCGACTGGTGCATGGGACGCTTCGCCGAGAGTCTGGACAGAGGTGCTGATGCGGCCGAGTACTATCGCCGGTCGCTGGCCTACACGAACCTCTGGAGTCCCGAAGTGAAGTGGATGCGCACGCGGTTGGAAAACGACAAGGAGGGGGCGGCGACGTGGCTGCCCTGGCGCGAGAAGACGGGGCAGAATCAGGGTACGGTCGAGAGCAATCCGTATCAGCAGGGCTGGTTTGTGCCGCACGATGTGGCCGGACTCGTCAAGCTGATGGGCGAGCCGTTTTTCATTCAGGAACTCGAAGCTTTCTTCGACAAGGCGCCCGCGGATCTGCTTTGGAACGACTACTACAATCACCCCAACGAGCCGTGCCACCACGTGGCCTTTCTCTTCAACTACGTGGGCCGTCCCTGGCTGACGCAGAAGTGGACGCGCACGATCTGCAAGAGAGCTTACGGCACGGGTGTGAGAGGCCTCTGCGGAAACGAGGATGTCGGGCAGATGTCGGCTTGGTACGTCTTGTCTGCCATGGGCCTACATCCCGTGTGCCCGGGTGACAACGTCTACCTGATTACGAGTCCGGTCTTCTCGAAGGTGAGCATCCGGCTCGATCCGACTTTTTACAGCGGCGGCACATTCACTGTCGTCGCGAAGAACAACTCCGCTTCGAACCTCTATATCCAGTCGGCCAAATTGAACGGCATGACGTTTGACCACCCGTGGATCACGCACCAGCAGATCGTTGCCGGTGGCACGTTGGAGTTGGAGATGGGGCCGACACCCAATAAAAGGTGGGGCTCTTCAGCCGAACAGCGGCCGCCCTCGCTCAGCACGACGAAAACCTCCCATGGTGTAACATCCGCTAGCCCGCGAACCAAATGAGCGTACTTGGGCAGGAGGCTGTCTCACGCTTACGAAAGAATGTCATCTGCGTGAGTTTGTGCCTGCAGGTGGCATGCGTGAGAGGCTGTTGCCCAAGTACGCCTGTGTCTTAACCGCGTTGTGTTATTTCACCTGGATGGTCTTTGACTGCTTATCCTCCTTTGCTTTTAGAAGGGTGATGGTCAGAACACCGTTCTCGTAGTTCGCGTCCAGCTTGTCGGCAATGACTGCGCCTGGAAGCGTCACCGAACGTTTGAAACTGCCGCTGAGACGCTCCTTGCGAAGGATCTGGTCGCCGTCTTTTTTCTCTGTGGCCTCGTTGATCTGGCCGGAGACAGTCAACACGCGATCCTCAAGGTTGACCGACAGGTTGTTCTTGTTGGCACCCGGAATATCCATGCGTGCGACATAGCTGTCGCCCTTGTCCTGCAGGTCCAAGTTGGGCGAGAAGGTGAACGCGCGCGCGCCGTGCTTGGCTGCGCCGGGAGTGAGGCTGAAGTGGCTGAACGAATCGTCGAACAGGCTGTTCATCTGTTCGCGTATGTGCTTGAACTCGTCGAACGGGCTCCAGTCCTCCTTGTCGAAGTTTCGCCACAGCTCGTCCAAGTCGCCAAACGGGTCGCGAAGCCCCCGCGTTTGTGTGCGGGCGGAATTCGCACGCCCGCTTTCTTCCGCTTGGCCACTTTTTGAAGTCGTAGAGAAGCTAGCCTGATCCCCCGCATGTGGAAGGCCGCGCCACAGCTTGAAAAGGAACAGGCTCTGAGCACCTAGAATCACAGCCATGCCGCATAGAAGGGCCGCCAGCCATGTTGGGGCCGCAATCGGCTTTGCATTGTCTGTCATTTTCAGGAACCTCCTTTCTTAAAGTCCGAGGTTACTCCGACGTGATGGCGATTTGTTTGCGCTGCGCTTTGCCCTGCTCGGTCTTCGGCAGGGTCAACGTCAGTACCCCTTTTTTGAATTGGGCCTTCACTTTGTCGCGGTCGGCACCCGCAGGCAGTTGCATCGAGCGGAAGAAGGCTCCATAGCTCACTTCCGAGACGTGATAGTCGCGGCGCTCCTCTTCGTGCTCGCGCTTCTTTTCGCCGCGGATCGTGAGTTCAGTGCCCTCCAGATCGATCTCGATGTCTTTCTCGTCCATTCCCGGCAGCTCGGCTTTCACGCGGAACTCGTCGTCAGTCTCCGACACCTCGAAACTGGGGGGCGCCAGCCGCCCTTTCCCTTCACGGCGTGATAACGGGCCGCTGGTGAACATGTCCTCGAAGCCTTCGAAGAAGTCATCGAACAGGTCGTTCACTCTCTGGTGCAAGACATCCACGGGATTGCCTTCGCGGCGAGACGGCGCCAGGCCTTCGCCTTTTCTCCTCCATGGAATAAGGTCTTTCATGATGATTCCTCCTTTCAGTTGCTTGTGTCCTCTTGAAGGACACCGGTTTCAAAACTGATGATTATTTTGCATGAGGAGTGCCAAACAAATATTTATGTCACAACTTGTTTTTAAAGAGCTGGTTATATAAATCAAAGTGTGACTATGTCAGGGAAGATCTGCGACAATAGTTCTCTCGCCCTTAATGTTGGTTGCGACATTTTGACGCGATTGTGATCGCCGGGTAGAAGCACATGGAGCGGGGCGGTCATTGCCTACCCCAAGCGCATCAAGCCGATGATGAGTAACCGGCTGAACTTTCACAGGCGCGCGGCTCAGATGCCCCAATTACGAACGGAAGTGGCGCTCAAGCCAAGACACGATTTCGCGGCCGACGTCGAGTTTGCTGAGGAGCGGCAGGGCGGTCAGTGGCTCAGCCGATGAGAGGAGCGTGACGCGGTTGGTGTCTACCGCGAAGCCTGCGTCCGACTGGGTCACATCGTTCGCGACGATCAGGTCGAGGCCCTTCGACTCCAGCTTGCGCTGCGCCTCGGCGACGGGGTCGCCCGTTTCGGCCGCGAAACCCACGAACAGGCGCGGTCCTTTGAGCGGGCGGATGGCCTTCAGGATGTCGGGGTTTGGCTCCAGTTCAATGACCGGTCGCATATCTGCCTTCTTGAGTTTGGTCACACTGGTCAGTTTGGGGCGCCAGTCAGCTACGGCTGCGCACATCACGAGCGCGTTGTGCAGCGGCAGGAGCTTCTGCACAGCGGTGAGCATATCGAGGGCGCTCACCACGTCCACACGCGTCACGCCGGGGGGGGTCGGCAATGCGACCGGTCCGGCGATGAGCGTCACGGCGTGGCCTCCCTCGGCGGCGGCCTGCGCGATGGCAAAGCCCATCTTGCCCGTCGAGCGGTTGCTGAGAAACCGGACGGGGTCGAGATGTTCTCGGGTCGGGCCTGCTGTGATGAGGAGTTTCATGAAAAAGGTCGATAGGCCGTAGGCTGTTGGCCTGACGGGCTGGAACAAAGAGTAACAAATAATCCGGAGGCCTGCCACTAGACCTGAAGGCTTAATCGACTACAGCCTAAGCAACCGCCTTCCCACTGCGCCTCAGTCGGGGATTGACAATTCAACGCGGAGGTTGTGATAATACCGCCCACAATAAATCAGTGGCGGGGTCATGTGATCCCGCTGGGGGCAGATATCGAACAAGCGTTTCACGGAGACTCTCCGTGGCACCGCAAAGGGAGCGTTTATGTCGAACACGATGCCGATGAGCACGCGCGTCAAACTCAGCTTGATGATGTTTTTGCAGTTCATGATGTTCGCGGTTTTCTGGGGCGCGTTGGCTACGTACGTGACGAACAATAAATGGGACACCATGAAGCCGTGGATTCTCAGCACGATGCCGCTGGGTGCGCTGGCTTCTCCGCTGATCGGTATGATCGCTGACCGCTTTTTCAACAGCGAGAAGGTTCTGGCTTTCTCGAATCTGCTCTGCGGCCTGATGCTCTTCATGGCGGGCCGCGCCACGAATGGCACAGAGGTGTTCATTTATCTGCTGATCGCGATGCTCTTCTACATGCCCACGTGGAGCCTCACAGCATCGATCGCCATGGCCAACAGTCCGGCCGAGCAGTTTCCGCAGATCCGAGTGTTCGGTTCCATCGGCTGGGTGGCCTCGATGTTCTTCAGCATCGTGGCTCTCAAGGCATTCGGAACGTCCATCGACGGCACGGCGATTCCCTTCTACTGTGGCTCGGCCGTCGCGGTCGTCGGCGCGGTGGTTGCGCTGCTTTGCCCGCCCACGCCGCCCAAGGGCAAGGGGCAGCCGCTCTCGGTGATCGACGCGCTGGGCCTGCGTGCTGTGACGCTGATGAAGGACACGAACTTCGCAATCTTCATGCTGGTGTCGTTCGTGGCGATGATTCCCTTCAACATCCACTTCGCGTTCCTCTCCGACTTCCTTGCGGCGAAGGGCTTCAAACTGTTGACCGCGACCAACTACATCGGTCAGGCGGCGGAGATGGTCTTTATGTTGCTGGTGACGGTGGCGATGCGCAAGTTCGGCGTGAAATGGTCGATCGTGGCCGGTCTCGTCGCCATGGTGGTGCGCTACGGCGCCTACTATTTGGGTGCTGGCGACATGCTGCCTGCGATCTATGTTGGCATTCTCGTGCACGGCATCATCTTCGGTTTCTTCGTGGTCGGCGGGCAGGTCTTCGTCGGCAAGTCGGCCCCGGCCGACATGCAGGGGCAGGCGCAGGGGTTCTACGGCCTGATGACGTTCGGCTTTGGCTCGCTCATCGGCACGTTCGCGAACAATGAACTGATCAACCATTTCACCAAGCGTAACGACGCGGGCTTGTTGGTGGGCTCATGGGACAAGGTGTGGCTGGTAACCTTGGCCTGCTCTGTGGTGCTGCTGGTGCTCATGGCCGTGTTCTTCAATCCGAAGATCGACGAGAAGAAGGAAGCCTAAGCTATGGCCCGTTACCTGGTCGGTGTCGATAACGGCGGCACGATGTCCAAAGCGGCGGTCTTCACCGAAGACGGCCGCGAGTTGGCAGCCGCCGCGCGCAAGGTGGATATTCTCGAGCCGCACTCCGGTTGGTCGGAGCGCGACATGGGCGCCATGTGGCACGGCACGGCCGAGGCGATCCGCGAGGCGATCGGCAAGGCGGGTGTGGATGCGGCGGAGATCGCCTGTGTCGCCTGCACCGGCCACGGCAACGGACTGTACCTGATCGGCGCGGACGGCAAGCCTGTCCGCAACGGCATCAACTCGATGGACGGCCGTGCGGCGGATATTGTCGCCCAGTGGAAGCTGGACGGCGTCGATGCGCGGGCGCTGCCCAAGACGGCCCAGTGCATCTGGCCGGCCCAGCCCAACGCGCTGCTGGCCTGGCTGCGCGAGCACGAGCCCCAGAGCATCGCGGGCGCAACCGCTGTGCTGATGGCCAAGGACTACATCCGCTTCATGCTCACTGGCGAGGTGAGGATGGAACTCACCGACATGAGCGGCACGAGCCTCATGAACGTGGTCACGGAGCGCTACGACGACGAGGTGCTGGCGCTCTTCGGCATTCCCGAGATGAAGCGCTTACTGCCACCCTTGGTGAAGAGCGCGGACCTGTGCGGTCAGGTGACGCCTGCCGCGGCTGCGCTGACGGGGCTCAAGGCCGGCACGCCGGTGGCCGGCGGCATGTTCGACATCGACGCCTGCGGCCTGGCCTCGGGCTGTGTGGACGAGCGTCAGTTCGTCATGGTGGCGGGCACCTGGGGCAACAACCAGTACATCGCGCGGCAGCCGCTGATCGACCAGGGGCTCTTCATGACCTCGTGCTACAGCATGCCCGGCTGGTACCTGATGCTCGAAGGCAGCCCCACGGGCGCGGGCAATCTGGAGTGGTTCGTCAGCGAGTTCCTCTCGGACAAGAAAGTGCTGCTCAAGCAGGCGGGTGAGGGGCCGGTCTATGCGTGGGCGGACGCGGCCGTGGGCGCGCTGGCGCCGCACGAGAGCGATCCGCTTTTCCTCCCGTTCCTATACGGCGCGAATGTCGGCTATGCGGCCAAAGCGTGTTTCCTCGGGCTGGTGAACCGTCACACGCGCAACGACGTGATGCGCGCGGTATACGAGGGGTGCATCTTCTCGCACAACTATCACCTGCAGAGGCTCTACAAGTTCCGTTCGAAGCCGGAGGTCATCCGGCTCACCGGCGGCGCGGCGCGCAGTGCGGTGTGGGTGCAGATGTTTGCGGATATTTTCCAAGTGCCGGTCGAAATCCCAGACGGTTCCGAGCTCGGCGCGCTCGGCGCGGCCATCGCGGCCGCTGTCGCCTGCGGTCTCCAGCCCTCCTATGAGGCGGCGGTGGCGGCCATGACCCGCGTCGCGCGTCGGCACGAGCCCAACCCCGCGCTTCGCGATGTCTACGCGGTGCGCTATGCGAAGTACCTCAAGGCGGTGGAAGCCTTAGAAACGTTTTTTTGCTAACCTATAGGTCGTATGGATCGTATGCGCCCTATAGAAATAAGGGAGAACAAATGAACAAGCTGATGGTGTGTGCGATGGCCGTCGCAGCGGTCGGACTGATGGGGTGCGGCAAAGGCTCTGCAAAATCAAGTAAGGCACAGAGTGGCGTGCATGAGAGCCGTCCGGGGAGCGATGGCAGCTCAGTTGGCGCGCTGAAGACCCCGCGGCTGGGTATCGATTTGACTGGGCAGTACACCAATCCAGACGGCATGACAATCAAAGACGGCGAAATCTGGCTCTCGATCAATAATCTCGCGAGCGGAAGGGCGAGCTGCATCGGCAAGATCACCAAGGACGACAAGATCGAGAAGATCATCGACCTGCCGCAGAATCCCGAGACCGGCGTCTGCAGCTCGCTGGGCATTGTGTTCGGGTCGGACGGCAATCTCTATGTCGCGGACAACCAGAACCACGCTGGCAAGGGGCTCGGCAAGTCGCGCGTGTTGCGGGTGGTGTTTGAGAATGGCAAGGCCGTGCGCGCGGAGGTTGTGGCCGTCGGGTTGCACGCCGCGAACGGCGTTGCGGCCAAGGGCGACTACCTCTATGTGAACGAAACCACATTTGGTCCGGGCGATCCGATGGACAGCGGCACCTACCGCTTTAAGTTGGCCGAACTGAAAGCCTCTGCGCCGCTGAAAGTCGATGGCACGCTGAAAGACTCACACGTGATCTTCACTCTGAAGACACGCGGGCCGGTCAAGGTCGGCGCGAACGGCTTGTGCTTCGACGGCGACGGCAACCTGTGTGTTGCGAACTTCGGCGATCAGGAGATCTGGAAGGTCAGTTTCGATGCGGCTGGGGACGTAAAAGGGATTAAGCTCTTCACGAAGGTCGCTTGTGCCAAGAGCATCGACGGCATGCAATACGATGGTGAAGGCAGCATCTGGTTCGCGGACTTCATGGGCAATGCGATCGTCCGCGTCAACGCGAAGACGGGGCAGGCGGCACTGATCGCCAAGAACCCTCCTTGCGATGGCCTCAAAGGCGAGTTGGACTCGCCCTCCGAGTGCATCCGGCTCGGCAACAAGCTGTACATTTCGAACATCGATCTGACCTACGGTCCGCACAAGGCGGATGACAAGCAGACGATTTCGATCATCGACCTGTAAAGAAGAAGCATGACTCGCGATTTTCTGGAAACGCTGACACGTCGCTATCTCGCGTATGTGGACACCTATCGTGCGGCCGACGGAACGTTGCCAGAGATGTTGCAACTGAAGTTGGATCACACGTTGGGCGTGGTCGAGGATGCCAAGCGGATCATGGCCGGCGAAGCGTGGCCGGCGAACGCGTGCGTGATCGGCGAGGCGTGCGCTCTGCTTCACGATGCAGGACGGTATTCACAGCTCAATGAGTTCGGGACCTTTCAAGATGCGAGGTCCATCGACCATGCGAAGCGCGGAGTGGAAGTGATCGAGAAGGAGCGGTGGCTGGATGCATTGCCCGCCGCCCTGCGCAAGACGGTGCTCGCAGCCGTGGCACTGCACAACAAGAAAGACGTGCCGGCCTCGCTGGATGCCGGCACGGCCGAGCTCGTCCATCTGGTTCGGGACGCCGACAAGCTCGACATTTTCCGCGTGATGGAAACGGCGATCCGAGACGGTTCGCTGGAGCGCAATCCTGAGATCGCGTGGGATCTTCGGGTGAAAGCGGCGCCCTCGCCGGAGGTCGTGGCTTCGATCAGCAAGGGTTTGCCCGTGAGCTACGGGTGGATAAAAACCCTGTCGGATTTTGTGCTGATTCAGGTGGGCTGGCTGAATGGCGGCATGCATTTCCGCACGGCGTTGCAGCTGGCGGGGGACAGGCAGGTTCTGGAGTTCCGCGAAAAGTATCTCAGAACACTCAGCGGCGATCCGGGCGTGGCGGTCTGTTGCGAGGCGGCCCGTACGTACATGCGAAACCGCGGAATCGGTTGCCCGTGACACGGCATCTGTAGCATACGGGGATAACTTCAGTGGCAGGCACCTTTTACGAGGGTGGCGACGTGCTTGAGCAAGGTTTCGCGCATATATGGTTTTTGGAGAAAACCGGAGGGACGGTCAGATCCAAAACGTTTTAGTGTGTCCTGTTCGCTGTAGCCGCTGGCGATGATCACGGGCACATCTGGGCGGATCCGGCGGATTTCGCGGAACGCTTGGACGCCGTCCATATTCGGCATGGACAGATCCAGCAGAACCAGCGCGATGGTCGAGGGTGCACTTTGAAACGCGTTGACGCCCTCTAGGCCGTCAGCGGCGGTCAGCACGCGGTAACCGGACAGCGCCAGAGACCGTTGGGCGATGGTCAACACGCTGGGCTCGTCGTCAACCACCAGAATGGTTGAGCCCTCTGTCGCCTGGGGCACATACGCGGGTTTTGTCTGTGGAGCGGAGGGTGAAACGCCGTGCGCTGCTGGCAGGCGGGGCCACGCCAAACGGACGGTTGTCCCCTGGCCCATCTGACTGGCGACAAAGATCGCGCCTTCGTGGGCGCGCATAATTCCCAGCACCTCCGCCAACCCCAGTCCGCGTGTGATCGGTTTGGTCGTAAATAAGGGGTCGAAGAGGCTTTGCATCGCGGTGTGATCCATGCCGCAGCCGGTGTCGAGGATGTCTAGCGTGACGAAGTCACCAGCGGACAGGTCATCGCATAAGATGGCTTGAGCGAGGTCGGACACCTCTAATCGGGCAGTGCCTGTGCGAAGGGTCACGGAATTGGGGGTGCCGGCCAGGGCTTCGGAGGCATTGATCACCAGGTTCCGTATCGCTTGCCGAAGGAGGCTCTCGTCGCCTTTCACCGGCGGCAAGTCGGGGGCCAGATCGAATGAAAAAGTAACGCCGTCGCGCACACACTGTTTCAGGTCAGACTGGGCTCCGGCGATGAGGCGGTTCAGATCAAGCGGACATGGCGTAAAGATCAGCCCGCCCGAGCACACCTGCATCTGTCGTGACAGGGACGCCATCCGCTGGCACAGGTGCTGCATATTCGCGACGTCGGCGCGGACAGGGGAGCCTTCGGGCAGCTCAGGCAGGATCAAATCGATCGAGCCCATCAAGGCCTGCAGCAGATTGTTGAAGTCATGTGAAATGCCGCCGGCCAGTTTGACCATGCATTCCAGTTTCTGTTGCCGATTACGCTGGTCGTCCAACTCCCGCTGCTTCGCGTCTGCCCGGATGCGCGCTTCGATGAAACGGGCCTGCAGGACATTCTGATAGGCGGTGGACGAGAGTTGTTGCGCCAGCGTAAAGAGAACCTGGGCCACCTGTCGGAACTTTTCAAGTGACATGGCGGGCACTTCGTGGAAGGCCTCCAAGAAGGCCTCCTCATCGGTTCCGATCTCACGGGCATACGCCCGCATATGCGTGTCGTCCTGCGCTTCATTTCTGACCTGGCCGATCAGCCAGTTCGCGATGTGATGGCCGTTAACGGTGATGCTGGCTCCCGCGTCCCACAGGCCTCCGCTCAGGCACTGCTGCACGATTGGGTTGTCAGGGTTATGCCGGCCGATGACTGAGTCGGAGTGAAAGCAGTTCTTCCGGCCCTTCTCGGTGTGGCGGATAATGCGTTCACAGAGGCGGCAGGAATTGCTGGGGCGGGTGATGGGGGTGCCGTCCGGACGCGTGATCACTGACGCGACGCCCGTGGCTTGGGCGAACTGGTCCTGCAGCGTTTGCAGGGCGTCAATCGAAAAAAGATCTTCAAGGATAATCTCGCAGTGAGACTCCTTGGCTATTGGCAAGTCGCACACGCGCGAACGTGTGTTTTCCTCTGTTTTCACACAGGATCCAACACCATTGACATCCGCACCGTGAGATGATCCAGGGGAGCGATCTATGGCATCCGATTCCACACTGAGTCTCTGTTCTGTAAGCAGGGTCACATTTGTGACTTGTTTACGATTACATTACCATGTTAAAAAAACGCATGCAAACAGTTTTGGAGGCGTAAATCAGGTGTCCGTGAGAGGGCCGTGGATTGAGCGGGCTGTCAGGGCGTTACGGAGCGGCGGTCACAGAAGCCGTTCTTTACGAAAAGCAAGTACTATGATAAAAAGTGGCATTCTTTTGAGAATCTTTCGAGGTCTGGGTGAGGCTTAAACACCGGTTACGGTTCTGATGAAAGTGTTTGTCATAGTTGCGGCGACGGTGAGCAGCCGTGCGAGGCAGGTTCTGCACGAGGCTTTGAGTTGCCATTTCCCTCTTGCGGGCCATTCGTGGGAGAGCTACGACGTTCACGCGGATGAGACGGTTTCAGAAGGGGTACGCAAAAAACTGGCGGAGGGCTTCGGGCTGGTTGTGGCTGCGGGCGGTGACGGCACCGTCTCCGCGGTGGCACACGCCCTCGTGGGACGTTCGATTCCGCTCGGCATAATACCCATGGGTACGGGCAATCTTGTGGCACGCGAATTGGGTATCCCTATCGATGTGAGCGCGGCGGTTGCACTGCTGGCTGGAAAGCCCGGACTGAGACGCATCGACGCGATGCGGGTCGGCGACCGGACCTACCTTCTGAATGCCGGTGTCGGCATCAATGCTGAGGTCATCGGTCAGACGACGCGTTTGGGAAAAAGTCTGTTCGGGCGCTCCGCCTATTTCGGGACGGCGGTTTGGAAGGTGCTCCAGGCTAAACCGCAGCCTCTGGAAGTGACGGTCGACGGAGAGACTCGCATGTTTCAGGCGACAGACGTGGCGATTTCGAACTGCGGGATACTCGCCAAAGGGCTCAATCCGAATGGCCCCGACGTCCGCGCGGATGACGGGCAGATCGACGTCTGTATCCTCTGCATGAAGACGCCGCTAGAGTACCCATGGTATTATTTTCTCAAGCACATCGCACCGCAATACGACAACAAGGTCATGCACCATATCGTGGCTAAGAGGAACGTGATCGTCCGAAGCGAAGCCCCGATTTCGGTGCAGGCCGACGGCGACATCATTGGCACGACGCCGGTTGAGGTGGAGGTGCTGCCTGCGGCGCTCACGGTGCTGGTGCCAGAGGCGGGCTGAGCGTCCAAAAGAGAATACGGGAGGGCGAAGCATGGAAAAGATCAAAACGGATGGTGCCCCAGAGGCCATCGGGCCATACGCGCAGGCGATCGAGGCTAACGGCTTGGTGTTTTGCTCAGGGCAGATCCCGATCAACCCCAAGTCGGGCAACATTGAAGCGGCTGATGCGGCGGGACAGACCATCCAGGTGTTGTTGAACCTGCGCGCGGTGCTAGAAGCTGCGGGCTCGGGGCTCGACAAAGTCGTCAAGACCACGGTTTTTCTGACCGACATCGGCGATTTTCCGGTCGTCAACAAAGTCTATGCCGAAATGTTCTGTGGACACACGCCTGCGCGGTCGACCGTGCAAGTGGCGCGCTTGCCCAAGAGTGCGAAGATCGAGGTCGAGGCGATCGCGGTCAAATAAGGCCGTGTGTGGTGAGCCAGTCGCGCACCGGCGCTTCGGGCAGCCCCATGATGTTGGTGTAGGAGCCGCTGTGGCCGGCGATCAGCAGATCGCCATTCTCGTCGATGTCATACGCGCCGGCCCGGTCGAGCGGGCGCGTCTTGTGAAGGTACGTCAGGATCGTCTCCTCCGACAGCATTTTGAAGTGTACGGAAGAGGCTTCCACTCGGATCTCGGGTTCTTGGTGCGGCAACCCCAAGGCGACTCCGGTGTAAACGATCTGTGTGCGGCCCGAGAAAGCCCGAAGAAACTGAGCGGCCTCGTCAAGGTCGGCTGGTTTGCCGATGAGGAGGCCTTCGAACCACACGAGCGTGTCCGCCGTGATGATCGCGGCACCCGAGTGGCGCTTGCGGCATGCCCGATACTTCTCTAGCGCGTTGGTCACCACGGTGTGGACGGGGTCGGCCGCGTCGTGGATCTCTTCGGTGTCGGACGTGGACACTGTGAAGGTGCATCCCATCGCGTGCAGGATTTTCTTGCGGCGGGGCGAGGCGGAGCCGAGGATGAGGGGGATGGCCATAGTTGGGCGTTAGGGGCTGGAGGTTAGAGAAAGGGCTGGCCTCTGTGCCTGTCCTTTCTGCTTTAACACACGGCCGATGTCTGGCACGGCATATAGCAAGTCGCGCGTGTAGGCGTGCTGCGGCGCGTCGAGCACTTCGGCGGCGGGACCGCTTTCAACGAACACTCCCGCGTGCATCACCGCCACACGGTCGCAGATGTTACGCACCACTGCGAGGTCGTGAGAAATCAGGATGATCGCAAGGTTGAGCTCCTTCTGGAGCGTGCGCACAAGGTTCAGAATGCGGGCCTGTACCGAAACATCCAGCGCGCTGACCGGCTCGTCGGCGATGATGAGTTGCGGCTCGAGTGCGAGGCAGCGCGCGAAACTGACGCGTTGGCACTGGCCGCCGCTGATCTCGCGCGGATAGGCGTCGAGCACGGTCTCGGTCAGTCCGACGTGGTTCAGCAGCTCGCTGATGCGTCCGGTGATTTTCGCCGCTGGCACCATGCTGTGCACACGCAGCACCTCCTCCAGCGTCTTGCGCACGGTCATGCGCGGATTGAGCGAGCCGACTGCGTCCTGAAAAACCATCTGTACGGTGCGGCGGTAGTGTTTGAACGCGTCGGGGTTCATGCGTCCGATATCCTGGCCTTCGAAGAGCAGGGCGCCTGCGCTGGGCGCCTGAAGCCCGATGACGGTCTTCGCGAGCGAAGACTTGCCGCAGCCGCTCTCGCCGACAATGCCGAACGACTCACCCGCGTCGACTGAAAAAGAGACACCGCGCACGGCCTCGACCGGTTTTTGTCCGGGGGTGCGATACGTGACGTGAAGGTTTTGGATGTTCAGGAGCATGGGGGGGGGACAAGGGCGACCCGCCGGTCGCCCGTACGTGGGAATGGCGTAGGGGCGACCGGCGGGTCGCCCGCATGCGGCCAGCAGCGGAACATGCGGTCATCCGATGCGGTTTCGGGCGGATGGTCTGTGTGGCAGCGAGGATCCGCTTCGGTGCAACGGGGGGCGAATGCGCAACCGGGAGGCCAGTTGTCCGGCGAGGGCACTGTGCCGGGAATGTCCTGCAGCGGGGCGTTGCGCGGCGCGTCGAGCACGGGCACGGCGGCGAGCAGGCCGCGCGTGTAGGGATGCCGGGGTCGAGAGAGCACGTCGAGAACCCTTCCGCTTTCGGCTATTTGTCCGGCATACATGACATAGACGCGTTCCATGCGGCCCGCCACGAGTCCGAGGTTGTGAGTGATGAGCAGAACGGCCATCCCGTTGGCGTCGGCGAGTTTGTCGATGAGGTTCAGCACTTGGCGCTGGGTGGTCACATCGAGTGCGGTGGTAGGCTCGTCTGCGATCAGCAGTTTCGGCCGCGCCGCCAGAGCCATGGCCAGCATGACGCGCTGCTGCTGTCCGCCGCTGAGTTCGCAGGGGTAGGCTTGTGCGGCGCGCGCGGGGTCGGGCAGGCCGGTTTGGGTGAGCAGGTCGAGAATGGCGGTGCGGCGGTCGGCGCGGGGCAGCCCCGGCAGGCACTCCCCGATCTGGTCGCGCACGCGCATCACGGGGTTGAGGCTGGCGGAGGGGTCTTGGAAAACATAGGCGATGCCGTGCCCGCGCACCGTGTTCAATGCGCTTCTGGGGAGCGTCAGAAGGTCACACCCCTCGAAGAGCACGCGACCGGAGACGCACGCGCGATCGGTTGGTGAGAGGCGTGTGAGAGCCAGTGCAGTGAGACTCTTGCCGCAGCCGCTCTCGCCCACGACTGCTACGCGTTCGCCCGCTCGGACGGTCAGCGAGACCGAGCGCACAGGGGTCGTTTCGACGCCTTCCTGACGGAACGAGACGGCGAGTTGTTCGACCTGTAGAAGGGGAGCGGACATTTCGCGTGCTATTGTAACCGGAAGCGGCGCGGAGCGAGAACATAAAAAGCGGCAAAACGGGACTTTGTTTCGGGGATAAAAAGCGGCATAATCAACCCATGTTTCAGAAAAAGGAAGAGGACGCGCAGAGAGCGTGTCACGGGCTGACCCTCTGGCAGATTTTCGTGAGTTTCACGAGAGTCGGAGCGGTGCTGTTCGGCGGCGGGTATGCGATGTTGCCTCTGCTGGAGCGCGAGGTGGTCAACAAGCGTCGCTGGTGCACGTTTGAGGAGATGGCGGACTACTATGCCGTGTCGCAACTCGTGCCAGGTGTTGTGGCGATCAACACGGCGATGCTGATCGGTCATCAGCTGCGCGGTTTCTGGGGCACGGTGGCCGCGACCCTTGGTGTTGTGTGCGCCCCCTTCTTCGTGATCCTCGCCTACGCGGTCGCCTTCGACCGGTTGGCCGGCTCCAAGACGCTGGAGAATGCCATGTCGGGGCTGCGTCCGGCGGTGGCGGGGCTCATGCTGGGCGTCGCCTATACGATGTTCGACCGCAGCCGCAAGACACGGCTTGGGCTGGCCGTTTCGCTCCTCGTAGCCGGACTGATTCTCGGGCTCGGGGTGAGCGCGGTGCAGGTGATCCTTGGCGGTGTGGCGGCGGGCGTCCTGTGGTTTGCAACCTCGTTGGTGCGGGACAGGGCCCCTTCTCCAGTGGGCAAGGACGAATGATTCGGCGCACCTACAGCGGTCAACCATGAATGTTTTTCTAAAACTGACCTACGTTTTTTTCAAAATCGGACTCCTGACCGTCGGCGGCGGACTGGCGATGATCCCGATCATCCAACACGAGATGGTGAGCCGCGGGTGGTTAAACAACCAGCAGTTTCTGGACATTTTGGGTATTGCGCAGATGACGCCTGGGCCGATGTCGGTGAATACCGCGACGTTCGTCGGATACCGGGTGGTGGGCGCTGCACATCCAGGATCGGTAACGCTCGCCGTTTTGGGCGCGCTGGTCGGCACGCTGGCCGTGTGCGCGCCCTCGCTTGTGTGCGTCAATCTGCTGGGCGCTTTTTGGAGCCGGAACCGGAATCACCCCTGCATGGCGAGGGTTTTCGATGTGTTGCGGCCGCTGGTGACAGGGCTGGTGATCACGGCGGCGGTTCTGCTGGTGCTGAACAGCCTCTGGGGCGACTCTTTTCGCGAGGTGATGCAGAGGCTGCCCGATCTGCGGGCGGTTGGCATTGTTGCGGTTGCTTTCGCGCTGACCGCGTTTACGAAAGTCTCTCCTGTCTATATCCTTTCGGGAGGGGCTGTGGTGGGCTGGCTGTTTAGATTCGCGACAATTCCGTTTTGAGGTGTTGACCCTGCCAGTGGAAATCGCTACACTGACACGTCTTTTAAGGGCGGCACGTGCCCGTTACGTGTGGAGTGGAGGTCATGCCTCCTCAAAGGAGACAGAGATGAAGGCAACGCAACCCGCAAATCCCGTGGTCGATGAGATGTTGTTGAAGGGGTACGCGGACAAGATTCGTGCGACGGGAAAGATCGATCCGTCCTTGTATGAGAAATACAATGTCAAGCGCGGCCTTCGCAATGCAGACGGAACCGGCGTTCTGGTTGGGCTGACCTGTATCGGCAGCGTGCATGGGTACATGATCTCGGAAAGTGAGAAAGTTTCGGTTCCGGGACAGCTCTTTTACCGCGGGATCAACGTCAACGACCTGGTCAAGGGGTTCCAGAGTGAAAAGCGGTTCGGCTTCGAGGAGTGCGCCTACCTGTTGCTTTTCGGCGAACTGCCGAGCGAAACCGACCTGAAGGTCTGGAACGATCTGCTGGACTCTTATCGCCGGCTGCCGGACGGGTTCAAAGAAAGTGCGATCATCCGTGCGCCGGGCAAGGACCTGATGAACAGTATTGCGCGTGCGGTGCTGATGGCCTATACGTATGACGCTGAGCCCGACAAGCTCGACATTGAGGCGACCCTGCGCCAGAGCATCGAGCTGATCGCGCGGTTCCCCATCATGGCGGCGTATGCCTATCAGGCCAAGGCCCACTACCACATGGGCCAGAGCCTGATGATGCGCTATCCCGAAATCGGCAAAAGTACGGCCGAGAATTTTCTGATGCTGACTCGCGAGGACGGCATGTATTCGCCGCTCGAGGCCGAACTGCTCGACCTCTGCCTCGTGCTGCATGCGGAGCACGGCGGCGGCAACAACTCGGCGTTCACCACGCATGTAGTCACCTCCTCTTTTACGGACACGTACGCGGCGATCGCGGCCTCGGTGCTGTCGCTCAAAGGCCCGCGCCACGGTGGCGCCAACTTGCGCGTGATGGAGCAGATGCGCGAGATCAAGGAGCACGTCGAGCACTGGGACAACGAGGGAGAGGTGGCCGACTACCTGACGAAGATCCTCTGCAAACAGGCCGGCGACGGGACGGGGCTGATCTATGGGCTCGGACATGCCGTCTACACGCTTTCCGACCCGCGCACCGACATGCTGCGCGTAAGGGCGCGTGACCTTGCCAAGGCCAAGGGCCGCGAAGAGGAGCTGCTCCTTTATGAGACCATCGAGCGCATCGGCCCGGGGATCTTCAACAAGAACCGCGCCAAGCCGCGTGACCTGTGCGCCAACGTGGACTTTTACTCCGGATTCGTCTACGACATGCTCAATATTCCGATCGACCTCTACACCCCGATCTTCGCGCTCTCGCGCGTGGTTGGCTGGTGTGCGCACCGGATGGAAGAACTGCTCAACGGCGGGCCGATTATCCGGCCAGCCTACAAAGCGATCTTTGAGCCGCGCCCTTACAAACTGATGGAAGAGCGCAAGTAACGCAGGCCTCGGGCGCGCCGCGCATGGACGGGGAGGTTTCTTTTGGAAATTCTGAACTACAAGCCCGCAATGCGTTACCGTCCCTTTGGCGAGAAGACCAACGTGCTGGTCTCCATGCTCGGGTTCGGCGCGATGCGCCTGCCCATGGCGGAGGGCCAGATCGACGTTCCCCGCGCGGTCGACCTGATCGAGACCGGTCTCTGTGGCGGCATCAATTACATCGACACGGCCTATGTCTACAACGACGGCGAGAGCGAGAAGGTCGTGGGGCGCGCGCTCGACAACGGGTGGCGCGACAAGGTCTACGTAGCCACCAAGCTGCCGACGTGGAGCGTGGAGAAGCCCGGTGACCAGCACGCGTTTTTCGAGACGCAGCTGGCCCGCTTGCGCGCGCATCGCATCGATTTCTACCTGCTGCATTCGCTGAACAAGCAACACTGGAAGAACGCGCTGAGCTCGCGCTCGCTGGAGTGGCTGGACGAGGAGAAGCGGCGCGGGCGCATCCGTTTTGCGGGCTTCTCTTTCCATGACGACTTCGAGCTGTTCAAAACGATCGTCGACGCCTACGACTGGGATTTCTGCCAGATCCAGTACAACTACGCGCAACAGGATGTCCAGGCTGGCGTCAGAGGCTTGCGGTACGCGGCTGGCAAAGGCATCGGCGTGGCGGTCATGGAGCCGCTTTTCGGCGGCTTTCTGACCGGTCCGCAGATGCCGCCCGGTGCGAGCCGGCTATTCGAGGAGCACGGGCTAAACCCGGTCTCGAGTGCATTGCGCTGGATCTGGAATCAGCCAGAGCCGAGTGTGGTGCTCAGCGGGATGGGCGATAAATACCAGGTGAAGGACAACCTGCGCGCTGTGGCGACGGCTGACGTGGGTGTGTTGACGGAGCGCGAGAAGCTGGTTTTGGAGAAGGTCTGCCAGTTCATCCGCGACCATGTGCCGATCGCTTGTAGCACGTGCGGCTACTGTCTGAAAAGCTGCCCTGTCGGCGTCAAGATCCCAGTGATGTTCGATCTTTACAACAAGTACCTGCTGACGGAGCGGAAGCACCGGTTGCAGCCAGCCCTGTACGGGGGCATGATCGCCAAAGAAAAGGCTTCGGCCTGCGTCGCCTGCGGCCAGTGCAAGATGCATTGTCCGCAAGGGCTGGACATTCCCGCGTGGCTGGTGAAAGTGGCTGCGGAGTTCGAAGGGGCGGCTAAGGGGTAACACATGATGGCATTGGCACAACAGGCTGCAGCAGGCGCAGTGGAGGCGATTCAGAAACCGGTGGCAAATGTGACGAACGCGTTTGTCGCGGAGGTGGACGGCGGACGCGCAATGCTGGATGCCGCGCTGAAGTGGCTGGCTGAGAACGGCGCTTCGTTTGTGGTGAGCCTATTGGTGGTCGCGCTGCTTCTGCTGTTCGGCGCGCGCGCCATCCGCATGGTCACGTTTTCCACGCGTAAGGCGCTCCAAAAGACCGGTCGGGTGAACGCGCTTCTGGAAACTTTCATCTGCAGCGTGGTTCACAAGACCTGCTGGGCTCTGTTGCTGATGATCGTCGTCCAACGGCTGGGCATCAACATCGCCCCGCTGATCGCGGGCCTGGGCGTCACGGGTTTCATTCTGGGCTTCGCCTTTCAGGAGTCGTTGGGCAATCTGGCGGCCGGCATGATGATCGCTCTCAACCAGCCGTTCAAGGTGGGCGACTATGTGTCGGCGGGCGGTGTCGAGGGAACGGTGCAAGAGCTCAATATGATGGCCGCCACGCTGACGACCGCCGACTACAAGAAGGTGATGGTTCCCAACAAGGTCATCTGGGGTACGCCGATCACCAACTATACCGCTATGGACCGACGGCGTGTGGAGATCGCAACCAGCATCGCCTACGGAGCCGATATCGGCAAGGCCAAGCGTATCGCGTTAGAGGTGCTGCGCGCGAATCCTTTCGTGCTGCACACCCCGGAGCCGATCGCGGAGGTCCTCTCGTTGGGCGACTCGGCCGTGAATCTTGTGCTGCGGCCGTGGACCAAGCCCGCCGATTACTGGGCGGTCTTTTTCGCAACGAATCAGGCCATCAAAGAGGCCTTCGAGCAGAACGGCATCGAGATTCCGTTCCCGCAGCTCGAAGTCCGCATGAAAAGCTAGCACGGATTCGTCCGCTCGGTTCCTTCATCGCTTTCAGCCGTCTGAACCGCATAGACGGTGTCGGTGTTTGTCAGTCTGTTGCTGGCCGCCTGCGCTGCGGCGTGCCGCTCGGGGGCGATGGCCAGGGGAGGGCCGGAAACCGGGGGACGTGGCGTTGACAAAAACGTTGCTCAGCGGATTCGGATAAACATTTTTGTGTTTAACCAGGGGGGGGTGGACAAAACGGAGACTTTTTTAGGCGTTTTCCCCTTCATTTTTTGCGATTACTTGAGATGGCATTCAATTTGCTCCATGCATCAATCCCAGCACGGGGGTCATCATGAGCAAAATTCTGATTGTCAAAACGGGCACAACCTTCCCTTCATTGAAAGCTCTCAAGGGGGATTTCGATGCATGGGTGGTGAAGGGGTTCGGCCGTAACAATCACCTTGTGGCGGAGGTGGCAGAAGTCGCCGCTGGCGCTCCATTGCCTTCGGCAGCCGATTTTGCGGGGGTGATCGTGACGGGGTCGCATGAGAATGTGACGGATCGGGCCGCCTGGAGTGAGCGTACGGCGGAGTGGTTGTGGAAAACGGTCAAAATGGAGATTCCCACTCTGGGCATTTGTTACGGACACCAGTTGCTGGCCCATGCCTTCGGCGGGAAAGTTGGCGACAATCCGAACGGGCTGGAAGCTGGCACGGTGGTGGTGACGCCCAATGCGTTCGGTTCCCAAGATACGCTGCTGGGGGGGTTTCAAGGGCCGTTCAAGGCGCACATGTGCCATCGGCAGTCGGTGTTGGAACTGCCGAAGGGGGCTGTGCCGTTGGCTGTTACGCGCAAAGAGACCTGCGCAGCTTTTTCTATCAATCAGTGCGCGTGGGGCGTGCAGTTCCATCCTGAGTTCGACAGCCGGATCGAGAAAGCCTATGTGCTGCGCCATGCCGATGAGTTGACCGAACAGGGTGCCGATGTTCAGCAAATTCTCTCGTCTTGCATGGAGACCGGAAGTGGACGTGAGATTCTCGAGCAGTTCTTGGCTGTTATGGCTGATCGTGCCCGGCCATCCGCTAAACATCGGCCATTTGCTTGTGCCGTGTGAAAATAAGGTGCCCTGCGTTCCGGGAGGAAGCCTTGCGCGCTTTTGTTTGGAGGCCAACCGTAACCCCGACCGGGCCTGAGACGGATTTTACATGCCGATAGGCCCCCGAAATCCTGTCTGGCATTCCCGTGAAACAATGCCAAAAGATATGCGAAAAGGTGTTGGATCGTCTAGGGAGTTTCAGTATAATTAACCGCGTTTTTTTAGCTCGGTCAATCAGTAAAAAAGGAGTCGGATATGCGGTTAGGTGGTACTTCGAAGTGTTTGTGGTCAACACTGGCTTTGGCGATTCTCGGTGTCGTGCCGGCTTTCGCCAGCGAGGCGGATCTGATTCTTCCAGATCTGGGGATTAAGTTCTTCAACGGTGCCATCTCGGGTACGACGCTGATGATGATCGGTATCGGCGTGTGTGCGCTTGGCTTGATCTTTGGCCTGTGGCAGTTCACCCAGACGAAGAATCTGCCGGTGCACGCTTCGATGCGCGACGTCTCGAACATCATCTGGGAGACCTGCAAGAGCTACCTCGCCCAGCAAGGCAAGTTCCTCGCGATCCTTTGGGCGTTGATCGCCGTGTGCATGATCTATTACTTCTTGATTCTGCAGAAGATGCCGCTCGTCAACGTGGGCATCATCCTCGCCGCCTCAGTTCTGGGCATCTTGGGCTCCTATGGCGTCGCGTGGTTCGGCATGCGCATCAACACCTTCGCCAACAGCCGCAGCGCCTTTGCGGCCCTGCGCGGCACGCCGTGGGAAGCTCTTGCGATCCCGATGCGCTCGGGCATGAGCGTCGGCACCCTGCTGGTCGCGGTCGAGCTGTTTTTCATGATCTGCATCCTGATCTTCCTGCCCACCGGACTGCGTGGCCCTTGCTTCATCGGCTTCGCGATCGGCGAGTCGCTCGGCGCATCTGCGCTGCGCATCTGCGGCGGCATCTTCACCAAGATCGCCGACATCGGTTCCGATCTGATGAAGATCGTCTTCAAGCTCCCCGAAGATGACCCCAAAAACCCCGGCGTCGTCGCGGACTGCACCGGCGACAATGCGGGCGACAGCGTCGGTCCGACCGCCGACGGTTTCGAGACCTACGGCGTGACCGGCGTCGCGCTGATCACCTTCCTCGCACTGGTTCTCGGCAGCGGCGCGCTCTGCGCCCAGATGATCGTCTGGATCTTCGTCATGCGCATCCTGATGATCCTGACCTCGCTCATCTCCTACTTCATCAATGACGGCTATTTCACCGCCAAGCTGAAAAACGCCAAGGAGTTCGATCCAGAGCACCCGTTGACCGTTCTCGTGTGGCTGACTTCGTTCATCTCCATCGTCGTCACCTACCTCGCCAGCTACCTGCTGCTGCCGGCCGGCACGGGCATCGACAAGAACCTGTGGTGGGTCCTCTCCACGATCATCTCCTGCGGCACGATCGCGGGCGCGGTGATCCCTGAGTTCACCAAAGTCTTCACCAGCACCAACGCTAAGCATGTCAAGGAGGTTGTGACAGCCTCCAAGCAGGGCGGCGCCTCGCTGAACATCCTCTCCGGTTTCGTCGCCGGCAACTTCAGCGCCTTCTGGGAAGGCCTGACGATGCTCGTTCTGATGCTCGTCGCCGCCCTGTTGGCGACAAATCCTGCCGTGGCCAGCCTGATGCCCGCGGGTTTGGAGTTCGCCGCGCCGATCTTCGCCTTCGGCCTCGTGGCTTTCGGCTTCCTCGGCATGGGCCCTGTGACCATCGCGGTGGATAGCTTCGGCCCGGTCTCCGACAACGCGCAGTCCGTATACGAGCTCTCCCGCATCGAGACGATCCCCGGTATCGCGAAGGAGATCGAGAAGGACTTCGGTTTCAAGCCGGACTTCGAGAACGCCAAGCTCAACCTCGAGCGCAACGACGGTGCGGGCAACACCTTCAAGGCCACGGCCAAGCCCGTGCTGATCGGCACCGCCGTAGTCGGTGCCACCACGATGATCTTCGGAATCATCCTGATGTTGGCCAAAGGCAAGGCTGCCGCGCTCGTGCAAGCCTCGGGTGTCGCGCTCGGCGAGCACCTGACGCCCGACCAGCTCAAGGCTGGCGTCGACTTCGTCATCTCCGGCTTGAGCCTTGTTCGCCCGGAAATTGTGCTCGGCCTGCTGATGGGCGGCGCAGTCATCTACTGGTTCACCGGCGCCGCCACGCAGGCGGTCGTCACCGGTTCTTACCGCGCGGTCGTCTACATCAAGGAGAACATGAACCTGAGCGCTGAGACGGCCTCGATCAAGGACAGCAAAGAAGTCGTGAAGATCTGCACGATCTATGCTCAGAAGGGCATGTTCAACATCTTCGTGGCGGTCTTCTGCTTCGCTCTGTCGCTGGCCTTCTTCAACCCATTCTTCTTCATCGGGTACCTGATCTCCATCGCGTTCTTCGGCCTTTATCAAGCCATCTTCATGGCCAACGCCGGTGGTGCTTGGGATAACGCCAAGAAGATTGTCGAGGTGGACTTGCGCGCGAAAGGCACCGAGCTGCACGCCGCGACTGTGGTCGGCGACACAGTGGGCGATCCCTTCAAGGACACCTCTTCGGTGGCGATGAACCCGATCATCAAGTTCACGACACTGTTCGGCTTGCTCGCCACGGAAATTGCCGTGGCCATGAAGGATGCCACGGCCAAATACGCCATCGGCGGCGTGATCTTCCTTGTGGCTCTGGTCTTCGTCTACCGCTCGTTCTACGGAATGCGGATCCCCGAAGACAAGGCTGGCGCCTAGGAGCACTCAGGCCTGTTGCACAACAGGCCGGAAATCCATTAACATTCGGTTAACTCGGATGCAAACGGCCGTGCGGGGAACCGCGCGGCCGTTTCGTTTTTGTACTTTTCTGAACGGTGGCGCTGATTGAACTTACAAAGCGCAGTCGAACAGCGAAACACGGTATGGTCTATAACGAATTTGATAAAACCGAGAACGGTGTGAGGGTACATGGAACGGTCGGCTCTGACCTCATGCAAACGGGCGTGTTTGCTGACGGCAAGTCCGCCAAGAATGCGGAGTTCCATCTTCGCGAACTCCGCATTCTTTATACCCGTTTCGGAAATTGTCTGCACAAAGGGGATGTCGTCAGAGCCTGAAACCGCGACCGTCACTTTGTGGTGTAGAGAGTGAAGCGGCTGAATTGCATGTCCTTGTCGCCCATGTGGGAGAGGATCTCCAGCTTGTAGTGCTGAAAGGGCGCTGGCTGTTTGACGGCGAAGCCTCTGAGGTAAAAGCGTGAGGAGAAGGTCTGTTCGCGCTGGTGGTCGAGCTCCTTCCACGTCTGGCCGTCGGGCGAGCCATAGAGGATCCACTCCTTCGGATCGCGCGTCTCGCCGTCGTTCGATGAACTGAGCGTGTAGAGCGCGACGGTTGCGGGTGAGGCGAGCGAACAGGTGACGAAAGCCTTGCCGTCCCACAGTTGGCAGTACTTGTCCTTCTCGTTCGTGCCGACGCCCTTGTCCGGGCCTTCCTTGTCGCCATAGCCTGCTTTGTTACCCTTGATCGAGCCTGGCACGATGTCGAGAATCTTCAGGCCCGCGAGCTTCTGCTGGAGTTCCGCCTGCTCTTTGTCGGTGTTGGCGAACTCCCACGTGGCAGGCTTGCCCGTTTTGGCGAAACCGTCCCAGAGCGCATTGACGCTGGCCACCGGCAGTTTGCCGTTCTTGTCAAGATGGCCGGCCTGATAGGCGTTGAACCAGCGGACGCAGGCGGCGACCTCGAGTTCCAGCGTGGGCGACATGTATTCGTATTCGAGCGTCACGAAACCCTTGAAGCCCTGCGCCTCGAGTTCGTCCAGCACGGCTGCGATCTCGCCAGCGCCCGAACCATAGGGCACTGCGCGCAGGTGCGGATTGGCAGCGATGGCTTCCACATCCACAAGGTGCATGGTGACGAACTTGCCTTTGAGCAGGCGCACGCCGTCGAGCGGTCGCGTGTTCGCGCACATCCAGTGGCCGATGTCAGACCCTGCGCCGATGTTCTTGCCTCGGCCTTCGAGCTGTTTCAGCACGGCGGCGGGAAGTCCGTCGGCCTGCGTGTGGTTGTGTGTTCCAACCTTGACTTTGTACTCGTTGGCGGCTTTCTCGGCGAGGTCGTACTTCGCGCGGTCATTGCTGGCTTCAATCTGGATAACGCCGATGCCGAGGACCTTCGCGAACTCCATGAGCTTGCGCCACTGCGCGTCGCTGTTTGCGCCGGTGACGCCGTAGCTCACGACCTTGACGCCCTGCGCATCGACGAAGGCCTTGAGCTGTTTGAGCGTTTCGGGCGTGATGGTGTTGAAGTCGGTTGTGCCCTCGAAGCCGGTGCCGAGCTTCTGGCCGGGATAAGCTTCGATATATTTCAAGCCGAGGCGCTTGGCAGTTTCGACGGTTTCAACGAACGAACGGTCGCGGAAGGTGTAAGCCTGAATCGCGAGCTGGATGTCCTGGGCCAGTGCCGCGCCGCTGAGGGCGGTGGCGGCGAGTAGGGTTGTAAGGAGGTGTTTCATGATTGAGGTGTTTAGGCTGTAGGCGGTTAGATGGGTAGGCAGAAAGTGTTTAAACTGAAGGCCAACGGCTCTTTCCTAACAGCCTACAGTTTAAACAACCTTACTTAGAACATACGGTAGGTTTTGTCGATGAAGGCCTGGGCTTCCGGACGGTCGCAGCGGAGCGACTTGGCGTCCCAGTTGAAAGGCACGCCGGCGCGGACAGCGACATTGCCGAGCAGAGCCATTTCGCTGAGCGGACCAGCGTAGTCGAAGTTCGAGACGGCGGCCTCGGCTTCGCCACGGATGGCGTGTAGCCAGTTCTGGTAGTGGCCGTCCTTCACGCGCTCCAGCGTTTTGGGCGGGCGTGCGAAATGCTTCATCGCGCTCTCGGGGATCAGGCGGGGCGAGTCGCAGTAGTCGTTCGTATCCATGATGATACCCTTGGACCCGAAGTAGAGTTGGCCGCTGCCGGACATGGGGCGGTCGGCCTCGAGCGCCGCTGGACGCGGCGGTTTCTTGGTGCCGTCGAACCATTTCACGGTGACGGGCGGCATCCCTTTCCGGGAGGGGAACTCGTAGGTGACGACCGAACCGGCGGGGCAGGAGAGGGCGCTGCCGCCGTCGACTTCCGCCGAGACGCGCGAGGGCGCGCCGAGGCTCAAGGCCCAGAAGCTGGCGTCCATGGTGTGGCAGCCCATGTCGCCGATGGCGCCGCAGCCCCATTCCCACCAGCCGCGCCAGTTGAAGGGCATGTAAGCGCTATTGTAGGGGCGGAAAGGCGAGACGCCGAGCCAGCGGTTCCAGTCAAGGGTCGGGGGTGGAGGCATGCTCTTTTCGGGAACGGGGATGTTCTGGGGCCAGACCGGGCGGTTGGTCCAGAGGTGGACTTCGCGGACTTCGCCGATGACGCCGGACTCGACCCACTCCTTCACAAGGCGAGTGCCTTCGTTCGAGTGGCCCTGGTTGCCCATCTGGGAGATCACCTTGTGCTTGCGTGCGGCTTCGGCCAACAGGCGGGCTTCGGTGACGGTGTGGGCGACGGGTTTCTGAACATAGACGTGTTTACCCATCTCAATGGCCATCATCGCCACGGGGAAGTGGGTGTGGTCGGGTGTCGAGACCTGGACGGCGTCGATCTGCTCATCCATTTCGGTCAGCATCTCGCGGTAGTCGCGGAAGCGCTTCGCGTCTGGGAAGCGCTTGAAGCTGCCTGCGGCGCGGGCGAAGTCCACGTCGCAGAGCGCGACGACGTTCTCGCCTGCGAAGTTGCCGATGTCATGTCCGCCCTGGCCGCCGCAGCCGACCGAGGCGATGTTGAGTTTGCGGCCTGTGATGCGCTCGCCGGTGCGGAAGGGCTTGGATGCGGCCATGAGGTGCGGCGTGGGCAACAGGGTTGCGGCAGTGCCGCAGGCGGCGGCCGACAGAAAGGCGCGCCGTGTGAACGCTGGTCTCGACATACGATCCTCCCGGGTGAATACCGAATTTAGAATAGGGGGAAAAGTGTACACGTTCTGAAGCGGTTCAGAAAGCGTGAAATCGGGCGACAGGGCAATGGACAGACTGGGCGTTTTCTGTCAAAATTTATGCACACGAAACCTATTTTAGGAGAGCAGATGGCGGCCAAGAAAACAGTTAAGAAAGCGTCTGATGCGACGCCCGCAAAGAAAGAAAAGCCGGCAAAGATTGAAAAGAAGGCGCCCGCACCGCAGACGCCCGTGAAGAAAACGGCAGGTCCGACGGCGCGGACGTGCCCGCTGGTGTTGGACGGCGAGATCGGCGCGGAGGACTTTTCGCCGAGCGATTGTCTGACGTGCAGCGAGTTCGATTGCCGTTTCTGTGAGGCAGAGGAAGGCTCAGGGGCCTTACGCAGCCGCTTGTCTGCAAGGGACGACGACGGCGACGATGAAGACTTTGGAGGGGACTTCGATTTCGAAGGTGGCGATGGAGACGGCGATGATGAGGAGGAAGAGGACGAGGATCTGCTCTAGGACGCAGCATTCACCAAGATGAAACCGGGGGCTCTTGGGGTGCTCGGTGCCTGGGCGGCTGGCTGTTTTCTGGTCGCGAAAAGGACAGCAAAGCTTACGAAACGCTCTTGGCGGATCTCAGGCTGTGTCGGAATTCCGCGCTGGGTTTTTGGGTAAGAACGACACAATGGTTGCGCCGGCGAGGGCCACGGCGATCAGCAGTGTAAAGCCAAGGGCGTAGCTTTTCGTCGGCTCGTTGTAGAGGCTGCCCACCAGCATGGGGAAGGTCGATTCGGCCACGCCGTCTGCCACCAGGATGATCCCCATGATGCGGCCCAGCGCCTTCACGCCGAACAGGTCGCCCGCCATGAGGGGGATGATCATATAGTCGCCGCCGAACCCGATCCCGAAAATCGTTGCGAACAGATAGATCCGCCCTGGGAAATCGGGCACGAGAAGCAGCGGGATTGTGGCGGCCACGATCAGGTAGATCAGGATCATCACGCGCTTGCGGCTGATGCAGTCGGCCAGCCAGCCCATGAGCACACGTCCGGCGAGACTCGAGAACAGCACGAGGGACATGACTTGGGCCGCGCTCGACTGGGTGTACTCCAGATCGCGCAGGTACAGCTTCAAGTGCTGGACAATTCCGCCGACGGCACCGATGGAGCACATGCTGCCGAAAGCCAACAGATAGAAGTTGCGGTTCTTTAGGATGTCTCGGACAGGCACCATTGCGGGGGCTTGCGCCTTGGCGGTGGTGGACACGGCGGCCCGCTCCTTCAGAAGCAGCGGCAGCGGAACGGCGATGAGCACGATCAGAAGGCCCAGGGCGCACAGGGCGTGGTGCCACCCGAAGTGCTTTTCAAGGCCGGATGCCAGTAACGGAACCAGCGCACCGCCGGTGCCGATGCCCAGGTAGGCGATCCCCATGGCCTTGCCCCTGTTCTTCTCGAACCGCCGCGAAATCAGCACCTGGCAGGGCAGTGGCCCGCCGCACACATAGCCAAGGGCGTTGAAGATGTAGAACAGGTAGAACAGGCTAGGCGTATGGGCGAAGCTCAGTCCGACCAGGGCCACGCCGACGAACAGGACGCCTGAAGCCATCAGGCGACGCGGCCCGTAGCGATCGATCAGCCACCCGGCGACGAATCCGAAGAGGGGCGCCACAAGCAGTTTTCCCAGGGCGTTCCCGGAGGTGACGAAGGCCCGCGACCAGCCATATTCTCGGGTCATGAAATCGTAGAAGAACGGTAGCCCGTATAAGGCGAACCCGACGATTCCGAAAAGCGACAGGAAGGCTGTCGCCACCACATAGACCTGCGAACCTCGCCACGCAGACGAAGACTCGGAGCGCGCTCCATTTTCATCAGACATACCGACTCCGCTGATAGGTTCGACCGGACAACGCCCAGCGCCTGCTGCGGGCGCTCAGGGGGCGACAGTCATGCGGCAGGCGAAAACAGTGGAGAGGATGCCAAACCGCCAATAGCCGCGCAAGGAGAAACCCTGCTTCAAGGGAGAAACGGGCGCGTCACTTGCGCTGGCTTTCGGCCTCGTGCGCCTGCCGCTCGATGTTGTTCTCGATGAGAGGGACGGCGACAGGCGTTGAGAAGTCGATCGTGATGCGCGGTGTGGGGTCGAGAATGATGTTCAGTGTGTCGGCTTGGAAGTCCAGCACATGTCCGCCCTGTTTGCGGTCGTCAGAAATAAAGTGCAGGTGGAAGCCGGGGACGCTCATAGAGCCCGGCACGGAGGGCGGGCACCAGAAGCCGACGAGGGTTCCACGCACTTTTTCGTACGTGTACTCATGCTGTTGTTTTGTGGCTTCGGCCAGCGGGCGGTAGGGCTTGGCCTGTTTGTCACAACTGCGCACCCGGATGGTTTTAAACACGCCGTCGGCGCGGATCGCATAGAAAACCTGTTTATCTTCAAAGTGCGCCTCCAATGTTTTGGAAAAAACATCGAAGGACGCGACGTGTTTCATGGTGCGCCGGAGGTCGTTGTCGAACAGCGTGCAGGCTCCGAATGGCATGAGCCGCGTATCTTCGGGGATCGTCACTGAGCCGTCGCCCTTCACCTGGTAAAGAATGCCGTCGAGCATCACGCCCTCTCCGTCCAGGCCCTCGAAAGTGCCGATGCCGAAGTTGCCTGCGGCTTTGAACTGGCTGGCCGTGACCGCGCCGTCGTAGTTTCCGCTGAGGATATATAGGAAAGGCGCGAGCTGATAGATGGTGTCGCGGTCCTGCACTAGCGTGGTGTAGGTGGTGCGGCAGCCGGCGAAGAGAAGAGCGGAGGCGAGGGGAAGAGCGGAAAGAGCGGATTTAACGGTGCATGTCAGTCTGAGTGTGTTCATGGGATGTGCCTCACGATGAGTGCCTCAGCGGTTGTCCAGCGCGTGTCGTGGACACTCTCGTTCGCAGGTGAATATCATAACGCGGAGACTCGAAACTGGAAACTGGAAACTGAAGGCACCTTCCCCTAAAGGGTCTCTGGCGCCTTGAGGGCAAACGGCACGGTTACGGAGCGTCTCTTTGCAGTTGGTGTCCTGTTCGGCCAGGGGCGTGCGAATTGCGGACGGCAGAAAGACGAGCGTGGCAGGCAAGGCTCGGTGGGCGGGAATTGGGGGTTGAATCGGAGAGGCAGACTCCGTACACTATAAGCATCTATAACGCAGGGAGGCTGTATGACGGCAAAAAAGAAAAAGATGGCGGATCCGCGTCCGGACTGGGACACCTATTTCATGGAGATCGCGCAGGTGGTCGCCACGCGTGCGAACTGCTCGCGGCGCAAGGTGGCTGCCGTCGTGGTCTCGGAGCGCCGGATCATTTCGACGGGCTACAACGGCACGCCGCGCGGCGTGACGAACTGTTTCGAGGGCGGTTGCGCGCGCTGTGCGGGCACTGCGCCGTCAGGCTCCAGCCTGGAAGAGTGCATCTGCGTGCACGCCGAGCAGAACGCGATCTGTCAGGCGGCGTACTACGGCATCCGGCTGGCGGGAGCGACGATCTACGTGACGATCAGCCCGTGTTTGACCTGCGCGAAACTCATCATCAACGCGGGCGTCAAAGAGGTTGTCTACGGCGGCGACTACGCTTTCACGGAGCAGACCGAACGGTTGCTCAAAGAGGCTGGAGTAACGTGCCGTCGCTATGCGAAGAAAGCGTAGTTGCCCCCTTTCTCTTGTGTCAGTGGAGAGCCTGTCGTTGTTGCGATTCTGAGGCGAGATGGCCGCGCAACCAGTCTGGAGCATCATGAGGAACGGAATTCTTCTGTGCCTGTTGGCTGTTGCCGCGGCGGGCGGCGGTTACTGGTTTGGGCGATGGCAGGCCTCTTCGGCGGTCGCGATTGCTGCCCGGCAAGCAGTCCCGGAGAAAAGTCGGGGGAAAATGCCGCTGCCCCCTGTTCGTCATCCGCCTCCGAACAAAAATGCCGTGCAAACCGGGCCGAAGCCGGATAAGCATGCCCTTGACGGGATCAAGGCGAAGTTCTGGGATCTGAAAAAAAGGGGACTTTTTCGAAACGGTGCCACAGAAGATTCCGAGTGGCTGAAAGCGATTGACGGCGTGGACGCGGCAGACATTCCGGCACTGCTGGCATTTGTGGACAAGAACGTGCCGAAAATGATGCGCTTAGAGTCGCTGTCCCCGTTGCTTCAGCGGTGGGCGGATGCGGACGTGTCGGCGGCGATGGACTACGCCGACAAGCTGACCAATCGGCAAGAACGCGAGCAGTGCATGAGCCTTGTGGCGGGCGTGTGGGCGAAAACAGACGCCTCAGGCATCGTCTCATGGCTGAAACCGTTCCCGGCCGGGCTGTTCCGCGACCAGCTTTTGGGCTCCATCCTCACGGCGATAAGCGCGGCTGATCCGCAGAGGGCCTTCGAGCTGTTTCAGTCTTTCAGCGGAGGCAGTTTGAAGCGAGGGGGCGGCGACTTGCCTGCCATCTTCGGAAGCTGGGCGGCCAAGGACCCGGTCGCCGCTGTTGCCAAAGCCGCCGAGGTGTTGACTGGCTCGCAGCGGTCGCAGGCGTTTCTGAGCATCGCCTCTGCTTGGGCACAGCAGGATCCGAAGGCTGCGATGGAGTGGGCTGACACGCTTGCGAATGGAAATGACAAGGGCAACATCATCAATTCTATTTTTTCGGTCTGGTCGCAAAACGACGTGACCGGCGCATTGTCCTTCGCGAAGCAACTGCCGGAAAGTCAGACGAAACAGAATGTGTTAGACAACATCAGCCAGCAGTGGGCACAACAGGAGCCGCAGGCTGCGGTCGATTTTGTGAACAGCCTGCCAAAGGGGCTCAGCCGGACCGAGCTGCTGGGCAGCGTCATCGACGGCTGGTTCCGTCAGGAGCCTGATGCCGCCATAAAGTTTGTCAATAACATGCCGGCTGGCGCAGAGCGCAACAGGATTTTGCAGACTGTCGTTGGCTCGCTTGCCTACGAGAATCCGGACGAGGCGCTGAAGCTCGCCGCGCTGCTGCCGCCAGGGCAGGTGCTGGACAACATCGCCGGCCAGATCGCCGGTGCCCTTGCGCAATCTGATCCGCAGGCGGCGATGGACTGGATCAACTCGTTGCCCGAAGGCGACGCCAAGCGCAACGCGCTGCAAAATGTGAGCTGGCAGCTCGCGGAGAACGACCCGAAGGCCGCCGCTGATTTCGCCGCCACACTGCCGGCTGGCAGCGTGCGCGACAGTTTCGTCGGCAGCATCGCCCATCAGTGGGTTCAGTCCGATGCGAGTGCCGCGCTCGCCTGGGTGCAAGGGTTGCCGGAGGGGGAAGCCAGGAAAAACGCGCTCAGCACAGTCTGCCAGCAGTGGGCGCAGCAGGAGCCGCAGGACGCGCTGCAATATGCGCAGGCGCTGTCGGCAGGCAGCGCGAAGGACATGATCATGGAGCAGGCGGCGGAAAAATGGGCGGAAAACGACTCTGCTGCAGCCGCAGCGTGGTTTAAATCCTTGCCTGAGAGCGAGTCGAAAAAAGCTTTTCTGGAGGGGCTGGTTTCCGGGATGGCGCAGGACGATCCGGAGAACGCTGCGAGTTATGTTGTCGGCCTTCCCGCAGGTGAAGTGCAAAGTAAGGCCGCCATTGCGGTCGTCAGTCAGTGGGCAGAATCAGACCCACAGGCAGCTGCGGCATGGGCGGCCCGTTTCTCCGGCGACACTCGGGAGCAGGCGCTCAGTTCGGTCGTTCAGCGCTGGTCGCAAGATGATCCAGCCGCGGCGGGTCAGTGGCTCGACACGCTGCCTGACGACAGCATCCGGGAGCGTGTTGTTCAGAACTATATTGATAGCGCCTCTGGGCAATATCCCGAATTGGTCGCACCCTTCGCGAAAACCGTGGCCGACCCAGACCGGCGCGCCGACGCCATTGAGAACGTCGCACGGAATTGGTTGCGTATCGATCCTGCAGCAGCCACCGACTGGCTGAACGCGACGACCTTGTCGGCGGAGCGGAAGCAACGGGTTTTGACCGAGAGCAAAAAGGAAGAATAATCCGAAGGCTGGCAAATGCGCCGGTCGCGCGGAGAGAGTGTCGCGGGCCGAGACTGTTTGTTTTACGGGAGGGGGGACGGCAGGGTCCCGCCGCTATTCGAAGTCGTTGCGGGGGTGACGCGCAGGCGGAAGTAGCGTTGCGGATATTTCGCCATCTCTTCAGGTGACTGGCGGAACGTCCATAAGTATCCGTTGCTGGTGGCCTCCACGCTGAGATGGGTGATGTCGATGTCGAACCACTCGAGGAGGTCTTCCGACTCCTCCAGCAAAGCCCACACGTCGGGCCGGTCGAGGGCTTGGTGATACGAAACGCAGAGTCCGTCTACGCCTGTGACGATGCCTTGCATATCCGACAGACCCCGGTCCGTGGGGTCCAATGGGTCTGCACCTGTGTAGTATTCAATCAGATTGGCCACGCCGTCGCCATCATCATCACCCTCGAGCGAGGAGATGCCGCGCAGGCCCAACCACTCCCAGTAATTGCCATAGCCCGGAGTCGGGATGGCGGCTTGCCACGGCACGCGCTCTGCCAGCAGGCCGAATGTGGTGCGGTTGAGGGAGTCGCCGTCGCCGTCGGCGCTTTTGGGCCATTTGCCCGACGTCTTGTAGGTGAGCAGGTCAAGCACGATGCCGTTGCGGTTGAGTAGCGTAACGGTCTCGCCGGAGTCGCTGAGGCTGCTGTAGAGCCAATAGGCGATCGGGGTGACTGCGCTGCCGTAACGCTCCTTGAAGGCTTCGCTGTGGCGGGCAATCACCGCGTGTTCGCCAGGTTTAAGAATGGCGGCCCCCAAGATCAGTTCGTTGGCAGGCTTGCCGTCTGGGAAGCGGCAGCCGGTGAGGCTGATGTCGCAATTGGCGACATTCAGGAGCTCCACGAATTCGTAGGAACGGGAGGTGAGCTCTGGCAAGTGGTTGACGTTCTCGTCCATCGCGGGGTGGTAGTGGATTTCGCTGAGCTGGATGTCTCCGGGCTGGGCATAGCGCCCGCCGATCAGGTATTCGGCGCGGGTGGCGAGGCCCCACCGGCTGTCAGAAGAATTGTAGGCGCGTGCGAAGAGCAGGGTCGAGGAGGAGAGGGTGATTGTCGCGCCGGGAGCGCATGTGAGGGCGGAGGGGTTGACGGTGTTATTCCAGAGGGCTGGGTCGCTGCCGTCCAGCGTATAGCGGATCAGGTTGCCTTCGGGCGCGGTCAGCGTGATGCTCAGCCTTGTTCCGGCGGGGCGCACACAGGAGCCCTGCGAGCAAAGCGGTGCCTTGAGCAGGGAGCTCTTGACGGACTGGTTTTGATCGATCCAGGCAGCGTGGTTGGTCGCGAACCAGGTGAGCCAGTTCACCTCGCCGGAGTGCGTTCGGCCGAAGGCGTCATTGGTGGGCCACTGTCCCCACCTGACGTAATCGCGGGTGGCGGCTGTTTCGGGAATTCGAGCTTTGAGCCCGGCAATGGTGGCGGCCATGTTTGTTTCCGAGAAGGTGCTCTTGCGCAACTCGGCCCAGCGGTCCCAGTAGAGGCGGCGGAAGGCGGGCTGTGCGTGAAGCTTGGCCCACCAGATGGCACCCGCGAAGTAATCGGGAGAGAAGGTCCACGCGTCCCAGCGCTTGACGTTGGGAAAGGAGGTTTCGGCATACCCATACGGTCCTAGCGAGCGGTCAAAGTCCCACAGCGGACCGGCCATGATCTTGCCGCTGCGGTCCTTGTGGAACCAGGAGCTGAGCGTGAAAGAGTCGACGTTCATGGAAAACATGTTGATGATGTGGAAATCGATCCACGAGGGAAGGTCGATCTGGGTGCTGACGCCGTTCGTAGGGTTCATGAAGTCTGCGCTGTAGAGCGTGTCCTCGAGGGTTTGCACGGCGGTGACCACATAGCTGATCTGTTCGGGTTGGAGATCGGCGAGCTTGGGGTAGCCGATGACCATGTTGCGGTCTGATGAGGAGCTCGGGTAATTATGTGCGGTCTTCCAATAGTACTCGTCATAGTCGCCGCGGTCGCACTTGAAAAGGTAGCTCCCGGAGAGATTGGGTTGGGTGACGTCGGAGGGTGAGACGACCGCATCGATGGGGACGCGCCCGTCGCCGACCTTGACGCGCTCCTCCATTTGGAAGAGGCCGTAATAATTGGTCGAGAGGAGCGTGGTGCTCTCGTTGCCGAGCAAGAACACTTCCACCCAGCACGTGCGCGGGGCGTAGCGCCCCATCTGGCGGGAGAGTTCAAAGAGAAAGGAGTCGTGCATGTAAGTGCGGTCGTAGTTCCAACAGCCGACTAGGGCGAAGTCGGAGCCGTCAGGGAATCCGCTGATCGAAACTTTCTTGTCGTCGTTGTCCTCGCCCCAGAAGGTGAACGCGTAAGGCTTTTTGGGGAAACCGGATGAGGAAGACCCGCGCACATGGATGCCGGCGCGCGAGGTGAAGGCTGGCGCGCTGGTGAGACAGGCAGAGCCGCCGACGGGCGCGATGAATTGGGCGCAGCAGGCGGTGTAGTTGGTGGCCTCTGCTGTAGGAATGCCGTTTGCGAGAGGATCTGTCTCGCGGAGCAAGAGGATGGGCAGGGAGGTCGTGAACGCGAGCGTGGCTGCATCAGTGGCGCAGAGCGTATACTGGGCGGTCTTTGTTTCACCGCTGCGGCCCACGGCGTCGAAGACGCGGGCGCGGATGTGCAGCGAGGAGGAAACGGCAATCGGCCCCGTGTAAAGGGTGCCGGCGGTGAAGGAGGGATCCGAGCCGTTGGTCGTGTAACGGATGGTTTGCCCGGTGAGGTTTCCGGAGAGGGTGAGCGTGAAGTTGGTGGTGAAGATGCCGGAAGGCTGAGAGTAGGTCACCTTCTGGAATAGGCGCTGAGAGGTCTCGTCACCGTTGAGGGTGCCGGGTGTGGCTGTGATCAGGAAGGTGGGCTCGTTGGTGGAGATCATTGTTTTCAAGACGGAGACCAGGTGCGGCTTGAGAAAAAGGTCGCTGCTGGTGGCGTTGCAGTTCATGAGGTGCACGGCCATCACATTGACGCCGTCGGTCAGGCAATTGGTGACCGCACTGATGTCGGTCGCGTCGAGGGTGGACGGATCGCCGAGGACTAACGGGGCGTAATTGGTGTTGCTCAGCGTCTGGTATGCAGGCGCGTTCGCGCTACATGCGAAGGTGCCGTTTATGAAGATCGCCGCGCCGTCGTCGTAGGACATGTCGAAGGACAGCGACTTGACGGCAGCAGCCGACGGCAGGCTAAACGTTGTACGGAGATAAACGCAGGGTTTGCCCAGCGCCATGCTTTGGAGGCTGAAGTTGACTTCGGAGAGCCAGGTGGGGTTCTTGGTGCCATACCCCACCGGGAAGATGCCGTTTGTCCACGACGAATCGTCGAAGGCGGGCTGTCGCCAGAGTGTGCCGAGGCTATTGTCAGCGGGACAGAAGGCTCGAACAGGCGAAGTGTTGGAGACTAGGGTCGTCGTGTTCGTGGTCACGAACGAGAGCGCATATCCGTAGGAGATGTTCTCGTACTGGGCTGGGAACGTCGGCGCATATTCATGCACCAGCATGCCGCTGGCGTCGTAAAGGCCGAGGTATTCACCCTTCTTGCTGAGCGCGAAATTGGTGTGGAGCTCGCCGGCCGGGTCACGCAAATCGGCGTTCGAGGCCCAGATCAGGCGCGTGCCGAAAGGCGGCAGAACGACGGCAGGAATGACCCATTTCCCCGTATCGGCCGCATCGTCGGTCAGAGACCACCCCGCTAGGTTGATCGATTGGCCTGTGGTGTTCTGTAGTTCGAGCCAGTCGGAAGCGTTGCCGAACGAGTCGCGTATAAAGCCACTGTTTTCGGCCATGAACTCGGAAATGATAACGGATGGCATCGCCGCGCAGAGTCGCACAGCAAAAAGGAAGGAAACAAATAACACGCCTTTTCCTATGCTTAGCATAGCCGCATTATAATTGAATCGGCACGCGTGTTCCAACACAATCGGGCGCGAGCGCGAGCTTGCATAAGTCGGGCGCAAAAGCCATAATACCGCCCTCGTTTTTTCTGAAACAAGGAGAGTGTTGGATGCGTACGAAAATCGTTGCAGGTAACTGGAAAATGAACAAGACGGCCTCCGAGGCCGCCGCGTTGATCGAGGGAATCAAGAAGGAAGTTGCAGGCGTCACCAAGGTTGAGGTCGTGGTCTGCCCACCGTTCACGGATCTGAAGGATGCGGCCGCCGCGTGCGCGGGGTCGAACGTCGCGCTCGGCGCGCAGAACGTGCACTGGGATGTGTCGGGCGCCTACACGGGCGAGATATCGGCCTCCATGCTGAAGGATTTGGGCGTGAAGTACGCGATCATCGGCCACAGCGAGCGCCGCCAGTACTTCGGGGAGACCGACGAGACCGTGAACAAGCGCACCAAGGCCGCCTTGGCTGCGGGGCTGGTTCCGATCGTCTGCGTGGGTGAGACGTTGGCCGAGCGCGACGGCGGCAAGATGGAGTCGGTCGTCGTGCGCCAGACCAAGCTGGGGTTGGCCGACCTGGGAGCCGATCTGGCGAAGGTCGTGGTCGCCTACGAACCTGTGTGGGCGATCGGCACCGGCCGCACGGCCTCGCCGGCGCAGGCGCAGGAGGTTCACGCGCTGATCCGCCGCACGCTGGCCGAGCTTTCCTGCGGCACGGTTGCGAACACCATCCGCATCCAGTACGGCGGCAGCATGAAGCCCGAGAACGCCAAGGAGCTGATGAGCCAGCCTGACATCGACGGCGGGCTGATCGGCGGGGCGGCGCTCAAGGCCGACTCGTTCGCGGCGATCATCAAAGCCGGCGTGTGAGGGGAAGGCTGTTAGGCTATTAGGCTGAAGGCTGTTAGGCCGACGGCAATGAAAAAGGCGGCACCTGTGACGGGTGCCGCCTTCTTTGTTTCTCGCCGAACCTTTACGGTAGCTCGGAGGAGAAGAGCTTTAGTTCCAGCACGTGAACCGCCTGGTTCGCGCTGTTTTTGAGCACGGTCAGGCGCACGTAACGGGCGGGGGTGGCGGGAAACTCCAGGCGGAAACCCTCCTCGGTGGCGGGCTTGGGATCTTGCGTGTTACCCGCGACCTGCTTCCACGACTTGCCATCCACAGAGAGTTCGAGCGTGAAGGTGTAGGTGCGGCCGTCGTGATAAAAATAGAGCTGCGCGGCATGGAGGGTCTGCGTGCCGCCGAGGTCGATCTGGGCCTGGGCTGGAGTCTTTGCGCCATGCCAGGCTTTCTGTGTCGTGCCGTCCGTGAGGTTTGCGGGGACGTTGTTGCCCTCGGTTGGGACGTTGGCGGTCACCGTCTTGCCAAGCGCGACGTTGACTTCCTTTTTGAACAGGTCGTTGATCGCTTTCTTGCGCATGTCATCAACCGGCGATTTCTGCAATTCCTGCCAGATCGTAAAAGCAGCCTTTTTGTCGATTCCGTCATCGTCGAATTTCTTGGCGAGTCCCCTGAGGGCGAGCGTCTGGTGCTTGGCGTTTGCCGAGGTCGCTGCTAGGCGCAGCAGAGCGGGGACGGATGAAGCGTCAGACCAGGCGGCGAGCGCGCGTACGGCGGCGGTGGAGACCTCCGCATTGGCCGATGCAGTGGCGGCCTCGACCGCTTTCAGCAGAGCTTCGCCGCCCAAGCGTGCGGCGGTCTCCAAGGCGACGGGTTTCTGCGCGTCGGTAGCAGACAGGAGCGCTTTTGACAAGGCTGCAGCATAGGTGCCGGAAGGGTCGCGACGGGCCGCCGCGGCGAGTGTGGTCTGCGCTTCGGGCGTGACGCGGCCCGCAGTGGCCAGCGTCTTGGAGACCAGCATGTCGGCTTGGTTTTCGTCTGCAATTTCGCGCAACAGGCGGTAGCCGGCAATGGCGGTCTCCTCGTCCTTCGAGTCGAGCGCGGCGAGGCCGAGGGGAATGGCTTCGGCGATGCGGCGCTCTTTGATCACTTCGAGCGCGACTTTCTTGCCTGAATCGGTAAACGTATCGTATGGCTTTGTCAGCGCAGTCTTGACAAGGTCGGTTCTGAGCTGGCGGATGCCATCGCGCGTCAAGGTTTTGCGTTCGGGGGTCAGCCCTTTCAGCAACGAAGGGATCTGGGCGGCGAAGGCGCTGGGGTCGAGCGTGATGAGCGCCCGCTGTGCGGCTTCTGCCACGGCTGCGTCCTCGTCATTGAGACAAGCTTCTACCGCGTCGCAGGCGGCCTTATCGCCACGGGCCGCGAGCATGTCGAGCAGCATGACTTTACGCACGGGGTCTTTTGTAGAGCCAAGCTTGGCCTTCCAGAGATAAAGGCTGCTATCGGCTTTACCCTTTGTGTCACTTGCCCATTTTAATGCCACTCCTACCAATGCGACATCTGAAGTGTCAAAGATCTCGAGCTCTCTTGGAACCAGAGCTTTGCCGTCAAGCTTGGCGAGTTCCTTGTTGAGCGCGGCGCAGGGCGTGTCTGTGACGGGCGCGGCCTTGGAGGCGCGGTCGTCTGTGACCGCTTGGACGGTCATGGCGGCAAGCGCGGCCACGCCCGGGGCTGTCGACTTTTCGAAGGCACGGATTGCCTCGGCTTGTTGCGGCAGGCCGCACCAGCGGAGTTGGTAGAGGAAGAAGCAGGTAACGTCGGCCTCGGCGGCGCGCTGGGCTTCGGCGAGCAACGCCTCGGTGTAGGCCTTGCGCCCGGCGGCACCGGCAGGAAGCATCACGTATTGCGTGAGCGCGGCGATGCGGGTGGCGGCGAGGGCGTCGGAGGCACCGCCGGTCTTGATCCCTGCGAAGAGCGCCGCGAACGCGGGTGCGCCCTGCTTCAGGGTGTCGGTGAGGGAGGCCTCGTTGATGGTGGCGAGGGCATCCTTCTGCTTCTCGGACCACACGGCGGCGGTTTCCTGGGCGACGAGAGCGAAGGTGATCGAAAGGGCCAGGAGGAGGGAGTAAAGGGTTAAACGATGGTTCATAGGCTGTTCCTTAGATGAGTTCAAGAAAGCGGAGTGGTTAACGCCCAACGCTGAACGCTCAACTTTCAACGCTCAAGTTTTCTTGGATTGACTTCGGGATTGAGCGTTGAACGTTGGGCGTTGAGCGTTCACATCACCCACGGGGCGCGCATCGGCTGGTAGATGAGCCGGTCGGCGGCGGGGTCGTTGACGGCGCAGAGTTTGACGGGGTCGAAAGCGAAGCCACGGCCGAGGCGCATGGCGATGATGCCGAGGTTGACGAGCGTGGCGGAGCGGAAGCCGTTCCGCTCGTTCAGCGCGAAGGGGCGGCGCAGTTTGACCGACTCGACAAAGTCGGTCTGCTGCGGGGCGGGCTCCGGCAGTTCCGTGAGGAGGGACTCTAGGTTCGGGATATCGGACTTCAGCTTGGGCCACACCTTGCCCTTGGGGCCTTCGAGGAAGGGCGCGCCCTTGAGCGAGTTGTCGCCGTCGAGGACGATCTGGCAGCCGTCGGCGTAGGTGTAGGTGATGCGGCGGAAGAGGCCGGCGGCGTCGGGGTGCTGGGGAGGGCAGTCGATCTCGATCTTGACCGGGCTGGTGTCGTCCTTCTCCATCAGGTACTGGACGGGGTCGAGGTAGTGCTGGCCCATGTCGCCGAGGCCGCCGCCGTCGTAGTCCCAGTAGCCGCGGAAGGTGCCGTGGGTGCGGTGAGGGTGGTAGGGCTTGTAGGGGGCCGGGCCGAGCCAGAGGTCGTAGTCGAACGTGTCCGGCACGGGCTGGGGCTGGAGGTTGGTCATGCCGCTCCAGCCGAATTTGAGGGTGAAGCCGGTGGTTTCGCCGACGACGGCCTTGACAGGCCAGCCGAGCAGGCGGCTCTCCATCATTTTTTTGATGGGCTTGACCTCGGTGCCGAAGCCATAGAAAACGCTCTGAAAGCGGAACCAGGTGTTGAGGCGGAAGATGCGCCCGTTGGCTTTGACAGCCTCCATGACGCGGCGGCCCTCGCCGATGGTGCGAGTCATGGGCTTTTCGCACCAGATGTCCTTGCCGGCCTGCGCGGCGAGGACGGAGATGAGGCCATGCCAGTGGGGCGGGGTGCAGATGTGGACGATGTCGACGTCTTTGCGGGCGAGGATGTCGCGGAAGTCGCGGCAGGTGAAGATTTTCCCATAGCCGTTCTTATCCGCCTGCTCGATGCCGTCCTGCACGTGCTTGGCGTCGGGGTCGCAGAGGGCGACGAGGCGGGTGGCCTTGTAGCCGAGGTGGTTGCCCGAATGGGCGATGCCGCCGAAGCCCACGAGGGCGCGCGTCAGTTGGTTGCTGGGTGCGGTCTCTGCGCGCAGAACGCGGGCTGGGATGATGGTGAAGGCCGCAAGGGACCCCGCCCTTGTCAGAAAATCGCGCCGCTTCAAGGAATGTGCCATAGCGTCCTCTCCAAGAGTATTTGGGGACAACCCCAAAGACGGGTTGCCAAACCCTATCTAACTGTACTAAGATAACGTTTCTGAAGAGGCTGCGCAAGTGCGGTTTTGCGGGTTTTGACCATTGACAGCCTTTGCCATATAAGGTAAGATGCGGCATCTTTTTATGAAATGAAAAGGGTGGGGGGTTCCCCGCTCTTTTTTGTTGGTGGAATTCTGAAGCGGAAGGCGGTGCAGCGATGAACAACGAGTTGCTTTCGATTATCAGTTACCTGGAGCGTGACCGTGGGGTCAATCGGGAGATCATCATCCAGGCGATCGAATCGGCGATTCAGCAGGCTGCCCGCAAGAGCTTGGAAGTGACGAACGACCTGCGTTTGGAGATCGACCGCAAGACGCTGGCCATCAAGGCGTTTGACACGGTGATCGCTTCGGACGAGGACACGGGGCTTGGTTTTCTTCCGATGCGCCGCGCGAAGGCGCTGAAGCCGGACATCAAATCGGGCGAGACGCTGGAGGTCGAGGTGCCGCCAGCCAAGCTGGGGCGCATTGCGGCGCAGACGGCGCGGCAGATGATTTTGCAGAAGATCCGCGAGGCTGAGCGGAAGAACGTGTACGACGAGTACAAGGACCGCATCGGCGACATTGTGAGCGGCACGGTGCGCCAGATCTCGCACCGCGACCTGATCGTTGAGCTGGGCAAAACCGAGGCCCTGTTGCCGGCCAAGGAGCGCATCCCCACGGAAGAGTACAACGTGGGGGATCGCATTCGCGCCTACGTGTTCCGCGTGCAGTCCGGAGCCAATGGGCCGGCTGTGGTGCTCTCGCGTGCCTGCCCGGAGTTTGTGAAGACGCTTTTCCGTCTGGAGGTCTCCGAGATCGCCGACGGTATCGTTGAGGTGATGGGCGTGGCGCGCGACCCGGGATTCCGCTCGAAGATCGCCGTGAAGACGCTGGACGAGAAAGTGGATCCGGTCGGTGCGTGTGTGGGGCTGCGCGGCGTGCGCGTGCGCAACATTGTGCGCGAGCTGAACGGCGAGAAGATCGACATCGTGCGGTGGAGCGACGACATCAAGCAGTACGTGACGCAGGCTTTGGCCCCGGCGCGGCTGGAGGGCGTCGCGCTCGATCCGCTGGATGCGCGGACGGTGCATGTGACCGTGGCCCCGGATCAGCTCTCGTTGGCGATCGGCAAGCGCGGACAAAATGTTCGGCTGACTTCCAAGCTGACCGGCTGGCGCGTGGACATCCAAAAGAGCGGCGAGGCAGTGACCTTCGAGGAGCAGCGCGAGAGCGCGATCGAGGAGTTGGCTGAGGTGCTCGACATCAGCGAGGAGACCGCATCCACTCTGGTTGCGAACGGCTTCCTCACAACAGACGGTATCATCGAGGCGGAGATTCCTTATCTGCAAGAGGTGACCGGCATGGATGAGCAGACGGTGCGCAAGATCTGGGCTGCCGCACAGGCGGCCAGCGGCGTGGTGGAAGAAGCGGGAGAGTAAGAGAGAACTATGAGAGTCTGTGAACTTGCCAAGAAAATCCAAACCTCCAGCGTTGAGGTTCTCAAGCAGGCGGACGCGTTAGGCATCGAGGCCTATTCGCCGTTGACGCAGCTTGACGCGCAGGACGTCTCGCGTCTTCAGGATCATTTTAAGCAGCGCGTGGGGGCGGACGTCGAGCGCGAGAACGCCGAGCGTGCGGCGCGCAACGCGGAGAAAATGTCGCTTGAGCGGTCGCGCCGTTCGGCCGAGGACAAAGCCGAGCGTGCGGTCCTCGAAGCCAATCGCGCGCTTGCGCTGGAGATGGAGGCGCGTGCGAAAGGCCGTCCTGCGCAGTCCGCGCCGTTGCCGGTCGCCGAGCCGGAAGAAGCTCCGGCTCCCGTGCCGGCCGAGCCCGTCGCTCCTGTGCCCGTTGCCGCTGCCGCAGAGGCCGCTCCGGCGCCGGTCGTTGCGGCTGACGCGACGGCGCATCCCGAAGCTGCGGCCGAGTCGGCGTCATCCGCCTCCGCTCCGCAGGTGCCCGGCGCTGCCGCGGCGGCGCTGAAGGGGGCGCAGAAAGCGAAGCCCGCCCGCTACGTCGTTGAGGATGAGCTCGAGCCGGAGGAAGTGCTGGCCGCTGCCTTTATCGGCCGGATCGCCAAGGAACCTCCGCGCGAGCAGCCGAAACCGCCCCGCGTCCAGAACTTGAAGGGCCGGGACAAAGAGGTGAACCGTCCGCCGATGCGCGGTCAGGCGCCGCAGCAGCGTCCCGGACTGCCGCAGCGTCCCGGCGGGCAGTGGCAGCGCCCCCAGCCGCAGCCGCAGCCGCAGGAACAGACCATCGCGCCTGACCGCGTGATTATGCTGCGCGGCGCGGTGGTTGTGAAGGACCTCGCTGAAAAGCTGGGACTCCGTCCGAACCGCCTGATCGCGGATCTGATGCAGCAAAACATCCTCGCGTCGATCAACCAGCGCGTGGAGATCGATGTCGCGCAGAAGATCGCTGACAAATACGGATTTAAGATCGAGATCGAGCGCCAGAAGCGCTCCAACGAGCGCAAGCCGGTGCTGCGCAGCGAAGACGCCGACGATGCGATTCCGGAAGACAAGCCGGAGGAGATTGTTCCGCGCCCGCCCGTGGTCACCTTCTTGGGACACGTCGACCACGGCAAAACCTCGCTGATGGACCGCATCCGCAATACGCGTGTGGCTTCAGGCGAGGCGGGCGGCATCACGCAGCACATCGGCGCATACACAGTCGAAGTGAACGGGCGCAAGATCACGTTTTTGGATACGCCGGGGCATGCGGCTTTCTCGGCCATGCGGGCGCGCGGCGCGAGCCTGACGGACATCGCGGTGATCATCATCGCGGCGGACGACGGCATCATGCCGCAGACGCGCGAGGCCATCAAACACGCACGCCAGGCGGGTGTGCAGATCATGATCGCAATCAACAAGTGCGATTTGCCGACAGCGAAACCTGACCGCGTCAGGCAGATGCTGCAGGGCGAAGGCTTGACGCCGGAAGAGTGGGGCGGCGATGTCATCTGCGCCGAGGTTTCGGCGATCACCGGCAAGGGTGTCGACCACCTGCTGGAGATGATCCTGCTCCAGGCTGACGTGTTGGAGCTCATGGCCAACCCCAACCGCCGCGCAGACGGTTTCGTGGTCGAGGCCCAGCTCGAACAGGGTCTGGGGCCGACAGCCACGCTGCTCGTCGCGGGCGGCACGCTGAACATCGGTGACATCATTCTGTGCGGTGAGCACCTCGGGCGCATCCGTGGCCTGATCGATGACCGCGGGCGCCGCGTGAAGTCAGCGGGGCCAGCCACCGCCGTGAAGTGCATGGGCCTTTCCGGTGTCCCGGAGGCGGGCGCACCGTTCCGCGTGATGCTGAACGAGAAGCGTGCCCGTGAACTGGCCGAGAAGACGGCAGAGGAGCGCAAGCAGGTTTCGCTGGTGAACGCCAAGGCCACGTCGCTGGACGCGCTCATGAGCCAGATCAAGGAGAATCAGCGCCGCGAGCTAGCCGTGATCATCAAGGCCGACACCCAGGGGTCGTCCGAGGCGATCTGCGAGTCGCTGAAGGAGATCAAGAGCGACAAGGTTTCGCTCAACATCATCACCGAAAGCATCGGCAACATCACGGCGACGGACGTGAACAAGGCCAGCGCAGGGCAGGCGCTTCTCATCGGCTTCAGCGTGGGCTGCGAGACGGGTGTCCAGCAGCAGGCCCGCCACGACGGCGTCCGCATCAGCACCTTCCGGATCATTTACGAGTTGATGGACTTCGTCAAACAGCGCATGCTCGACCTGTTGTCGCCCGAGTACAAGGAGGTCGTCAAAGGCCATGCGGAAATTCGCGCGATCTTCGACATCGGCAAGACGGGCCGCGTGGCCGGCTGTCAGATGATCGACGGCACAATCCGCGCGGATGCCCGCTACCGTATCTTCAGGAAGAAAGAGAAGATTTGGGAAGGCAAACTCGCTGCGCTGAAGCACTTCCAGAACGAGGTCACCGAGGTTTCTGGATCGCAGGAATGCGGTATTCTCTTCAACGGGTTCGAGGACTTCCAAGAGGGAGATTCGATCGAGTGTTACTCCCTGGAGGAGCTGCCTCGCACCCTGTAACGGCTGGGATCTCGGAGTGACGGAAGAGCGGGAGAGGCGTTCTGGATGCGCCTCCTCGTTTTTCCATTTTTCTGTTCATTCATTTCTTGGAGGCTTTATGGCAATTGACCGTCTTGAGCGCGTCAACGCGCTGTTACGCCGCGAAATCGGCGAGGCTTTCTTTAAAGTGTTCGCCGGGGACGTGATCGATCTGGCGGCAATCACTGTGACTCACGTGCAGACCGCGCGCAATCTCCGCAACGCTACGGTTTCTGTTTCCGTGTTCGGCCACGACAGCGAAAAGGGCGCCTATCTGCGCCGCATCGCCAACAAGGCCAAAGAGCTGCAGGATCTGATCAATCGCGATCTCACCCTGAAGTATACGCCGCGCCTTCGCTTTGTGTTGGACGGGTCGGTTGAAAAGGGCGACCACATTCTCGATGTTTTGAGCAAACTGGACTTGCCTGCGGAAGAGGATGAGGCGGCTTCCGGCAAGTCTCTCTAAGTGAACGGGGCCGATCTTCCGATGCAGACATACGCTAACCCACAGGCTGCCTTGGGGCTTTTCGACGGTGTGCTGCTGGTCGACAAACCGGTCGGCCCCACCTCGCACGACATCGTCCACAAGATCCGCAAGACGTTCCGCATCGACAAGGTCGGACACGGCGGAACGCTGGACCCCAACGCCACGGGACTCCTCATCATCCTGCTCGGCAAGGGCACCAAGCTTTCGGATCTGCTGATGGGCGGCGATAAGGCTTACACGGGCGTGATGCGTCTCGGGCGCACGACCTCCTCTCAGGACTGCGACGGCGAGACGCTCGATGAAAAGCCGTGGGAGCAGGTGACGCGCGACCAAGTCGAGGCTCAGATGGTTGCGTTGACCGGCGACATTTTTCAGACGCCACCGATGGTTTCGGCCATCAAGGTGGAGGGCGTGCCGCTCTACAAAATGGCGCGAAAAGGCCAGGAGATTGAGCGGAAGCCCCGTTTCCTGCACGTCTACCGGTTCTCGATCACAGACTGGGCTCCGCCGCTGGTGACCTTCGATGTGCTCAGCAGCAAGGGGACCTACGTGCGCACGCTGGCGCACGACATCGGGCAGGCGCTCGGGTGCGGCGCATGCCTCGACGCTCTGCGGCGCACCCAGTCGGGCGCGTTTGACGTGAAGGACGCGCTGCCGTTCGATGAGATTCTGAATCTGACTCCGGATCAGCTTGCCGCCCGGGTGCTGCCTTTCGCGCGCATTGCGGCCGGTTCTTGCTGAGCCCTGTAGACGACTCCTGTCATGCAACTCCTCAAACAGCCATCGCAATTTCGGAAATTGCCAGGCCCCGTCGTGTTGGCCGCTGGTTTCTTCGACGGAGTCCACAGGGGGCATCGGTTTGTGCTAGAAAGCACGATCGAGCGGGCGCGGGAGATCGGCGGTCAGGCGTGGGTGTTGACTTTCGACCGTCATCCGTTAGCGGTTCTGTCCCCATCCAAGTGTCCGCCGCTCCTGTGCACGCTGGAAGAGCGACTGCGCCTTCTGGAGGCGACGGGCGTAGACGGTGTTCTGCTGCTGGAGTTTTCGCGGCAACTCGCGGTTCAGGAGCCCGAAACCTTTATCCGGTGGCTGTGCGGAAAGCCGCACGGCGAAGTTGAGCGTGCTTCCCGCCTGTCGGATACCGCGAAACTCAGCGAGATCCGCTGCGGCGACAACTGGCGGTTCGGACGGCGCGCGGCGGGCACGCCCGAACTCTTGGCGCACTATGGGGCGGTTTACGGATTTCGCGTGGTGATTGTGCCTTTCGCTGAATACAAGGGGCTGGAGATTTCCAGCACGCGCATCCGGTATGCCGTGCGCGAGGGGCGTTTGGATGATGCGGCTGCGATGCTGGGCCGTCCCTACTCGGTTCGCGACACGGTGGTGCGGGGGCGTGGGGTGGGACAGGCACTTTGTGTGGCGACCGCCAACGTGCAGCCGCGCACCGATGTCCTGCCGCCGAACGGCGTGTATGCGGTGCGGGTGATCGTCGAAGGTGCCTCGTATAACGGAGTGGCCAATCTGGGGGTTCACCCGACGTTCGCCGATGTGAAACCCGAGAGCGCGATCTTGGAGACGCATCTTCTGGGGTTCGAAGGGGACCTCTATGGCAAGACCATCGAGGTGTGCTTTCTGGGGCGTCTGCGCGATGAATGCGTGTTCGCGTCCGCGGAGGCGCTCACGGCGCAGATCGGGGAGGACGTGCGGCAGGCCTCGCGCTTTTTCTTGGACGAAAAACACTCATGATCGATCATGTCTGATCACGTTCGATCAAGTCTAATCAAAATCGCACTTGCAACTTTCGTCGGTGTCGGGTATATAAAGACGGCGTTTTTTCAAACCGCCTCTTCCGGGGCGCGAAAGGAAACGCCAAATGAATTATACCTATCTGCATCCGCGCGACGAAATCGCGCTGACCCTCTCGCGGATCTACCGCTACAAAATGACCACCACCTCGGGAGGCAACCTCTCGGTCATCGATGAGAACGGTGACATGTGGATCACGCCGTCGCGCGTCGACAAGGGCACGCTGACGCCTGCGGACATCGTATGCGTGAAGAAGGACGGCACGGTGGACGGGGCGCATAAGCCCTCTTCCGAGTTTCCTTTCCACCGGGCGATTTACGAGGTCCGTCCCGACATCCGGGCGATCGTTCACGCGCACCCCATGGCGCTGGTGGCCTTCTCGATCTCTAAGAAAGTTCCAGACACTAAACTGATCCCCCAGACCTACCGCTGGAATGGGCAGGTCGGGTTCGCACCGTACGGCGTGCCGGGAAGCGAAGATCTCGGGCAGAAGATTGCGGTCAAATTCGCCGATGGCTACGACAGCGTTGTGCTGGAGAGCCACGGTGTCTGTTGCGGCGGCACGAACTTGCAGGACGCCTTCCAGCGGTTCGAGACACTGGAGCTGTGTTGTAAGACCGAGATCAAGGCCTCCTTGCTGGGTGAACCCAAGTTTCTGAACGAGCAGCAGCTCCAGTTGGAGAGCAAGTCAGACGTGCAGATGGCGTCGTTCGAGTTCGACCCCCGCATGATGTCGATACGCGAGAAGGAGCTGCGCAACAAGATCTGCCAATTTGTGGAGCGCGGATACCGGCAGCGCCTGCTGACCGGTTCGACCGGCACCTTTTCGGCACGGATCGACGCGGATTCGTTTCTGATCACTCCGCGTCCGCTGGACCGCTTCAACGTGTTGCCGGAAGAGATCGTGATGGTCCGCAAAGGCAAGAAAGAGATGGGTAAGAATCCGAGTCACGCGACGCTTTCGCATCAGGCGATTTACGAAGCGCATCCCGACGTCCAGGCGATCATTAACGCCTGCCCGCAGAACGCGCTTGCGTTCAGCGTCTGCCACAAGGCGATCGACACGCGGACGCTGCCCGAGTGCTACATTTTCCTGCGTGAGGTGGGGCTGCTGCCGTTCGAGACGACGTTCAACGACTATGCCACGATGACCGCACAGCTCTCGTTGCGCCATCCTGCCGCGGTGCTGTGCAACAACGGCGTGATGGTCGTGGGGCGCGACCTCCTCTCAGCGTTCGACCAGCTCGAAGTGCTGGAGTGTTCAGCGGAAGCGATTTTGGACAGCCTGCCGATCGGAGGCCATGTGCCTATGAGCAAGCAGGTGATCGACGAGATCTGCAAGGCTTTCAACCTGCCCGAGTAGGGTGCGGAAATGAAGAAAAACCTGCGCGAAACTCGCGCAGGTTTTTTTGTCAGTCGAAAGTGAACGCGTTGAGCTCCTATTTGGCTTCCGGCGCGGCTGGAACCGACACAGGGGAAACCGGCGCAGCCGGCCTTGAAGGCTGGGAGAACGGCACAGCAGCCTGTTGGGCTGCGGGTGCGGGAGTCTTGACGCCTTCCATGACGGAAGTTCCGCTGTGGGAGGTCAGGCGCGAGAGCACGAGCGTGTTGAGAAGGAAGACGGCGCCGAGGATGATGGTTGTCTTGGTGAGCACGTTACCCATCTGCGCACCGAAAAGCGCTTCACCCATGCCGCCGCCGAAGCTGACGCCCATGCCGCCGTCTTTGGGCTTCTGCAACAGGATCACGCCGCCCATCAGGAAACAGACGATCACTTCCAAAACATACAAAAAACCGATCAGAATCTGCATGACACTACTCCGTTCAATGGCATCTCCGAAAGTGGATGCGCAATTGAATGATTACTTATAGCAAAGTTTCAGTGGTTCCGGCAACCGCAAAAAAGTGAAGGACGGTGCACAGGAATCGGAGGGCTGGGGAGGCGCTAGCGCTTGAACCTGAAGGTCTAACTTGCTACCGTATGGCTATGAACGTCCGTAAACAAGCAAGAAACTCCGATCCAGGCTATCCAAGTCTCGGCCAATTTGCGAAGTCTGCGCGGATGTTGGGACTTGCCGTCCTCGGAGCGGGGACGATGGGTGCGACCTGTGCCGCCGACAATAAGGTGATGCCTTTGGGCGGTGTCCCTCCGCCGCCCAAGGCGACGACAAATCAGGTTTTGGAGGCCGTGCGGCTGCCGGGAGAACCGCCGAGCTTAGGCGGCAAGATGCGGCCCCCTCTCGTGGGGCAGGCGCTTAAGCCCGAGTCGGCGGATCTCACAGAGGGAACCTATGTCGTGAGGGAGGGAGACACGCTGACGGGCATCGCCAAGCGATGCTTGGGCGACGCCGAGCGCTGGCAGGAGATTGCCCGGCTCAATCCAGGGGTGAAGGCCGAAACTCTTCGGGTCGGCCAGAGGCTGACTGTTCGCGCGCCCCTTGGCAAGCCAGAGGAAAAGAAGCCATGAACGTCAAGAAAGTTGAAAAGAGGTCGGATCCGGGCTACCCGAGCAAGCGCCAGTTTGCAGAGAAAGCGAAAGCGTTCGGACTCGCTGCCCTCGGTCTAGGTAGTCTGATAACCGCCGGCTGTGAACGCGTAAGAACGGGGGGGCTCATGCCGGTACGGGAGGGCGGCGCCAGTATCGTGGCGCCGAAGCCCGAAACGCCTCCGCGCCTTCGCGGCGACATCAGGGTTGATCCAAACCACCAGCCTCAGGCGGTGCCTCCGAGCGGCACGGCTGCTCCCTGAAACGGTGGGGGACGTGAGAAAATCCGTTCATGAACGTTACGCTCTGTCTCACGCACGACTGCAACCTGCGCTGCGCCTATTGCTATGCCGGAGTCAAATCCGCGCGGCGCATGTCATGGGAGACGGCGAAGCGGGCGCTTGATTTCAGCTTCGAGCAGTCGCTCAACCGTGCGAGATTCTCCGGCCATGAGCCGGAGTCGCAGCTCGGTTTTTTCGGCGGCGAACCCTTGCTTGAATGGGACCTGTTGCGGCGCTCCGCCGCATATGCCGATGAGGAGGCTGCAAGGCTGGGAATCGCGCTTAAGAAAACCGTCACCACGAACATGGCGCTGCTGGACGGGCAGAAGGCAGAGTGGTTTCGCGCGAACCATTTTTATCTCGGGCTCTCCCTCGATGGCAATGCGGCGATGCACGATACGCTGCGGCGCTTTCCGGACGGTCGGGGATCTCATGCGGAGTGCGCGAAAGCTTTGGCCTATTTTCGCGGGCCGGAGGCGCGCGCCGAAGTGATCGTGGTTGTGGATCCGCGCAATGTCATCGGGCTCGCCGATTCCGTGGAATGGCTGATGGAGCAGGGGGTCTGCAACATCGCGCTAAACCCCAATTTCTACACCGAATGGGCTGAGCCTGCGCAGGAGACTTGGCGGGAGTCCTATGAGCGCATCGGCGGCCTTTATGCCGACCGTTTCCGTCGGAACGCGCCGGTCCGCGTCAACGTGTTTGACGGAAAGATACGGGTTTGGCTGAAAGAAGGCTACGCGGCTTGCGACAAATGCGGGTTCGGCGTTGATGAGATCGCTGTCGCGCCAAGCGGCAGGCTCTATCCGTGCGAGCGGATCGTCGGCGACGACACGAACGCAGAGCTCTGCATGGGCAACGTCTACGACGGGTTCGACAAAGAACGGAGGGCCTGTGTGGTCGCCTGTCGCGGTAACACGGTCGAGGAGTGCGCCGAGTGCTCCGTGCGCGACCGGTGCATGAATTGGTGCTCCTGCATCAACTACGCCACCACGGGTGCGACGGACCGGGTCGCCGGCATCGTCTGCTTTCACGAGCGACTGGCCATCAATGCCGCTGACCGCGTTGCTTCCGCGCTTTTCGCGGAAAGGAACCCCGCCTTTCTCGCGAAATTTTACAATGCGGCGCGCATCGGATAAACGGGCGGAGTTAGCGGGCGAGCCAGCCGCCATCCACGGCCACGGTAAAGCCATTCATATAGTCAGAGGCAGCCGAGGCGAGGAAGACGCAGATGCCCTTGAGATCATCGGTCTGCCCCCAGCGTCCGGCGGGGATGCGGTCGAGAATCGTCTGGTTGCGCACGGGGTCGGCGCGGATTGGCGCGGTGTTGTCGGTGGCGATGTAGCCGGGTGCGATGGCGTTCACGCAGATGCCGTGTTTGGCCAACTCGTTCGCCATCAGCATGGTCAGGCTCTTGATGCCGCCCTTGGAGGCTGCGTAGCCGGGCACGAGGATGCCGCCTTGGAAGGAGAGCATCGAGGCGATGTTGATGATCTTGCCGCCCCGGCCTTGGACAATCATCTGCTTGGCCGCCGCTTGGCTGAGGAAAAAGGGCGTGCTCAGGTTGATGCCGAGCACGTCGTTCCAGTTCTTGGCGCTGTGCTCGGTGAACGGCTCTCGCCGGATGATGCCCGCGTTGTTGATGAGGATGTCGACCCCGCCGAGCTTCGCGACGATGTCGGCGATGAGCGGTCCTGCGATCACATCGCCTTTGCTCAGGTCGGCGGTGAAGGTCGCAACGTTGCGGCCCAACGCCTTGACTTGCGCGGCGGTTTCGTCCATGGGGAGCACATCGACCAATGCGATATCTGCACCCGCCTCCGCTAAGCCGATGGCGTAGGCCTGTCCGATGCCGCGTCCGCTACCGGTGACCACCGCGACTTTGCCGTCGAGTTTGAAGAGATCGAGAATCATGATGAGGGTTCCTTTGGTTTACTTGATGGTGACGTTGAGGGGGGCCCGGAGAGCGGCGATGAAATCGGAGATGTATGCGCTCCAGTACTCCGCCTTGACGAAGTCGCCCGCGCCGCTCCAGCCTGCGCCCGCGTACCAGACGAGGGGCTTGTCGGCCGTGACCTTGGTGAGCAGGTAGACGTTGTCGATCTTGTCGGTGGAGAGGATGCCGCCCTGCGGCAGCACGATGGCTGTGGCGATGGATCCCATCTTGGGCTGTTCCGCTTCGTAGTTGGCGATCCAGCCTTGTTCGGGTTTGGCCGTGACGACGCCGTTATGCAGGTGGTCGGTCGCGGTGTCGATTCCCGGGCCGCCTTGGACGCTGTCCGCGCCGGTGATCGTGAAGCGGCTCTCGAAGCGTGTGAGGTGCGAGCCCGCGTCGAGCGTCATGCGCCGCGACTCAGCGATCTTAACGCCGTTGCCGCAGTCCCAGGGCGCATAGGTGACTTCGAAGGCGGTGCGGACGGGGCCGTTGGCGAGGTTCTTCTGGGTGGCCCAGTTCTGGCTCACGTAGTAAGAGCCGCCGCTGAAGACACCGAATCCACCCGTGCCGCGGCTGGGTCCGACCTTGTAATTGTCCATGCCCTCGCCTTCATCTTTGTGATAGCTCTTACGCTTCAGCCACTTGTCGATGATCGGGTAGCGCACGCTCTTGCTCCAGACGTCGACGCCGCTGGAAATGAGCGACTGGCCGGCGGGAGCAGGCTTCATGATGGCCGGCCCATAAATGCGGTGGGCGGTGCAGTCGTTCTCCCACAGGTAGTCGTCCATGCGCTCAGGCGCGTAGCGGCTGAAGCAGACCGTGGCGGTCGGAGCGGCGGGGACAGCGGCGCTATTGAAAACCCAGAAGGAGCGGCTTTGCTTGGCCAGTGTATAGGTTTTGAAAAGCAGCTCGTCGGGCGTTCCGTCGCCGTTGGAGTCGTAGAGCTGGTAAGGCAGCACGGCGCCGTTGCGCACATCGAAGACGCGCAGGTTTTCCGGCTTGAGGCCGAGCTTGGCCCAGTCGAGCGAGACCGTCTCCGCACTGCGGTAGACGCTGGCGGGGTTCACAACTTCGACGGTCTTGCGGGCGGGGTTTGCGTCCGCGACCACGAGCTTGCGCAGCTCGACGGCGGCGCAGAGGAACGCGCCGACCGCGTAGACCTCGCAGTCTTCAGCCGTGTACGAGGCCGGCCCCGCGCCGATGGGTTGCACAAAGCCGAGGCGGCCGGCGTCGTTGATGTTCGCGCAGATGGCCTTCCACGATTTCTGAACGCAGGGAAGGTATTCGGCGCGGTCGAGCACGCCGTTGTTGATGCCCCACAGAAGCCCGAAGGTGAAGAACGAGGTGCCGCTCATCTCAGGCAAGTTGGGGTCTTCCGGGTCGAGCAGGCTGGGACGCCACGCGCCATCCGCATGCTGGGCCTGCTTGAGGGCGGCGGCCATCTCTTTGTAGACGGACAGGTAGAACGGGCGCGTGGGCCAGTCGGCAGGCAGGTCGCGCAGGATGATCGGCAGCGAGCCGAAAACCCATCCGTTGCCGCGGCACCAGAAGACGTTCTTGCCGTTTTTGGTCTTCTTAGGGAAATACGTCGAGTCGCGGAAGAAAAGCCGGTTCTCTTTGCTGTAGAGCATGTCGTAGGTGGCCTTGTACTCCTGGTCCATGAAGGTCAGGTACTTGGTGTCGCCGGTGAAGCCGTACATCCTGACGAGGACGGTGGGCGACATGAAGAGCGCGTCGCACCAGCTCCAGCGCTTCTGGTTGTCTTTCGCCTTGAAGTCGAGCGAGCCGGTGTGCGGGTTGGCGAGGATCGTATCGTAATTCTGGCGCATGTTCTCGGCGCAGACGGGGTTGTTGTCGAACGCGGCGAGTTCGAGCCAGCTCTGGCCGATGCAGGAGTCGTCTGCGTGGTAGGTGCGCGGGAGGTGGCCCCAGTTGTTCGTCTTGCCCAGGGTGCGGACCTGGTCGAGGTAAGGCAGTGTGGGATCGGACAGGCCGAGCGCGGTGATGCCGGCGTAGAAAGCGCCATAGGTCCAGTCGAGGGTTTTATGCTTCTTCGGGTTGGCCGTCATCCAGTCGGCGGTGAGCTTGGCGTTGGAGGTGATGGCCTCCAGCGTCCAGGCGTCGGAGACCTTGCGGGCGTCTTGGGCGACTGCGGCCGTGGACAGCAGAGCGGCGCTCAGAAGGGAAAGTGTGCGTATCGTACTCATGCGTTCTCCTCGCCAATCAGATGTTCTGACACGAAAGTCTTTCTCGGTTTGTCGAAGGTCAGTTTAATGGCTTTTCAGTTTCTTTCAAGTGGAAACCTGCTGTATCTGCGCGACCGAAAAATCGGCTTGCGAGTCTCATGCGGCCGTGTTACAAGTGAATCTGTTCCATTGCGCGTGAACGTGCTTTACCTTTGAGCGTTTCAGCCGGATTCGGGCGGATGGAATGGAACAGGGCTGAAAGGGGATCTTATGAAGAGAATATGGGCACTCGGTGTTCTGGCGATTGCGGGCTGTGCAACGGTGCCGCGCGATCCTTTAGCATCCGCTTTTGGCGCGTGGCCCAAAGGCGCGTCACCCCAAGAGATTGGCACACGGATCGCGGAGCGGTTCCTGTTGCAGCCGCACAGTCAATATGGACGGAAAGGCAATCCCAAGCAGATCACCTATCCGGACGTGTGCGCATGGTATGGCTCGCTCGCCTTTGCGCAGGCGGCCGCGAATAACCCGCTGACCGTTCGGTTGGCGCAGCGCTTCGAGCCGCTGTTCGGATCTGACGCGAGGCTGGTGCCGCTGCCGAACCACGTTGACAACACGGTGTTTGGCGCGGTGCCGCTGGAGCTCTACCAGCAGACGAAGGAGCCCCGGTATCTGGACATGGGCAAAGCGTTTGCCGATGCTCAGTGGTCGGCGCCGCAAGGGAAGGACGACACGCCTGAGGCACGCGATCTGTTGAGCCGCGGCATGACGTGGCAGACGCGCCTGTGGATCGACGACATGTTCATGATCACCATGGTTCAGGCTCAGGCGTTCCGCGCGACGGGCGACCGCGCATACATCGACCGGGCCGCCAAAGAGATGGTCGTCTATCTGGATGGTCTCCAGCGGCCCAACGGCCTGTTCTATCATGCGCCGGACGTGCCCTTCTTCTGGGGACGGGGCAATGGCTGGATGGCTGCGGGCATGACGGAACTGCTCCGCTCGCTGCCCGGTGACAACCCAGACCGGCCTCGCATCTTGGAGGGGTACCGGAAGATGATGGCCTCGCTCCTGAAATATCAGGGGCAGGACGGCATGTGGCGGCAATTGGTGGACGATGACGGCGCATGGCCCGAAACATCTGGAACTGGCATGTTCGCCTTCGCGATGATCACCGGCGCGAAGAACGGCTGGCTCGACGCTCAGGTCTACGGGCCTGCCGCTCGCAAGGCTTGGCTGGCGCTTGTGACCTATGTCGACGAAAACGGCGATGTCCGCGATGTCTGCGAAGGCACGAACAAGAAAGCCGACCGTCAATACTATCTGGACCGGAAGCGCGTCACGGGCGACCTGCATGGCCAGGCGCCTGTGATCTGGTGTGCGACGGCATTGCTGCGTCCTCCGGCAGCGGGAGTCCGTTAAACTTATGCGCATTTCCGAATTTTGCGGGGTGGTCTGCGCTGTCGCTTCTGCAGGTGCGGCCTTCGCTGAGCCGTCTGGCGAGGGGATCAGGTTCGACGGTGCTACGGCTTACTCCGTCAGCAATGCGGCGCTGGGGCTGAAGGCGGAAAGCTTCTCCGTCGCGGCGTGGGTCAAGACGCCGGAGCCCAAACGATCTCAGATCTTTCTGTCGATGGGCGATCCGGCCCGCGAGTTCACCTTCTACCTGTACAACGGGGCTGTGCGCATGCTGGTCGAAGGCTCGCCTGGCACATACGGCTTCGCGACTGCGGCTGTGCCGCTAGCGGACGTCTGGACGCACTATCTTGGCACGTACGACGGCAAGACCGTGAAGGTCTATCAGGACGGCGCCCTCAAGGGCAAAAAGGCGGTGGCGTACGCACGCGCGGGTTTCAGCTCGCCGCTGATGATCGGTGCAGCCGGAGGGGGCAACGAACGCGCGCTCAAGGGGGCGATGGAGGACATCCGCATCTGGAACCGGACGCTGACGGATGAGGAGGCCAAATCAGTTTGCTCAGGCAGAACGGACGGCAGGGTTACGGAGGGACTGATCGCGCGCTGGACGGGCGAACGGGTGACCGACAACGGGTTGGACAGCCTCGTGGCAGCCGGTCTGTCTGCGGAGAAGTTCCAGCCGGTGGCGACGACGCTGATCAACGGAAAAGCCGATGGCTTCCGGGGCATCTGGTATTTCAATCAGCCGCTGAAGGACGAGTACGTATACAAGTACAGCGGCGGACTGGGAACCTACTGCGCCAGCCACATCCCCATGGCGTGGTACGCGCCCGAGGTGAACAAGACCTTTTTCTGCTACGGCGGCACGGACACCAACAACAGCACGCTGCTGCACATGGTCTCGTACTACGACCACGCGACTGGCAAGGTGGCCCGGCCCACGCTGCTGCTGGATAAGAAGACTGACGACGCGCACGACAACCCGGTGATCAACCTTGACGACAGGGGCTTCATCTGGATCTTCTCCAGCAGCCACGGCCGCGGGCGGCCGTCCTATATTTCGCGCAGCGTGAAGCCGTACGACATCGCGCAGTTTCAGCTGATGTGGACAGGCAACTTCTCGTATCCCCAGCCCATGTACTATCCCGGCAAGGGCTTTCTGTTCCTGCATACGTGGTATGTGGCGGGCCGCGGCGACTATATGATGACGGGCAATCCCGACGGCACGGTCTGGAGCGAGCGCAAGCAACTCTCGTATTTCGGGGACGGGCACTACCAGATCAGCGCGGTGTGGAAGAATAAGAAGACCGGCGCGGCCTTCAATCTGCATCCCAAGGGCAAAGGGCTCAACTGGCGTACGAACGTCTACTACATGGAGTCGGACGATTTCGGCACGACGTGGAAGAACGTCCAGGGCGAGGTCTTGGCGACGCCGCTCACCAACAAGGTGAACGCCGCCCAGGTGCTGGAGTACGAGAGCAAGCAGCGCAACGTCTATCTGTCGGACATCCAGTTCGACTCCGCCGGACATCCGATCATCCTGTTCGTGCTCAGCAAGGGTTTCGAGTCCGGCCCCGCTAACGGGCCGCGCGAGTGGCGCATCGTGCGCTGGACGGGGACAGAGTGGAAGGAGCAGTTCACGGGCATTGTCTCGGGCAGCAACTACGATGTGGGCCCTGTCTACATCGAGAGCGACACCACGTGGCGGATCATCGGCCCCACGCAGATGGGGCCGCAGCCCTACAATCCCGGCGGCGAAGTCGCGATGTGGCTCACCGAAGACGCGGGCGCGACGTGGCGAATGGACAGACAGATGACCAAGGACAGCGAGCGGAACCACACCTACGTGCGCCGCCCCGTCAACGCGAACCCGGAGTTCTACGGTTTCTGGGCGGATGGGCACGGGCGCAAGCCCTCCGAGTCGCGGCTCTACTTCTGCAACCAGAAGGGAGACGTGTTCCGTCTGCCGCAGACGATGAACGGCGATTTCGCCCCGCCCGAGCCGGTGTTCCGGTAGGACGGCTAAGGGCCTTGTTGAGCACCGTTCTTCCGGGCTGGCGGCGACAAAAGAATCCTGCTATGCTTTCTGCACAATGTTGATTCGGAAAATAGGCTGGGTTCTCTTTCTTGTAGCGGCAGTCGGGGCACAGGCGCAAGAGACCGGTGAGAAGCGTTTCGCACATTACCGTTCAGGCTTTCATCTCGACACACTGGCGCTGCAGGTGCAACTGGACCGGCAGAATCTGTCGTGCAACTGTGCTGACGGAATGTGGGGCGCGCGCACCGAGATCGCCTTGGTGACGTGGCAGACGCTCAACGGGCTGTCTCCGACCGGTGTGCCGGACGCCTCGGTTTTGGAGGCGCTGGGCGGCGACACCAACGTGCTGATGCGCTACACCGTGACCGAGGCGGATCTCGCCAATATCGCACCTGTGCCGGAGTCGTGGGAAGATCGAGCCAAGCTCACGTCGATGAAGTATGAGACGGTTCAGGAAATGCTGGCTGAAAAGGGGCACACCTCGCAGCGCGCGATGGAGCGGCTCAATCCAGGCGTGACGTGGCCCAATCCGCCTGCGGGCACCGAGGTGGTCTTGCCGGATTGCAGTCAGACGCGGAAGTTCAAGGCGACCACCATGCGCATTGCCCTGACGCGCATGGAGATCACGACGTTCGACGCGGATGGCAAGCTGATCGCGCTTTTCCCCTGTTCCATCGCACGCGACAAAGCCCGTCGGCCCGCAGGCGAACTGTGCGTGAAAAATGTCGCACCGAATCCCACCTATCTTTACGACCCGCAGTTGTTCGTTCCGGGTGGGCCCAAGACATCGAAGCTGGTGATCCCTGCAGGGCCGAACAACCCTGTGGGTATGGCGTGGATCGGCCTGTCGCTGCCAGGGTACGGTATGCACGGCACGCCGATTCCTGAGAACATCGGGCGGGCGGAGTCTCACGGCTGTTTCCGGCTCGCCAACTGGAACGCGGTGAAACTGCTGAACATGGTTCGTCCCGGTGTTCCGGTGGTGGTGGAAGACTGAGTGCGTGTGCAATGAGAGCCTGCCTGACAGGGCAGCTGGCTTGCATGTGCCGTTGAAATCGTCGAGGAATTTTATGAAGCGAATCGTCGTCTCTGCCTATGCGTCCGGTCTCATTACAATCCTAGGCCTCGCGGCATTGCCCATGCGCGCCGCCGAGCCGCTTGTCGCAGGTAAGCCGATCCCCGTTCCCGACTCCAAAGGCGGGTTCGACTTCCTTGAAGTGGACGCCGCGCAGCGGCGGCTCCTGGCGAGCCACACCGGCAACAACACACTCGACGTGTTCGATCTCGACACGGGCAAGCTCATCAGACACGTTCCCACCGGCAAGGCGCAGGATGCCGCCGTGGACAGCCAGGCCGGGAAATACTATGTCGGTGTCAGCCGCGAGCAGATCGTCGCCGTCGTGGACAGCAAGACGCTGGAGAAGACCAGCGAGATCAAAATTCCGGGGCCGTCCGACGCCGTCGTTTTCGATCCGAAGAACCGCTGCCTCTATGTGGATAACGACGACGGCACGAGCATCTTTGTTATCGACCTGAAAGTGGAGAAGCTCACGGCGACCATAACGATTCCAGAGGCGCCGGAATATGCGGTTTACGATCAGGCCAGCGACCGCATTTTCCAGAACGTCAAGTCGAGCGACCAGGTCCTTGTAATCGATCCCGCCAGCAACACCGTCAAGGAGCGCTGGTCCACTTCGCCCGCCCTTAAACCGCACGGCCTCGCGTTCGACGCCGCATCGCACCGCCTGTTCGTTGCCGGAAACAACGGCAAGCTCGCCGTTATGGATTCAGCGAACGGCAAGACAATCGCGGCGGTGGACATCGCGGCGGGCGTGGATCAAATCGCGTTCGACGCAGGGAACAGGCGTGTGTATTGTGCCGCGGCGGGGGGCGTGATTTCCGTGGTTCAGGAAACCGCAGACGGCGCAGAGCTTCTGGCCAACATCAAGGCCGGAGTCAAAGCGCACACGCTCACGGTTGATCCGAAGACTCACGCCGTGTGGACGGCCTACGGCGACAAGAGCGCCAGCTATATCCTCAAGCTCTGCGTGCCCTAGAGGCTCCGACAATCGCGGATGTCTTTCGCCGGAGGTCGTGAACACAAAGAAAGGAAGGCTCGAGATGAATGTGACAACCACCTTTACGATTGAGGGTTACAGGATCATCGAATACAAGGGCGTCGTCCGCGGCATCATTGTCAGATCGCCGACCATCATTCAAGGCATTCTGGGCGGTTTGAAGAACCTCATCGGCGGAAGCATTGGCTCATACGCGGAAATGTGCGAACAGGCCCGGCAACAGGCGTATGAGCTCTGCATCCAGCACGCCCGCGGCATGGGGGCGAACGCCATCGTTGGACTGCGGTATGACGCCTCAGAGGTTGTCAGCAAGGAGTCGGCAACGGAAGTGCTGTGTTATGGGACTGCAGTCGTGATCGAAGCCGCCCGCGAGTAACAGTGCCCGGTCTGGTGCTTGAGGCGCGGGCATCTCTGAAAGTTGCCTCGCTTTTGAACGGCGCAAAATCGTCTGAGCCCGGCAAAAAACCGATTGCTTTAAAAATGTGGGAGAAGGTATACTAAAACACTTTTAATTTTTTGGAGTTTCAGGACATGCCGCACAAGACACTGCCCTTCACCCTCGAGCAGATCGAGCAGATCGAGAAGACGCATCCGACCCCTTTTCACATCTATGATGAGCGTGGCATCCGCGCCAATGCCCGGAGGCTGAAGGCCGCGTTTGCTTGGAACGCGGGTTTCAAGGAGTATTTCGCGGTCAAGGCCTGCCCCAATCCTTTCATCATGAAGATCCTGAAGGAGGAGGGTTTCGGCACGGACTGCAGTTCGCTGCCGGAGCTACTGCTGTCGCAAGAGATCGGTGTGACCGGCGAGGGGATCATGTTCACATCGAACGACACCCCTGTCGAAGAGTTCGCGAAGGCAAGAGCGCTCGGCGCGATCATCAACCTCGACGACATCTCGCACATTCCCTTCTTGGAGGCCTGCGCCGGACTGCCCGAACTGGTCTGCTTCCGCTACAATCCAGGCCCGCTGAAAGGCGGCAACGCGATCATCGGCAATCCCGAGCAGGCCAAGTACGGCTTCACGCGCGAGCAGCTTTTCGAAGGCTACCGCCTGTTGAAGCAGAAGGGGGTCAAGCGTTTCGGGCTGCATACGATGGTGGCCTCGAACGAGTTGAACCCGCAGTACTTCATTGACACGGCCGAGATCCTCTTTGATCTCGTGATCGACCTGTCGCGCGAACTTGGCGTCACTTTCGAGTTCATCAACATGGGTGGCGGCATCGGTATCCCATACCGTCCTGAGCAGGTGGCGGTCGACCTCGAGCGCGTGGGCGATGGCGTGCGGCAGGCGTATGAGAGACGGATTTTGGCGAAAGGCCACCCGGCGCTCAAGCTCTATATGGAGTGCGGCCGCATGGTCACGGGGCCGTTCGGCTATCTGGTGTCGCGCGTGCGCCACATCAAGAAGACGTACAAGACCTATGTGGGCCTCGATGCCTGCATGGCGAACCTCATGCGTCCGGCGCTTTACGGCGCTTATCACCACATCTCTGTCCCGGCGAAGGCGGGCCAGCCGTGCGACTGGGTCTACGACGTGACCGGCTCGCTCTGCGAGAACAACGACAAGTTTGCGATCGACCGTACGCTGCCGGAACTCGCGCCCGGCGATCTTGTGGTCATCCACGACGCGGGGGCGCACGGCTACGCCATGGGCTTCCAGTACAACGGCAAGCTGCGTTCGGCCGAACTGTTGTTGCGCACGGATGGCAGCGTCGTACAGATCCGCCGAGCGGAGACGACGGCTGACTATTTTGCGACGCTGGATTTCGGAGCGCTGGCGGCATTTAAGGCGTAGCGACGTCCTGCGCTGTGTGCTGCCTTTTGAAGGCTCGCCTTCCAAGATGCCACGCTGTTGGCTCTAGGAGGGCGAGGCTCTGGCTGGCCGCTGGTGGCGTCAGCTGCAGGACATGCCATGATCAACATTCTCTATCAGGACGACGACTGCGTAGCGGTGATGAAGCCGGTCGGCGTGGCGGCGGTTCCTGAACGGGTCGGCGACGACGCCTGCCTCAGCTCGCTGTTGGAGAGGCAACTCGGGAGGCGCGTCTTTCCCGTCCACCGCCTCGACAAAGAGGTGAGCGGTGTGATTCTCTACGCCTGCACGGCAGAGGCGCACCGTTTTCTCAACACCGCCTTCGAGCGGCGCGACGTGCACAAAACGTACCTGGCTGTGACGCACGGAAGGGTCGAGGCCGACCGCGGTTTGGTTGTCCGTCCGATCCGCGAGTTCGGCTCGGGACGCATGGGGGTGGATGATGTCAAAGGTAAGCCCTCAGAAACGCGCTACGAGGTCTTGAAGCGGAACGACCTTTTTTCGCTTGTGCGGGTCTTTCCGCTCACGGGACGCCGCCATCAGATCCGCGTGCATCTCTATAGCATAGGGCATCCGATCGCCGGTGATGTGCGATACGGTGATCCCGAGATGCGGCAAGGGCATCCGCGCCTGATGCTGACCGCCGTCGGCATCGCCCTTCACCTGCCCTCGGGGGATAGACTCGACCTGCACGATCTGCTGCCGCCGGATTTCATCGACGCCGCACGCCTGGCATATGGGCTGGATATCGGTGCCCTGCCGCCAGCAGGGAATAATCTCTCAGCGGTTGTCTGAAGCGAGTACGCTGTGAAGCGGCCGTCTGAACTCCTTTTTTCGATTACCAGATTGACACGCACCCACTTCTTCATTAGTATTTCAAAATAATTGTAAACAAAAGTGTGTCAAGGGTTTGATATGGCAAAGAAGGGTGTCTTTATGCTTAAGAAACAGGCGGCGCTATGGATTGGGACAGCTTTTTCGCTGTTCGGTTGTCTGGTTGCTCATGCGGTGAATGGCACATGGAACAGCACGGATGCCGCTTCCAACGGGTACTGGACGAACAGTCTCAACTGGAGCGCGTCGCCTTATCCGAGCGGCACCGACACGGCAACGTTCAATAACGGTGGCAACAGCCGTACGACGATCGACCTCACGGGGCTTGTGAGCATTGCGAACATCACTTTCGACACGGCGAGCGCCGCGGCTTACACCCTCGGCACCGGTGCCGCCAACAGTCAGCCGCTTGTTATGGGCGACGGCGGCGTCTTCCGCATGAACAGCACGGTCGCCACAGGCCAGACCATCAACGCAGCCATCCAGTTGGGCCCGAACACGACCAGCGCGAGTTACTCGTTCCGCAACGATACCGCCGGACAGACGCTCACCTTGAATAAAATCGCCGGCACCACAGGCGGCACCAAGACGGTCACCTTCGACGGCAGCGGCCCCATCTCCGTCCTCGGCAACCTCGACAGGAGCGGCAGCACGCTCAACGTCACAGTGAACTCGACCGGCACGCTGACCCTCGCGGGCAGCAGCAACCCGCTCACGTTGCTCCAGATCAACGGCTCGAACAGCGTCATCAACCTCGCCGCCGGCACGACGACGTCCATCAACGACGGCGGCGGCAGCGGCATCATGTCGGCCCAGAACTGCACCATCAACGGCCCTGGCGTCCTCTCCCTGAGCACGGCGGGCGGCGAGAATTACGCGGACAACGGCGCGGCTGCCGGGACGACGCTGACGATCAACGCCAAGCTCACGGGCGCCACCGGCTTCGAGTTTTGGCACAGCACGTACACCGGCACGATTGTGCTGGCCGGCACGAACGACTTCACCCAGAACGTCATCATGAACGTGCTGGGCACCATCAGTTGCTCCGTCATCAACAACAAGGGTGTCGCCGGCAATCTCGGGGCGGGAACCTCCTTCATTTATGGTACGGGAGTCAACGCGCGGCTGCTCTATACCGGCACCGGTGAGACGACTGACCGCATACTCGACATCCGCAACAACGGGATTCTTGAAATGGCGGGAACCGGCAACCTGAAATTCACCACGCCTGTGACCGTCACCTCAGGGGCCAAAACGCTGACCCTGCAAGGCTCCACTGCGGGCACCGGCGAATTCGGCGGAGCCTTGAGAAACGACTCGGGCACGCTTGGCATCACAAAGGCCGGCACCGGCACCTGGACTCTTTCCACGACAAACACGTACACCGGCGCAACCGCCGTGAACGGCGGCACGCTCGCCCTCACCGGCGCGAACGGCGCGATCACCGCCTCATCCGGCATCACGCTCGCCAACGGCGCCACTCTGGCGCTGATCAACGCGGTTGGCACCAACAATGCGGACCGCATCGGAAACGCCGTCCCCGTCACGCTCAACGGCGGCACGCTCAGCCTCTCCAGCAGCGGCGGTGCGGTGAACACTAGCGAGACCATCGGCTCGCTCACCATCGGCCTGAACTCCAACACGGTCGCCACGGCCCAGGCCGCAAGCGGCCAGACCTCGACGCTGCAGTTGTCCGCCTTTAGCCGCGCCGGAGCGGGCACCGTCAACTTCAGCGGCACGGGCCTCGGGGAGAGCGACCGCAACCGGATCTTCATCACCGGCCAGGCGGATGGACCTCTCGGCCCTTGGGCCACGATCAACGGCACCAACTACGCCGCCTACAGCAGCACGCTCGGCATCTACGCCACAACTGCCACGCCTGCCAACATCGCCGCTCGCGGTCCCAGCTCGGTCATTCCCGACGACGCCACCGCCGCCGTACACATCACGACGGCCGGCACCTCCGGCCCGATCACGCTCGCTGGCGCAACGGTGGACAGCGCGTTCAGCCTGCAGCAGGACACCGCCACCGACGCCACCGTTTCCACCCAGGGCAAGACCCTGAAAACCCTGCAATTGCAAGTCAGCTCCGGGCAGGCGAACCTGACCGTCGGCGAGGCCCAAGGCGACGGCGCTGTTTCAGCTCTGACGCCGGCAGGCAACCTGACGCTGGGCAACGACGACGCCACCTCGGTGCTGACCGTCAACGCCGCGATCACCAACAACACCTCCGCTTCCTCCGTGTCCAAGGTGGGTGTCGGCAAAGTCCTTCTCACCGGACCGCTCGGCTACACCGGAACGACCGGCCTTGGCGGCGGCACGCTGGCCTTCGGCGGCAGCCTGACCCAAACCCTCGCTTCCGTCATCAACGGCGTTGGTGCCTTGTCCAAGGAGGGCTCGGGCAAGTTGATTCTCTCAAGTGCGAACACCTACACGGGGCTGACGGTCGTCAGCTCTGGCATCCTGCTGGCCCAGAACAGCGCCGCGCTCGGCACTGCCGACTCCGGCACGGTCATCTCCAACGGCGCCACGCTGGACTTGGGCGGCACACTGGGCGCGCAGGCGCTGAACCTGAACGCCGAGCAGATCACCGTCAGCGGGGCCGGCGTCAACGGCCGCGGCGCGATCATCAACTCGTCCAACACCTCGCAGTATAACGCGCTCCGCCTCGTGACGCTCGCGGGCGACACGACCTTCGGCGGCGAGCAGAGCGGTGCGCGCTGGGACATCCGCAACGCCAGCGGAAACGCCATCTTCAGCATGAACGGGTTCACCGTCACCAAGGTCGGAACCAATCAAGTCGGTCTGACCAGTGTGTCTGTCACGCCTGGCGCGGGCAACATCGACATCAGGGAGGGCAACTTCACCATGGAGGTGGCCACCACGCTGGCCGGCAGTTCGAACAACGTCATGTCCGTGCGGGGAGGAGCCACGTTTGACACCTACCAGTTATCCACGCCCGTCGTCTGGAGTCTCTCGATGGACGACAACTCTCGCTTTTACGCGCGCTCGGGCAACGCCACCAACCAGAATATCTGGAGCGGCCCAGTCACCCTCAACGGCCGGGCGGTTTTCGACGGCGCCAATCCCACCATCGACGTCCTCAGCGGCAGCATCTCCGGAACCGGTTCCGTCGTCAAGATCGGTACTGGCTCTGTCACCTACTTCACTAGCTCGAACAACACCTACAGCGGAACGACCACGGTCAGCAACGGACTGCTTTACGCCAAGTATCCCGGCTCGCTGCCGGGATACGCCTCCGGCAAACTCGCTGTGCTCAGCAGTGGTGCGGTCACCCTCCCGACGGGCGACGGCGTCACTGGATGGAGCATCGCCCAGATCAAATCGCTCTTGGACGCCTCCTCCTTCTCCGCTCCCGACGCGGTTCTCGGCCTCGAAACACCTTCGGCGGGTCTCGCTTACCCGTATGCCTTCCCGGCGACGCTGGGTCTGACTAAGTTGGGGAACGGCACGATGACAATCCCGGCAAACCAGTCATTCTTAGGCCAAATCAAGGTCAACGGCGGCGAACTGGTTTTGAGCAATCTCACAGTCAACGCCACGAACACCACCTGCACCATCGGCGATGCGGCAGCCGACTTCGGCACGCTGACCCTGAAGGGCAGCACCGTCCTTTCCTCATACCTGCCGGCTTACAACACGGGCAACTGGCAGGCTCTGGTCGTCGGCAACAGCGGCAAGGGACTGGTCACCTTCCAGGACAGCGCGGCGGTCACCAACAAGCTCATTGTCGGCAACGCAGCAGGCAGCGCGGGCGCCGTGTATCAGCGCGGCGGCAAGATGCACAACTGGGGCGGCGCGGGCAATGACGGTCGCGTCGGCATGACCGGTTACGGCTACTACGAGCTGAACAGCGGCACATTCACCAACAACGGCTACTTCCAGGTCGGACGCGATCTCACCGGCGTCGGCATCCTGAGGCAGTCCGGCGGCATCTTCGAGCAGGGCACCGTGTACGGCGGCCAGTTGGGCATCTCCCGCGGCGGCACAGGCGTGGTCTATGTGGCGGGCGGCTCCTTCGCCTCCTCGGTGGGCTTGAACGTCGGCGAGGCCTCCGACAACAATCTCATCCGCGGCTATGCCGAGTTCACCATGGCAGGCGGTGACGCCAAAATCAACGGCAACGTCCTGATGGCCGACCGCACCAACATGTTCGCCACCGTCAATTTGAATGGCGGCACACTCGCTGCGAACCAGTTCACCAAGGGTATCCGCTCGGGTTCTCTTGCCTTTGTTAACTTCAACGGCGGCACCTTCTGCGCTCGCGCTGCGGGTAACCTGTTCAACACCGGCACCAGCGCACCCGACACCGTCAACGTCTACGCCAACGGCGCGACGTTCGACACCACCAACTTCGACTGCGCCATCGCGTCCGGCCTGCTCGCCCCCGCCGGGCAGGGCGTTGCCTCCATCAGCGTCACACCGCGCGGCGGTTACATCGGGCCGCCCATGGTCACCATCACCGGCACCGGCACGGGCGCGACGGCGATCGCGCAATTCGATTCGACCAGCGGCTATGTGAACGGCATCACTGTCACCTGCCCCGGAACCGGCTACACCGGCACACCCACCGTCACCCTCTCCGGCGGCGGCACCAACATCCAGACAGCCGTCACCGGTGTCACGCTGGCGGCCAACGTCAGTGGCGGCCTGACCAAGCTCGGTTCCGCCTCGCTGACGCTGAACGCCACCAACACCTATGCGGGAGCCACTACGGTCAGCAACGGCATCCTGCGGTTGGGTGTTGCCAAGGCTCTGCCCACGGGCACGGACGTCAACGTGATGGGCGGCACGCTGGACATGGGCGGCTTCAACCTGACCAACGGCAACGTGAAAGCCAGCGGCGGCTCGATCATCAACGGCTCGCTGACCAGCGGCAGCTTCGCCAAGAGCGGCAACGGCACGCTTTCGCTCGCAACGCCGCTATCCTCCTCAACACCGATCACACTGGGCGGAGGAACCCTGCGTCTGGTGGCCACGCAGCCCGGCCTGTATGAGGGTGTTTTCACCAACAATTTCAACACGGTGGACCCCAATCCCAACACGAACGTCCGCCTGACCACGCGCGCCGCGAACGGCAGTTGGGGTGCCAGCGGCGCCTCGGGCGGGATTTGGTTGGACAACGAAACCTATATCTACAGCGGATATATTTGGAACCGGGCCTCGACCAATGCCAACTGGTCCTTCGCCGAGAACTTCGATGACTCGGTCCTGCTCAAGATCGATGGCAACACAGTGCTCAACAACGGCACCTGGAACGTGCCGTCCATTGGCACTTACAACCTGACGCCCGGCGCGCACGCTTTCGAGCTACGCCTCGGCCAAGGCAGCGGAGGTGTCGGCGCTGCCACGCCTATTTCCACGTGGTGGAACACGTACGCGTTCGGATTCGGTTATGATCCATTGGGCCGCAACGACACCAACATCCTGAACTACTCGGTCATGACCGATCCGGGCGACGGCAGTCTGTTCACGCTCACAGCCGCCGGAGCAGGTGCGACCAACCTGATCAACCTCGCCAACTCGATCGAACTGGCCGCCGGCTCTGTGCTGGATCTGGCAGGGTTCTACCAGTCCTTCGTCAACCTGCGCGGCACGGGCACGGTCTCGAACGGCACGTTGGCGGTGACTGGCACGATTGCCCCTGGAGGCACGAACGTCATCGGCACGCTCACGGTGGCCGCTTCGACCGCGCTCACGGGTACGCTCCTCGCAGATGTCGCCACAAACGGAAGTAGCGACCTCCTGGCTGTTTCCGGCAACTTGAACCTGTCTACGCTTGCGTTGGTGATCGCGAACCCTGGCCAATTGGACAGGCAGCGTCAATACACACTGGTCACCTGCACCGGCACCCGAACAGGCACTTTCAGCTCTGTCACCGTCCCGGACAGCCGCTGGCATGCAGTTTATCTGCCAAACGGAACCGTGAAACTGGTCTTTGCCAACGGCACTCTGTTGAAGTTGCTCTGATCGGTGTCTTGAACAGTCCGAAGGGCGCACGGGCGGGAACGCCCGTGCGTTTTTTTTGTTCGGAGACCGTTGTCTCTGCGTTACGGCTTGCCTTCTCATTCGACTCGTTTATACTGGAAGTCAAATGGTGATTGTTCTGGGTTGTGTGTCTGCGGTGTTTTCCAGTCGGTAGAAACTGAGGGAAGCAAGACTATGGAGTCTCGGTTCAAACTCCTTCGCACCTGTTTTGTCGCGGTTTCTTGCTTGCTGTCCGGGGCAAGGGCAAGAGGGGACGTTTGCATTTCCGAGCTGCTTGCCGATAACGAGAACGGCATCGAGGACGAAGATGGCAGTCGGCAGGACTGGCTCGAACTGTACAACTCAGGCGATGCGGCGGTGAACCTCGACGGCTGGTGGCTCACGGACAAGACGAACAACGCGACCCAATGGCAGATACCGAATGTCTCCGTTCCGTCGAAAGGGACCTTGCTCCTGTGGGCCTCGGGGAAGAATCGTTCCAATCCCGCCGCCCCGCTTCACACCAATTTTAGTCTCTCGAAAGACGGCGAGTATCTCGGACTCTACAGGCCCAACCCTACGAATGGCCTGCCTGTTCTGGTCGACGCTTTTTCACCGAAGTTCCCTGCGTTACCCCCCGACGTGTCTTACGGGCGGATGTTCTCGCAGACGTCAACGACCTTTGTTGCTTCCGGCGAGGTCGGCCGTTACCGCATTCCGGAGGGGCAGGGTGTTTACACCAACACGAACTATGCCGCAGGAGACATGGGGCACGGCAAACCGGGCGGGTGGAACGTGAGCCCGTTCTTCAACGACGCGACGTGGACGAACGGCGCGACGGGTATTGGTTACTGCAGGGCCGGCGAGTTCGACCTCTTGATCGGCACGTCGCCGTCCGGCAACTGTCAGGCCAAGTTTCAAAACATCAACACCTCGCTCTGTTTCCGCCGCACGTTCTATGTGCCTGATCCGACCAACACCATGTCTTTGAAGCTTCGCATGAAATACGAGGACGGATTCGTCGCTTTCATCAACGGCACCGAGGTTGCGCGGGCCAACTGCACCAACACACTTCTGGCCTATAACACGGCCTCGGCAGTGGCCCTGGACGAATCGATTGTGAGCTATTGGACGGAGTATTCGGTCACCAACAGAGTTCTGATGACGGGTACGAACCTGTTGGCCATTCAGGGGGTGAACGTCACGGCCGGCAGCTCCGATTTTCTCCTTTTGCCGGAGGTGGTCGGCCTCTCGTCAGAAGTGTCGAGCACGCCCGTTTTTTTCAGCACGCCTACGCCCGGAGCGAGGAACGGCGTCGGCACGGCTGGGCCTCTGCTCTACGGCGCTAAACCGGAGGATCCCGATGTGCCGCGTCCGTTGGGAAACGCGTCCAGCCCGCCTCTGAAGGTCAGCGTAAAGGTCCTTAAGACCAAGTATGCGGTCTCCGCTGTGCGTGCCTATTATCGCACCATGTGGAATGCCGAATCGGCTGCCGTGGTGCTTTCAGACAACGGGGCGTCGCCCGATGCGGTGACCAACGACGGGGTCTTCACGGTCAATCTGCCGACCACGAATGCCGCGCCGGGCCAGATGTTCCGCTGGCGCTTCGAGGCGCTGGACGTGTCGAACAATGTCACGAAGTTGCCCGCCTATGCCGACACCAATGATGCCCCCCAGTACTACGGCACGGTGGCGGTCGACACCACGACGGCCTCCAGCCAGCTCCCCGTGCTGGAGTGGTTTGTGCAGAGCACGAACTCAGCCGGCCCAACTTTGGCTGCGTTTCGCGGCTCGTGTTACTACATGAGCAATTTCTACGACAACGTCGCCCATGACCTGCATGGTCAATCCACGCGGGGTTTCGCGAAGAAAAGCTACAATTTCGGGTTCAACTCCGATTGCGATTTCTTGTGGAACAAAGACGAGCGGCGGGTGAAGAATGTCAACTTGCTTTCGAACTTTGCCGACAAGACCAAAACGCGCAACACTTTTTCTCATTGGGTAGGAACGAAAACAGGCACGCCCAACCACTTTGCCTTCCCCGTCCGGGTTCAGTTGAACGGCGTCTTTCACGGGGTCATGGACCTCGTGGAGGACGGCGGTGACAGGATGCTGGAGCGCAACGGGCTCGATCCCGATGGCGCGCTCTACAAAATCTATAATATTGACCTTGCCACGGCCTCCGAGAAGAAAACGCGCGACACAGAAGGCAACGACGATCTCTATGCCTTTACGAACGGGCTCGACACGGTGAAAGCCTTGACCAACCGTCAGATTTACGCTTACGACAACGTCGACATCGCGTCGACCGTCAACTACCTCGTCACGCGCCAGTTGAACAGCGACGGCGACCATGGGCACAAGAACATGTACCTCTATCGCGACTCCAATGTGACCCGCGAGTGGCAGCCCATCATCTGGGATGTGGATCTTTCGCAAGGGCACAATTGGACCGCAGACAAAGCCTATTTCGACGACTACCTGTACTACACAAACCCGCTCAATCAGGGAGCGGACAACCGCCTGTACGACATTGTTTGGTCGTCTCTCGAACTGCGCCAGATGTTCGTGAGGCGTTTTAGGACGCTGATGGACACGCTCATGCAGCCTCCGGGCACCACCAACGGGATCTTCGAGACGCGCATGCGGGCCATCGCGGCCAGCGTGGATCCCGACCCTGCCGATCCGTCGCCATGGACGGACGGCGATCTCGATGTGGCGCACTGGAGTTTTCCCTCGCTGTTCAGCACGAACCGGCCGCGCGAAGAGGTCGAGCGCGTCATCACCAACTATTTTCCTCTGCGCCGCGCCTTTCTGTTCAACACGGGCTCCGGCCGTCCGACCTATAACGGCGTGAACATACCTGATGCGCCCCAGACCAACAAAGCGGGCATGGTGACCATCGACTCGCTCGATTTCCTTCCGGCGGGCAACACGCAGTCGAACGAGTACGTGATTCTGCGCAACACGACCGGACTGGCGGTGGACATTTCCGGATGGCAGGTGAAGGGCGAGATCGGCTACACCTTCAAGGGGGGCACGGTCATTCCGGCGGGCGCGGGCACGGCCGCGACCAACTACATCGGGCTGCTCCATCTGGTCAAAGACGCCTACTCTTTCCGCAGGCGTGCCAGCGGGCCCACCGGCGGGCAGCGGCGCTTCGTGCAGGGCAACTATGACGGCCAGCTCTCCGCGCGCGGCGGGACGGTGAGCCTCTACGACGCCACGAACCTGCTCATCGCGACCACCAACTATGTGGGAGCGCCTGTGCCGGCGCAAAAATATCTCCGCATCACCGAGATCCAATATAACCCCGCTGCACCTTCTGCGGCCGAAGCGGCCGCCCTCATCGGTGTCTCGGCGGACGATTTCGAGTATCTGAAGCTGATGAACATCGGAACGAACGCGCTGACGCTGACGGGCGCTTATTTTTCGCAGGGCATCGACTACACCTTCCCGACCTCAAGCCTCACAGGCGGAACCTGTCTGGTCTTGGCCAAGAACCTCACTGCGTTTGCCTTGCGTTATCCCTCTGTGAGCGTGCCTGTCTTCGGTCCCTACGAAGGGCAGCTCGATAACGGGGGAGAGCGGTTGCAACTGACGGACGTCTGCGGCGAGAACATCCTCGACTTCGAGTACAAGGACGGGTGGTATCCGGCTACGGACGGCACGGGCCGCTCCTTGGTTCTGCGCGACACAGCCACAGCCTATGATGCATATGGAGATGCAGTCACTTGGGGCATCAGCGGCTCAGCCTTGGGAAATCCAGGCGGAACCAACTCGACGTTCGCGCAGGCCTACCGAGGCTGGGACAACTTCCACTTCACCGAGACGGAGCGCGGCAACGAACTCATCTCGGGCCCGTATAGGGACCCCGACGGGGACGGACGTGCCAACTGGGTCGAGTATGCGCTGGGCAGCGACCCGAGGGTGGCCGACGCAGACCCGGTCGGATTATCGTGGTCCGTGTTGGGGACAAATCGGTTCGCCACGCTCTGTTTCCGCCGTCCGGTCAACGCCCTTGATGTGAAGTATGATTTGATGGCGACGGGAGATCTCACCTATGAGCTGTGGAGTGTGATCGGCGATACCGTGTTGGAGACGTCACCTCTGACCGGTAATAGAGAATCCGTTAAGCTCCGCGAGGCGAATGCTGCGGCGGCGGCCGCCCGGTTCTATCGGCTGCGTCTGACATTTGAGGGGGAGTAGCTATGCCGGTGCGCTCTCGTAAGCCCGTCACCATCCATCAGCAGTTCCTCTTTGCGCTCATCGGCGTGAACATGCTGGTCATGCTTGTCGCTTCTGTGACGTTCTATGTCGAACAGAAACAGTCGCTTCTGTCGGGTATCGACGCGAAACTCACGTCAGTCGCCACGATGGCGCGCGAGACGCTTCCTCCCGATTACCATGACCGGATCGCGGGTCATGACTCTGTCACTGAAGCCGAGTTTCACGAGATCGTGAACCGCAACAACCGGCTGTGTGTGGAACTCGGGATCGAGTACATCTGGAGCCTGATGGTCATAGACGGCAAGATCGTGTTTACCACGTCGACCTCTCCAGACAAAAGGGTCGATAACCACAAGCACGCCGAGTTTTTTGAGGCGCACTCGAACCCCGAGCTCTATACCAACACGTTCGCGACCATGCAGGCGGCCTACAAGAGCAACCACGACAAATGGGGGGACATCCGCGTCGCGTTGCTTCCGTCGGTCGATCATCACGGACGGAAGTATCTGTTTGGCGCAAGCGTCCGGCTCACCGAGGTGAACCGGCAGTTACGGGCCATCGTTTGGCAGTCAGTCGCCGTTGGGCTGGCTGTGTTTGTGTTCAGTATGGCCGTCGGCATCTGGGTCTCCCGTGTTGTGACGGATCCGCTTCGTCGGCTGGCGGAGACGATCCAAGCGATCGCCGCGGGAAAAAGCGGGGTGGAGGCGGATGAGAGAGGCTCGTACGAGCAGGTCACACTGGCGAGCCACTTCAATCGGTTGAACCGCGCTTTGCAGGAGAAAATATCAGAGCTCGAGGCTTCGCATGTGCACCTGATCGATCAGCGCGATACGGAGCGGAGGCGGGCGGAAGAAGACATGATCATGAGCGAGCGTCGGTATTGCGGTCTGCTGAATTTCGCCGTCGACGGCATCCTGGTCGGTTCTCACGAGGGGGTGATCATCGAGGCGAACGAGTACATCTGCACGCTTTTCGGCAAGAGCAGGGAAGATTTGCTCGGAAAACATGTCTGCGATATGCCGTTCACACCGGAGAGTGTGCTCGCGAGCCCTTTCCGTTTCGATGTGTTGCAGAGAGGCGAGACCGTGGTGAGCGAACGCACAATCCGCCGCCCCGACGCTTCAGAGGTGGTCGTCGAGATGCGAACCAAGATGATGTTTGACGGCACCTACCAGTCGATTTATAGAGACATCACCGAGCGCAAGTGTGCGGAAGAGAAGCTCAGGCAGAGTCAAAAAGAGGCGGCTCGACAGTACGAAATGCTGACGGCTCTGTTGCAGAGTCTCGATGTAGGCGTTTTCATGGTGGATGCGTCCTCCGCAAGGCCTCTGGTGGCGAATCAGACGGCCTGCCAATTGTTAGGCTGGGAAAGGCCGCCGGATCGCGACTTGAATGCGCTCATCAAGACGTTCGCCTTCTACAGAGCCTCAGACCGGACGCCTTGGCCTATCGAGATGTTGCCAATCCTGGCGGGATTGCGGGGTGAGCGCTCCCAAGTGGACGACATACTGGTGATCCGCCCGGATGGCGTGGAGCTGCTGCTGGAGGTTTTCGGAATGCCGGTCAAAGATGAGCAGGGGCGCATCTGGGCTGGCTTGACGAGTTTTATCGACATCAGCGCACGCAAACGCGTCGAGCGCGCGCTGAGGGAAAGTGAGGACCGCTATCATCAGTTGTTCGAGATGGAGTCAGACGCGATCTTGCTGGTTGAAAACGAAACAAGTCGGATCTTGGACGCTAACCTTGCAGCTCAGTCTCTTTATGGGTACAGCCGCGATGAGTTGCTGTCAATGAGCAATGTCGAACTTTCTGCCGAGCCAGTGGAGACGCGACAGGTCAGCTTGAACGGCATGAAGGCGCCGACACCCATTGTGAAAGTGCCGCTGCGTCACCACCGGAAGAAAGATGGCACGGTTTTTCCTGTTGAGATCACGGGCCGATTCTTCTTGATGAACGGGCGGAGTGTTCACATCGCAGCGATTCGTGACATCACCGAGCGCAAAAAGGCTCAGGAGTTTTTGGAGTCTTGGAACGCAACGTTGGAACGTCGCGTCACGGAGCGGACCGAGGAGGTTAAAAAATACTCGCGCCAGCTGCAGGCGCTGACGGGTCGGCTGGTCCGCGTCGAAGAGGACGAGCGCCAGCGCATTTCAGACGTGCTCCACGAGGATCTTCAGCAGGTTTTGGTGGCAGCGCGGATGACCTTGGGCATCGCAGTCGAGTCGATCCCTAATGCCGAGACACTGGAAACGCTCACTCGTGTCGACGACATGCTGACCCGGTCGCTTCGGCTGGCCCGGTCGCTGGTGCAAGAGATCGCGGTCCCGGCGCTGCGAGAAGGCGATCTGCCTTTCGCTGTCGGATGGATCGCCGAGCAGATGCTGGAGAAATTTGGGCTTCAGGTGGTGCTGGCCTGCGAAGAGAATATGGAGCCTTTAGGGCAGAACGTGTACGTCTGTCTGTACCGTGTGGTTCAGGAACTGCTGTTTAACGTGGTCAAGCACGCCGGGGTCAAGCACGCCGAGGTCGAGATTCAGCGACAAAAGGGAAATCTCGTTCGGATCACCGTCAGCGACAAGGGACGCGGTTTTTCCGTAGCCGCGCTGTCAGAGACGGGCAAGGGGAGCGACGGGTTCGGGCTTTTCAGCATCCGCGAGCGCGTCGAAGGGCTGTGTGGCCGTATGGAGATCGCCAGCATCGTCGGCCAAGGCACGACGGTCACCCTGACCGTGCCGATGTGCGATGTGTCGTAAGGGAGGTGGCTCGCCATTTTTGGCATGACGTACCGGGGTGCGTCTGGCACAATACCGCCCACATGAGAACGGCTCTTTTCGATTTGGACGGCACGCTGATCGATTCGCGTGCGGATCTGGCGCTGGCGGTGAATTTAACGCGTCAGGATTTCGGGTTGCCTCCCAAACCCCAAGAGGCTGTCGTGGCCTGCGTGGGCGAGGGAGTGCGCGTGCTGATCGAGCGTGCCATACCGGAGTGCCCGGAGCTGTGGGACGCGATGCTGATTCGCCAGCGCGAGAACTACCGCGCGCATTTATTGGACCAGACCTGTCTCTATCCCGGCGTGAAAGAGACGCTGTCCGCTCTGTGCGGCGCTGGCTGGCGTCTGGGCGTGGTGACCAACAAGCCTGGCGTCTTCACGCGCCCGATCCTGGAAAGTCTCGGTGTGCTCACTTATTTCGGCGCGGTGGTCGGCGGTGGCGACTGTCCGGCCCTCAAGCCCGATCCCGCTCCGCTTCGGCTGGCGGCCAAACAGCTGGGCGTGACCCTGGCTCCGGACGACTGGATGATCGGCGATCACGTCACCGATTTGGAGGCGGGCTTCCGTGCCGGGCTTCGGCGCTGTTTCTGCCGCTACGGTTTCGGCGAGGCGCGTGGTGCGGCGTATGATCTGGCCGTCGACCGGTTGGAGGCTTTCCTTGCTGTCGTGTACAGCAAATAAAAAGGGCAGCCCGCTTGCGCAGACCGCCCTTAGAAACGACCGGAAAATACGCCACCCGGCGCACCCTGAAGAACGTTGGAAAAGTGACTCGGAAAATCCGTCCTTCGCCCGGTCCCAATCAGTTCATGAACAACACGTATTATGCATAGGGGTGTGAGATGACCATAACGGTCCTGTTTGATTTCCGTAAGATCATTGCGTGCCCTCTTCAGCCGTTGCGCTGGCGTGCGGCACGTTCGACCTGTTCGATGTAGCGCTGCACATCTTCGCGCGGCTTCAGTTCCTGTGCGCGTTTCAACAGAGGCAGCGACTCTTGGTATTTACCGTTCTTAACCAAGATCTGGCCGTGGCGCAGTTTGGCCTCAGCTTCGAACTTCTCGATCCCAGCGGCGCGCTCGCACAGAAAGCAGGCCTGGTCGATGTTGCCGGTGCGTGAGTGGTGCTGGGCGAGCAGAAGCAGCGTTTCGCCGTCCAGTGGATCGAGTGCCACGATGCCCTCTAACAGCTTGGCCTGCTCCGCATCATTCTGCCCGGTCGCAGCGGCAATGCGCGCTTCGAGTTTGAGCACCCGCTTTCTGCCCGCAGCGTCCAGCTTTGCTTGGCAGACCTCTTTCACGCGGGTCAGGAGCCTGCCGGATTCGACGTAAGCGCTCCGCGTCGCGAGCACTTCGGCGTTGCGCAGGGATGCCGCAGGATCGGCGCTCGCGCCGTCCTTTTCCAAGGCGCGCAGGTAGGCGTCGGCGGCCAATTCCGGCACGCCCTCGTTGACGTAGATGTCGCCGAGCGTGTTGAGACACGCCACATTGGCTAGGCCTGCGTGATCCAGCAGTTCGTAGTTTTCGGCCGCTTTGAGCGGTTGCCGGAGGCTCAGCCAAGCATTGGCCTGCAGCAGCCAGAGGTCGGCGCGCGACGGTTCGCGGCGGATCATGTCGCCGCAAAGTGCCGCCGCCTCCTCGAACTTCCGCTCCTTGAAGAGACAGCGTGCGAGACCGCTTTTCCAGTCGGCTGCCTCCGGCTGAAGCATCATCGCCTGACGGTACGCGCTTTCGGCCGCCACGTACTGCTCGGTCATCGCATAGGAGTGGGCCAGCAGGCCGAAGGTGAGCCCGTCGGCTGCGCCTAAGTCAATGGCGCGCGTCAACGGCCCGATGGCTCGGTCGAACGCATTGCTGCGGACGTAGACGAGCCCCAGATTCTTCTGCGCGCGAAGGAAGGATGGCAGTTTAACCACGGCCTTGACGTACCAGTCAGCCGCCGCAGCGAGGTTGTCCTGCTGGAAATAGATGCTGCCGATCGTGAAGTCGTATAAGGCGGAGGAGCGCGATTCCCCTTTTTTGTCGACCGCTTTCGAGACACTTTTTTCTAACAGGGCGCGCGCCTTTTCAGCGCCAACCGGGGTGAACATGAGTTTGGCGACCTGTTCGAAATCCAGCCGTTCCTCGGGGGTCACCCGCGGTTCGATTTCCCCTCTCACGCCATAAGTGCCGAGAAACTGCTTCAGAAACTCCGGATCGCCCCACAGCGCCAATTCCGCAGTTTCATTCGTCTCCGCGCGTACTCCAGCGGCCGCCAGAGCCAATAACGCGGCCGCGCATAGTGTTCTTCCGTCTGCCATGATTTCACCTGCTTTTGAATGTGATTGGAACCCGCATCCTGAATACAACCGCTTCACCGTTCCGTTTGCCTGGCTCAAACCGCCAGCGTTTGACCGCCTGTATCGCCGCCGGTTCGAAGGCCGGGTTCGTTGACTTCTGCACGATGGGACTGTCCACGCGTCCTGTGCGGTCCACCATAAACAGCACGTGCACCGTGCCGTCGAGCCTCTGCTTGCGCAACGGGGCTGGGTATTCCGGAGCTGGCTGGAAGACCGCCCGGGGCGCCTGGTCCAAATCCGCCAGAGCGAAAATCTGATCCGTGGCCGCCTCGGCGGCTGCCACTGCATGTCCCGATAATGCGGCTGGCGCACGACTGAGAAAATCGCCGCCGACACCGTCGCTCAGCCCGGGGTTGAGTGCGAGTTCGAGTTGGGCCAGGTCGAGCGGGGCAGGCTCTTCCTTCAGCTCCGGCGGTTTTTCAGGCAGCGCCTGCTTCTCGACCTCGAGTTCTTTAGGCTTCTCCTCCTCGGGCTTGTCGGGCTTGGCTTCCTCCTCTATAGACACGTCCAACACATTTTTCTTATGGGTGCCGTGTTGCGGGAAGAGCAGCAACCCTCCAAACAGCAGGAAGCCGAGCAACAGCACCACAGCCAAAAAGAAGGACGCTATCTGCATGCCTTTCATTTCTTCTCCGTCGAAATTCCTACTTTGAGAATGCCGACCTTGCGCGCCTCGTCCAGCACGGCCACGACGTTCCTGAAGTCGGCCTTGGCTTCGGCGCTCACGACCACTTTGGGATCCTTTGCGCTAGCCTTATACGTTTGGAGCTTAAAAGGAAGTTGCGCCAGGTTGACCTTGTCTTTGTTGAAATAGATCTCGCCGTTCTGACACACGGTCATCGTCGCCGCGCTCTCGCGGTCTTCGATCTTCTCGGCGGTGCTGGCACTGGGCAGTTGCACCTGTACGCCCTGGTTCTTGGTCATCGACAGCGACACCATCACGAATGTTGCCAGCAGAAAGAAGATGACATCGATCAGCGGAACGATCTCGATGCGTGCCTTTTTGAACTGGTAAGCCTTGACCCTCATTTTTCATCTCCCGCTTGCCCCGATTCGTCCGCCTTCGTCTCTGGCCGTTGGGCGGCCTCAGCTTCCATGATGGGTTTCATCAGCAGCTCAAGGAGGCTCATGGCGTCCTCGATCTCATGACGGGCCTTTTCGCACTTGGCGTGCAGGAAATTGAGCGGAATCAGGGAGGTCACCGCGATGCCGAGGCCGAAGGTCGTGGCGATCAACGCCTCGGCGATCCCGCCCGTGATGGCCGTCGGAGCGCTCAGCTCCGAGCCGCCCAGCATGCCGAACGCCGAAATCATGCCGGTCACCGTGCCGAGCAAGCCCAGCAGCGGCGCCATGGTGACGACCGTGTCCATCAGGGAAATGCCGCGTGAATAACGCACAATTTCCTGCGCCGAGGAACGCATGAGCGCGTCGGAAAGCGACTTTCCTCGGTGCCTCAAAGCGTACGTCAGGGCGCGCGCCACGAAATCTTTGGATTTCAGGCCGGCGCGGATGGCCTCGTCCGGGTTGCCCTTCTCCAGCGCGCCCATGATGGCCGCCACCGTTTTGTGGCTGCGCCGCCCTTTCTCCAGTGCGAGGAACATCAGACGCTCGAAGATCACGCTCAGAGCCAGAACCGCCAGCGCCAGCAGCGGCCACATAATCGGGCCGCCTTTCTTGAAGTAGCCCCACAGGTTGCCTTTCGCGATCAGCGCCTTGAGGGCGCCACCCAGAGTCGGGTCCAACGGCAGGATGCCCTCGCCCAGTGACACGATGCTGGCGAGGCTGAGCGTTTCGCCCTTGTCTGCGAACGGATGGACGATGGGCCTGCTCGATCCGCTCCTCGTGAGCGCCAATCCGGACGACAGGCCGTTGGTCGAGGCGAACAGCGCCACCGGCCCGATCAGTGCGAAGTGCCCTTGGTCTACCGTGCCCATCGAATCCACGGCGGAGCCTTCGAAACGTGTGCCGCCGATCAGTCCAGCGAGGCGGGTCGCCGAGGTTTCCACCAGTGCGAGCTGCCGGTCGAACTTCTGGGTCGGATTGAGATCCTTGTTCTGGGGTGCCATCAGAGCCGCTTCCACGGCCGCCTTGTAGCGTTCGACCTCACTTGAATGCACGCGGCCTTCGAAGGTGCGGGCATATTCGTCCAGCAGGCTCGTGATGTAAGACACCTCCTCCTGACGCTGCTTGCCCTCTGTCTTGAGCGTGCTTAGCTCCAGATTGCGGGCGTCAACGGCGCGGCGGGTCTTGTCGTACTCGCGGCGGGCTTCGCCTATATCCTCTTCGAGTTTGCTGAGTTGCTTGGTCAGCGGGAGCTTTCCGTTGGAAATCGTCTCGCGCAAAGCCGTCAGCTCTTTCATGCTCGCGTCGATCTCCTGCCGGATGGTGTCGGCCGCCGTTGCTAGGGACGGGGCCGCTTTGCCCTCTACTACGGCGGCGGGCGCATAGCCCGCGCACACGCACAGCAGGCCAGCCGATGCGATCAGGGACAGCTCAGGGGGAATGCAAAATTTCATCGTCTCTCTCTTTCTTCCTCGGTTTTTTGCGTCGGTCACGGTATCTTCACTGGCAGCGGAACGAACCGCGCGGTGGCCTTGTTCTGCATGATCTGCATGGCGTCTGTCACGCGTGCGGCGAGTTCATTGGCAGGTAGCCACTCCCATCCATTGGTGGCGGGACGGCCGATGCCAGCGTCGCCCTTGGCGCTCACGTAGTAGGCCTGTCCCATCCCGATGTAGAGTGTCTTGACTTCCGTCGGGTGGCCATCAGCGAGCGTTCTGATCTCCGTGGCCACCGTGACTTCGCCGTTGGCTTTGCCGATTTCGTTCAAGATGCCGATGACGTTCTGGAATCGCTCGGGCAGGCTGATTTTGGTGTCCGCCGGATTCTGTGGCAGCCGTTGGACCAGCGGCTTCACGCGCTCGCGCACCGGATCAGGCGTGCGCGCCAGCAGCTTCGGCAGCCGCGTCTCGAGTCCGGCCACGGCATCGCGCATGCGTGCCACGGCTGCATCGAGCTGCTCGTTCTGCGTGTGGGCCTCAACGAATCTGAGCTCCAGCGCAGCGGTTTCGTTGGTTGTTTGGGCGGTCTTCGCCTTCATCGCCACAAGATCCTTCTCCAGAACGCTGACGCGGTCGGCGAGCAGCTCCCTCCCGAGCCGCCAATCCCGCTGTTCCTGAGAAATCAGCCGCTTCGTCTCCAGCAGTTTCTCAAGGTTCTGTTTGGCTGTCTCCAACTCCTCCTGGCCCCAGGCGAAACCCGCCACAACCAAGAGCATTAGACCTGTCACGTATCTCATCATCATTCCTTTCCTTTCGAGCCAAAGCGTTACCAGTCAAATCCCAGCGACATGCCGAACGTCCGGCCGTATCGATACGAAGTGTTGGGCATATCACCGTTCGGCTTGCGATAAACCGTTTCGACCAGCGGATCAAGGATGTTCTTCACATCGAATCCGACCCGCCAGTTCTTTGCGAATTTCAGCCCAAGCGTGTAGTCCAAGCTTCCGAGCGGTTTCTCCACGATGCTCGGGGTGTAGAGCTGTCCGGCCGCCGCTTCGCCCGACACAAGCGTTTCCCCCTTGAAGTTGTAGAAGAAGCCGGTCATAAACCCGCTGGCATCGCTCTGATAGAGCAGGTTGACATTGAACAGATACGCGGGCTGACCGTCCATGACGCGCCCGTCCGACTTCACGTGGACTCGATTCAGCGCGTTCGTAAGAGAGGGCGTGTACTCGACGAAAGAGTCCTGAAGCGTCAGGTTTGAGCCGACGCTCAAATCCTTCAGCGGATCCCAAATGAAGCCTAAGCCCTTGCGCGCCTCGAACTCGACTCCTTCGAGCCAGGCGTTCCCATAGTTTTCCGGAAAGATATATTGTTTGTCGCTTCCCGGCTGTGGATCGCTGTACGTCGTATACTGAATGGGATCGACGATCGTCTTGTAGAACAGGCTGGCCGCCAGCATGTCTGTGCCTCCGCCTGGCCGCCACTCGACGCGCGCGTCGTAATTTTTGACCGACGACATGCGCAGTTTCTGGTTGCCCACGAAAAGCAGGCTCGGGTCGACATCCGAATATTTGACTGGCGTCAACTCTTTGAAGGTCGGACGCGCAATGGTCTGGCTGTAAGCGAATCGGATGGACACATCGTCGATCATTTTGAAGTTGGCGGCGATCGCAGGGAGCGCGTCCATCTGATCGATCGTCGCGGCCCCTTCTTTTTCGGTTATCTGTGCGTTGGGCTCAATGCTGTTGATCCCGTTGCTGTCTTGCACCACACGCGTCACGAAGAGTTTGCCGGACATGCCTGGCACGGCAGACCAGACCCGGGTGTTCATGAGGGTGTTTTCCATTCGGACACCGCCGATGAGGTCAAGCCAGTCAGGGAGGGGGGCGCGCAACATGACGTAATAGGCAGTCAACTCCTGCCTCCCATTGTAGTCCGTGCTGCTTTCGTTGGGGTTTGCGTCGGGATTAATCGGATGGGGGTTGGGGAACTTACTGAAGTCGTATTCGTCCCGAGCACTGACATCAATGCGCTCGGTGTACTCAAGGTTACGATAGATGCGGTCCAAGCGGTCAGCGAAGATGCCCGCCTTGAAATAGCCCTCGTTTTCCAGCAGGGTGAACGGCTGTTTGGCGTTAGCCTGCGCCTGGTAAGACTCCTCGCGGATATCCTGCCAGCGTCTGTTCAGATCGCCTTTAATTTGCGAGGAATCACTCAAAGGATTGCCGTAGTTGTCAGTCGTCTTGGAGTTCTTTGTGGAGACATAGCCGTCGCCGCTTTCTCCTGAAAACGCCTGCCGGTCAGGCTCGGTGCTTTCAGAAACGTTGTACGCGCCGGTCCAGTCGAGTTCGAGCCGGTTGAGGGGCTCGATCACATGTTTTCCTGCCAACTGGACGCTTCCGTTGCCGTTTTCCGTATACTGCGACAGCGTGCTGAACTCGCGCGTCCGAGTCGTGATGACGTTGCCGGTTCTGCGATCCGGCGGCGAGTCGTTGGGTTTTGTTATGGGCTCATAGCGCGTGTCCACCACTTCTCGCGCCATATGCGTATAAAGCGTCGTGAACTTGAGTTCGTTGTCCTCTGATTTGGCACCTAACGTCAACCCGGTGCTCCAGAGTTGCTCGTCCGTGGAGGTCGTCACGGATTTCTTATTGTCTTTGTCAAGAACGACGAGTTCTTTGGGGTCTGGGATCTTCAGCAGGACATTTTTTTCGCCCTCGCGGTACTTGTATTTCTGGCTGTAAGACCCGTTGATCAGGCTTCCCAACCTCCAGTCGCCTGTTTGAGTGCTGTCACCCGCTGCGAACTTGAAGCCATAGTTCTCGGGCGGAGGCGCCGACTCGATCTTCGAACTGGTTGTTTCATCGGCAATCGTGGCATATTTTCCCGTGACAGCGTCTTTCGTGGTGTTATGCGTTCCGCGCGGCGTGTCGACGCTTCCGGGATTCCAAAAAGATAGATGCTGCGTTCCTCTCATGCCGCCAAATCCGTTTCCACCGCCTTCGGGCGACTTGAAGTCTTTATTTCCTGTCGCGTTGCTGTCGTATTCTGTTGAAAGGCTGGCTGACAAGATGGCCTTGTCCGGCACGCTCTTCGTGACAATGTTGATGCCGCCGCCCGATGCGTCGCCCTGTTGGTCCGGCGTGAATGTCTTGGTCACCTGGATGCTCTCGATCATGGCAGAGGGGAATTGATCCAGCTGCACCGCGCGTTTGTCTTTATCCGATGTGGGCAAACGCACGCTGTTAAGCAAGGTGGCGGTGTAACGGTCGCCCAAGCCTCGGATGACCGCGTACTTGCCGTCCTGCACGTTCGCGCCAGTCACCATCCGCATGGCTGCGGCCGCCGTGCTGACGCCCGCCTTGGACATCATGTCTGAGCCAATGTTGTCGATAATTCCGCTGTTATGCGAGCGGATTTCAAGTTGAGCGATTTCACCTCCTCCGGCCATGAAGTCGAGGTCTTTCACCACGAACTCTTCCATGTCCGTAAATGCGCCGCCGAGACGGATCTCTTCCGACTTAGCTTCCCCTGGAATAACGACCACTTGACTCAAAACCTTCCGCTCAAAGCCGGGCGCGCTGATGACAACGGTGTAGGACCCTCCCTGCAAGGTGTCGAACAAGACGTTGCCGTCCTCGGATGAAGTGTGTTTCTGTTCGGCTTCCAGCACCTGCACCATTGCCCCTGCGAGAGGCACATCCCAGTCTTGGTCGATCACACGCACGCGCAAAGCGCCGGGCTGCGCGTTCTGCGCCAAACCGGTGACGGCCCACACCAGGCCGAAAAGAATCCAGACAGTGAGGCCTTTCACACACGGCCTGACGCAGTCTTTTCCGGATGGCGTAAGTAGTTTACCCATTGGTTCCGTTTTCTTTCATTCGCGTTTGAGTTCGGTTCGTTCTTGAACGGACGGGAGTATAGGGGGGCATTGTTAGTGATTTGCGTCTGTCGCGTTTAGTTTCCGTTAAGATATTTAGTGGCGCTCACGTAAACGGTCTGCGCGACAGACTCCTGATTAGAAGACCATTATTTCTCCTGCGTTTCATACTGCGCGCGTGTGGCGTACGTTAGTGCTTCCGCAACCGGCTTGAAATACCCAGGACGGTCGTTCGAATGCGAGATTCCCTCTTCAAAAGTTTGGTTCACCTCCTCGCGACTTCGACCAGCCGCCCTCTTGGCCTCTGCCAACAGCGCCCACGGGGCGAGACAATCTCCCGTGTCCTTCGCCTCGATCATTTTTTGCGCGCGCGTGATCAATCGGTCAGCCCTATCTTTTTTGCCCAGTCCGGCATATATCCGGCTGAATTCCAGTAGCGTCTCGCAGTCCGGTTTAGGTGTGGTTTTTTCCACTTCCCCTGTTTCCTGCTGGACGGTTGAATCCCACCGTGACCCTCTCAGCAGAGGAGACAACGACGCGAACATGCGAAGCCTCTCGGCGGTCGCAAATTTCTGGCGCTGTTCCATCAGCATATCCATGATCGCCACAAGGTTCGGTGTGGGCGCAATGTCGCCCCGCGCCCTTTGCTGGAGAAGCGTCATCCAGTCGCAAAAGACCAGGGCGGCAGCTGGCAGCCGTTTCACATCATCCCCGAGTATCCGTTTCACATCGTCCTCGAAAATCCATTTCTTCATCATCTGGAAATCTTGAGATTTCTGCCAGAGCCCAGCGATATACGCTTTTAGGAGCGGCGTTGTTATCCTCATCTGATCCCATTCATCGACAGATGCTGCCTCATGGACAGTTGCCTGCAAGATCATCTCGTGTTTCTCTGCGTTTCCGAACAACGCTTCCGCATATGCGCGAGCGACATCGCAGGTGAGCTTGACCCACAACACCGGCTCATCCGCTTTCCACCTCTCGATCAGTCCGGCCCGTCCGCAGAGCGCTGCGGCATTGCAAAGCTGCGCCTTTGTTGTGCCCGCATCGATGGGGCTGGAGATCGTATTCGCCGCACGCCAGGCCAGTTCCCAATAGGGGTTTTCATGGAAGACCTTTGTTTCCTTTGGCGGCGAGACTCCTCCTCCGCACAGCAGGGTCATGGCGATGATTCCCAAACGGGCCACCTGTTTCTTGCACAGCGCTGCGTCAAGCATTACGGCTCTCCTCTCACATTAAAAAAACTTCCTGCGGCTGCTTTCGCAACCGCAGGAAGTCATCGTTCAACAACCGGTTTGTGTTTTATTGCTTAATTAGCCTGTAGAACCTTGAATCGCTGCCGTTGGACGGCGTTGAGCCGACAATGTCGGTCAGGTTGACCGTCACAGGGGAGCCCGAGGAGGCCGAGGCGACCGTGAAGGTCTTCACCACCGTCCAGCTCGCGGGACTCAGGCTTGCCGTCGTCTGCAACTGGTAAGTGCCAGCCGAAGTGATGCTATAAGTTAACACGGGGCTCGTTTGGAGGTCCGCCGCTGTGACCGACGTGCCGGTGATGACCGATCCGGTGGTCTGATAAACAATCCCGTTCACGCCGTTGGTCACGTAAGTCGTGATATTGTTCGTTACATAAACCGTTCCTGATGCGTCATCCGTCGCAGGGACGTATGCGCCGAACACGCCGAACTTCGCAGTCAAGGTCCAGCCCTGCGCCCAGTTGTTTGTTGCGTCGAATGCGCCGCGGTAGGTCACAGGCGTCAGCCATTCGTCGCCGCGAACAGGGCGGGCGGATGTTAAAGCGGCATGAGCGGCCAGCGGATTGATGTTGGTAACAGAGTCGCCCTTCTGCGTGTTTGCGAGCGCCAAATCGGCAATCGCTCCAGTGCCCCACGCATTCGTTCGGTTGTAAGAGGCCGCCGAGTAACCTTGGATCGGCAGGTCCGCAGGCAGGTAGACGTCGACATTGTCGTAGCCCGCCGCCGTGATGTCGATGTTGTCACCCTTGGTGAACACCGGCCCCTTCGCGGCATCGCCGCCGTACAGAGGGTCGGCTCCGTTGCCACCTGCGGCACCGGTCAGGCTTGCTCCCGTCGGACAGGTCACCGCGCCACAGTTCCAGAACACGTTGTCGCGGATGGCTGCCTGCTTGCCGGGCTCCTGGGCCTGGTAGAGGTACTGTCTGTCAATCGTGTAGCCATAAACGTTTGTTGCGGTTGTCGAAGGCAGGAAGGCGGAGAGGTTGTTTGTGTCGAAATGCCAGCGGGAGTAGTAGTTCCCGACGAGATCCTTGTTTTCAACCAGCGTTCCGAAACCGCCGAAATTCATGAAGATCGAGTTGCGGACCTGAGCCGTGGCGTTGTCGCGCATGATGATTGCGCCGTTGCGGTAATATTTGCCTTTCATATCGCCGTTCCAGCCGATCAGCGTGACGTTGTACCACGCCGAAGCCGAGTAGGGCTCCTGCAGGCCGCTTGTCCCTGGGCTGGCTACGCACACAGACTCGGTCCCGTCCATCTCCAGGCCCTTGTCGCCGACACCGGACTCGTACTTGCCGCCGCCCATGTTGCGCTGCACGCCGAAGAGGAACTGGTTCTTGCCACGGAACCCGCAGTCGCTGTCGAAGATGTCGTCGCCCGCACCCCACGCCACGAGGTACTTGGCGTTCACGCAGCCGCCGAACCACTCGAAGTCGTCATCTTGGTTGTTGAAAACTTCGATGTGGTGCACGACGGTTCCCCTGCCGACGCCGTAGAAGGTCATCCCGTTGATTTCAGAGCCGTCGGCCAGCGGATAGCCGCCATAACGGATCTGGATGTACGTGTAGACGCCGCTGGAGTCGTTGTCGTCATGTCCGCCGCCGAAGCAGTTCACGACGGCGCCGATGCCCTCGATGGGGACTTGCGCGTCGCCCAGCGCGGGAGTGTTCGCGTCGCCGTTGTAGCTGCTGAATGACTTGCCGCACAGGATCAGACCGCCCCAATAGCCGTGGAGGTCGCCGAGTTTGCTGTAGTCGTAGTTCTGGTTGATCGTCACGGTCGTGGTGCCGCTTGAGCGGTACTTCCATGTCTGCGCCACAATGCCCGCTGTCTGGCCGGGCACGTTGTTGTCATACTTGGTGGTCATGATGATCGGATGCGCGGCCGTGCCGTTCATATACGCCTTGGCGCCGCGGTCAATGACCAACGTTCCAGGGCGGTTGGACAGCGTGTCGATTTCATTGTAACCACGGATCACCGTGCCGGGATCGACCGTCAAGGTTACACCGGGATTCACAATGATGATGCCGTCGAGATGATACTCGTTCGTAGCCACCATGTGGTAGTTGACTGTCAGGCGCTTAATGTAGCTTTCAGAGCCGACTACCCCGGTCGCGATACCGTCAGCGATCATTCGAATGACCGCCGCTTGGGAGACACCGGCCATCGCCATAGCGCACAAGACGCTGGCGATCAGGTGTTTTTTACAATTCATTGTCTCACTCCTTTGTCCACTTTCCATCCAAGCGCGGATCCGCCGCACCGAATCACCGCCCACTCGGGCAGCAACGAACAGCGCTGGAAAGTCTTGCGCCGCTCTTTCATGAACCGTTTCAGAGCCCTTGGTGATGTTGTGTCCCTCTCACCCGACTCGTCTGTGAAAACGGCGGTCACTCTAGAGGACGAGTGTGTGTGAATTATCAATGTTGGGTTATTCTTCAGTTAGACCGCCACAGCGATCTTGTCGGCCTGTAAACCCGTGTCTGAATAAACGATCGTCGGTTGCGGTTGTCGGCGGGCGGAGAGCGGCCGGACCATCTGGCCGGCTCGACCTGTGAGCCCGACTGAAAACAAGGCATCCCTTCGAGTTGTCGGATGGCGCGCCGTATTTTTTGCGAGCGGACAGAAAACTAACGGTGCGCCAACACCCTCGATACAGAGGCTTGATAAAGTGGGTCCGTAACAAAGAAACAAGGAGAGCGATCATATGTTGTCAGGCAAAGTTGTCCGAATCAGGTGGGTCAAGATGTACCCCGCAGCGCACAATCACGTTGCCATCGGCGACGTTCTTTTTGAGACCCCATACTATCTCACGCTGCTCTGCAAGACCTACCACTTCGGTCACGGTGTCGGAACCAAGAAGGCACTTCTTGTGCCCAACTCCTGCGTCGGGGGGATCGTGGAAGGCGAGAAGGCCATCCGGTCTGTTCCGTGGTCACAGATTGAAGTGATTAACGAACTTCCTTCAGACACCGATTGGAATGTGCGGGCCCTAGTCGAGGAATCCGGTCTGTGTATGCTGCAGAACAGGCACAAGACGGTCGTCACGCGGGCAATGAACGTAAGGCCTGAATGAGGTGCCGTTTGGACTCTGTTCCCGTAGCGTTCCGATCGGGTTAGATTAACGTAACCCTAACCGTACACTCATGGCCTGCTTACATGGGGCCTTCATACTGCTTGCAAATCGCTTGGACTAGAAGACGGTAAAGACTGTCTGACAAGTGACAAACCAAACAAGCAGGTGGCTGACATGAAAAAACTGTTCGGTGGAGTATCGCTTGCGGCTATGACCGCAGTGGTGTTCGCTCAGAACACGGCACAGGTTGCTGACAAAAAGACGGGATTCGATTTCGATGCCGGCACGGACTTCCGTTTCCGCTACGAATACAAAGACAACTGGATGTCTTCCGGAAAAACCTCCATCAGCCCAGAGTACGAGGATTACTATCGGATGCGAACCCGCGTGTGGGGCAAAGCCACATACGGCGAGGACTTGGGTGCCTATCTGCGGCTGGCCAACGAGTTTCGCGGCTATAGAAGTCCAAGTTTGGCCGACATCGACAAGAATAAATTCCCAGACGAAGTCTTTATCGACAATCTGTACTTCGACTTCAAAAATATGGGCGACCGCGTCGATCTGCGTGTCGGACGGCAGGACATCAGCGAAGGAGCGGGGCGCCTCGTCAGCGACGGCACACCCGGCGACGGCTCGCGCTCGGCCTATTTCGATGCCATCCTGGCGAAAGTCAAGATGCTGGATAAGAGCGTTGTCGACCTGATGGGGACGTGGAATACCTATCGCGACGATGCCACACTGGGCAACCCGTACAATAACTACGACCTCACCAAGATCAAGAGCGGCGATCCCTATTCCAAAATGGACGAGAAGGGGCTGATGGCCTACCTCCACTATAACGAGATCCAAGATTTCCCGATGGAGTTCTACTGGATCTGGAAGCAGGAGGACCGCTTCTTTGACAGCACGGGCAAGCGCTATCCAGGCCGCGATTTCCACACGCTGGGAACGCGCCTGATGCCGAAGCTCTCCGACAAGCTCACGGCTGAGGTCGAGGCGGCTGCGCAGGTCGGCAATGTCGACAGTGAAGCCGGCATGGCGGACCGTGATGTCTTCGCGTACATGGGCTATGGCGGACTGACTTACTCTGAGAAAGAGGTGTTCGGCAAGCCCAAGCTGACCGGCGCGGTGCTCTATCTGTCGGGCGATAAGGACAGCTACTATAAGACTGCGGATGGCAGCACGGACAACGGCTGGAATCCGGTCTTCAACCGCACGGACAAACTCAGCGTGCTGTGCGCAAACATGTACGATACGTTCCGCTGGTCGAACCTGATCTATCCGCACGTCCAGGCATCTGCCGAGCCGTACACCAAAAATGTGGTTTCGCTTCAGACCGGCCCGATGTTCGTCGCAGAGAAGGACAACGGCGCGACAAGCGATTATCGTGGCTTCTTCACGCAGCTCCGCTACGACTTCCCGATCCTCAGCAAAATATTCGGAAAACGTGGCGAACTGACTGGCGCGGTGGTCGGCGAAACGCTGGTTTACGGCGATTATTATCAGCACGACACGGCCGCCGCGAACGAGGACGTGGCCTATTTCGCGCGGTTCGAGCTGAACGGCAAGTTCTAGCTTGCAGGTGCGGATTGTTAAACAAGCGCGAGCCCCGCTTTTAACGCGTTTCTAACAAACGAGACACGTGTTCTTAACGCGGGGATGCTTTCATAAGAATCAAACGGACATGAAAGGTCCCTTTTCAAAACCGGAGGATAGAAAGATGAGAAAGTCATTGTTGATTGCCGGTCTCGTAGCCGGCTGCACGATTGCCCAAGCCCAGGACAAGTTGGCGCTGGATGGCTCCACCACGGTCGGGCCGATCGCCAAGGCGTTCGCCGAGTACTACATGCGTCAGAACCCGGGCGTCAACCTTACAGTCAGTGAGTCAGGCAGCGGCAACGGCGCGAAGGCGCTGTTGAACGGCACATGCGATATCGCCAACCTGTCGCGAAACCTGAAGGATACGGAGCGCAAGGCGATGGAGGAAAAGGGGCTGAAGCCTGTTGCGCATGTGGTGGCATTCGATGCGCTGCCCGTGATCGTTCACCCGTCTAACAAGGTGAAGGGGCTGACGATCGATCAGATCCGGGATATCTACACAGGCAAGATCACCAACTGGAAAGACGTGGGAGGTTCAGACCAAGCCATCGTGGTGATCAGCCGTGACACCAACAGCGGGACTTTCGAAACATTCAAAGAGATGGTCTTAGGCAAAGAGGCCAAGATCTCCGAGGGTGCGGAGTACACGGGGAGCAACGGCGCCGTTCGCCAGCGCGTGCAGATGACTAAGGGAGCGATCGGCTACGCGGGCCTCGGTTTCGTTGACCACTCGGTCAAGGCGCTGGAAATCAACGGCATCGTGCCGAGCGCCGAAACGGTGATCAATAAGACTTATCCGATCGCGCGTGAGCTGTTCATGTTCACCAACGGCGAGCCGAAGCCGGACAGCCTGATCGCCAAGTTCATCGCGCTGAGCCACGCGCAAAAGGGCCGCGAGCTCATCGAAGAGATCGGTTTCATTCCGGTTCCAGAAAAGAAATAAACGTGAAAACGAGCGAGCACTTCATCTTGTCGGCGGAGGAGAAGGCACGGCGCCGGGTTTTCGGGCTGCTGGGCCGATCCTTTCTGTTCCTTGTGACATCCCTTGCCGCGGTGGCCGTGCTCGCCATCATTTATTTTATTGCACGCGACGCGCTGCCTTTCTTCAACGACAAAGGAGTGGCGGCGTTCTTTTTCTCCAAAGCGTGGTATCCGGCGCACGAACCGCCACAGTTCGGCGCGGCCGCTATTTTCGCGGGAAGTTTGCTGGTGACGGCGGCGGCCGTGGTGCTGGCCGTGCCGCCGGGCGTGTGCGCGGCGCTGTGCATGAGCGACATTCTGCCCTTTAACGTCCGGCAAGTGCTGAAGCCGGTGATCGAGATGCTGGCCGCGATCCCCTCGGTGGCGTATGGGTTCTTCGCTCTGGTCGTGCTGGCCCCGCTGCTGCAGGATTCGGGGGGGCAGGTGTTGGCTATCGCGTGGTGGGTGCTGGCCGTGCCTGCGCTCGTTCTCGGTTCTGTGGTAGCGGCCGACCTGCTTTCTCCTGAAAGGCTTTCGGAGACAGCGCACCGGCTCATGCGCGGAATCCTGACGGTTCTCTTTCTGACGGGCAGCCTGTTTCTCATCTTAGGGGTCGGACGCGTGCTGGGCGCGCTCAAAGTTTCAAGCGGCGTCAACGCGCTGAACGCCTCGGTGATTCTCGGCGTGATGGCGCTGCCGACCATCGTCAGTGTGTCCGAAGACGCGTTGCAAGCGGCTGGGAGGGAGCTGCGCGAAGGCAGCTACGCGCTGGGCGCGACGCGTGCTGAGACACTGGTCAAGGTCGTCATTCCGGCTGCGATCAGCGGCATCTTCTCGGCGGTGCTGCTGGGTGTCATGCGCGCGCTCGGCGAGACCATGGTGGTGTGGATGGCTTCCGGAAATGCGGCCCAGATACCCAAGCCGTGGTACAACCTGCTGCAGCCGGTGCGCACGCTCACGGCGACGATCGCGGGCGACATGGGAGAGGCCGACCAGATGACCGGTTCGGCTCACTATCACGTTCTCTTTGCGATGGGGCTGAGTCTGCTGGTCTTCAGTTTTGTCTGCAATCTCGCTGGCGAGTGGATTGTCACACGCCAGCGTAGCCGATTGAGGGGAGCGTGACTGTATGCGCCTGACAACACGAAAACTGCTGGATCGCGCGTTCACACTGAACGCCTGTTTCGCGGTTGCGCTGATGACCCTTTTCCTGTTGCTCGTGCTGCTGCCGATCTTCGTCAAGGGCGCGGGCGCCTACGTGTTCACGGGCACGGTCGAGCACCGTCGCATGATGCTCAGCCAGTTCGTCCGCGGCGACGAGGAGCGCGTGAACGCTGAATGGGATGAGGCAAAGCGGGCCCGGCGCCCGATCTACGGGGCCTTCACCGCCTTCGAGAAAGAGCTTCCGACACTGCCTGCGGCGCGGCGGAAAGAACTGAAAGCGGCCTTTAAGGATATCCGTGAACGTGTGGCTGTTTTGCTGGGGCCGGAGCCGGGGTCACCTGTGCCAGCGCTGCCGCGCTGTATGTACGGCCAAATGCGCTGGGATCGAGCCAAGGAGAAAGTGGCGAACATTCTGTACGAGGAAACGTGGGATTACTCCGGCGGAGAGGGCAAGCGGGTCATGGTCCCTCGGCAACCGTTGTTTGAGGGCACGGCCTTGGCGCCTGTTTTTCCGCTTCTTCAGAACCATTTGCGCGATATGTTGCGTCCCTCGCTCACCTTCTACCCACGCTTCCTGACTGACAAGTCGATCGATTCGCATTTTTTTGGCGGTATCGGTGCGGAGGTCATGGGAACGGTTTATCTGGCGCTGGGGGCCATGCTCATCGCCGTTCCGCTCGGGATCGTTGCTGCGATCTACTTTCAGGAGTACGCCAAGTCAGGGCCTGTTCTGTCCTTCCTGCGCTCCTGCGTGAACACATTGGCAGGCGTGCCGAGCGTGGTGTTTGGGCTGTTCGGATTGGCCTTCTTTATCAACACGGCCCATGTGTCGCCGAGTAAAAGCGTATTGGCAGGCGCGCTCACGTTGGCGCTGCTGGTTTTGCCGACCGTGATCCGTTCGTCCGAAGAGGCGATCGCGGCAGTGCCGCGCGCCTACAAGGAGGGCGCTCTGGCGCTGGGGGCCGGGCAGTGGCGCACGATCCTGACGGTTCTCTTGCCAGCCGCGCTGCCCGGTATTCTCACCGGCATCGTCATCAGCATGGGCCGCGCGGCGGGAGAGACTGCGCCGATCATCTTCACGGCGGCAGTGAGCGTGGGCCGGATGATCCTCCCGACCGAACTGTTGACACAGCCGACGCCCGCCCTTTCGTGGAACCTCTACAACATTTGCACCGAACACGAGGCGGTCGAAGAGATCCGCCATGTGCAGTACGGTATGGCGGCGACACTGGTGCTGATCGTTCTGGCGCTGAACTTGACAGCGATTTTCATCCGCGCACGTGTGGCCAGGAGGTTGAAGGGGTAGGGTAAGGGCGAAGTACCGTTCGCCTGTCCAGGAGCGACAATGAACGAAGCGGAAAAGCAGACAGTTGAGGCGCACGTTGAGGCCAAGGCGTTCTCCGTTTTTTACGGCGCGCAGGAGGCCGTCAGAAAGGTGAATCTCGCCATTCCCTCGTGTCGGGTGACGGCGATCATCGGGCCGAGCGGGTGTGGTAAGAGCACCTTCCTGCGGGCGATCAACCGCATGAACGACCTGATTCCAGGCTGCCACACGGCGGGGGAGTTGACTTTGGATGGGCAGGACGTGTACAGCGGCAGTGTCGACACTGCGGTTTTGCGCCGCCGCATCGGCATGGTGTTCCAGAAACCGAATCCGTTTCCGAAGTCGATTTATGACAACGTCGCCTACGGGCCGCGTCTGCACAGCAATGTTTCCAAAACGGAGTTGGATGAAGTCGTGGAAGAGAGCCTCCGAGGCGCCGTGCTGTGGGACGAGGTGAAGGATCGGCTGGAGCGGAACGCGCTGGGCCTGTCGGGCGGTCAGGCGCAGCGGCTCTGCCTGGCCCGTGCTTTGGCCGTGAAGCCGGAGATGCTGCTGATGGACGAGCCGACTTCGGCGCTCGATCCCAAGGCCACGGCGCGGATCGAAGAGCTGATTGTGCAGCTACGCGGGCAATACACGATCGCGATCGTCACGCACAATATGCAGCAGGCTGCGCGCGTGTCGGATATGACGGCTTTTTTTTATGAGGGCAATCTTGTAGAATTCGACGCAACACAGAACCTTTTTACGCGCCCTCGTGAGCGTCAGACCGAAGATTACATCACCGGACGTTTCGGGTGAAGGTGCGGAAAGAGGTGGAAAGATGAACATGATTTTTGCGCGCGAGAACGACAAATTGAAAGAGTCCATTCTGCGTCTGGCCGGCGAAGTGGAGATGCGCCTGTCGGATGTGCTCAAGGCGATGGAGCGCCGCGACAAGGAGTCGCTGCTGACTTGGATGGAGTTGGACACCGAGATCGACGAACGCGAGGTGCAGATCGAGGAGGAGTGCCTCAAGATTTTGGCGCTCCATCAGCCGGTGGCGCGCGACTTGCGCTTCGTGATCGCGGTTCTCAAGATCAACAACGACCTGGAGCGCGTCGGCGACATCGTCGTCAACATCGCCGACCGGGGCGTGCGGCTCTCGGAGTTTCCCGTGACTGACCTTCAGGACAAAATCATGCTCATGGGGCGGCTGGCGCGAGAGATGCTGAATGACAGCCTCGACGCGCTGATCACGCAAGACGTGCGCAAGGCTGTGGCTGTGATCGCCCGCGACGACGAGGTGGACCGGCTCAATGTGGAGGTTATCAAAGGCGTGATCGCCCGTGCGACGCCGGGGAACACCGGCGCGATGACCGAGGCGCTCATTCTGATCCACAGCGTCGCACGCGATTTGGAGCGCATCGGCGATCACGCCACCAACATCGCTGAAGACGTCGCGTACCTGGTGGATGGAACGATCATTCGTCACAAGCATTCACAGCCGACATGAGGGGGCATTCATGGCCAACGAAACAATCCTGATCATTGAAGACGAGGCGGATATCCGCGAACTGATCCGCTACAACATGGAGCGCGAAGGGTATAAGGTCGCCGAGTGCTCCTCGTCCGAAGAGGCGACTAGCTGTTTGAAGCGGGCGCTGCCCGACCTGGTTCTTCTGGATCTGATGTTGCCGGGCACGGACGGCTTCGCTTTTTGCCGCACGCTCAGAGCGGAGGAGCGCACGGCGAAGATACCGGTGATCATGGTGACAGCGCGCGACGAAGACGCCGATATCGTGGCGGGACTTGAGGTGGGGGCGGACGACTACGTGACCAAGCCATTCAGTGCGCGCATCCTGTCGGCCCGCGTGCGCGCCGTGCTGAGGCGTCGCGCAGTCGAGCCGGGAGATGAGAAGAACGTGATGGTGCGCGGTTCGATCGAGATTGACCGGACGTACCATTCAGTCAAGATCGGCGGTGAGCCTGTGACGCTGACGCTCAGCGAGTTCAAGACGCTCGATCTGTTCATGAAGCGGCCGGGCGTGGTCTTCTCCCGGTATCAGATTGTGGATGCGGTCCACGGCGATGACTATCCGGTGACGGACCGTTCGGTCGACGTGCAGATCGTGGGGCTGCGGCGCAAACTCGGCAAGTACAGCGACCTGATCGAGACCGTGCGCGGGGTTGGATATCGGATGAGAGCGGAGTGATTTGTGAAGAACCGGACCCTTTTCTGGCAGTTTTTTGGCACGCACATCCTGATCCTGTTTGTGGCGATCGGGGTCGTTGCGTTTTACACATGGTTCACGAGCCGCGAAGTGTTCCATCGGCAGTGGGTGCGCGAATTGGAGACTCAGACGAAAATGGCGGCAGCGCTTTTGCCGCACGTGGACGGATCCGTGGACGAGGCTGCGATCAAACGGTTTTTTGAGCGGCTGGGTCACTTGGACGATCATCGGCTCACGCTGATTCTGCCCGACGGACGGGTGATCGGGGACTCGGAGGTGGACGCCGGGCGCATGGATCGGCACGACGACCGGCCGGAAGTGCGCGAAGCGATGGCCCATGGAGCGGGGATGAGCCGACGCTACAGTGCGAGCCTGGGCAAGGAGATGCTGTATCTGGCGCAGCGAGTGCCCTTGGAGGGGCCGGCGCAGGCCATCGTGCGGGTTTCTGTGCCGGTGCGGACGGTGACGCGCGAGATGGATGCGGCCAACCATGTGTTGGTGGTCTTGCTGGTGGTTGTGCTGGGGGCAACTCTGGCGCTGAGTTACGGCGCAGCGTTGCGCATCGTGGGCCCCGTTTCAGATTTGCAGCGCGGGTTGAAACGCATCGGTGGCGGGGATCTGTCGTACAGGCTTGAGATTCCTCCCGTGCCGCATCTGGCTGAGCTGGCCCGGTCGATCAATCAGACTGCCGACCGGCTGCAGAAGGACATTCAGGCGTTAAATGAGGAGCGCAACCTGCGCGCGCTGATTCTGGCGAACATGACGCGAGGGGTGATCGCGATTGACGCGCATCACGCGGTCATGGATCTCAACGAATCGGCCCGCCGCCTGCTGAACCTCCGCAACCCCGCGCCGGAGGGCACGCGGATCGGAGAAGTCACGCGCTACCCGGAGTTGCTGTCGCTGATCGATGCGAGCGAGAAGGGGAGCGATCCGGTCGAGAGAGAGATGACTGCGGGTGAGGTGGTGTTGGGCATGCGCGCGACGTCGCTGAAGGATGTTGCCGGCCGTCGCGTCGGCACGCTCGTTGTGCTGAGCGATGTGACTCTGCTGCGTAAGCTGGAGACGGTGCGCCAGGATTTCGTGGCCAATGTCTCACACGAGCTTCGCACGCCGATCACGTCGGTCAAGGGCTTCGCCGAAACGCTGTTGGACGGGGCGATGAATGAGCCCGAGACGGCGGAGCGTTTCCTGAAGATCATCGTGCGTCAGGCGAACCAGCTCGAGTCAATCATTCGCGATCTGCTGGAGCTGTCTCGTTTGGAGCAGAACTCGGCGCAGACGCTTGACCTGCAAGTGACACCGGTGGCGGATATCCTGAAGAACGCGGCCGAACTCTGCCAGAGTCGGGCGGCGGACCGCGGGGTTGCGCTTTCCTTGGCCTGCGAGGAGGGGCTGACCGCCGTGGTGCATGCGGGGCTGATGGAGCAGGCGATGGTAAACCTCATCGATAACGCCATCAAATACGGCGCGGGCGGTGAGCGGGCGAAAGTCGACATTGCGGCGCTCAAAGAGGGCTCGTGCGTGCGCATCACGGTCCGGGACTATGGCAACGGTATTGAGCACAAACACGTTGAAAGGCTTTTTGAACGGTTCTACCGCGTGGACAAGGGGCGCAGCCGCGAGTTGGGCGGCACAGGACTGGGGCTTGCGATCGTCAAGCACATCGTGCTCATTCACAAGGGAACGGTCGGCGTTGAAAGTGAACTCGGAAAGGGGTCGACCTTCACCATCCGGCTGCCCGCTTGAAGAGTCTGCGGGCCCGGCATTCCCGCATCAGGTCGCCAGCATAAGCAAGATGCGTCCGACGAGCGCCACTGTTTTGGCCATGCAGTCCAAGATGTTGGCGATGGTCTGCATCTCGATGATCGACTGCCTCAGCTGCTCCCCGCTCGCCTCCGCCTCAGCCATCAGTCCTTGGTACTGCCGATGATTCTCGTTGAGGGTCGCCCTCGTCAGCGAGAAGTCGCCATTGCACAGCGCCGTGAATTCGTCCTCAAGCTTGGCGACCGCTTCGGGACCACCTTCCAGGGCGGCGGCTTGTACGAGCTTAGCCCGGTTCATATTGTACGCCAGAATGGCCTTCTTGGTCTCCTGTTGGAGAGCTTCTTTGAGGGTCGGCATTTTCCGTCACTCCTTTCCGGTTTTTTCAGCAAGGGCTGCGTAGTGCCCGATTTTGCTTTGTGTGGCGAGAATGTCTGCGAAAGCGGGTGTTTGACTTGACAGCTGCCGATGGAGAGTTGCCAGCTGCCTGAACGCCTTTGAGACTAAGCGCAGCTGCTCCTTGAGACGGGCCGCCTTTTGGCAGGCCTCACGGTATTTCTGGAGTTTGTAAAGACCGGCTTTGACCGGAGTGCCGTAAGGGGCATCGACAGCTTTGGACAGATCCTTCTCGTCGAAGTTGGACAGTCGGAGCGAGAGCAGTCCGGACGCGTAATGTTGGATATAGACCGCGTCGATGTAGCTGTCCCAAACCGGGATATCCTTGTCCCACAAGACGCCCAGTTCAGCCGCCAGTTTGCCCAGGGCTGTCTGTATGCGCGCAATGCGGCTCGCCTGCCACAGGGCGGTGAAGCCGTCCGGCAGTTCGGCCACCGCCTTTTTGGTCTCGACCGACACCGTCTCGTCTCCGGATAGACCCTTGAGAGTCTCGAACAGCGAGGCAAAATCCTGCGCCGCATTTGGGTCGGACTCGTCAGCGCATAGCTGCTGGAACAGCGCGTACGCATCTCTGAACTGCCGATAGACCCTTACCCTTTGCTCAATGAGGCTGGACATGTCGGCATCCGACACGCGGGTGAAGTCTACTTTGTCAGGCTCTGGGCTGACTACGATGCGCAGGTATCCCTGATAGTAGGCGTTGTCACTGGCGACGGACTGAAGGCTGTCATACGCGCTGAGGGCGGCATCTGCCGCCTCCTGGCCGCAAAGGCCTGCCTTGGCACCAGTCGTCCGGGTGAGCGCCGTTGCACAGCCCGAGAGAAGCAGGCTGAGCGACAAGAGGAGGGCTGCTTGTCCCAGCGCCTGTCCCCGTCGAAAACAGCCGCTCTCACTGTGGAGGGCGATGAAAAGCATAATCTCATTCCTTTCCTTTTCAGATTCACTGTTAATATTATGATAGGCGAAAAAGGGAAAGACAATCATTTTCTTACAAGAATGTAGTACTAGGGCTTTGGTCTGATCATCGTAAAACGTCGGTTGCGGAAGAGATGGCGCGGGCGGGCAGTGTCAGGACAAAGGTGCTTCCCTGGCCGGGCGGGCTGGTAAAGGTCACGTTGCCGCCGTGGGCATCGACGATGGCTTTGATGATGCTCATGCCGAGCCCGAGACCTTTTTCGCTTCGGGCATTGCGGCTGCGGTAGAGGCGCTGCCAGATGAGAGCTTGCTCCTCCTCGGGAACGCCGATGCCAGTGTCCGCTACGGTGATGCGGACGGTCTCGATTGACGGCTCGAGGGTGATGTGAACCTTGCCGCCGGGGGGCGTGTATTTGACGGCGTTGTCGATGAGGTTGGCCAGCACTTGTGAGAGGCGGTTCTGGTCGCCCTCAATCTGCACGTCGCCCTCGGGCAGGGCGAGTGCCAGGGCGATGTCTTTGTCCTCTGCCAGAACGGCGTAGAGGTCGGCGATCTCTGAGATCATCCGCTTCACATCCACCGGGCAGATGTCCAGTTTGACGCAGCCGCTCTCCATCTCGCGGATGTCCATGAGGTTCTGCAGCTGGATGCGTGCGTTATCGCAGTCGTCGATGATGTCAGCTAAGGTGCCGAGAAGAGCCTCGTTCTCGGGGGTGGCTGCGTGGGTGTTGAGTGAAACTTCGGCTGTTCCGCGGATACGCGTGAGGGGCGTTCGGAAATCGTGTGCGAGGTTGTCCAGCGTGTCGCTCATCGCCTTGATGAGCTTGGCGTTTTTGCGAATCATCAGATTGAAGAACTCGCCGAGCGTATTGAGTTCAGCGATGCGGCTGTTGACGGCGCGCACGCCCTGGTCGAACGAGCCTGTTCGGATGATCTGGGCCATTTCGGAGGAGACTTGCTTGATCGGACGGAGCGTGATGAGCATCATCCAGAACCCGTTGGCGATCGAGAAAAGCGATGCGAGAAGAAAAAAGATCAAAGAGGTGTGAGAGAGGATGTGGCGCTGCGCGTTCTCGAGATTGGTGCTCTTGGCGACCTGCAGGGTGCGTCCGTCCTCCGTCCGTGTGGTCATGATCTGGAGGTGTCGCGCGACGGCAGGCAGGGACACTTCGCTCCAGCCGACTTTCGGCAGAGGATTCACGCCTGTACGTGCGCTCCTCTCCCAGCCGCCGGGGATGGGCAGGTGCTCCGGTTGGCTCGCGGCATAGAGGATGTTTCCTTTGGCGTCGAGGAGGCGGATGGCAAAGAAGGTCGATGCCGGAAAATTCTCGAGCGCGACCTCTTCCGCCAGCCAGTCTCCGGAACGGTTGCTGCGAAGGATTTGCGCGTATTCGCACGACTCGGACTCCACATCCTGGCGGTCGAAGGCGCGGGCCGAGCGAGAGATGACGCGGACATTGATGAAATACAGGAACAGCGCGCAGACGGCATAGACCAAGAGATAACTGGCGCTCAAGTAGAAAAAGAGCGGCAGTTTTCTAGGGCGTGTCGAGAAAGACATAGCCGGTTCCTCTGCGGGTTTGTATCCGCTTGACGGCAAAATCGGCATCGATCTTGTTCCTGAGACGGCAGACCAGCGCGTCGACGATGTTGGATTGTGGGTCGAAGCGGAAATCCCACATCTGCCGGAGAATGACCTCTTTGGCGAGGATGCGGTTGGGGTTCCGCATCATGAACTCAAGCAGGGCGAACTCTTTGGGTTTGAGGTCGATCTTCTTGCCTTGGCGGGTGACGGTTCGGGTGGCGAGGTTCAGAAGGATATCGGCGACGGTCAGCGCGTCCCCTGCGAGGGAGGCTGTGTCTGTGCCTGTCCGGCGACGGGTCACCACGTAGAGCCGGGCCAGCAACTCGGAGAACGAAAACGGCTTGGTCAGGTAGTCGTCTGCGCCGGACTGCAACCCCTTGACGCGGTCATCGGTCGTCTTTTTTGCGCTGACAATAATGGCCGGAGTTTTATTGCCCTTCCGGCGCATGGTCTCGAGGATCGTTATTCCATCCATTTCGGGTAGCGCGAGATCAAGGATGACCGCGTCGTAGTCGACGTTTTCCCAATAGGATAGGCCATCCTTTCCGAACGGGGTGTCGTCCACAATGTGGCCCTCCTGCCTGAGGCCGTTACTCGTGAACGAGCGGATGCGCTCATCGTCTTCAATTACCAAAATACGCATAGATATCCTAGGGTGAGGGGTTCATCTTACACGCGGCGCGGTCTGTCTGGCTATCCCGAATTGTAGACAAGCTGTTCCAATATAGTGGCGTTCAGGCATGACAGCGCGATGAATGGTTGATTACACAATGGTAATCTTCAAGTCATGATGCCGCCGTTCTTCTGCATTACCATAGCCGGTCATGTGGAAGAACCTTTTGCTCGAACCGGACAAGAGTCGTGCCCGGACGTGGCCGTTGCCTGCGCTGCTCGTGATCTGCGGGGCGGCGACGTTGCTCTTTCAAGGTTCGAGGGGGCTCTACGAGACCACGGAGGGCCGCTATGCCGAGTGCGCGCGTGAGATGGCTCAGGCGGGCTCGTGGCTTGAGCCGGTGTTGAACGGCCAGCCGCACTGGACGAAGCCGCCTCTGACCTATCTGAGCATTCGTCTTCCGTATGAAGTGCTTGGCGCCACCACCTGGGCGGCCCGTCTCTATCTGGTGCCGTGTCACCTGCTCGCCATTGCGGCAGTCGGGTGGCTGGCTCTGCGGCTGTGGCGTGACCGGGACAGCGCCCGGATGGGAGCGCTGGTTTTCGCCACGTCGGCGATTCCGATGCTCGCCAGCCAGACGGTGTCGACGGATTACCCGATGGCGGTTTCGTTGGCGTTAGCGCAGGCGCTCTTCTGGGAGTCGGTCCGCTCGCGTTCGCGGCTTGCGGCGCACGGGGTCTGGCTCTTCATGGGTCTCGCCTTTTTGGCCAAGGGACCTCCGTCGCTGTTGGTGCTGCCTGCGATGGTGGCTGCGTGGTTTCGCCTGCCGCGCGAAGAGCGGAAAGCGGTGCCGCTCTTCTCCCCGTCGGCCTTGGCACTGTTCGCTTTCGTCGGCTTCGGCTGGTATGTGTGGGAGGCGTGGAAGCACCCGGGATTGTTCGACTACTGGCTTCGCGATGAAGTGGTGAACCGTTCGCTGTCGGACAAATTCAACCGCAACCCCGAGTTCTACAAAGGATTCGTCATCTATCTGCCTGTGCTGCTCTTCGGGACTCTGCCATGGAGCGGCTGGCTGGCGCTTCGCTGGCGCGAGACCTGGGCCCGTTTGCGAATGACAGGCGGACTCCGCGCCGTCTGGTCAGGGCGCTCCGCAGAAGAGGTTTGGCTGTTCTTTGCGGTGGCCCTTCCGTTGGGCGTGTTCATGCTGAGCCGCTCGAAGCTGCCGCTTTACCTGCTCCCGCTGTTTGTGCCACTCGCGGTGGCCGTGGGCCGGCTGATGCTGTCGGTGTGGGGCGAAGACAGCCGTTTCCGCAAGCGACTTTCCGTGACCGCCTGCGCAGCCTTATCGGTCTTCGTTGTGGGCAAGGCGGTGTCGACGTACGTGCCTTCTGGGAGCGACATGGGCGCATTGCGCGACAGGCTGGTTGCTCGGTGCGGGCCGGACCTTTGCCCGCAGCTGGCGTTGCTGAACGGCCGTCCTCTCAACGGTCTTTCGTACTACCTCGGATACGAACCTGTCTTTTTGTCGCTCGCCACGTTGGACGGCTGGCTTGGAGAGGCCGGACGGTCCGGTCGGGACAGCCTCGTGCTGGCCGACCAGTATCATGTCGAGCGGATCAGGGCGCAACTAGGCGCGCGAGCGTGCGAGGAATTGAAACTGTCCGGTAAGTGGCGGGTGCTCCGCATCCCAGCCGCCAAACGCGATCCGGCGAGATAAGTGCGGATGGGAAGAGAGTGACGAATGTCCGAATCAGAAAAAGATGAGCTTCCTCATGTTTCAGTGGTTGTCCCGGTCTTCAATGAGGCTTCCTGCTTGCGGAGTGTGCTGGAGGAGCTGGTTGACGCGTTGGACAGAGGGCTTGCGTGTCCCTACGAAGTGTTGGCGGTGGACGACGGTTCGACCGATCAGACCGCGCTGGTAGCGTCCGAGGTGGCGGCGCAACATCCGACTGTTCGTGTGATCAAGCACCGCCGAAACGTGGGGCAGAGCTTCGCCTTTCACACGGGGTTCCGTCATGCGCGGGGCGCGGTGATCGTCACGTTTGACGGTGACGGACAGAACGTGCCGACAGACATTCCCCGTGTGGTGGCTGCGCTGGGCCCGGAGTGCGACTGCTGCTGCGGGTATCGCGCGCGGCGGCAAGACACCTTTTGGAGGCGGTTCGGCAGCCGTCTGGCAAACGGCGTGCGCAATGCGGTGCTAGGCGAAACCGTCATCGACACCGGTTGTTCGGTCAAGGCCTTCAAGGCCGAGTTCTTGCGCGATTTGCTGCCGTGGAACGGCATGCATCGCTTCTTCGCCTCCTTCGTGTTCATGCAAGGGGGGCGCATCAGCCAGATCGAGGTCGATCACCGGTCCCGGCAGTCGGGGGTCAGCAAATACACGAACTGGTCGCGCCTGAAGCGAACGGTTCGCGACCTGTTCGGCGTGAAATGGCTGAAGAGCCGCATGAGGGTGTGCGACTCGGATGAGCTACGCTGAGGGTGCCGCTTCTGCCGCTGATGCGGGGGCCGTCTCGGAGACTTCTCCCAGGTGGTGCGGAGCGGGGCGGATATGATAGGTCAGAGGGGCTAGCATGCCGCCGGAGACGATCATCTTTATGCCGTCCTCGACCGAGATGTCGGTGAAGTGGACTTCTTCCTCCGGCAAGATCACGAGAAAACCGGATGTCGGGTTCGGTGTGGTTGCGACAAACACGCGGTACAAGACTCTGCCTTCGGGGTTCAGGATCGTGCCTGTGATGAATCCCACGGCGAGTGAATCCCTGCGCGGAAACTCGACCAGTACGACGGCCTTGAAGGCTGCTTTGGTTGATGAGGAAAAGGTGTCCACCACCTGCTTGGATGCGGCATACACGGACTTCACGATCGGAAGCTTCATGAGCAAGGCTTCGCCCCAGAGGATCATGCGGCGCCCGATGATATGTGTTGTGATGACGCCGACGATATAGATGATCAGCACGGTGGTTGCCAGCGCGATCAGGGTGAGGATGTACTCCGGCAGTTCATCCAGCCAAGGCCGCATGACGGGACGCACAAACGATGTGAGAGAGGAAAAGAACAGATTCAGGATGAACAGCGTGACCGCCAAAGGGATCAACACGAGCAGCCCCGACATGAGGCGCATACGCAGATGTTTCCCGATTTTCGCTGACAGGTCTTTTTTCGTATCGTTTACCATTTGAACCTCACTGAATTGACTGTGTTTCCGTTATCTGCCCCAGGCTCCCAGTCAAACGCGGAATGCTGAGAACGGCGGCAACCGTAAAGGGCAGGCCGGCTCCGTTAGAATTCCGTGACATGACGTGTGGCCGCGCCTCTTGAGAAGCCCTGATGTGACAAAATTGTCGGAGCCGCCTATGGACATCCGCTTTCCGTCGCCACAGGACGTTTGGAGCCTCGCTGTGGCCAAATCCCAAGTCGGGATCGTGCAGCCTTTTGAGCGAACCTGAGCGGCTCAAGAAAACGCACTCCTGATGAACAGAAGACTTGGAAATGCACGGTAGTTTAGGTGCAATGGGGTGTGAGCGCAAGTACGTTTTTCGAGGTCAGTTTTTCGCAGACGGCAAGAGCAGGACAATATTTTTTCGTTTCCGTCTCCGATTTTGCTGGCGTTCACTCCGACAGAAGACTAAGATTCCGCGCAATTTTTTCGCGCCCCCATGTTCTCATGTTTTGAAAGGATTGCAGCTATGGCAAACGTACCCGTGAATCGTGAAACTGTGTTGGAATTCCACAAAGGCGGCAAGATCGGTGTCCGTCTGACGAAACCGCTGAAAACTCAGAATGACCTGTGCTTGGCTTATACGCCGGGCGTGGCGCATGCGGTGAAGGAAATTGCCGCGAAACCGGAAACGGTGTTCGATTATACGGCGAAGCGCAGCCTGGTAGCCGTCGTATCGGATGGCACCGCGATTCTCGGGCTTGGCGACCTGGGCGCTGCCGCCAGCATCCCTGTGATGGAGGGCAAAGCGGTTCTCTTCAAGGCCTTCGGCGATGTGGACGCTTGGCCGGTTCCGGTGAACCACTGCCGCAAGGACGGCGCGAACACGGGCAAGACGGATCCGAAGCGGGTGATCGAGGTGGTCCGCGCGATCGCGCCGATGTTCGGCGGGATCAACCTGGAGGATATCGCGGCGCCGGCGTGTTTCGAGATCGAGGACACGCTGGACGCGGAGCTGGACATCCCGGTGTTCCACGACGATCAGTGGGGTACGGCTGTGATCACGTTGGCCGGCCTGATGAACTACTCCCGCCTGTGCGGCCGCTCGATGGCCGAAATCCGCGTGGTGATGAACGGCGCGGGCGCGGCTGGCATCCGCATCGCCGACATGTGCAAGGCGGCGGGCGTGAAAGATCTGATCATGTGCGACACCAAAGGGGTGATCCACGAGGCCCGCACCGATCTGACCGATCACAAGCGGCGTCATGCGTCAGCGACCAAGGCCCGCACACTGCAAGAGGCTCTTCGCGGCGCGCACGTCTTTGTGGGCGTGTCGGTCGCCGACTGCGTGACGGCGGACGACGTGCGCGGCATGGCGGACTTCCCTGCCATCTTCGCGATGTCCAACCCTGATCCCGAGATCCGGCCTGACGTCGTGGCCGAAGTCATGGGCAAGAAGCCCTACGTGATGGCCACGGGGCGGTCGGATTACCCCAACCAAATCAACAACGTGCTCGGCTTCCCCTTCCTGTTCCGCGGCGCGCTCGATGTGCATGCCCGCACGATCAACACGGCGATGAAGGTGGCTGCGTCCGAGGCGCTGGCTGCGCTGGCTCGCGAGCCGGTTCCGGCGGCTGTGCGGGAGCTGTATCCGCAGGAGAAGATGGTGTTCGGCACCGATTACATCATCCCGAAACCTTTCGACAAGCGGTTGTTCACCGAGATCTCGTTCGCAGTGGCTAAAGCTGCTGTGGAGTCAGGCGCGGCTCCGGCTGACACCGATTTGGCTGCTGTTAAAGCCAGCTTGATCGCCCGCAACGCGGCACGCGAAGCATGAGGACGTCCTGCGGGGCTCTTCGTACTCCCGACGGGAAAGACGAGAGCCTTCGCAGTCCGCTTCACCTTTTGATAGAGGTTGGATAAAAAATATGCAACATCGAGTTGAACGGGTTCCCGAAGATGCTCATCCGAAGCGGATCTTGCCGATTCCGCCGCGTGCGCCTGTCCGTGTGGCTGTGACCGGTGCCGCCGGGCAGATCTGTTACAGCCTGTTGAAACGAATCGCCGTTGGCGAAATGTTCGGCAGGCAGACTCCGGTTATCCTTCAGCTTCTTGAAATCCCTGTCGAAAAAGTTCAGAAGGCGCTGGTCGGAGTTGCGATGGAACTGGAGGACTGTGCGTTCCCGCTGCTTCAGCAGATCATCTGCACGGGCGAGCCAGAGGTCGCTTTCAAAGACGCGAACTGGTGTCTGCTGGTGGGGTCGAAGCCGCGTGGCCCTGGCATGGAGCGCGCCGACCTGCTCAAGGACAACGGGCGCATCTTCATCAGTCAGGGCCGGGCCATCGATGCGGTCGCGGCCGATGACTGCCGCGTGACGGTGGTGGGGAATCCGTGCAACACCAACTGCATGATCGCCGCCTCGCAGGCAAAGCGGTTGCCCATGGATCGCTTCACCGCCATGGTCCGGCTCGATCAGAACCGCGCCATTTCCCAACTCGCACGCAAGGCGGCTGTGCCGGTGTCGTCCATCGAGCGCATGGTCGTCTTTGGCAACCACAGCCCGACGCAGTTTCCCGATTTCGCTAACGCCTTCATCAACGGTGTGCCGGTGCCGCAGGTCATCAACGACACGACGTGGCTGTGCGAGACCTTCATCGACGCCGTCGGCAAGCGCGGCGCGGACATCATCGCCGCGCGCGGCGTTTCGAGCGCGCTGTCGGCGGCGAACGCCATCATCGACCATGTCCACTCGCTGAGTACGCCCGGGCCGGAGATTCATTCGATCTCTGTCCGGTCCCATGGCGAATACGGGTTTGCGCCAGGCGTGTGGGCCGGAATGCCGGTCCGCACCGTCGCTCCCGGAACCTACGAGATTATCAAGGATTTCGTCCATGATGATTTCGCCCGCCAGAAGCTCGAGGTGACGAATGCCGAACTGGTCAGCGAGCGCGAACTGGTTGCCGAGATGATGTCTGGCACAGCGGATGGCGCGGCGGCCTGACATCGGCTTTGCGGACGCTTGCGTGATGCGGTATGATGGTGGCCTCAATGAACCACCTCCTGTGTGTGCTGATCTTCTGCATCACCTACTGCGGCATCGCGGTGGGCGGGGTGCCGGGCCTGACGATTGACCGTACGGGCATCGCCTTGCTGGGGGCCATCGCGATGGTCGTGGCAGGTGTCCTGCCGCTCACGCATGCGATGTCGTCGATCGATGCGCCCACGCTGCTCCTCCTCTTCGGTCTGATGTTGGTGTCGGCTCAGTTGAGGCTGAGCGGCTTCTACACCCGGGCTGCGCTGGCGCTGGCTGGGCTGACGTCCCGCCCCAAGAAGTTCCTGTTGCTCCTGATGCTGGTCAGCGGCTCACTCTCAGCCGTGCTGGTCAACGACATCGTCTGCCTGGCCTTCACGCCTGTCCTGACGGCCGCGGTCCTGCGTGCGCGTCTCAACCCCGTGCCTTATCTCATCGGGCTGGCCTGCGCCAGCAATATCGGTTCGGCGGCCACGCTGATCGGAAACCCGCAGAACATGCTGATCGGTCAGGTGGCCCGATTGGACTTCGGCCATTTTCTCGTGTGGTGCGTGGTGCCGGTGCTGGTGTCGATGGCCGCCGCATACGGCATCCTGCTGGGGCTCTACCGAGGGAAGTTGGACCTGGGCGCGGCGCCAGGGGTGCCTTTGTCGCGGGAGCAGGAGCCCCCTCGCACCCAGAATGACCGGCACGGGTGCACCCCTGCCTCCGTTGAAGAGACTTCTTGGCAGAGGTGGAAGGGGCTTCTGGTGGCCATTGCGGTGATCGCGCTGTTCTTCACCCGCGCTCCTCGCGAGACGGTTGCGCTCGTGGCGGGTGGCGTGTTGCTGTGCAGTCGGCGCATGGACGCTCGACGGCTGCTGGGCCTGATCGACTGGAGCCTGATCCTGCTTTTTTGCGGCCTGTTCGTGGTGATCGCAGGGCTTGAAACCACGGGACTGCCTGAACGCTTCTTGGTGTGGATGACGTGGCACCAGGTGTCGCTGGCGAATCCGTATGCCTTGACGGGGGTAGGGGCCGTGTTGAGCAACCTGGTGAGCAACGTGCCTGCCGTCATGCTGCTGGTTCGCTTCCTAGACGGTGCGCCTGCTGTGTCGTGGTATGTGCTGGCCTTGGCGAGCACCTTCGCGGGCAATCTGATTACGATCGGCAGTATCGCCAACCTGATTGTGATCGAACAGGCGCGAGGATACGGTGTGACGCTGACGTTTCGCGAACACGCGCGGGCAGGTATCCCTGTGACGCTCGTTTCTCTCGGCATTACATTCCTGTGGCTGCTGGTGGCACGGTCGTGAACAGTTTGCTAAACTAACGCCATGGACGGTTTCTCCCCTATAGCGCATCGTGTTTTTTCGCTGCTAGTGAGGGTGGGCGTGTTGGGGTCGATTGCGCTCGGGCTCGTGACGCAGGCGCAGTCGGCCGACGGGACGTTCAAAGGCGGACGAACCGCTGCCGAAGCGTTGCCCAAATCGGGCGACCTGCACGACCCATCGACGCGCCGCACAGCTGTCGAAAAGATACGAACCTTCGAGGACGCACGCCGCGCCGCAACGACGGTGCGCGCGCGCCAGCTCGGTTTGCCGCTGCGCGAGGCGCTGCCCAACGGTGGCGCGCGGGAACTGGTGGACTTCGCGGATAAGCGTCCGCTCTATCTGACCACGCTCAACGCCAACGCCGCGATCTCAGTCGGTGCCAACCTGCTGCAAGCGGCGCCCTACCACGTGGATGGCAGCGGCGGCACCGTCGGTTTGTGGGACGCGAGTTCAGCCCGCACGACGCACCAGGAGTTCGGCGGACGCGTGACGGCGATGGATGGTTCCTCTGCCACGGTGAACCACTCTACGCATGTGGCCGGTACGATCTGCGCCGCAGGTGTCGACAGTGCCGCCAAAGGCATGGCGCCCGCCGTGCGCGTCGACAGCTACGACTGGGACAACGACATCAGCGAGATGACGTCGCGGGGCGCCTCCTTTCCCTGCGAGTCAGACAAGGTCAATATCTCCAGTCACAGCTATGGATATGTTGTCGGCTGGTACAACAACACGTGGTACGGTTCCGGCACCAATGCGGATGGAATTGCGGACGAATTCGGGATGTACGAAACTGTCGCGCAGAGTACTGACGCGCTCGCCTACAGTTTGCCCTACTACCTGATCTTCTGGGCCGCAGGAAATGACCGTTCGGACAATCCGACGACTGGATCCTCGGTCCAGGTGGGAGGCTCCACGGTCTCTTACGATCCGGCTTTGCATCCTCCGGGCGACGGGAAGTATCGCGGCGGTTACGACACGATGAGTTACTACGCTCTGGCCAAGAACATCGTGAGCGTGGGAGCGGTGGACGATGCGGTCAGCGGGGGCGTGCGCAGCTTGGCGAATGCGGCGATGCTCTATTTTTCCTCGTGGGGTCCGGCAGACGATGGCCGCATCAAACCCGATCTGGTGGCGAACGGGTACTCGTTGAGATCGGCATCGTTTTCAAGCGACATAAGCTACAGCTACATGAGCGGCACGAGCATGGCCACTCCGAGCGCGGCGGGGACGGCGCAGTTGCTGGTTCACACCTTTGGAGTCCTGTTCACGAACCAGGCTATGCGTGCCAGCACACTGAAGGCGCTGTTGATCCACACCGCCGACGACCTAGGCACTGCGGGTCCCGATTACCAGTATGGTTGGGGACTGATCAACGCCAAAGCGGCGGCCGACCTGTTGCTGGCTTACAAGGCGCACCCCGGCACGCGGCGGATCATCGAGGACCGCGTCGCCACGAACCGCACCAGCGTCAGCTTCAGCTTCACATGGGACGGCACAAGCCCCATCCGGGCCACCCTGTGCTGGACCGACCCGGCAGGGGCAAGCACCGAGGTGGGCGACTCCCGCACAGCGAACCTAGTCAACGACCTTAACCTTGCGGTCACTGGGCCGGCCGGCACCGTGCATTTGCCTTGGGTCATGCCCTTCGTTGGCAACTGGGGCGCCAATGCGTATGCGCTGGCGGCTGTCACCGGCACCAACGTCACCGACAACGTCGAGCAGGTGCTTGTCGCCGCGCCGCCTGTCGCGGGCATCTACACGGCCACTGTCACCTACGGCGGCACGCTCACCAACGGCAGCCAGCCCTTCTCGCTGATACTCAGCGGCACGGCAGACACCGACACGGTCGCCGCGCCGCAGCTGACCGGCTTAGCGGTCGAGAGGGGTTCTGTGACGCAGCTTGTTACGCTGACGGGTGAACGCCTTCTGCTCGGCGGGCGCATGACGCTGACGAGCGCCGGGCAACCGTCCGTTTCCGTTACGGGCGTGGAGGTTTTCGGCGATAAGGCACGGGCAAGAATCAACGCGGCAGGGCCGACCAATGGGTGGTGGAATCTGACCTTCACCAATCCGGACGGCCAGACGGCGGTACGGACGAACATGTTCGCCTCGCCGTCCACAGCGACGGTGCTGATGGCGCTTTAGCGCTGGCGGTAGAAGAGGATGGCGCCGGCGCCGAGGAAGATCGCATTGGGCAGCCAGGCTCCGAGGAGCACGGGCATGAGGTCGTTCTTGACCAGCACCATGCAGCTGAGCGAGACCGTGTAGAAGCCGAAGAACATGGCGAGGGCGAGGATGACGCCCTTGAAGACGCTCTGCCGTCCAGTGGCCACTCCCGCGGGGATCGCGAAGAGGGTGATGATCAGGCACGAGAACGGCGCGGCCAAGCGGGCATGGATGTCGTAGGTCTTCGATGCGACTTCGGTTTTGTCAAGGTGGGGATGGGTCTTGAGGTGGTGGATCATGTCCCGGATCGAGTAGTGCTCCCAAGCCTTATTCATGAGCAGGAAGTCGCGCGGGGTTTCTGTGAGTTCAGGCATTGCGCGGATGACGAGCCCGGCGAGCTGCGGTGTGGGATTGTCGATGGGATTGTTCAACTCGTCGAAGTACTGGTACTGCGGATAGAAGAGCCACCACATGCCGTCGAGGTACTCGGCCTTGCGGCAGGTGATGTCGAGTTGACGGCTGCCGTCGGGGCGGTCGGAGGAGAGCCGCACGCCTTCGAGGAGCTTCGGGTTGTCAGCGGACATTTTGTTGATGCGCCAGACCCGCCCCGCCTGCTGGTTATAGAAAGGCACATTCTCTTTAACCGCAGAGGTCACCGGTTTAAAGCGCGCCTCGCGCGTATCCTGGGCGCGCTCCGCGGCTTCAGGCGCGTAGAACTCGTTGACGCAGGCGACAAACACGGCCATCAGGGCCGCGACTGCGAGCAGGGGGCGGACGATCACGATGAAGCCGATGCCGTTGGCACGCATGGCGGTGATTTCGCTGTGACGGCAGAAGCACCACATCGTGTAGAGCGTGCCCAGCAGCAAGGCGGCGGGGATGAGCCATTCGAGGTAGGGCGAAAGGTAGCCTGCGAAGAACTGGAGCACCAAGAGCGCGGGCGGTTTCGTCTCCATGATGCGGTTGAACGAGTCGATCAGCTCGAAAAGGACATAAATCCCAATGAAACCGGTGAGACAGTAAGTCAGCGGCACAAGGAACTCGCGCAGCACGTATCGGGTAAGGATTCGCATAAACGGGGGAGAGTATACGGCAGTGCGCCGCCTACAGACAACACTCATTTTGCAGGGATGCGGCTACGCTTGATTTTCAGGGGGTCTTTGTGCGAAACTATTTCTTTCCTAATTCAAGGAGGGTTTGTTTCCATGCTGTATTATGGACGCGGAGCGGTAGGCGAGTCGCTGACACCTGCACAGATGAAGCAGGGACTTTTCGAAGCTTTGGACAAACTCGGCCCGCGCAGGAAGGTGCTCGTGGTTCCGCCGGACTTCACGCGGTTCCACTCCCAAGCCGGCGTTCTGACCCAGTACGTGTGGGAATATTACGGCGATCGGTTGACGGCGGTGCTGCCGGCACTGGGCACGCATTCGCCCATGACGGAGCATCAGATCCGCGAGATGTTCGGAGACATGCCGCTTCCGCTTTTCAAGCCTCACGACTGGCGCAACGACGTGGTGACGTTAGGCACGGTGCCTCCAGCCTATGTGAGTGAGATCACCGAGGGCAAGTTGGATTTCGACTGGCCGGTGCAAGTCAATAAGCTGTTGGCCGAGGGCGGTTTCGACCTGATCCTTTCGCTGGGGCAGGTGGTGCCGCACGAAGTGATCGGCATGGCCAACTACAACAAGAACATCTTTGTGGGCACGGGCGGATCTGTGGCGATCAACCGCAGCCACTTCGTCGGCGCGGTGTATGGCATGGAGCGCATCATGGGCCGTGCGGACACACCTGTGCGCAAGCTCTTCAACTACGGTTCGGACCATTTCGGCCATCTGTTGCCTCAGACCGTGTACGTGCAGACAGTCGTAGGCCGTGCGCAAGGCGGGGGTATGGCGGTGCGCGGACTCTATGCGGGCGACGACATCGAAGTCTTCAACCGAGCGGCGGCGCTCTCGCTCGAGGTGAACTTCGAGATGGTGCCGAAGCCTTTCAAGAAGTGCGTGGTCTATCTCGACCCTTCGGAGTTCAAAAGCACGTGGCTCGGAAACAAAGCGATCTACCGCACGCGTATGGCCATGGCCGACGGCGGCGAACTGCTGATTCTCGCGCCAGGAGTGAAGGAGTTCGGCGAGGATGCGCAGATCGACAAGCTGATCCGCAAGTACGGGTATTTCGGCACGCCTAAGACGTTGGCCGCCGTGAAGGCGAACAAGGATTTGCAGGAGAACCTCGGCGCGGCGGCGCACTTGATCCACGGCTCCTCCGAGAACCGGTTCGGCATCACATACGCGCCGGGACATCTGACGCAGGCGGAGATCGAGGGTGCGGGCTTCAAGTATGCAGCCGTGAAGGCGATGATGGCGCGCTACAATCCGGCCACGCTGAAGGACGGCGTCAACGTGCTGCCCGATGGCGAAGAAATTTTCTACATCAGCAACCCTGCGATCGGCCTCTGGGCTGTGCGCGAACGGTTTCAATCGTAACGAAGGGTGCAGGCACTCGTGTCTGCCCTCCCAAAATAAGGAGAGAAAAATGGCGGTTCCATTTAAAGTGGATTTGAACGGCAAAGTGGCGGTCGTGACGGGCGGCGGCGGTGTGCTGTGCAGCGCGATGGCCAAGGCCTTGGCCGAGTGCGGCGCGTCTGTGGCGGTGGCCGATCTCAAGCTGGAGGCGGCGCAGCGGGTGGCCGAAGAAATCAAGGCGGCCGGCGGCAAGGCGATGGCCGTGGCGTGCAATGCGCTCGAAAAGGCGAGCCTCGAAGCTGCAAACGCGGAGGTCGAAAAGACGTTCGGTCCGGTTTCGATTCTCATCAACGGAGCGGGCGGCAACCATCCCAAAGGCACCACGGCGATGGAGTATCTGAACCCCGATGACCTGCTCAATGAGAGCCGCGACTTCGTGACGTTCTACGACCTCGACCCCAAGGGCATCGAGTTCGTGTTCAACCTGAACTTCCTGGGCACGCTGCTGCCGACGCAGGCCTTCACCAAGAAGATGGCGCTGGGCCGCTCGGGCGTGATCATCAACATCTCGTCGATGAACGCGTTCAAGCCGCTCACCAAAATTCCTGCGTACAGCGCGGCCAAGGCCGCCGTGAGCAACTTCACGCAGTGGATGGCGGTGCATATGGCTAAGGCGGGTATCCGCGTCAACGCGATCGCGCCGGGCTTTTTCGTGACGGATCAGAACCGTGCGCTGCTGACCAACCCGGACGGTACGCCGACGCCGCGCTCAGCGAAGATTTTGGCGCACACGCCCATGGGTCACTTCGGCGAGTCGGCTGATCTGATCGGCGCGCTGCTGTGGCTGGTCTCGGATCAGGCTGCCGGTTTTGTGACAGGTGTGGTGGTCCCGGTGGACGGCGGCTTCTCTGCGTACAGCGGAGTGTGAGCGGAACTCAATTGTCGAGAGAATCGGATGGAATCGAAAGATTCGCAAGATTCGAGGCTCGATTCACTCGATTGTTTCGATTTCCTCGAATCGTTTGAAAAGGAAGCTAAGCAAATGGCGAAGAAAGCGAAGAAGGCGGATATCGGGCTGATCGGTTTGGCTGTGATGGGCGAGAACCTCGTCCTGAACATGGAGAGCAAGGGCTATACGGTGGCGTGCTTCAACCGCACCGTTGAGAAGGTCGACGCCTTTGTCAACGGCCGCGGCGCAGGCAAGAACCTGATCGGTTGCCACACGCTGCAGGAGCTGGCGGACAGCCTCAAGAAGCCTCGCCGCGTGATGATCATGGTCAAGGCCGGTGCGGCCGTGGACCAGACGATCGAGTCGCTGATCCCTGTTTTTGAAAAGGGCGACATCATCATCGACGGCGGCAACAGCCACTATCCGGATACGGTCCGCCGCACGAAATACCTGGCAGAGAAGGGCCTGCGCTTCATCGGCACGGGCGTCTCCGGCGGCGAAGAGGGCGCTCTCTTGGGGCCTGCGATTATGCCCGGCGGCGATGTCAAAGCGTGGCCGTTTGTGAAGGACATCTTCCAGGCTGTGGCGGCCAAGGTGGACGACGGCTCGCCCTGTTGCGCGTGGATCGGCAGCGACGGCGCCGGCCATTTCGTGAAGATGGTGCATAACGGCATCGAGTACGGCGACATGCAGTTGGTCTGCGAGGCGTATGACCTGATGGCGCGCGGCTTGGGCCTGTCGGCCAAGGAGATGCAGAAGGTTTTCGCCAAGTGGAACGCGGGCGATCTCGACAGCTACCTGATCGACATCTCGGCGGACATCCTCTCGCAGTACGACGAGCTGACCGGCAAGCCGATGGTCGACGTGATCCTCGACACGGCCGGGCAGAAGGGCACGGGCAAGTGGACCTCACAAGCGGGCCTGGACTTGGGCGTGGCCATCCCGCAGATTGCGGAAGCGGTGTTCGCACGCTGCCTCTCGGCCATCAAAGATGAGCGCGTCGCAGCCTCCAAGGTTCTCAAGGGGCCTGCCGCTGTGACCGATCTCGACAAGAAGCTTTTCGTCAAGCAGCTCGAGCAGGCCGTGTACGCCTCGAAGATCTGTTCGTATGCGCAGGGCTACCAGCTCATGCGCGCGGCAGCCAAGGAGTACAAGTGGGATTTGCACTACGGCGAGATCGCTCTGGTCTGGCGCCAGGGGTGCATCATCCGCGCGCGCTTCCTCGGCAAGATCAAGGAGGCGTTCGACGCCAACCCCGAACTGGCCAACCTGCTGCTCGACCCTTACTTCAAGAAGGTGATCGCCAAGGCGCAGAACGCTTGGCGCGAGGTCATCAAGACGGCGGTCAATCTGGGCATCCCGGTGCCAGCGATGAGCACGGCGCTCAACTACTACGACTCGTACCGCAGCGCCCGTCTGCCGGCCAACCTCCTGCAGGCGCAGCGCGACTACTTCGGCGCGCACACCTTCGAGCGCGTTGATAAGCCGCGCGGCGAGTTCTATCACCACATCTGGACGGAGAGCGGAGGCAACACCGCCGCTTCGACTTATACGGTGTAAGGAGCCGGTGTCAGGGTTCAGGGTTCAGGCTTTTTCGCCCAAACCCTGAGCCCTGTTGCTCAAGTTGCTACAAAAGGAAATCGTCATGAAGAAGCTGTTTTGGATTCTTTGCGGTGTTGTCATCGCGCTGGTTCTGCTGGTGCTCGTCGCTGTTCTGACTTTGCCGTTCACGATCAATCCGATCGTAAAGACGGCTGCGTCGGTGGGTGGCCCGAAGGTGCTGGGCGTGCCTGTTTCGGTCGGCAACGTCACGCTGAGTCCGCTTTCAGGCAGCCTGACGATCTCTCAGCTCACGGTCGGCAACCCCAGAGGGTACTCGGACAAGTCCGCGTTCGCCGTGGACAAGGTGGATGTGGAGTTGGACCTCCGCTCACTGCTGAGCGACACAATCGGTGTGAAGAAGATTCAAATCGACGCGCCCGCCATTTCGTTCGAAGTCAAAGACGGCATCTCCAATTTCGACGCCATCCTGAGCCACGCGAAGAAGGCTGAGAGCGAAGAGAAGGCCAAGCCGTCCGAAGAGAAGAAGCCCGGCAAGAAGGTGATCATCGACAGCTTTACGCTGAACAGTGCGAAAGTCTCTTGCACGACGGCGTGGACCTTCGGAAAGCCGCTCACAATTCCGTTGCCCTCGGTGACGGTTAAGGATATCGGCAAGTCGTCGGGTGGAGCTACGCCAGTCGAGGCGGTCACGCAGGTGATCAACGAGATCGTCGCAGGTTTGAGCCAAGCGGTGAGCGCTTTGGCCAAGCAGTCGGAAGATGTGCTGAAGGGCGCGCTCAAGGGCTCCGGCGATGCTACAAAGGGCGTGACGGATGCGCTGAAGGGCGTAACGGATGGTTCTACGAACGCCGAGAAAAGCGCTGAAGACTCCGTGAAAGCCGCGGCCAAGAGCCTGAAGAAGCTGTTCAAATAAGTCGGTCTTGGCGACTCAGTCGGAAAAGCGGCCTCTTCCGGTGAACCGGGAGGGGCCGCATTGCTCTGTGAGGCAATGAGGCCCTGCACCTGTGGCATGGACGAATGCGGTTATGGATAACCTGTTCCAAACGATGGAGGCAACGGCCGAGCGTGGCGCGGAGGGGCTGACACCTCAGGCGCGAGAGGCGCTGGCGGCGGCCGTGCGCGCCCTGCAACAGTCGGACGGCGGTTTTGCGGGTTTGGATGGACGTTCCGATCTGTATTACTCGTTCTTCGCGTGGCTGAGTCTGCGTGCGCTGAAGGCCTCTTTCAACTGCGAGCAGCTGTGCTCGTACGCGGTGGCGCGGGGGCGCGAGGCGCAAGGGGTTGACGCACGGTGCGCGGAAATCCTTCTGGTGCGCGAAGGGCGCCGTTCGCGTGCCGCCGGATGGATGGCGGTCGCAGGCGCCCTGCTGCGGGGTGGGGCGCTCGACATGTACGGTGCATTTCTGCTGGCGCTGGCGATCGGGGAGGTCCCGCGGGTGGCGGCGCGTCTGGCTTGGCGGCGGACGCGGAGACTGTTCGAGTCAGATGCGGCAAAACGTTTGCCGACCCCGCGTCTGGCGGCAGGCCTGATCCAGGCCACGCTGGCTGGCGAATGCGGCACGGGCCTCCTGCCTGTGCTTTCGGCGCGTCAGTGCCGGGGCGGCGGGTTCGCGTCAGCGGAAGGGGCGGCAGCCGACCTGCTCGCCACAGCCGTAGCGCGTTTCGCTTGGAGGTGCTCTGCGGAACCCGCTCACAGAATACCCGGAGAGGCTCAGAAAGATATGGCTTTCATCGAGGCGTGTTGGCTGGAAGACGGCCTGTTCGGTGCCTCACCCGCAGCCCTGCACGGCGATGCGGAACACACTTTCTACGCGCTGCTCGCACTGGGCACCTGTCGGTGAAGCAATGCAATCCCAGTGCATATCAATGAAAGGGCGGTCCATATCCTTTGGCTTGGTATGGGTGACGCTTCCCGTGTAAAGTAATGGCATCACAGGGCAAGCGAGTCGAGGGGGGCGAAGGGAGGGCTCGAATATGGTGCTGGGATCTATCGTTGACAGTGGCAGGCGCGGCGTAGCCGTGCCGGTAGCAATGGCCGCTATGGTCGGATGGGCATCGGTGCAGCTGACGGCAACAGAGACGGTGAAGCCCACCTCGGGGCAGAACGTGGTCGTCTTCAACGAGACGGGACGCTATGGCGGCTGGCCTGCAAACCACGGACTCTGGCAGTGGGGCGATGAGCTGGTTGTGGGTTTTCAGGTTGCCTGGTTCAAACACGCCACGAACGATCACGCCATCGACCGCTCGAAACCCTCTGACCACTGGCAGGCGCGCAGCCTCGACGGTGGCCTGACGTGGAGGGTGGAGAACGAACTTCCCTTCGCCAGCGAGAAACAGGAAAAGAAGCCGGCTCCGCTTGCCGAGCCCATCGATTTCACCGCGCCGGACTTTGCCCTCATGTTCCGCTTTGGCAGTATGCACGTGGGGCCGTCGTGGTTCTACGTTTCGAACGACCGCTGCCACACGTGGCGCGGGCCGTTCGCGTTCGAAGTCGAGGGCGTCGCCAAAGTTGCTGCGCGCACCGATCTGGTCGTGCTGGGGCCGCATGACTGCCTGATGTTCGGCAGTGCCGCGAAAGCGGACGACAAGGAGGGGCGTGTTTTCTGCGCGCGCACCACGGACGGCGGCCGGCACTGGAAACGCGTGGCGCTGATCGGCGACGAACCGTCGGAGGGATTCGCGATCATGCCCTCGACTGTAAAGCTTCCCGGCGGAGCGCTGCTGACCGCGATCCGGAACGGAAAACCGCATAACGACATCACCGTCTGGCGCAGCGACGATCTCGGCTTGCATTGGACGGGTCTGGGTGCGGCTACGGACGACATCGGCGGCAACCCGCCTGCGATGGTGGCGCTCAAGGACGGGCGGGTCTGCCTGACCTATGGCTACCGCAGAAAACCGTCTGGCGCCCGGGCGCGGATCTCGGCTGACGAAGGCCGCACGTGGGGGCCGGAGATCATTCTCCGCGACGACGGTTTCACCGGCGACCTCGGTTATCCGCGCAGCGTCGTGCGCCCGGACGGCAAGGTGCTGACCGTTTATTACTTCAACGGCCCGCGCGACGAGGATCGCATGATTCAGGGCACGATCTGGACGCCGCCGGAGCAGGCTTTGATGGGGCCGTCGTTGTCAACAGAGACTTCGGTCAGACAGTGAAGCGAGACGCAGAATGAAAATGGAAGCCAGCCTTTGTTTGCTCCTGACAAGCTTGGCGCTCGTGGCCGATGCCGCCGAGAAGCCGCAGCCGAAGTTCAGCCCGCCTGCGGGGCAGGATCTGATCTCGGACGTCATTTTCGGTGTCGTCGGAGGACGCGAACTACACGCAGAAATCTTGCGGCCTAAAGAACCGCCGAATGAGCTGATGCCCGCCGTGCTTCTGATTCACGGCGGCGGCTGGGCAGGGGGGGCGCACATCGGCTATTATGCGCCTTGGTTGGTTGCGCAAGGCTTTTTCACGGCGAGCATTGAGTACCGGCTTTCGGGAGAGGCGCCGTGGCCTGCTCAGATCGAGGACTGCAAACTCGCCGTTCGCTGGCTGCGTGCCAACGCTGCAAAGTTTCGCGTTAACCCCGACCGCATCGGTGTCATGGGGCACAGTGCCGGCGGACATCTCGTGGCCTGCCTCGGTACGCTCGGCAATGCGAAGGAGCTGGAAGGGCAGGGGGGCTTCGAGGGCGTCAGCAGCCGCGTTCAAGCCGTCGTGGACCAGTGCGGGCCTACAGACTTCACGCCAGAGGCTGGCCCCGCCGTTGGCACCAACCGCACCGATCATCCGGGGCTCGTCAAGTTGTTTGGAGGCCGCTATGCGGAGAAGGCGGCGCTGTGGAGGCAAGCCAGTCCGGCATTGTATGCAGCCGCTGATGCGCCGCCCTTTCTCATTGTGCACGGCGAGAAAGACTCGCTCGTGCCGATCGCGCAATCCGAACGCCTTGCGGAGGCATTGAAGACTGCAGGCGCGTCAGTGGAATTCATCCGCGTCAAGAATGCGGGCCACGGGCTGAGGGCGGACGCTCCCGGCGCGCCGCCTGCCGAGCCGGATGCGAATGCGCTGCAGGCCGCTATGCTCGCGTTCTTCAACACACAGTTGAAAAACGTGGCGACGAAGGAGACGGTCAATTCCATCGGCATGAAACTCGTGCGCATCGAGCCGGGCATGTTCATCATGGGGCAGGACGGGCCGGCTTCGGACTATGCGTTAGTTAAGCATCCGGACAAGTTTGATGACTCGGACTGGGATGAGAAGCCTGCGCATCGCGTGACGATCGCGGCTCCCTTTTACATGGGTGCCACCGAGGTGACGCTCGGACAGTATCGGCAGTTCAAGCCCGCGTTCCGGGGAGCGGAAGGCGACCGCGATGATGCGTTGAACAGTGTCAGTTGGGACCAGGCGACAGCGTTCTGCGAATGGCTCTCTCAGAAGGAGGGCAAAAGCTACCGGCTCCCGACCGAAGCGGAGTGGGAGTATGCCTGTCGCGCAGGGACAAAGACGCTTTTCTACACGGGCGATACTCTGCCCGACGGGTTCCAGCCTTGGACGGACCAGGCGGGTCCTCGTGAGCGGTTTTTCAAGGATGCCGCTTTGCCGAACGCGTATCGCAGCGGCAAGATAACCAATCTTCGCGTGGCGAGGGCCGCGCCGAATCCTTGGGGCCTCTACGACATGCACAGCAACCTCGCCGAATGGTGCCGTGACTGGTATGGGCCTTATGAGTCTGGTGATCAAACCGATCCGCTCGGCCGCAGCGAGGGCGATTTCCGTGTGATTCGCGGAGGCTGCCATTCGGCTTTCGTCCGCATGTTGCGTTCGGCCAACCGCGCGGCGTGGCTGCCTCAGGCAAAGAGCGACAAAGTGGGTTTCCGCGTCGTGCTCGGAGCGCTGCCGCCGGGCAAGGCTTTGCCGCCCGCGCCGCCGCCTTTGAATGCTCTGAACGTGAAGCAGGCCAACGCGAAGATCGAGATGGGGCCGCAGGACGTGCCGGTCTTCTTTGGGCCGAAGCTTTTTGTGAAGACACCGCCCAACTCTTTCGGGCCGCTGTTCTCTTCGCACAATCACAGCCCGTCGATCACCGAGTGCCCGAACGGCGATCTGCTCGCGGTCTGGTATTCGTGCGTCGATGAAGGCGGCGCCGAACTGTGCAACGTCGCCAGCCGCTTGCGCTATGGCTTGGCCGAATGGGAGCCGGCTTCTCCTTTTTGGGACGGCGCGGATGTGAACGATCACGCGCCGAAAGTCTGGTGGGACGGCAAACAGACTGTGTTCAACTTCGCGCGCGGTCGTGAAGAGAACATTGTCCGAACCTCTACAGACAGCGGCGCCACATGGTCGAAGGCCCGCTTGATCGAGCCCGCCGGCGAGTTCGGCAATCAGCCATTGCTTCTGAGCGACGGTACGCTTGTGCTCGGTAACGACTCCAGACAGTGCAGCCTTGTTTTCAGCCATGACGGCGGCCAGACTTGGGCTTTCAACGATGTCCAGAAACGTGCGAGCGATTTGCGCCCAGGAGGCAAGGGCGCTCGGTATCCCGGCATTCACGCGCCGATGGTGCAGCTCGCCGACGGCCGCATCATGGCCATGAGCCGCAATGACAGGCCAGAGGATCAGGCGAAGTTCGGCTTCAAAACGCCCGTGAGTTTCTCGGCGGATCTGGGCAAGACCTGGACCTACGAAGCGACCGAATTTCCGGCGATCAGCAGCGTGCAGCGCGCGGCGATGATCCGTCTGCGCGAGGGACCGATCTTGCTCTGCTCCTTCACCGACCAGTGGCGCGATTGGAAGAAACGCAAGGGGCTCTCCTTCAAAGCTGCCAATGGCGTCGAATTCACCGGCTATGGCCTGTTTGCGGCGCTTTCGTTCGACGAAGGCAGGACGTGGCCTGTGCGCAAACTTCTGACTCCCGGAGGCAAGGCGCGCACCGTGAGTATGGTCGACCGCAGCGAGTTCACGCTCAGCGACACCCTGTCCGAGCCATGCGGTTACCTCGCTGCCACGCAGACCCGCGACGGAAACGTTCAGCTCATTACGAGCAAGAACCATTACGTCTTCAACCTCGCGTGGCTCAAGGCTCTGCCGACTGCGCCGGGAAAAGAGTCACAATAAATCAAGTAGGAGCATGTGTATGTTGCCGAAACCGCTGAGAGGGGTTGTTCCACCAATGGTCACGCCGTTGTTGGATAACGACACGTTGGATGTGGAGGGGCTGGAGCGCCTGGTGGAGCACATTCTTGCGGGCCACGTGCACGGCCTGTTTCTGCTGGGAACCACGGGCGAGGCGCCGGACCTGAGCTACGAGCTGCGGCATGAGCTGGTCAAGCGGGTCTGCAAGCTGGTGAATGGACGCGTGCCCGTGCTGGTGGGCGTCACAGACACCGTCTTTCCGGAGAGTTTGCGCTTGGCGAAGACGGCTGAAAAAGCCGGCGCGGCGGCGGCCGTTGCTGCGCCGCCCTACTACTTCGCTCCCGGCCAGCCCGAGCTGGTGGAGTACTACAACCACCTGGCGAACCGATTGCCACTGCCGCTCTTTCTGTACAACATGCCGTCGCACACGAAAGTGATGATCGACCCGTACACGGTGCGTTCGCTGTCGGAGAATCCCAACATCGTCGGCCTCAAGGACAGCTCTGCGAACATCGTATATTTCAACTCCGTGCGCCACATTCTGCGCGGGCGCGAGAATTTCTCTGTGTTGATGGGGCCGGAAGAGGCTTTGGGCGAAGTGGTGCTGATGGGAGCGCACGGCGGCGTCTGCGGCGGGGCGAATCTCTTTCCGCAACTTTTCGTGGACATCTACCATGCGGCGATGGCCCGGGACGTCGAGACGGTGCTGACTCTTCAGGAGCGGGTCATGGCGGTCAGCGGAGCGCTTTACGGCGTGGGACGGCACGGGTCGAGCTTTCTCAAAGGAGTGAAGTGCTCGCTCGACCTCATGGGCATTTGCAGCGACTTCATGGCGGAGCCCTTCAGCCGCTTCCGAGAAGAGGAGCGGGCCATCATCCGCAGCCGTCTGCTCAGCCTTGGCTCAAAGGTTGTGAAGGAGTAGCGAAGGGGCGATCCGTCGGACCGGACCGGGCCGACGGAGCATAAAAAGGAGAAAATGATGAAGACCTGTATGCTGTGGGCCGTCGCAAGTGTTGCTCTTGTCCTGCGCGCCGCTGCCGTAGAGCCCGGCGGTGCTGTGACCGCGACTGAATTCATTAACGATCCCATGCCGACGCCGTCCTGTCACGCGACGACGATCGCCGAGAGCTGCAAGGGGCTCGTGTCGGCTTGGTTCGGCGGCACGCGCGAGGGCGGCAAGGATGTGGGCATCTGGCTGTCGCGTCAGGAGGCTGGCAAATGGCTGCCCGCTGTCGAAGTCGCCAACGGCATGCAGCCCGACGGGTCGCGCCATCCCTGCTGGAACCCTGTGCTGTTCCAGCCGAAGAGCGGGCCACTCCTGCTTTTCTTCAAGGTCGGGCCGACGTGCGACCGCTGGTGGGGGATGCTGATGACGTCGGCGGATGGCGGAGCGACGTGGACGGCACCGAAGCGGCTCCCGAACGGTGTGATCGGGCCCGTCAAGAACAAGCCGGTGGAATTGGCTGACGGACGTCTGCTGTGCGGTTCAAGCGATGAATTGGGCGGTTGGAGCGTTCATATGGAATGCACGGCGGACAACGGTGTTACGTGGACACGAACGGAGCCGTTGAACGATTCGAAAAGCGTCGGCGCCATCCAGCCCAGTTTGCTGCTGCATCGGGACGGCAGCATCCAGGCCGTCGGACGCACGCGGCAGAAGAAAGTGTTCTCTGTGACGTCTGCCGATCAGGGAAAGACGTGGGGCGAGATGACGCTGCTGGATCTGCCCAATCCCAATTCGGGGATCGACGCCCTGACCCTGAAGGACGGCCGGTTCCTGATGGTGTGCAACCCCGTGCCGAAAGGGCGCTCGCCCCTGGCTGTCGCGCTTTCGAGCGACGGCAAAACATGGACGAACGCACTCACGCTGGAGGATGAGCCCGCCAAAGAGTTCTCCTATCCGGCCGTGATGCAGACGGCGGACGGAAAGGTGCACATCACCTACACGTGGAAGCGGCTCAAGGCGCGGCACGTGGTTTTGGATCCGGCCAAGTTGAAGTGATGGGCTGTCGGAATGGGCTTGGGAGGAAAGAGGGATGAGAGCGTTTTTGGCTTTATCGACAGCGGGGCTTGAACTCGCGGTGTGCGCGGGGACGGCTTTTGCTGCGGGCACCGAGGCAGCGGTTCAGCGCGTGGAGACGGATGGGCTGGTCATTACGGGGCATGGCTGGACCATGGCTCCGTTGGCGAACGGTAAGCAGGCGTTCGCCAACCGCGATTATCGGTGGGCTGAGCTGCCGGACAAAACCGGCGGATGGCGCTACACGCAGACGCAGGGGGGCGTCGCAGCCGAGGTCGCCGTCGAGGCGTATCGGGACACGACCCTCTATATGGCGAGCGCGTTCTCGCTGACCGGCGCCGGCTCCTCTGGCTGGAAAGTTCTGTCAGGCGTGTCCTTCCGCTACACGGATGGAGGTCGCACGGACGTGCAGGTCTTCACCCGTGAGGCGAAAGCTGGAGAAAAGGTGGTTGTGCCGCAGGGGGGCTGGTCCGGCGGGCTGTTGCTCGTGGGCGCTTCTTTTTCCCGTTTGCTCGAGCGCATGCCGGCGAACAACCCCGGCGCGACGGTTGAGCTCGGGGTCGGGCTTTGGGCCTGGCCGATGCCCATGGATTTCGACGGCGACGGCGACCTCGACCTGGTGGTGGCCTGTCCCGACAAGCCCTATAACGGCGTTTACTTTTTCGAGAATCCGGCGGGGCGGGGTGAAACGAACAAGATGCCGGTGTTCAAGAAAGGCCGGTGGATCAGCAAGGCTCCTTCAAACGTGCAAGTCAGCTATGTGGATGGCGTTCCGAAGGTATTGTCGCCAGGGCTCGCGTATCCGGACTTCATGGCCACCGGGTTCGCGAAGGCCGTGAAGATCGAGGGCGTGAAACCGAACGTCCACACCAACGCGGTGCGCGCCAACATGTGGCGCTATGTGGACTACGACGGCGACGGTGTGCAGGATTTGGTGATCGGCGTGGGCGACTGGAAGGCATACGGCTGGGACAACGCCTACGATGCGAACGGCGTGTGGACCAACGGCCCTCTGCACGGCTATGTGTATGTGGTGCACAACCGAGGCAGCACGGACAAGCCGGACTATGCTGAGCCGGTCAAAGTTCTGGCCGAGGGCAAGCCGGTGGACGTGTTCGGCTGGCCCTCACCCAACTTCGCGGATTGGGACGGCGACGGCGACCTCGATCTGCTGTGCGGCGAGTTCCTGGACGGCTTCACCTATTTCGAAAACATCGGTACGCGGACGAAACCGGTCTATGCGGCGGGGCGGCGCGTGAAGAGTCCCGACGACGCGCAGTTGGCGATGGATCTCGAGATGATTACGCCCACAGCGATCGACTGGGATGGCGACGGCGACCTCGACCTGATCTGCGGGGACGAGGACGGGCGCGTGGCCTTCATCGAGAACACCGGACGATTCGACGCGCAACATGTGCCGCTCTTCCTTGCGCCGCGCTATTTCCGGCAGGAGTCGGACGATCTGAAATTCGGTGCGCTCGTTACGCCAGTCGGTTGCGATTGGGACGGCGACGGCGACTGGGATTTGATCTGCGGCAACACGGCGGGCTATATCGCTTTCATTGAGAATCTGAGCGGGCCGGGCGTGGCACAGCCGAAATGGGCCGAACCGCGGCGGCTTGAAGTGGACGGACAGGCGATTCGGATCATGGCGGGGCCGAACGGCAGCATTCAAGGGCCGGCTGAAGCGAAATGGGGCTACACCACGCTGAGCGTGGCGGATTGGGACGGCGACGGACTGCCGGACATCATCGCGAATTCGATTCTCGGCAAGGTTGTCTGGTATCGCAACATCGGTACGCGTAAGTCGCCTAAACTGGCTGCCGCGCAACCGGTCGAAGTCGAGTGGGAGAGCGCCCAGCCGCGTCTCGCCTGGGGCTGGCTGCGGCCCGAGGGCAAGGCGCTGCTGACGCAGTGGCGCACGACGCCCGTGACGGTCGATTGGAACAAGGATGGGCTGGTCGACCTGGTGATGCTGGACCAAGAGGGATATCTCGCCTTCTTTGAGCGGGCCCTGCGTGACGGCAAGCGCGTTCTGTTGCATCCGAAACGCGTCTTCTGCAACGAGAAGGGCGAGCCGCTCCAGTTCAACACCAAGCGTGGGGGCGGCAGCGGGCGCCGTAAGCTCTGCGTCGTGGACTGGGACGGGGACGGGCGTCTCGACATCCTGATCAACTCCAAGAACGCGGAGCTCTGGCGGCAGACGGGTGAAAAAGAAGGTCAGTTCCTCTTTAAGAACATGGGCGGACTGAATCCGAAAAACATCGAGGGCCACGACGTGAGTCCGACGGTGGTCGACTTCGACAACGACGGCATTCCCGATTTCATCGGCGGCACAGAAGACGGTCATTTCTACTATCTGCGCAACCCTCGCTCACGTCAATGATTGTGGATCAGTCGTGAGGGCTCAGTTTCATACAGTGTACCGCGCTTGATATTTTGCGTGTATCCGTGAAATTCTGTGGGCCTATGTGTAAAGCTCCTGCCGCGCATAGACCGGTAGGCGGCTGGGGTATGCGCTATCCTTTTGGCTTCAATACGTATCGAGCGTTGATTCTGCTAATAAAGGTGAAGCGCGGCGCTTAATCGAACAGAAATGCTTTTACGGGCGCATGACAAACAATGAAAAACGTTCATGACGCCCGACTTTTTCAGCGGAACCGAATGTTGAGACCTGCCCCCGGCAGCCTTAAATGTACCCGGTCATGCGGATGAAAAATAGTTTTTGGCCGAAACGGCAAGCGAGACGGAAAATACCAAAAAAGGTCTTTTTTGCGCGCTTCTGAAAGGCAGAGCTCCTTCAATATATGCGGATTCCCTTTCTGTTTGCCGCTCTGGCCCTGCGTATTCTGTAGCGTATTTAGTAGGACTTTAGTGCTATTGACATGGCGAAAACAGGAGCCAGATAAAACGGGTAACGGCGGATAGGCAAGATGATTAAAATGTTAATTAATGCCAGTTTTGGTATTTTAAATAAAAATGAAAAATACTCATTTTCTTTTAAAAACGCGGTTGACATGAATGTTTCAAGTGATAATATACCAACAATTATTCAATTAATATGTGTCGCGGCTGCCACTCTATTTCACAGAAGTTCCTTTGTCCTGACAGAAGCTAACCACGGCATACGGTATGGCCGGGGGACTTTCGGAGGATCAGTGCGATGAGAGAGAAAAACGGTTTTCTGGCGATTCGGATCGGCTTGGCTCTCTGTGTGACTTTGGCCTGCATTCTCTGGGTGGTTGCCCAGCATTCTGACGTCGCCGGCCGGCAGGTCTCCACCCCCGAAGACGTCAGAGCTGAGCTGCGGCGGGCGCAGCTTCTCGCGCCGCCCTCGGAGTCGGCGGTCCTGTACGATGCGGGACAGTTCGAATACGTCCCGGCAAATGAGGCGCTGGCCTGTGAGTTTGTGGAGGGGCTTGTCTCCCGCCTCGGACCCGGCGGTCGCGAAGTGTGGCCGGTCTCCGTTTACGAGGAGGCGGCTTCCCGTGAAACGGTTTTCCTCAACGCGGACGGCGCGGAGGTGTTCAGGCTGTCTCCGGAAGCGGGCTACGACCCGGGGTGGACTGCGCGGTTTCTCTTCCCAGGGTGGCAGTTCTCCGATTCCTTCGCGTTCCGGCACGATCCGTCGCGAGTCATCATGGCCGCCCGACTGGTCGGGTCGCAGTCCGGGACCGGAGGGGCTCCCAGTGTCCTGTCCGGAAAAAAGGTGACGGATGCCGCGAAAGCCAGTGCCGGCAATTCCGGCCGCCGGCTTTCGTCGGCCCCTTCCGGCTATAAAGACTACCTGGTCGTCTGGAACAGTTCGTCGAACATCTGGCTGGGCGGCGCCTCCGGGACCGCGGCCTGCGTGGTGGCGATCGACGCCGGCTATTCGCACGGCGTGGCGCTCCACGGCGACGGCAGCGTGACGAGAGTCGGGCTAGACCCCGAGACGCTGGCCGTCACGGAGCGGCGGTTTGAAAGCGCCGGCGCGGCGTTCGCCTCGGCCGGGGGACTCGGGGACACGGTGGTTTCTGGCTTCGACGGAGCTTTGCGACACGTGTCCGGCGCTGGCGAGCTTCTGGGCGAGATTGCGGATACAGGCAACATAACCGAGATCGCCGTCGGCGCAGGGTTCTTCATCGCCCTGAAGAACGGCGGGACCTTGCTTTCGTCGGGTGCGGAAGGCTCCCTGCTTCCTCCGTCCGGGCTTTCCGGAGTCGCCGAAGTTGACGCCGGCCCATCCTTCTGCGTGGCGCGCCGCCACAACGGGGCCGTTGTGGCTTGGGGCGACGCGAGAGTCGCCACCAACATCGCGTCCGGTGTCTCCGCCGTCTCGGCCTCCCGGCGCGGGGCGCACTGCCTGGCCCTGAACAGGGACGGCACGGTCACGGCCTGGGGCGACGACGGCTATGGCCAGTGCCGCGTCCCCGCCGGGCTCACGGGGGTGCGCGCCATCGCCGCGGGCGGCTGCCACAGCGTCGCCCTGAAGTCGGACGGGACCGTCGCCTGCTGGGGGCTCGTCAGGCACGCGCCGCCGCTTTTGACCAACGTCGTCTCTGTCGGAGCCTCCTATCTCGACGCCTGCGCCGTCACCGCCGGCGGGACGGTCGCGGTGTGGGGGCGGGGCTGCCCGTCAGGCTGCGCCCTGCTCTCCGCGAAGACTCCGGGGGTCTGCGAGATCCTTGACGCGAGAATCGTCGACTGCGGCATCTACATGGCCGTTGTCAGGGCCCGGGAGGGGGTGCTGGAGGGCGACGCCGACGGCGACGGCGTTTCCGGAGTCGACGAGGTGTTCCTGCTCGGCACGGACCCGCTGACCAAGGATGCGGGAGCGTATGCGAAGACTGCCGCCGGCGAGGCAAAACAGGCGTCGGCGACGAAAAAGGCATCAGTTGAGAGCGTGTCAAGCCTCCGCGCCGCCGGCATGGCCCTGTATTCGTTTGAAAACGGTGCGACATATTACGCCGACGCGGGCATGACCGACGACAGCGGCGACGGGCAGACCTGGGAGACGGCGAAGAGGACGGTCCAGGCCGCGGTAGACCTGGCGGCTGCGGGCGACACCGTGATGGTCGCTCCGGGCACCTACAGCGAAGGCGCGAGGGTGACTCCGGGCGGACTTTTCCAGAACCGTCTCGTCATCACCAACGGCGTTCTCGTGAAGAGCAGCGGCGGCCCGGGTGCGACGGTGATCCAAGGTTCGGGGGCCGAGGCTTTCGACAGCTGGTCCGCGGTCCGCTGCGTCTACATCGTCGACGGCGTGCTCGACGGCTTCACGCTGCGGGGCGGGGCCGCGGTGGGCTACTGGACATCCGCAGACGCGCGCGACCGTAGTGGCGGCTGCCTGAACATGTTCATGGCGACGGAGGAGTCGGAGGCGCGCAACTGCGTCATCGACGGCGGCACCGCCTACGACGGCGGCGGGGCCTGGTTCGGGCGCCTCGTCAACTGCGTCATCCGCTCCTGCGGCGCCTACTATGGAGCCGGGGCATACGTGAGCACGCTCCTCAACTGCACGGTCTCTGGAAACAGCGCCTGGTGCTCCAGCGGTGGAGCCCGATGCTGCGGCGTCACGAACTCGGTCGTGTACGGCAACACGACGGGCTGGGAGAGTCCCGATTGCCACTGCTGCACCGTCTCCCGCTCCTGCTCGGACCTGGAGAATTTCGGCCTCGGAAACACCGCTGAGGACGTCCTGTTCGCCGACCCCCTGTTCGCGGACGCGGGGAGCGGAGACTTCAGCCTCCAGGCCGCGTCCCCGTGCCTCGACGCGGGCTGCGACGATTTCGTGACGGCGGACACGGACCTTCAGGGCAACCCCCGGATACAGGGCGCGGCGGTCGACATGGGCGCCTACGAGTTAACGCCGCCGGACTCCGACGGCGACGGCATGCCCGACTTTCGGGACGCGTTCCCGCAGGACGCCGCGGCATGGCTGGACACTGACCTCGACGGCATGCCCGACGAATTACATCGTGAGTTCAATGAAAACACTACGCTCGTGGAGGATACAGATGACGACAACGATGGGCTGCCGGATTGTTGGGAGTCCGATTATTCGTCTTATGGTTTCGACCCGCTGGTACCTGCGCCTGCGGATTCGGGTGATCTTGGCCTGTATGGCGATCCGGACGGCGACGGCCTCGACAATCTTGGAGAAGCGCTGTTGGGCACTGAGCCGTTTAATCCGGATACGGACGGCGACGGGCTCGGCGACGGCGAGGAAACGGAAGTGCCCTTCCTTACGCTGTGGGGCCCTGCCGACCTGAGGGGCAGCATCCTGCTGGGATGCAAGGCGGTTCAGGTTACCGCCTCGGACACCGCCCGCGCGGCGCTGCTGTCGGACGGGCGGGTCATTGTCTTCGCGAGCTCGGGTTCCGGCTTGAAGGCATACACGAACAACGACTGCGTGGCTGTCGAAATCGACGCCACAGAATCCTGGATCGCCGCCAGAACCTCCGCCGGGCGGGTGTCGGTCTGGCCTGCCGCGACGAACTCGTCCGGGTTCGCGGACGCCGGACTTACGAACGTCGTCGGGCTATCGGGTGGGTGCAGGCACCTGTTGGCGCTGCATGCCGACGGACGGATCACCTGTCTGAAGAGCGGCCCGTCGGGAACGCCTGTGATTTTGACCAACATATTCTGTGCGGCGGCAGGTACGAACGCGGTTCTCCTCGCTGCTGGTGCGTCAGCCGATGCGGCCATTCTCAAGAACGGAAAACTTCTGCTCGGCGACGTTTTCTATTCAACCTCAACGGCACTCGTGACAACCGCTTTCGCGCCGTTTGACGTCGTTGCCGGATCGAACAGGAACTTTATCGTCCAGATGACCAACGGACAGTCGGATGCCTATTACTACAGTTCTTCTTACATCAAGAAAACCGGTCCGACAGAAACCTTGTTTATTGCCGGAGGCGGAAGTAGCAATATGGTCGCCGTACTGTCGAACGGGAGCAACGCGGTTTTCTCAAGCGGCAAAACGGCTTGGAACTATGCGCTGGTCACCAACCGGCTGTCGGATGCCCGGGACCTCTGGTGGAAACGCGACTGCATGCTGGCCGTAACGAGCAGGGGATTCCTCCTGCCACTGTCGAACGCGTCCACCTCCGGCCGCAGGCTCGACTATTTCGCCGCGGCCGTCACACCCAGGGGGGTGAGGCTGGGTATCGCGGCCGCCTGCTCGGGCACCTGTCCGACAAACGGCGACACCGACGCAGATGGCCTGCTTGACGGGTGGGAACTCGAGAACGGGTTCAATCCACTTGACCCATCGGATGTCCTGCGAGATACCGATGTCGACGGCATGCCGGACTGGTGGGAATTGATCCACGGACTAAATCCCTGTGCCGCGTCAGACGCGGGCGTCGACTCGGATGGTGACACGCTTCTGAACGCGTACGAGTATACGATAGGGACGGATCCAAACTCGTGTGACACGGATGGCGATGGCCTTAATGATAACGATGAAATCACACATGGGACGAGTTCGCTCAAACCCGACACGGACGGCGACGGACTTTCCGACAACGCAGAAGTTATGGTTTATCACACAGATCCGCGCAAGGCTGATACCGATGGCGATGGGCTTTCAGATTCTGTGGAGGTGTCAGGCGTTACTTCCCCGCTCAACCCGGACATGGATGGTGACGGCCTTTCCGATGGCGCAGAGTTTTCGCTCGGAACGGATCCTCTCATTCCGGATACGGACGGTGACGGTCTCACCGATGGAGCCGAAATATCGGTGCCCTTTCTGACGCTCTGGGACTCTGAAGGGGATGTGGGGAACGTGTTTGTGAATTGCAAAGTTAAACAGGTAACGGCCTCGGATACGATGCGGGCGGCGCTTCTTGCAGAAGGCCGGGTGGTTGTTTTCAGAGGTTCGGGTTCGGGTTTGAAGGTGTACACGAACGATTGTGAGGCTGCCCAGATCGACGCCACAGAATCATGGATCGCCGCTAGAACAGTCGGAGGGCGGGTGATCGTCTGCCGCGAAACTGCAGATGGTGTTGTGTTCGTGGATTCAGGACTTACGAACGTTGTGGAAATGTCGGGAGGGTATCAACACATTCTGGCGCAGCACACGAGCGGAAGCATCATTTGCCTGAAGGATAATGTTGAGGGTAACCCTGTTGTTTACACGAACAGTTTCTGCTCTTCGGCTGGCACAAACGCTGTCACTCTCTCCGCCGGAGTGGGCGGAGACGCTGCGATTTTGAAAAACGGATCTATTCTTCTGGGCAATGTTTTCTCTGGCTCACCGCTTCAGTTATCGCCTCCGGGGCTCCCCGTCAATATTGTTGCCGGATCGAACCTAAATTATGTGGTTCAGCTACTGTCTACTCAGGCTTACGCATATAGAAGAGTAAACCAGTATTACTATACATACGCTGGTCCGACGGGTGCTTTGTATATTGCCGCAGGCGGAAGTAAGGATATGATTGCCGTGTTGTCTAACGGTAGCAATGCTGTTTTTTCAAGTAGCGGAACCTCGTGGAGTTGGACGATGGTGACCAACCGGTTGTCGGATGCGAGGGACCTCTGGTGGAAGCGAGACTGCAAGCTAGCTGTTACGAACGGGGGCGGTCTTTTGCCTCTGTCGGCCGCGTGCTCTTCTGCTCGCAAACTAAACTACTATGTTGCAGCCGTAACACCCCAAGGACTGAGACTGGGAATAGCTGCTGCCTGTTCAGGCACCTCTCCGATCAATTCCGATACGGACGGCGACGGCTTAGTTGACGGCTTTGAGATTAGTCACCATTTAGACCCTTTGGTTGCCGTTTGCGATGCTGACGGCGACGGTTTGTTGAACACAAATGAGTTGGCCATGGGAACCTGCCCTTTTCTTTCCGATACGGACGGTGACGGACTTGCCGATGGCGCGGAATTTGCACGTGGGACAAACCCCCTCAACCCTGATACGGACGGTGACGGGCTTGCTGATGGTGCGGAGGTTACGTGCGGGACAAACCCCTTCAATCCGGACACAGACGGCGACGGGCTTCTCGACGGTGCGGAGGTCACGTGCGGAACGAACCCTCTCATTCCCGACACAGACGGCGACGGGCTCTCAGACAATGCAGAGGCGACGGTCCATCACACAGATCCGCTCAAGGCCGATACCGATGGCGATGGACTTTCAGACTTTTTGGAGGTGACAGGCGTTACCGACCCACTCAAGTTTGACACAGACGCTGATGGGCTTGGGGACGGGGAAGAGTTCTCCCTGGACACGGATCCCCTTGATCCCGACACAGATGGTGACGGCATGCCGGATGGTTGGGAACAGAAATACGGATTTGATCCGCTTGATCCGGCAGACGCACTGGAGGATCCGGATCACGATGGGCTGACGAATGTCAGGGAGTTCGGACATGGTACTGACCCGCTTAATCCCGACACAGACCGTGATGGTATGAAAGACGGGTGGGAGGTCGACAACGGGCTGAATCCATTGTCAGGTCTGTCGGCAAGTCTCGTTGGCTGGTGGCAGTTCGGCGAAGGGACTGGCACCAACTCAGTCGACTTGAGCGGCAACGGAAATGACGCGGTCATTGTGCGACCCTGTTCACATGTCAGCTGGGTCCCGGTAGATTCTTCGGAAAAAGTCAGGCCAGCAGGCGCCGCGCTCCGTTTCTTGAAGGAATTAAACTCCCCAGGCAATTATAGTGGCGGATATGTCCAGGTGCTGGGGTTGGCGAATGCGAAGATGTCGGCTGGTTTTACCTTGTCAGTATGGGCGCGGAAAATCTCCCCGGGCGGTTGGGCGACAATTCTGACAAAGTCTTCGGATGTTTTTGAGATGGCAGACGGCACATCTCTCTACCATTATGGAGCACCGCAGTATGGCAACTACCTGTTCTATGCTGGCGGTTCATACCACGACTCGGAGGTTGCCGCTGACGGAACGGTTGATGACAGCTGGCATCATCTGTGCTCCGTCTACAATCCGACCAATGCCAGCGTCAGTATTTATATCGACGGACAACTCCGCGGTTTCCGTTCGGATGTTCCCGCCTTCAGCGCCAACTCGGCTCCGCTGTGGATCGGATCGACATTCTGTGCGACTTATTCTCAGACTTGGGACGGGGATATTGCCGATGTCCGCGTTTACACGAACGCCTTTTCGATGGTTGATATCTTATCGATTTTCGAAAGCACGTCCGATCCCGACGGCGACAGACTCACGAACATTCAAGAACAGGAGCTGGGTACTGACCCTCTCAACCTCGACAGTGATGGGGACGGTTTATCCGACAGTGAGGAAGTGAATGTCCATCTTACAGATCCGAACAACCCAGATACGGACGGGGATGGCCTTTCCGACTGGATAGAGGTCGAGTACCATCTTAATCCCCTTGTTGCGTTGCCCGACGCGGATGGCGACGGACTGACGAATATCGAGGAGAACGAGTTGGGGACGAGCCCGCTCTTGGCCGACACTGACGGCGACAGCCTGACCGACGGTGACGAAGTCTTGATCTACGGTACCGATCCGTTGAAAAAAGACACGGATGACGACGGACTTGATGATGACGACGAGTTGGCGCACGGAACGGACCCATTTGAGGTGGACACGGATGGGGATGGGCTCTCGGATGGGGACGAGGTTTTTATGGCTACCGATCCGCTTGATGCGGATACGGATGGGGATGGCTTGGGCGACGGTTACGAGATTGAGATTTTAACCAACCCCAATCAAGCTGATACAGACGGAGATGGCCTCGATGATTTATTCGAAATTAAAAATGGCCTTGAGCCGAAAGTTCGTGTGCTCGATCCAGACGGAGATGAACTGACGAATCTTGAGGAGTTGGAGTATGGCACTGACCCGATCGACTCCGATACGGACTCCGACGGGCTTTCTGACGGCGACGAGATTGCACATTTTGTTAATTCAATGTCTTATAGCTGTTGGTTCGACGTGTCAGGGGGGACAAATCTCTTGGAATCCCTTTCCCCATCCGATCTTGATAATGGGCTTGTGACAGTGCCTCTTCCTTTCCCAGTGTCTATTGGTGGCCGCATGAGGTCCGAAGTCACGGTGAGCGTGAACGGGGCCATATGGTTGCTGACGCCCGGCGCGGCCGCTCCTGTAGGGCAGTTTAATAACAATGTTGACTTGATCAGCACCCTTGTCAGTCCCAGTCATCTATTTGTGGCTGGATTTTGGGACGATCTGCAAGCGTATACAAATGAGCTGAAGTCTGCGATTATCATGGCTGATGTCGTTTCACGCGGTTCACGCTATTGTGTTATCGAGTATCGAAACATGGGGTTCCACGGGCTGGCGCCTTCCACAAATGATGTGCTTTCTTTTCAAATTGTTCTGCCGCAGTCAGACTTTAATCGTGTGTGCGTCACCTATGGTGCGGCCACGGGTCGGGCGAGGGGTGGCTCTGCCACGATCGGAGTCCAGGCACCCGGCGAGTCGCAGTGTTTGATGTATAGCTACAACAGAAATTACAGTGTCGATCCGGGGTGGTGGCTGGTATACTCGATGGGTACAGGGACATCCGCCCTGAGGTATGATACGGACGGCGATGGTCTCTCGGATGGAGAGGAGGTTGTCCTGGGAACAGACCCGCTAAATAAAGACACAGACGGTGACGGCTTTCCCGATGGGTGGGAGGTGCTTTACGCGCAGTATGGCTTCGATCCGTTCGTTCCGTCTGATCCGAACGCGGATGCCGACGGGGACGGTTTGACAAACCTTCAGGAACTGCAACGCGGCACGAATCCAGGCGTGCGGGACTCAGACGGCGACGGGATCGATGACGGCGACGAGGTCAACGTTTACAAAACCGACCCCGCCAAGGCCGACACGGACGGCGACGGGATCAATGATGACGTCGAGTTGTTCGATTCGGAAACGGACCCGCTGAAGGACGACACGGACGGCGACGGACTGCCGGACGGCTGGGAACGGGATCACGGCTTCGACCCGCTCGTCGACAACCGGTCGGACTCGGATCCGCACAACGACCCGGACGCCGACCCCGATTCGGACGGGCTGAGCAATTTTGAAGAATACCTGAACGGCACGAACCCGTTCAGCCGTGACACCGACGGCGACGGCGTGTCCGACGGTCAGGAGGTCCAGCAGGGCAGCGACCCGCTGGACGCGTCCGACGGGGGGAATCCTCCGGCGGCCTCGGACATCCTCGAACTGCCGTTCCACGTGTACGGGGACTACGCCGCGTGGGAAATGACCGTCAGGGGGCTGGGTCCGGATGACACGCGCGTCTTCAAGCTCAGCACCGACGCACCCAACGACTCCACAGTCGTCACCAACAAGCTGCGCAAGGGCAACTCCTACCGCCTCACGATGCGGTGGAGGGGGTCCGGCAGCCATGTCAACCCCTACTGGTACTGTTGGGAGGCGCAGGTCGGCGGGCTGCCCTCGGCGGCGACCTACAATAATTATTCCAGCGCCCGTCTTTCCGGCGTGGCGGAGACCGTCGTCGGCGACGGCTGGTTCGCGGACAACAAGTCGGGCCTCCTCACCTCCCACGTCCACATGAAGGACGTCGGCGGCGGCAACGTCGCCGGCGGGCTCTCCGCCACGCTGTACGTGCCGAAGGTCGACATCGTCCCGGACTGGAACCGTGATCGTCAGATTGACGATTCGGACAGGAATCAGGTAACCGCAGCCACCCCCTTCCGCTTCTGGATCAACGATGACAATGACGAGAGTGATACCGCAAATGACGACACGCCAGGTCATTCGTGGATGGCGGACTTTAACAACCTGCATGTCGACGGTCGCTGCGACCTTCTCGACTTCTTCCCCGTCTGGCTCGACCTGCACGACACGCTGAACCTGCTTCCTCCCGGTGACGGGACGGTCGAGTACAAACTCACGCAGGCGGACGGCGCGGTCCGCATCGTTTACACCTCGCTGACAAGGGTGCAGGCCGGCTCTTTTCTGACGGAAGAATGCAACGCGTGTGGACTTTCGTTTGCTCAGGCCGCGCACGCCGCAAGCATTTTGAGGCTTACCGCCTTCTCTAGCCTGACTCTCGACAGGAGTTTCCTCAATAAGATAAAAAACAACGCGGACATGGGCGTCATTTTGGTGGAAGGGTCGGGGGTGACGACATCGCCGCTCGTTCTGGAAGTTTGGAAGGATGGCGTCAGAGTTTGCCGCAAGGAGATGCCGCTCAGACTGTCGGGTGTTGAAGAGATGTTCGAAAGGGCCAATCTCCGCAACGGTGCCGCCGTCGTGATGCCCGGCAGTGCGCTGCCCCCTGACAACGGCACTCACGTGTTCTTCCTTCACGGCTTCAAGGTCACGGAGGAAGCGGCCCGGATGTGGCACGCCGAGATGTTCAAGCGGCTCTGGCAGTCCGGCTCCAACGCCCGGTTCCACGGCGTGACGTGGTACGGCGACGAGACGGTCCTCGGGACGCTCGGCATCTCCGCTTTTCACTATCAGGAAAACGTCGAGAACGCCTTCCACGCGGCCGAACACCTTAAGGACTACGTCGCCGGCGTCGGCGGGACGAAGGTCGTCATCGCCCATAGCCTCGGCAACATGGTCGTCTCTTCCGCCATTGCCGACTGGAACATGGACGTCGGCAAGTGCTTCATGCTCAACGCCGCCGTGGCGTCCGAGGCGTACGACGAAACCCAGTGGAAAGACTCGCCTGACAACGCGCTGGTGCACGAGGCGTGGAAAGACTACACGAACGTCTGCTGGAGCGCGGAGTGGCACAGGCAATTCGCAGGCAACTCGGGCGACGCCAGGGCACGGCTGACGTGGAAAGATCGCTTCGCCAGCATACTATCAAGAACCACGGCCTACAACTTCTTCTCCTCCGGCGACGAGGTCTTCGAGCTGTACAACGGCACGCCTTATACGGTATTACTGGGTGACCTGTGGGATTCCACGCGGGGACGCTACGCTTGGCACAGGCAGGAGACGCACAAGGGGCGTGGCGCATTCGACGCCGCAGGGACCTCGTGGTCCGGCTGGGGGTTTCGGCTGGCCGATTTCGAAAGTCATGGAGAGACGGAAATGCGAAGCTATAGAGCGGACGAGGCGGCGAACTTGGCACGGACGCCCGGCGTGCTCGCGACCAACACCGTCTTCGACCTGACGCCCGCGTCCATGAACAAACCCTCCATGACCCTCGGCACGCTGAACGCCCACCTCGCCGAGGGCATCCCCGCACTCTCCCCGGCGGCGGGGCAGATCGCAATCACTTTTCCGCCAGGCACAATTGGCGCGCATAACTACGACATGAACATCGACGGCAAGCCCGACGGAGGGGTATGGCCCAACAGGGGGTTGCCGTATTATCAGCGGTGGCTGCACAGCGATCTCCGCGAGATGGCGTTTTTCCACACGCACAAATTGTTTGAGAAGCTTTCTAAGGAAGGAGCACTACAATGAGAGCAATCTTAGCTTTTGTCTTGCTTTTGATGGTTCAGACGCTTTACTCAGGAGATGCCTCCGAAAACGTGAAATCCGCTAGGAGGCATGGAGCCCGTGCTAGAATCGTGCTGCGTTGTGTCGATCAGGACGGGCAGGCGGTGTCGAACGCAACGGTAATGTCTGGCGTCTCGCTGGACGGTAATCCCGAAACGACAACGCAAATGAACGGGAAAACCGACACAAACGGGTGTTTTGTGGTTGATGGCAAGAGCAATGGCGAATTGGGGTGCTATTGTAAGAAAATCGGCTTTTATGATACATGTGAAACCATTCGACTAGAGCAATTTCCGGGGGCATTTGTTTCCGGCGGCCGCTGGCAGCCGTACGGGGCGACGAACACGGTGGTGCTTAAGCGGAAAGTCAACCCGGTGGCGATGTATTGTAAGACGGTGAATGTCGCCCTTCCCATCAAGGGGCAAGATTTCGGATTCGACTGTAAAGTGGGCGACTTGGTTAAGCCGTATGGGAGTGGAAGCGAGCCGGACTTCATACTCAACTATTCGCTGGTTTATGACACAAACAGCGTTTGGAACGCGACAAATCACCTCTATATTTCATTCACGCCTCCCAACGGTGCCATCGTGCTGAAAGCCGACGAATCGTCACAAATGAGGACGGTGTATGCCGCGCCGGAGAATGGATATGGGAGGCAAATTGTCTTCTATTATAAAGGCGAGACCAAGTTGCGGAGGGAGAAGAAAGAGTTCTTGGCTGATGAATACATCGTGTTCAAGAGCCGGACAGAACATGCAGCCAACGGATGCGAGACGAACATGCATTTCGGGAAGATCATATCGCGCGGTTTCTGGTACGGCGAAAACTTGAAAGACGGCGTCGGAGGCGGAGTAGTCTTTTCATATTTCTGGAACCCGACTCCCAACGACCGCAATCTGGAGTTCGACGGCGAGCATAACCTCTTTAATCTTGGGCGTGATGAGTCATGGCCACACGATCCGTGAGTGCGCAAGTTGTCGGCGGCATGCCGGGCAACGGCGGAGGGGTCGCAACGGCGGAGGGGTCGTATCGGGACATACGGACAAACTGGCTTGCTTCGGAACGGTTGATCCGGTAACATTCGCAGCATGGCAAGGCAGATCAGGCACAACGTGGCGGGCGGGTGGTACCACATCACGGCGCGGGGG